>QWCL01000258.1_pt1 | contig 36250 bp, 28 predicted proteins | sample 1972551 | NCBI WGS metagenome assembly QWCL01 (sample SAMN09866709, study PRJNA288562) | Human oral metagenome isolate term2_saliva, whole genome shotgun sequencing... | isolation source: mouth | host: Homo sapiens | place: USA: California
TTTCCCTGCAGAGGCAGTACATATTATGGCTAAAGATATGCCTTTACGAACATTGGTGCAAACCATAGCTAGGACGGAGAAACTTTCAGTAGTAGGATTAGATACATTAGAGGGGAAGGTTACTTTAGAAGTACAAGAAAATTCAGGACAAGAGGCCATTACTAAGTTGGGATCACAGTTAGGTTTTTTAGTTTATGAAGAAGGTGGCACCTTCATCGTAGAGGGGCGCCATGAAGAAAAAGAACGTCGACATGTGCGTAGAATCGTAGCGGAGATAGGAACGCCTGAGGAATTGAGCAATCTGATTCAGTCTGTAGTACCTAAAGAACATGTACAAGTGATGCCAAGCACGAATGAAGTGATTTATTATGGAACGGTTCATGAAATTTTAGAAGTAGAAAAATTACTACGATCTTGGCATGCTATGCCAAAACAAGTACAGTTAGATGTGGCGGTATTAGCAATGGAAAAAGGCTATGCTAAAGAACTAGGTATACAATGGTCATTTCCTGGATTACAAAGTTCAGGGCTTTCCATGCATGGAAAATCTGAATCAGGTGTGGAAGGAAATGTTCATATCGGTCATATTCCTAAGGGCACATCGTATTCGTTTTTAGCGCACCCTACAGTATCTGCTAAAGAAGGAAGTAGTCGTATGGCATTGATTGCAAGACCTAGCATTGTAGCTCTTAATGGAGAGGAAGCAAGCATACTCATTGGTGAACGCGTGCCGGTGACAGTAGAGTCTATTCAAAATGGTGTCACGAGAACCAGTATTCGCTATGAAGAGGCGGGTATTCGGTTATTATGCAAACCTTATGTATTACAGGGGAATTACATTGATACTATTGTGGAAGCTGAAGTGAGTAACCCTACTTTGGTCCCTGAAATGAAAGCTTATCGCATTACCACAAGGCAAGCGAAAACAAGAGTGCGCATACCTGATGGAGAAACATTGGTCATTGGTGGATTGATGGATCGACGTACCGTGCGACAATGGCAAAAAGTACCTATTTTGGGAGATATTCCTTTGATTGGGAAACTATTTCAACATAGTCGTAAAACAAAAGATGAAGTAGAATTATATATTTTAGTGACCGCTAGGGTAATTCAGTAAATAAGAAAGGCAAAATACCATATATACGCATTCACTATTCCAAAAATCCTTTTATGTATGATATGATGAAAGCATAGAACATATCAGGTTTTTGGGATATGGTCGTTATATAATAGGGGTATTGATATGAAAAAAGAAAGAAAAGAACTCTTAACGTTATGGATTACGTTGTCTTTGCAATTAGGAACCTATGCAGCACAGGGCATTATAAGTCACGAAGTAATGGTGGACAATAGTCAGGCTGTTCCCATTATACAGATTGCAAGTCCGACCCATGGTGTATCCCATAATCGGTATGAGTCCTTTTCTACAGATACGGGGGCTATCTTTAACAATGCTACTACACCTACAGTTAGCACTCAGATTGGTCCTGTAAATGCAAACCCTAACTTACGAGAGTCTGCCAACCTTATTGTCAATGAAGTAGTAGGGACTTCTACATCCCAGTTAGCAGGAACTTTTGAAGTAGCAGGACAGCCTGCGGATGTGGTCATTGCCAATCCCAACGGGATTTCTATCAAAGGAGTTCATTTTATTAACACCCCAAAAGCCACGCTTACTACAGGTGTCCCACACATGGTAGATGGTCAGTTAGAAAACTTTACCATTGAGAAAGGAAAGATTGATGTAACAGGGGCTATCAATGCACCTACGGAACATAGTGGAGCTAACTCATATACCCCTATTTCAAAGGTCGATTTACTGGCAAAGACGATTCGTATCAATGCAGATGTGGTGGCACAAGATTCTATTCGAGCTATCACAGGACGTAATATAGTGAATTATGCGGATGGAACTGTAACAGCTAAGGAATCTGGTGGAAATACCTCTACAGGTGTTGCCTTAGATGTAGGGGCTCTTGGTGGTATGTATGGAAATACCATTTCTTTAATCGGTACAGAATCTGGATTAGGTGTTAATATCAGTGGCTCTATCGATGCCATAGCGGGGAACCTACATATTGATACAGCGGGAAATCTCACCATTGAACAAGGTGGTTCACAGCAAGAGCCTACAAGTATTCACAGTGCCAAAAAAGTAGTGATTCGTAGCCAAGACTTTCATAATCGTGGCACCCTTGTGAGTGATGAAACAGTGACAATACAAAGCGGTACACTTACCAACGATGGGAACCTACAAGGAAAACAGATTGAGGCGAATGTGACCAATCTTCGTGGACAGGGAGTGATTTCCAGTGCGGAGAATATAACAATCCAAGGTATAGACTCTATTGTGTATCAAGGCGGCATACGCTCTCAGTCTGGGGATATCACTGTACGTGGGAAACAGGTAGAAGTAGATCGAAACCATATACAAGTAGTATCTAAAGATAAACTGCATATAGAATCGCAAACACCTAATCCTGAAATATCTGTAGATAGCTCAAAACCAGCTTTAGAGAACCCTTTACATACACCGACCATACAACCTATCCCTCATATACCTAACAAGGTGGTGGTAGAGGATACACAAGAAGAGTTACCTATTGTTGTAGATACGAATAGTCCCAAGAATCGCCAACCTATCTTAGATACGACGAGGAATGGCATAGATATCCTACACATTGCTGGTGTTGATGGAAACGGTGTTTCTCACAATGCATATACACAGTTTAATGTGAAAGACCGAGGCCTTATTCTCAATAATGCTACGAAATACACAAAAACTCAGTTAGCTGGTTACATTGATAAAAATATGTTCTTAGCTGGGAATGGTGCTAAGACAATCATCAATGAAGTTACCTCTACGAACCCATCTACGTTGAAGGGATATATAGAAGTGGCAGGGAATCCAGCGGATGTAGTCATTGTGAACCCAAATGGTATGACCGTCAACGGATTTGGTGTGATCAATGGCACTCATATGACCCTGCAAGGGAAAGATTATATAGACATCGTAGGAAAGGGCTATGGGGGACAGCAGATAGATAGTACTTTCATCACTGACCATCTACGTAACCGCCGCAGTGAACTATGGGGCCATCACCTTCGTATTGACACAGATACCTTAGAGAATACAGGAAATATAGCAGCAGAGACTATGCATATATCTGCCAAAACTATGCACAATGCGGGTTTTGTAGAAAGTAAAGATACTCTCCAATTTGCTGGAAATGAGCTTGTACAAGATAAGGGAATTATGAAGGCGAATCAGAATGTACATATCTCAGCGCATCATATCCGAAATAGCAATTCTTCTGTATTAGAAGCTGGTACTAGTGTGCATATCACGGGAGATACCTTACAGAACGATGCGTCCCATGTGGTCAGTCATGGTGTGATGCACTTAGGCGTAGGCAATTTAGAAAACACAAACATAGGGGCAATCATTGTAGAAGATACCCTACAGATACAAGGGAATACCTTTGCTAATACGAAAGGCATTCTCTTTGCAAAAAACGATGCAGAGATAGATATGAAAGAAGATGTGACGAATACAGATGGGTTGTGGCATTTGTTAGGTAATTTGCGTGCGCAAGGTCGCCACATTCGGAATATCAACAGCAAAGGTTCTTACTTTGGTTCAGATATCTATGTAAAAGGTAATGCCTATGTATTGGGAAAAGAGAGCTTTGAAAATAGGTCATCAGATGTCATTGTCAAAGGTGATCTCACTATCACAGCCCTTAAAATACAAAACCATAAGGATGTGTTTAAGACGGGGTGGACCATTTCAGAAGAAGATAAGTATGAGGGCATACCGCATCTAGACCAGCCTAACTATTATGAGGCAGATAGAAAATACCATAGAACGATTCATACAGGAACCATAGAAGAGGAAACCGCCACATCTAGAATACTGAGCGATGGTACAATTCACATTACAGGGCAAGATGTGCAAAATACATATAGCCAGATTATGGCGAAGGATGGCTTACAGGTTACGGCAGATTCCATTACCAACACAGGATATCAAGGGACGGTTCACTACGATGATATAGGCCGAGATAGACATTACTGGAAGTATAAACAGAAAAAACGCTGGTGGAAACGTAAAAAGTGGGTCTATGGACATACAGATATTCCCTATGAACATCACGAGAGCTTTGATGCTGAAAGTAGTCCATCTAGTGAACGTATTGCTGTATTAGGCAGTCATGGAACTACGAGCATCCAGTCTAATGCATTTACCAATACAACACTTGAGGCAGATGGAACAGCTTATGCCATACGAGATAAAAAGGTTGAAACTGCGGTGGCACCTACAGATGTTTCTAAATTAGTGACCCCTGTGTTGGAACCATCAAAACAACTCTACATGACGAGGGAGCCCCTTGCCGTTGCCAAGATAGAAGAGAACCCATTATATACAGATAAAAAGCAATTTTTGTCTAGTGACTATATGGTCGCTAGATTACAAGCAGACCCAGAACGAGTGTACAATCGATTACGCAATGGATATGAAGATCAAGAAATAGCGAAAGAAGAACTCCGTCAAAGTGGTCATACCCTTACGAAATATACAGGTCATGATCAGTCTTTACTTTCAGGGATACCTAATAGCATGTTACAAGCGGGAGATTTGCGCAAAGATGGTAGTATCGTCTTAGGTAAAGACGTGAAAATAACAAGCCAAAAACTATATAATACTGGCAGCATACAAGCTAAGGACTCTCTGTCCATTACAGGAAATCATGTCCGAAACCTCAGTGGGTCTATGAATGGCAATCTAGTGTCTATACGAACAGATATGTTAGAAAATACTTCGGGTCGTATACATGGTAAAGATGGTGTTCATATAGAAGGAAAGGATATCCGTAATGAAACGCAAATAATGACTAACAGTTCATTTGGATATCAACAAGATACAGCGCATGGAAATGCTAGTATCACTAGTGAAGGTAGTATCCATATCCAAGGGGATTCCATACGCTCTGTAGGCGCTACTATACAGGGTAGTAATACAGTGAATCTCGCAGGGAAAGATATACAACTCTCTGCCCGGACCTTACAAAATCGTTATATAGGTAGCGGAGTGACCCTAGAGTCCACTAAGTACCTAGGAAGTACCGTACAAGGACATACGGTACAAGTGCAAGGAGGAGAGATCACGTTACAAGGCTCTCGCATGATAGGACACACAGTGGACCTTACAGGGAACTCTCTAACCCTTACGAATGTAACAGATAGAACTTTGTCAGATGTAGCTGTGGGTGCTAGAGGTAGTGACTATTTCAACCGTAAGATGGTTATAGAAGAACAGAATCTAGGAGCTACCATTGAAGGTGATACCGGTGTGAAGGTGCGTATGGATAACAATGTATCCATGAAAGCAAGTACCATACATAGTAAAACGGGCCTTGTAGATGTACAAGCAGATCGAGTATCTATTGCACATGGTACTGAGCGTCATGAAACACTATCTGAGATACATCAAAAAGATAGAGGGTTCTTATCATCTACCACAAGGGATACCTATGACCATAGACGTACAGATACGGTAGTGGGCTCTACTATTTCAAGTGGTATTGTTAAGGTAGATGGTAAACAAGACGTACTAGTCAAAGCCAGCCATATAGTGGGGGATGCAGATGTTACGGTTACGAGTGCAGGTAATTTGACCATCACATCAGCGCAGGAAGAATCTGGTGCCACTCATCGTGAGGAAGTACGTAAATCGGGTATCTTTGGTAATGGCGGTCTTAGCCTTACCATTGGTACACAAAAACAAGCAGATACCTATGATGCTAAGAGCAGTGTAGCCAAAGGCAGCGTCATTGGAAGTCGCTTTGGTTCTGTCAACTTAGGTGCTATAGGATCTACACAAATAGAAGCTAGTGATGTAGGATCTAAAGGGGATATTCAGGTTCAAGGGTCTGGCGTGACAATCCGTAATGGTTATACCACATCACATACAGGAGAAATACATAGATTTTCTAAAAGTGGGCTTACTCTCTCATTGTCGAATCGCTTAGTAGATACTACAACCAATGCAGTAGGTACACTCACACGAGCAAACTCTGTAAAAGACGAACGATTGAAAGCTCTATTAGCCTACAAAACCTATGACGATGCTAAGACATCTATAGAAAAATCTAAACTGAAAGACCAAGCCAAGAGTTTACACCTCAATCTATCTTTAGGCACAGAACGAAGCGAAGCTTCTACGAATGTAGATAGTAAGATAGCAAAAGAATCGACTGTTGTGTCCGATGGACATATTCGTATTACCACTAAGAAGGATGATATCCGCATAGAAGGAAGCGATGTACAAGGCAAGGACATTACCTTAGATTCTGCGAACAGTATCTATGTGAAGGGCAAAGAAACAACATCTAATATGGTCCAGAGTATGAAACAGAAACAAGCCTCCTTAGGTATTTCCTATGATCTCTTACAACATCGATTCTCCGATATATCTTTCAATGCCAGTGGCAGTAAAGGCAATATTGTAGGCACAGACATAGTCCATGATCCTACGAAGATAATAGCAACGAATACCCTTGGAGTGAACACAAAACAGGATGTACACATCAAAGATGGTGTTCTCAAAGGAGATGCTATTGAGGCAAATGTGGGTGGAAATTTAGAGATTCACTCTGTACAAGACACACATGATTATACAGACCGTACTACATCTGGTGGCATAGGACTTAGCCTATCCAAGAAAGGTGTATTCAAATCATTACAAGGTTCCTTGCAACGGACGGATATAGATAGCAAATACACCTCTGTGATCCACCAATCTGGACTCTATGCAGGAAGTACAGGATTCAATATATCTGTAGGAAATACGACCACATTAGAAGGGGCCCTGTTATCTAGTAAAACAGATAGGAACATACTGAAAACAAAACAGTTAGTTATGAAGGATATGAAGAATAGGGCGAAGTATACCTATGGATCTAAGGGAGTGTCTTATCTAGCGGATCCAACGATTGGAAAAAGCAGTAAGCAATATAACGAACTTGGATTGGTACCTACGATTATGCCTGGGGAACGTGGCAAAGCGAATAGTATAACCTATTCAGCGATAGCTAAGGGAGTGCTTGACGTGGAACACCCTGAGGTGAATCTCAATGCCATTCGTAGAAATACGGAAGATTCACTACATACATTAGCTACTATTTTTGATAAGCAAGGTATTGCAGAACGACAAGAAACAGCTAAATTATTCAGCAAGTATATGAATGAAGCAATCCATAGATTTGGTGAAATGAAAGATGCAAAAGGACAACGAATTTATAAAGATGGTTCATCTGAAAAGGTCGCATTGCATGCTCTATCTGGTGCTATTACATCAGCCATTGTAAAAGGAAATCCTACAACTGGTGCACTATCCGGTGGACTCAATGAAGCGTTGATACAATCCATAAGTAAATTAGCAAAGGATCACCCAGCAAGAGCGCAACTACTATCTGCTAGCCTTGGTTATACCGTAGATAAACTATTAGGTGGAGACGGATTAGAAGGTGCTAGTATTGCACAAGCTGGAACGAAGTGGAATAGTTTATTACCACAATTAGAAAATGATTTGCATGGAATTGGATCTACTTTATTTACTCTAGCTACTTTGTCAAGCTTAAAAATAGATTCAGCTGGGAAAATCATTGATAAATACGGAAATATTCTTTTTGAATCATATAATGAATTAGTTGTATATTTACGATGGGATGGTAAATTAAAAAAGATGCCAAAAAAGGTTATAGATGACCTAGGTGGAGAGGATTATACACAAGAGGTCAAAAGAAATACAGGAAAAAGTAAATCTGATCTTTATTGGAATCCTAAAACTGGCGATGTCTATGCAGTGCCAAAGAATGGAAAAGGGGAAGCTGAGTGGGTTGATAATGTTGAGGTGGATAAAGATTGATGATAAATAAAAACATAGAATTAAAAAAATATCCGATTTTAGCGATGAATCAAATTGAAAAATATATAGACGATTTTTATGATAGTATAGAAGGTTTTAAGCTGTCCACATTAAATCTTGATAACTTATTTCTTAAAATTACTATAAATATCCCTAATAATAAGAAAACTATTTATAGTTTTTATAGTAACCAACTAGATTTAAAGAAAACAGACATGATACTTTTACATAAGATGGTATGGAATAAATCAAATGATATTCGCTTAATAAAAGAAAACTCTACTTTAAAAAAAGAAGTAAGGAAATATGGTTGCGGAGCAAGTATTCCAACTATATCTGATTCATTTTATATGATTAATAAAGATGATATAGAACATGTACAAAATTCAATAAGCATAATGCTTAATTATTTACTGAATGATATAAGTTATATCAGCGTTGATGAAAATCAGTCTTTTGTAGAAATATATTCTGTTACAGATGATGGATATAGAGCAGGTGGTATGTGGGTATCAGATAGTCTATTAAAAAAAATATGCAAAGAGATATATTTGAATAAAATAAAAATTAAAAAAATTGATTTAGATAAAATTATATGGATTAAGTCGATATAATATTTTAAGTCCTAATGAATATATAAAGGAATGGTGGTGTTACTATTTTATATATTTGTAATCTAAGCATCTTGTACAAATACATTAAAGATTAACAAAATGTAGAATCAAATAAAAAAGAATCCCCTAAACAATCTACTACTGAAACGGCAAGTCCTACTACAAACACCACAAGATTAGCTGATAGTCCAGATATTTATCGGAATGGTGAGCAATATAAACCAGGAGTGGGAACTAGACAATTAAAAGAAAACATTATATATGAGAGTAAAGGGTATTATTACCAAACCGATGAATTAGGACGTATAAAAGCAGCCCAAGGAGACTTACGCTTAGAAGCTGGTAAGAGAAATAACCGAGACCAATTAAAAGCAGGCGGTGATGATCGATTACCAGGGGACGAAGGGGGGCATCTGATAGCTAAAATCTTTGGAGGCTCAGGAGAATTAGATAATCTAGTTGCTATGGAAAAGATTGTAAATAGAAGCGATTATAGAATAATGGAAAATCAATGGAAGAATGCGTTACAAGAGGCGAAGGAGGTAAAGGTAACGATAGATATAGTATATGATGGAGTGAATAAATGACCAACGGGATTTGATGTTATATATAAAGTAGATGACAATCCTGAGGTTATTCAGTTTCTTCCTAATGGAGGATGAATATATGTTTGTAAAAGAAGTGAAAGATGAAGTAGCAATTAAGTTGACTGACTTACTAAAAGCTAGATTAAATACTTTGTTACAAGATAATTGGGAAAGTTTAGTTTTTTTTGGACAGTGCTGGAGGTCAAGTTTAGCACCAAGATACATAATTACTTTTGAGGATGGAACATATATCATGGAGGGAGAGCTATTTTGTTTTTCCTCTGAACGTATTGGAGATAGGTCATTTTTTAATATGTTAGTGGATAATTTTCTCAAAGTATACAAGTTTAAGAATAAGGATAATGTGCACACTCTTAATATACTGAATATTGAGATTGGAAAAAATGGAGATTCTAGATATACATATAGCGAAGATTTGTATGGTAACTATGAATATCCACATACACCGTATATTTTATGGTCATATGTAGAGGTAGGAAATACAAAGGGATTTATAAGGGAGGAGGAAATAGAAGCAGAAAAGTATATTGATAAGTACAGTTTACAACCTAAAAGAATATTACAGCGTAGAACAAAAACTCTTAAAATACCTGATTTGCTAGAGAACTTGCTTTATAAACAAATTATGTATATCAATAGGTATTTGCCTAGTAAAACTAAAAAGCTATACTTTCATTTAGATAGGCTGCATGAAAATTGGAAACTTAGTCTTTACATTAATACTATAGATAATAACTGGACACGAATTAGAAATATACAATCTAATGATAAGATGTGTACATATCAAGAGTTAATTATCTCATTAAAGGGAAGTATTGATGAAATTGATGAGTTGCATCGTATTTGCAGCAAAATGTATACATCTATTGACTACATTTTCGACGTTTCCACCGGCGAACTCTCTTATGTATATGACAATGTCACAGAAGATAATTTTACTGATGAGCTAGCTTTAGTAGAAGCTTGGGAAAAAAGATATTTCTCACCAGATGGGGAACCACTTCATACGCATGCAGTAGCACCACATGAAGGATGTATCACAGGGACTATGCACATAGATGTGTCTCAGTTTATTCAAGAGGAGGAAGAAGAAATGGTTAATGTAGATCCAGCTATAGAATTTACAGGGGAAGATATCCACGATTTGATTCCACAATATCTTCAAAATAGTTACGATATTTTGTATTCTATCTTGCCAGGTACATATCATCGGGTATACCTATATGTAGAAAATGATGGAACGGTATGTCGTCAACTAGGGTATATCATTGTCGACGGTGAATACCTTACTTTTGAGGAAATGGTAGACCATAAGGTAGTTTCTAAGGTGACTTATGATGCTACGATGGAACAACTAGCGCTGTGGTCGAATTACATGAGAAATGCATTTATTGCTTGTCATCTTGAACCGTGGACGGTGTTCTCCTATATGTTAGATGAAGAAATGCATATTTCCAATAACTTTGGTTACGATGTATTAGCAGAGCAAACCTATGATAATGAACTCTTTGACCTATGGTCCTATGAAAAATTAGGCATTAAGAGTCCTAACTTACCTGAGGATAAGATAACAACTATTGTACCAGAAAATGAATATGCAAAATTTTAATAAGAAGGGGTATAGAATTGTACAGAGTAGACTATGTAATTGAACATATTTAGAAAGGTATTACCATGAGAAAAGTCATCTTAGCACTCACACTTTTGCCTATGGGTGTTGTCAATTATAGTATCTATGCCAATACTATAGATGAGCAAGGTAAACTGCTAGACCAGATGGAACGTTCTATATCTCATGTGGAGCAAAAGGAAACAACATCTTTCACAGTTCTTACAGAGGGAATAGTACCGCAAAAGATGAATCAACTGTCTAGTGATGAACCAGAATTTTTGATTCACCATATTGAACTTTCACAGGTTCCACCAGAGTTTAGTTTTCTGCAAGCGATGGTGGCTAAGAAAGAACATCAATCGTATGGGATAGAAACAATTAATAACTTGTTGCAAGAACTTAATACCGCCTTACTAGATAGAGGGTACGTCACATCTAAGGTCTATATGGAACCTCAAAATATAGGAAGTGGTACACTTCGGTTATCCTTGTTAGTAGGAACCGTGGAGGAGATACAATTTAAGGGTGTGGCAGGTAATTATACAAACGCATTAGCCTTTCATAAGGGGCATATCTTAAACATACGGAAGATAGAACAAACTGTAGATAATTTAAATGCAGTGCCCCATCAGAAGGCTAAGGTACAGTTACAACCGGGAAGTAAGTTAGGTACATCTATAGTGGTATTTCAGATAGAAAATAAGTCCAAAGTAGAAATCAACACCGGATTCGATAATTTCGGTAATGAAGGAACAGGGCGCTTGCAAGGGAATGTGTCCATCACAGTAGGTAGACCATTAGATCGTAGTGATACCTTGTACTATAGCTTAACGAAATCTAGACACTCAGATAGTATCAATGCAAGCACATCAAATTATGTATCATACCAAATACCTATTGGAAATGATAGCATTACCCTTAGCCATTCCAATTCAGACTATCAACAACGGGTTGCCTATGCCATTAAACCATTTATTTCTAGCGGTAACTTTACTAGCGATGAGCTAAGGTGGAAGCATGTATTACATAGGAATAGCCAGCAGATTACAGAATTAGTGCAAGGTCTTACGCATAAGACAAGGCATTCTTTTATTAATGGTAATGAAATTGATGTGCAACGGAGAAATACTACGTCTTGGTCCATAGGAATACATCAAAAACGATATGGCAAGAATGGGAGTTTAGATTGGTTGGTGCAATATGAAAGAGGTGTTCCTTGGTGGGCTAGTCCTGGACCTACTGATTATTTAGGAGAAGCTACCACACAATATCATATATATACGGGGAAAGTGAACTATCAGCGTACAATGACTCTTTGGAATCGGAAAGCAACCTATACAATGGAAGCGAAAGGACAGTATACGAATAGTAAGCTGTACAGTAGTGAGTTCTTTACCATTGGTGGATGGTATACAGTGCGTGGGTTTACTGGTGATAGAAATTTATCAGCAGAACAAGGATTTTATGTACGGAACACCTTAGATGTATCATTGAATCAGAATCATACAGCGTATGTAGGTTTAGATTATGGTAAAGTGTACGGTAAATCTACGGAAGATATATTGGGTACAGAGCTATGGGGCGGAGCCATTGGTATGAAAGGACACTATGGAAGTGCTAACTACAATATATTCTTGTCCACACCATTACAAGTACCAAACGGTTTTACGGTACCACACCGAGTCCTAGGGATACAGATGAGTGCTGCCTTCTAAGCACGGTTAGGTGATTCAGTAATTTTCCTTGCAAAAGGTGGGGATTATTACTATAATAAAGGATAGATTAAAATGTTTCTTTCACAGGAGGTTACCATGAGCTATGTAAAACAGCAAGACCCTAAAGTTCAAGAAATGATTGAATTAGAGTTGGGTCGTCAACGCAACAAATTAGAAATGATTGCATCGGAAAACTTTGTGTCTCAAGCTGTGATGGAAGCACAAGGTAGCGTATTGACAAATAAATACGCAGAAGGATATCCACATAAACGCTATTACGGTGGATGTGAATATGTCGACATGGTAGAAGAGTTGGCTATTGAAAGAGCGAAACAACTATTCGGCGCAGAACATGTGAATGTACAACCTCATTCTGGTTCTCAAGCAAACTTTGGCGTGTACTTTGCGTTATTAGAGCCAGGCGACACTATCATGGGAATGAATTTATCCCATGGTGGACATTTAACACATGGATCTCCAGTGAATGTATCTGGTAAGTATTTTAATATTATTCCTTACGGCGTAGATGCAGAAACAGGTCGCATTGATTATGATGAAATGCGTAAAATTGCTCAAGAGCATAAACCTAAAATGATTATCGGTGGTGGCAGTGCATACTCCCGTCAAATTGACTTCAAAACTATGGCAGATATTGCCCATGAAGTAGGCGCAATTTTCATGGTGGATATGGCACACTTTGCTGGCTTAGTGGCAGCAGGATTGCATCCAAATCCAGTGGAATATGCTGATATTGTAACTACCACTACACATAAAACATTGCGTGGACCACGTGGTGGTATGATTATGTGCAAAGAAGAATATGCTAAAGCGATTGATAAATCTATCTTCCCTGGTATTCAAGGTGGTCCTTTGATGCATGTCATTGCTGCCAAAGCAGTTGCTTTTGGTGAAGCATTACAACCAGAATTTAAGGAATATGCAAAACAAATCATTGTGAATGCCCAAACATTAGCTGATGCGTTACAAGAAGAAGGTTTTACTATCGTATCTGGTGGTACCGATACGCATGTATTATTAGTAGACCTACGTACTGTAGGCTTAACTGGTAAAGTAGCTGAACATGTACTAGATGAAGTAGGTATTACATGTAATAAAAATACAATTCCATTTGATCCAGAAAGCCCATTTGTTACATCTGGTATCCGCCTAGGCACTCCAGCGTTAACAACTAGAGGTTTACATGCAGAAGATATGAAAGAAATTGCAAGCATCATTTCTTTAGTATTAAAACAGCCAGAAGATACTGCTGTATTGGCAGAGGCTAAACAACGTGTAGCAGCACTTTGTGAAAAATATCCAATGTATGCTTAATTAATAAAAAGGAAGTAAGTAAGATGAACGTAAATGTAATGACACATCCTTTGATTCAACATAAAGTAACGTTGATTCGATCTGTAGATACTGGGACAAAAGATTTCCGCCAATTATTAGAAGAAATCGCTTTGTTAATGGGCTATGAAATCACACGTGATTTGCCATTAGAAGATGTAGAAGTAGAGACCCCATTGGTGAAAGCAATTGGTAAACAAATTGCAGGAAAAAAATTGGGTATTGTGCCTATCCTTCGTGCTGGTTTAGGTATGGTGAATGGTTTGTTGGAATTAATGCCAATGGCAAAAGTAGGTCATGTAGGTATGTATCGTGATCCAGAAACATTGCAACCAGTAGAGTACTATTGCAAATTACCATCTGATTTGGCTGATCGTCGAATTATCGTGACAGATCCAATGTTGGCTACAGGTGGTAGTGCAGCAGCAGCTATATCTTTATTGAAAGAAAAAGGTGCTAAAGAAATTCAATTAATGTGTCTAGTAGCAGCCCCAGAAGGTGTAGAAGTTGTGAATAAAGCGCATCCTGACGTACGCATCTATGTAGCTGCATTAGATGAAAAATTAAATGACCATGGATATATTTTACCTGGTCTTGGTGATGCGGGAGATCGTATTTTCGGTACGAAATAAACGGTGTTGCCCGAAGAGTAGTGCGCGTTTCTTTTCAGTGACGCGCATTATTTTTATAAGAAAGGGTATATATGGCTAAAAAGAAAACAGTTTTTTTCTGCTCAGAGTGTGGCAATGAATCATCAAAATGGTTTGGTCGTTGTACTGCTTGTGGTGCTTGGAATACGGCGGTGGAGGAAGAACTGCAACCGGAAGTTAAAACAAAACATGTAGCGTCTTATCGACCGGTAGAAGATGAAGATAACAAGCCCAAGGCTTTGACAGAGATTGAGGTAGGCGCTATAGCCCGAATTACATCTGGATATGGAGAAATTGATCGTGTTCTTGGCGGGGGTATTGTACCTGGTGCGTTAATCTTGCTAGGTGGGGACCCAGGTATTGGTAAGTCTACCTTACTGTTACAAGTGTCTGGTCGTATTGCAGAAGAGTCAGGTAAAGTCCTATATGCATCTGGAGAAGAATCAGATATGCAGTTAAAGCTGAGAGCTCATCGACTAGGTATCAATTCTTCCAATCTCTTAGTGCAAGCAGAAACTAATTTAGATACCATATTGAATGAAGCTAAACGAAGTCAACCAATGTTACTTGTGATTGACTCTATCCAAACTATGTATGTAAGTTCTGTAGAATCTGCACCGGGAAGTGTCAGTCAAGTTCGTGAATGCACAGCTAGATTGTTACGCTTTGCAAAAGATCAAGACATTCCAGTGATTATCATTGGTCATGTTACCAAAGATGGTACTATCGCAGGACCTCGTATGTTAGAGCATATGGTAGACGTAGTATTGTATTTTGAAGGAGAACGATCCTATCAATTTCGTATTTTACGAGGAATTAAAAATCGATTTGGATCTACATCGGAATCAGGATTATTTACCATGGAAGAAGAAGGGTTAGGTGAACTCCTCAACCCATCAGCTACTCTATTAGCAGAGCGATCAGAAGAAGAGACGGGTTCTGCCATAATGGCATACTTAGAAGGAGTACGACCTATCTTGGTAGAAGTGCAGAGTTTAGTGGTATCCACTGCCTTTGGTATGCCACGAAGAACAGCTATTGGGTATGATTTAAATAAGCTGATTTTACTCCTAGCAGTATTAGAAAAACGCTGTGGCTTTACCTTAGGTAACAAAGATGTGTATGTTACTATTATTGGGGGCTTAAAAATTAATGAACCTGCTTGTGACCTAGCCATGGCAGTAGCCATAATTTCTAACTTAAAAAATAAGCCTGTACCTCCAGATATGGTGATATTAGGCGAAGTAGGCTTGACAGGGAATATTCGTAGTATTCCAAGAATAGAACAACGAATTGCAGAAGCCAAGAAATTAGGGTTTAAACAATTTGTGATTCCTACTGGTAATGTAAAACAGTTGAAAGGAATACAAGAAGGTATCTCCATACAAGGGGTGACTAGTATTCAAGAAGTGATGAAAAGTATTTTCTAACCCTATGTGCGAAGTCTTTACTATGAAGTATTCATTAGAATTACACGTAGGGATAGTATACTAAAAAAAGAGGAGGTGACCATATGATTTATAAATTATTGCGCTATGCTATTGCTATTTTATTTGGCAGTATGGGGTACGTCGGAGCAGATGCACTATCAACACTTATGGTATCTATATGGGATGAAAAGATGCTGCAAATGGGTGTATTTGGAATCTCTGCAGTGATGATATTGTACTATACCATAAGTATCTTACTAGCAGCTTTTATCGGTTATTTAGTGTCCCAGTATATTTTGCGTATAGGATTAAGAGTAGCAAAACAAATTGAACGTATTTTAAGTCGAGTTCCTAGTCAACAACTAGTAGCTGGCACGATAGGATTATTATTTGGACTCATTATTGCTAATTTAATTGGTATGGCTTTTGAGCGTGTACCAATTATTGGCTCATACTTACCCATCGCGCTCAGTGCTGTATTGGGATATATAGGGATTCGTTTGGGGATGGATAAAGGGCCAGACTTATATAAAGCTATGGTATCGTATACGTTTAGAGGATTGCTCAATAAGGGTAGATCACCTAAAGAATCAAAAGTAAAAGAAATCCAAACTTGTTCTGCTAAGGTCTTAGATACATCGGTTGTCATTGATGGTCGAATTTTAGATATTGTGAATACAGGATTTTTGGAAGGTCCTTTCATAGTGCCTGTATTTGTACTAGAAGAATTACAAAAATTGTCTGATTCTGCGGATACTTTGAAACGTAATAAAGGCAGACGAGGGTTAGACTTACTACAGACAATGCGTGAAAAATTAACAGAATCCATGGAAATCATAGATGTTGATTATGAAGATCTGTCAGAAGTAGATTTGAAATTGATTCGACTTAGTATGGATAAACATTGGAAGCTCATAACCAATGATTTTAATCTGAATAAAGTAGCCACATTGCAAGGAGTTGGGGTGTTGAACCTAAATGATCTAGCAAATGCTATTAAGCCAAAAATGACGAGTGGTGAAACCTTACTAGTACGTATTATGAAAGCTGGTAAAGAACCACATCAAGGAGTTGCCTATTTAGATGACGGTACTATGATTGTTGTGGAAAATGGTGTAGACTATGTGGATCAAACAGTAAATGTAGTAGTTACCTCTGTATTACAAACCAGTGCGGGACGAATGATTTTTGCCCGTGTAGAGGAATCAAATTCCTAGAAAGGGAGTACCATGATTAGTTGTATCTTATTAGCAGCAGGTGCAGGACGCCGAATGGGCTATACAGAGAATAAAGTGTGTATGCCGTTGGGACAGTATACAGTGTTACAATGGAATTTACATCACATGAAACAATGGGAAGGCTTAGAAGAAGTCATTGTGGTTGTATCGGAACAAGATCAACTCTCTATTCAAGAACAAGTGGAAGCTATGCAGGTACCGTGGATGGTACAATATGTGATTGGCGGTGCAGAACGACAAGACTCTGTAGCTGCTGGACTTTCACAAGTATCGAATGGAGCAGAGATTGTATTAGTGCATGATGGTGCAAGACCATTAGCGAACAAGGAGTTAGCTCATCGAGTGGTTGAGGGGGCTAAAGTATATGGAGCTGCAGTGCCAGCCATTCCTGTAGTAGATACGATAAAACGTGTGAATGCAGAGGGATATGTAGAAGAAACATTAGTACGTTCTGAATTATATGGAATGCAAACACCACAAGGGTTTCAAACTGCTATTTTGTTAGATGCTTATGTATATGCGGAAGAACACAGATATAAAGGAACCGATGATGTGTCTTTAGTAGAGTTTCAAGGAAACCCAGTGCACATTGTAGAAGGGGATAGAAAAAATATTAAATTAACAGTCCCTGAAGATGTGGCAATTGCTAAGAAGTATTTAGGAGTAGAATCTATGATGCGTATTGGTTATGGTTATGATATCCACCGTTTCAAAGAGGGACGACCTTGTGTATTAGGAGGGGTAACTATCGATAGCCCTATTGGTCCTGATGGGCATTCTGATGCGGATGTGTTGATTCATGCCCTTATGGATGCTATGCTAGGGGCTGCAGGTATGCGAGACATTGGGTATTATTTTCCTCCAGAAGATGATGCTTTCAAAGGGATTTCTAGTAGGCTATTATTAGAAAAAGTGGTACAATTATTAAAGGACTCAAATTTTGGAATCTACAATGCAGATATCATGGTCATTGCAGAAGCTCCAAAATTGAAACCTCATATTGAAAAAATGAAAGAAAATCTAAGTGTGGATTTAGGTATCCCTCTTAGTAGAATTAGTATTAAAGCAACGACAAATGAAGGGTTAGGTGCCTTGGGAAGAACAGAAGGTATAGCCGCACAAGCTGTTGTTTCAATGTATGAAAGAGAGGAGTTATAACTCATGAAAGTTCGTTTTGCACCGAGTCCAACCGGTCCATTTCATATTGGTGGAGCTCGTTCCGCATTATTTAACTATTTATTAGCTCGCAAGGAGCAAGGTACATTCTTATTGCGCGTGGAAGATACTGACCAAGCTCGTTCTACTCGTGAAAGCGAAGAAAACATTAAGGCTGCTCTTAAATGGCTTGGTATGGACTGGGATGAAGGTGTTGACGTAGGGGGCGAACATGGTCCATATCGCCAAACAGAACGTTTAGATATTTACGAAAAAGTAACACAACAATTGTTAGAATCTGGTCATGCTTACGAATGTTATTGTTCCCAAGAAGAATTAGATTCCGTTCGGGAAGAGCAATTAGGTCGTGGTGAAACTCCAAAATATAATGGTCATTGTCATCATTTAACGGAAGAACAAAAAGCTGCCTACAAAGCAGAAGGACGTAAACCAACTATCCGATTACGTGTTCCGTTGCATGAAACAGTAGCTTTTGATGATATGGTTCGTGGTCATGTATCCTTTGAGTCTAATGGTATTGGAGATTTCGTTATCGTAAAATCCGATGGAATTCCTGTCTATAACTATGCCGTTGTGGTAGACGATCACACAATGGGTATTTCTCATGTTATCCGTGCGGAAGAACATTTATCTAACACACCACGTCAAATCGTGATCTATAAAGCTTTAGGCTGGGATGTACCAACATTTGGTCATATTTCCTTGATTATGGGCAAAGATGGCAAAAAAATGAGTAAACGACATGGTGCTACTTCTGTTGAACAATACCGTGAGTTGGGATACTTACCAGAAGCTATTGTGAACTTCTTAGCCTTACTTGGCTGGGCTCCTGAAGGTGAGGAAGAACTATTCACGAAGGAAGAGTTGTGTCAAAAATTCTCCATGGATCGAGTGGCAAAGAATCCAGCTGTCTTTGACATCGATAAATTGAATTATATTAATTTCAATTATATGAAACAATTGACACCAGAGGCATTGTATGAATTATGCTTGCCTCACTTAGTGAAAGCTGGCTACGCTAGTGAAAGTCCGTCTACAGAGGAACAAGCATGGCTGACAATGCTTTGTACTTGCGTGAAAGACCATATTAGTTATGGTGCTCAAATCGTAGATGAAGTAAATATGTTCTTCCAAGATGATATCCTAGAAGATGCAGAACATGCAGAAGAGATTGCAGCTATGAAAGCAGAAGAATCGTATCCAACAGTAATTGGGGCTTTCAAAGAAAAAATTGAAGCTATGGATGAGATTACCCCAGATGCTGTCAAAGCAGCAATCAAAGCGATTATGAAAGAAACAGGATTAAAAGGCAAATTTGTATTTATGCCAATTCGCATTGCTACCACAGGTCAAATGCACGGTCCTGATTTGAATTATATTATTACCTTATTTGGCAAAGAAAAAGTACTTCGCCGTTTAGGCTAAGTGCATACAAGGAGGCTATTTCTAATGAGAGAACTGACCGTTTTCAACACGATGACTCGTGAAAAATCAGTATTCCAACCTGTGAAAGAAGGGGAAGTTAGCATCTACGTATGCGGTGTAACACCATATAATCATCCTCATATTGGTAATGCACGTCCTTTTGTAACTTGGGACACCATTCGTCGTTATTTGAGCCATGTAGGCTATAAAGTAACATATATCCAAAACTTTACAGATGTGGATGATAAAATCATTAATACGTCTAATGGTGAAGGGGTAGCATGGAATGTAATCTCTGATCGCTATATTGATGCCTACTATGATGTAATGGATGCATTACATGTGCGTCGTGCCGATGTATATCCTCGTGTGTCTACGCATATGGAAGAAATTATTTCCATGATCACTACATTAATCGACAATGGCTATGCCTATGCAGTAGATGGTGATGTGTACTATCGTGTAGAGAAATTTGAGCATTATGGTAAGCTATCTGGTCGTACTTTAGACGATATGGAAGCTGGTGCTCGTGTAGATGTAGATGACCGTAAGGAAAATCCAATGGACTTTGCTTTATGGAAAGCGGCAAAACCAGGCGAACCATTCTGGGAAAGCCCTTGGGGGCAAGGCCGACCAGGTTGGCACATTGAATGTTCTGCTATGAGTCAAAAATATTTGGGCGAAGAATTTGACTTCCATGGCGGTGGATCTGACTTAATCTTCCCTCATCATGAAAATGAAATTGCCCAATCTGAAGGATGCTCTGAACACCATCCAGCTGTACGTTATTGGGTGCATAATGGTTTCATTACGATTAATCAAGAAAAAATGAGTAAATCCTTGAACAATTTCTTCTTGGTGAAAGATATTTTAGAACAATATAGTGCAGATGCATTACGTTTCTTCTTGTTGAGCACACATTATCGTAGTCCATTGGACTTCAGTGATGAACGCTTAGATGAAGCGACTAAGGCTATTGAACGATTCCAAACCGTGATTGACAACTTACTGTACTTAGAAAGTCGTCCAGAAGGATTGTGTGAACTGGAAGCAGCAGAATTATTGAAAAATGCTCGTAACTATAAAGAAGAATTTGAAGCAGCTATGAGCGATGATTTCAATACGGCATTAGCAACAGCACCAATTTATGGTTTGGCAAAAGAAATTAACATCTATTACCAATCTGTTCAAAGCTGTGATGGCACTGTATGCCATAGCACTATTGGTGAAGTTAAAGAAATCTTTAAAATGATGTTAGATATTCTAGGTTTATTAGAAGAGGGCTGGAAAGGTCAAGAAACTAGTAACGAAGAATACAATCAATTAATGGAAGTAATCTTAAGTATTCGTCAATGTGCACGTGACCAAAAACAATGGGGTATTGCAGACTCCATTCGTGATGAATTGGCCAATATTGGAATTGTCATCGAAGATTCCCCACAAGGGGCACGGTGGAAAAAACGTGAACTTTAATCGATATAAACAGCTACGATCTATGGCGATTGATAAATTAAAATCTTCAGTGAAAGTAGAAGCAAATGGAGAGGGTCCTTTAGAGGACTCTCTTATGCTTGCTTATATTGGAGATGGTGTATATACTTTATTTATCAGAAATCGTGTAGTAGAAACGGGCATTACAAAAACACAAATACTTCATGATGTAGTGACGTCATTTATCAATGCAAAAGCACAGGCGAAAGTATTACAGGCATTAGAGCCAACTCTGACAGAGGAAGAGTTATTAGTGGCAAAACGGGCTCGCAATAGTAATGTGCATGTACCCAAAAGTGCCAGTGTACAGGAATACCGCATGAGTACAGCCTTTGAGGCGTTGTTGGGGTATACCTATCGCAAGGGGGATGAAGAGAGGCTTACTACTCTCATGGAATTCGCTTTTTCTGAAACGTTGTCACATTTATAAAGTAAAAATCGCGACATATTCCTCCACAAACTGATCCTACGGTAGGTTTGTTCTGGAACATGTCGCGCTTTTTACTATAGACTGGCTCTGACAACGTTTCAGCGGGTGTCGCTTAGAGGAAAGTCGGTGTGACAACGTTTCAGGGGGGCGCTCATGTGTTATGTTGGGGTTGTCCTCTTTTAATGGTATAATAAAGTAACAACTAGTAGTGGCTAGTTTTTATAGATTCTAATGATATGACATAGATGTTATGTAATGGTAATAGCTTAACTAAAATAGGTAGTATTACTGTTGGGAAGGTTTGAGGTTTTCATGGATACGTTTATTGTAGGTCGTAATGCTGTGCGTGAGGCGCTGAAGTCGGATCGAGGGATTCATCGTATTTTAGTGGCAGAAGGTAAGCAAGGTGGCTCTCTTTCGGAGATATTGGGCTTGGCAAGGTCTAAGGGTATTGAGGTTCGTCGCGTGAAGGAACGAGATTTACAGAAGTATCCTAGTGACGTGCCGAATCAAGGTGTGGTAGCCTTGGTGAATGCGGTGAAGTTCCAAGAGTTACAAGATGTATTACTGGCATGTACGGAAGAGCATCCGTTGTTGATTTTAACGGATGGGGTGGAAGATCCTCATAATATGGGTGCTATCATTCGTACGGCTGAATGTGTAGGTGCTACAGCTGTATTGATTCCTAAACGTCATAATGCGCCTATTAATGCTACCGTTAGCAAAACATCTGCAGGGGCTGTAGAATCGATTCCATTGGTACAAATTGGCAATGTAGCACAGACCATTGAGCAATTAAAAAGTCAAGGCTTCTGGGTGATGGGAGCTCATATGGATGGGTCTGTGATGTATGATGTCAATATGACAGGTCCTATTGTATTGGTCATTGGTAATGAGGGAAAAGGTCTAAGTCGATTGACAAAGGAATTGTGTGATGTATTGGTAACAATTCCTATGTTTGGAACCATTAATTCATTAAATGCATCGGTAGCAGCAGCGGTTCTTTTATATGAAGCGAGACGTCAACGATAATAGGTATACTATGAAAAAAGATATTTTAATTGTAGATGGGTATAATGTTATTTTTGATTGGGCTGACTTGAAATCACTCAGTAAGGAGTCTTTAGAACATGCCCGATTAGAATTACGTCATAGATTACTCAATTATGGGACCTATAAGGGATATAAAATTATTCTTGTATTTGATGGTAAGCACGCACCTTTTACAGCAGATGAACAGCGTATATCTGCAGATTTTATTGAGGTCTTTACGGGTACTCATGAGACGGCAGATGCTTATATTGAGCGTGAAGTATTTAGTAAAAAGGGTCAATATAAGACAATCTACGTCGTAACAAGTGATGGGGAAGAACAAAGCCAAATTTTAGGATTTGGAGGATTACGCATATCAGCACGTGAATTACGTCATCAAATTGACTTAGCTAAACAAGAAGAACGTAAACGATATACAGGTTATCATCAACGTGATGCTATGACATTACAACGTAATGAATTAGGTGCACATATTGATGGGGATGTGGCGGAAAAACTTGAACGAATGCGACGAGGGGAGCTATGAAAGTAGCTCCTTTTGTTATAATTGCCTTGATAATTTTATAGAGGAATACTAGAATCAGTAGATACATGCATACATACTAGTATCTTACGGTGGATCTAGAATATTGAGGTGATATATAAAAAAGAGGGTTAACTAAGAGAAATGGTATTTCTCCTTGTTAACCCTCTTTTAGAGTTCATTATAGAGCATTTACTTTAGCTGCTAAATTGGATTTTTTGCGAGCTGCAGTATTTTTATGAAGAACGCCTTTGGAGGCTGCTTTATCAATTACGCTTGTAGCATGAACTAGTGCTTTTTTAGCTTCTTCTACAGCGCCTGCTTGAGCAGCTTCTACAGTCTTACGAGTAGCTGTACGAATTTGAGATTTTACAGCAGAGTTTTTCGCACGACGTTCAGCATCCGTTTTTACGCTTCTAATACTGGATTTAATATTTGGCAATTGAGTCACCTCCTTGTGATTTACTGTATTATTACTAAAGTAGTATATCATAGGGCGTACAGTTTTGCAACTATTTTTATATTTACTCTAAGGAATATTGGCTTATATAGCAAGGCTTTACACAGAAATAACCTCTATTTTCATCACTCATGAGAGCAGGAAATATGATATAATTAAGAATACATAAATCTATTAATAGGAGATGCTTATATGAAAAAATTAATGGTTATAGATGGCAGTAGTTTATTATATCGTGCATTTTTTGCACTTCCACCACTGCAAAATGCTCTAGGAGTTCCTACCAATGCTGTGTATGGATTCTTAACAATGCTTACCAAACTGTATGAAGAAATCAATCCCGATTACATTGCAGTTGCCTTTGATAAAGGTAAAGAAACATTCCGTATGGATATTTACGAAGACTATAAAGGAACTCGTCAAAGTGCACCAGATGAATTGCGTCCACAATTTAGCTTGATCCGTGAAGTCTTAGAATCCTTAGGTATCATTGTCATTGAAGAAGAAGGATTTGAAGGCGACGATATCATTGGCTCGTTGAGCAAAAAATGGGGCTCATCAGACCTTGCTGTTCATATCATTACTGGTGATAGAGACAACCTACAACTAGTCGATGAGTATACCAGTGTGTTTTTAACGAAAAAGGGCATCACTGATATGCTTCATGTGACTATGGCTAATATGGAAGAACTGTATGGGTATGGGCCTCAAATGGTTATTGAAATGAAATCTCTTATGGGAGATTCTTCAGATAATATTCCAGGTGTACCTGGCGTTGGTGAAAAAACAGCCCTTAAACTATTAAATCAATATGGTACTTTAGAAGGTGTATATGAGCATATTGAGGAACAAAAGGGAAAACTGAAAGAACGCTTAGTAGACAACAAAGACTTAGCGTTCATTTCGCATCAACTAGCTACCATCAAAACAGATATGGATATGCCTTATGAACTAGAGCAATTTGTTCCTGCTGTACATCGTGGTGAAGTGACACCTTTATTTGAAAAGTTAGGTTTTCACGCAGTAACACCAAGATTACTAAAGGCTATGGGTGTGGCAGAAGAAGGGACTTTATTCGATCAATTCTTAGCTCCACCAGCAGAAGAAATTGAATTAACTCATGTCACAGAAGTACCACGAGAATTTTACGAAGATAAAGTGATTAGCCTTGTCTTGAAAGAAGCGGGAACACATCCATTTAGGACGATAGAAGCCCTATATCTATATAATGGGGATACCCAATTAGTTGTGAATGGATTTGTAGATGTAGGGCATTTAGAAACAGTCTTCCAAGGGGCTAAGGAACTGGTTACAGATAATGCAAAATTGTTATTTGAAGTATTAGGTACTGAAACAACAGGTCGTATTTCAATTTTGAAAGAAGAAACTGTTCATATCAAAGATCTTACATTAATGGCGTATTTACTTGATCCTACACGAGCAAACTATGGTATGACCTATTTATGCGAACGTTTTGGACAACCTTCCATTCCTGCTACGGAAAATGAAACAGAGTGGGCTCTACAAGCACAAGCTTTATACCATATGCACGAGAAAGCTACGGAAGAGATGGAAGTAGCAGGTGTGTGGGACTTATATCGAGATATTGAATTGCCATTATTACGTACTCTATGTGTACTAGAAAAAAATGGTATTTACATGGATGTAGACCAATTACACACTACATTGGAACGCTTCAAAGTAGAGGTTAGTGAACTACAAGAAAAGATATTTACATTGGCTGGAGAAACTTTCAACATTAATTCGCCAAAACAATTGGGTGTTATCTTGTTTGAAAAATTACAATTGCCAGTGATTAAGAAAACAAAAACTGGTTATTCTACGGATGCTGAAGTCCTAGATATGCTCAGAAATGATCATGAAATTGTAGAACAAATTTTGGCCTATCGTTCAGTGGTAAAATTGGTATCTACCTACTTAGAAGGGTTTGAAGGACTTGTGAATCCTCATACTAACCGGATTCATACTTCTTTTAATCAAATGGTAACAGCTACTGGTCGTTTAAGTAGTTCTGATCCAAATTTGCAAAACATTCCTGTACGCAGTGAAAAAGGCCGAGAAATTCGAGCTCTATTTAAACCTCATGATGGATATGATATGTTCGTCAGTGCCGATTATTCTCAGATAGAATTACGTATTTTGGCGCACTTGTCAGAAGATCCTGCCTTAATTCAAGCGTTTCAAAATGGTGAAGATATTCACCGTTTTACAGCAGCAGAAGTATTAGGTAAATCCTTAGAAGAAGTAACGCCACTGGAGCGTTCCCATGCAAAGGCGATCAACTTCGGTATTATTTATGGTATTAGTGACTTTGGTTTGTCGCGTGACTTAGGTATTACGAGAGCAGAAGCAAAAGAATATATTGAGTTATATTTCAGTCGTTATCCACAAATTAAAGGGTACATGGACCGCATGGTGCAAGAAGCCCATGAAACTGGATCTGTACGCACTATGTTTGGCCGTGTGCGCCCATTGCCTGATATTAATAGCCGTAACTTTAACCGTCGATCCTTTGCGGAGCGCACAGCTATGAATACGCCAATTCAAGGGACAGCGGCAGACATTATTAAGTTAGCCATGAACCAAGTAGAACAAGTGCTAGAAGAGCAAGGCTTGCAATCTCGTATTTTATTACAGGTACATGATGAACTAGTGCTAGAAGTAGTAGAATCGGAACAAGAGCAAGTAGAAACTCTGTTGCGTAATTGTATGGAACAAGTAGTGACATTACGAGTGCCATTGCAGGTAGATGTGCACAGTGCACAGAACTGGGCAGATGTAAAATAGTAGGCTTTTACAATTTTTATGGAATAGCTTGTGTATAATAATAGTTGAGTATGACTAGAATCAAATGTGGGGTGTAAATATGTATAAAATCGGACTCACAGGAGGCATTGCTTCTGGTAAAAGTACAGTGTTACGATGGTTACAAAAAAAAGGTGTTCCCTATATTGATGCAGATGTAGTGGCTAGAGAAGTAGTAGAGCCGGGGACACCAGGTTTGCAGGAATTGGTAGAGGCCTTTGGACCTAATACAGTGCTAGAAGATGGTACGTTACATCGTGCCTATATTGGTAGCCTAGTATTTTCTGATCCAGAAGCCTTGGAGACCATAAATTCTATACTGCAACCCCATATTAGACATCGTATACAAGAATTGACAGAAGAATGGGAAGCAAAAGGAAAGCAGGCTATTATCTATGATATACCATTGATGTTTGAAACAGATTGGTATGCACGTATGGATGAAATTTGGTTGGTCTATGTGAATCCTGCTACTCAGTTAGAACGGCTGATGAAACGCAATAGTTATTCTGAACAAGAAGCATTAGATAGAATCCACAGCCAAATGAGTTTAGATGAAAAGCGTGCATTGAGCACAGTAGTTATTGATAATTCAGGGACTATGAAACAGTTAGAAAAACAATTACGAAAATTGTGGAAAACAGCGAAAATTCACTTTCAGAAGGAGGAACTATGAGGGTATCCACAGCATTTGCTTGGCTAATCGTTGTTCTTACGGCCTACTATGTGCAATATGGACAACCCTATTTAGCTAGACAGTATGCGTATCCGTTAGTATATGAAAGCGCGGTAATGAAAAATGCATCTACTTACCATGTAAGACCATCTATGGTTGCGGCTGTTATCTATACGGAAAGTAAATTTGATACGAATGCAAAATCTTTACCAGGGGCTATTGGATTGATGCAGTTAATGCCAGAAACAGCGCACTGGATTGGAGAACAATTAAATCAGTCTAGCCTATCTGACCAAGATATTAAGGAACCGAACACGAATATACAATTAGGGACTTGGTATTTATCATATTTATTAGAAGAATTTAAAGGTAATGAAATCTTAGCCTTAGCAGCCTACAATGCAGGACGTGGTCATGTGGAAGAATGGATGCAGACCTATGGCTGGGATGATAATTTTGATGATATAGACAAAATACCATTTCCAGAAACAAAAGATTACGTGAAACGCGTGATAGCGAATGAATCACAGTATCAAGCATTATATAGTCAACTACGATAAGGAAAGAGTCCATGGATGCAATCATAAAAGAATGTGAAACCCTCGATTTATCATGGTTAGAATCCACTATTGGAGACTTTCACTTAGTGGTGGAACAAAAAGCCTTATCATCTACTGTATATAGTATCTTTTATTATACAAATGATAGAAATTGGCGTTGGTCAGTTCTCTATGATACGGAAGTAGGGGATTATATGGTACGTATTACAGTACCTTTAGTAGAGTTTGTAGATATTGCTTTTATACGTGAGTCTTTAACCCCATTTATGGAGAACCTAAAGGCCAACTATAAAGCATCTATGATGACACGATTTATGGCGCCCCAAGAAGGATTTGTGTACGAATACAAGAAAAAAGGTATACATCAGTGGAAATATACAGAGGCATTGCCACAAACAATCGCAGAATATCATTTAGATGTGACACCTCATACTGCATTAGATATGATTAATGGTTCCTATATTATTGGCACCTATATCAAAGATAATGAGGAAACAGGAGTCGTCTTATTTTATAATACATTCCGCGATGAATTTTTTGGTGAAACTAGACAACAAGGCTATCCAGGAATTACACATGACTTGGACGCAACTACGATAGATAAATTTGAGCAAGCTTTGATGAATCATTTACAAGAAGTATTACTTAGTTTATAAACTACCTATACTATTTACTAAGATAAATGGTATATTTTTTAGATACTATGTATTGGTAATACTTTTGTATAAGGAATAAAAATAGGATAGGGGAAGTATTTTGGAACAGATCCGAATAGAAAAACTAGGGAAATCCTTTGGGATACGAGAAATTTTCTCTAATGTATCTTTTACCATACGACAAGGAGAACGTCTCGCTTTAGTTGGCCCGAATGGGGCAGGTAAATCGACGTTGATGAAATGCATACTAGGCATAGAAGAACATGATGAGGGGATCATTGTGAAAGACAGTAGTATCACTATAGGCTATTTACAGCAAGATGTAAATTTAGGTGATGCTAGTTTAGAAGAAGAAATTCAAACGGCTTGGGCTGATGTACAGCACTTAGAATCCCAGTTAGAAGCGTTAACGACAGAATTAGAAAATCGAGATGCCACAGAACAGGACTTGCGTCGTTTATCCTATTTACAAGAGCGATTAGAATGGCTTGGTGGCTATGATTATGAAAAACAAAGCCAACGTATTGCTTATGGGTTAGGATTTAGTGACGAAGATTTAAAGAAGAAAGCCAGTGAATTTTCTGGGGGACAAAAAACGCGTATTAACTTGGCGAAAGCCTTGGTGCGTCGTCCTGATTTTTTATTTCTTGATGAGCCTACTAACCATCTAGATATGCCAATGTTAGAGTGGTTAGAGGGATATTTAAAATCCTATAAAGGTGGCATTGTCATCATCAGTCATGACCGATATTTCTTAGATCAAGTGGCGACAGAAGTGGTAGAATTATCTCATCATAAAGTGCATACCTATAAAGGTAATTATAGCCAGTTCTTGAAACAACGAGAGCAGCAACGAGTGGCGTATCAACGTGCGTATGAAAAGCAACAGGAACACATTCGTAAAACGGAAGAATATATTGACAAATATCGAGCAGGCATAAAATCTAAAATGGCTCGTGGTCGTCAATCACAGTTAGATAGACTAGAAAGATTAGAGGCACCAGACCAAGATAGAGAGTTTGCTTTTACCTTTCCTAAGGCAGAAATGAGTGCAGACAGAGTGTTGATGGTGGAAGATGTGTCCATTGGATATGATGTAGAACATCCAGTGGCTACACATATTACAACGACCTTACGTCGAGGAGATGTGGTAGGCTTAATTGGTGCGAATGGAGCTGGAAAATCGACTTTTGTAAAAACAATTATGGGGGAACTTAATACACTGGATGGATCGATTACAACTGGAAATCGTGTACAGACAGGATATTTCTCGCAAGAACATGAAGAATTACACCCTAGTTGGTCTGTGTTACAAGAGATCATGGCTCCTTATGATATGTCAGAAGAATCTGCTCGTAGCGTATTAGGTGCCTTTCGATTTAGAGGTGATGATGTATTCAAGTTAATAGGAGATTTATCAGGTGGAGAACGTGCTAGGGTAGCTTTATTACAGTTATTTTTAGAAGGCCGTAACTTCTTAATCCTTGACGAACCGACAAATCATTTAGACATCCCTACACGAGAAACAGTGGAGCAAGCCTTACAACAGTTTGAGGGCACATTGCTCATTATTTCCCATGACAGATATTTGTTGGATGCTGTGGCAAAACGCATTGTGGTCTTAGATAATGGTGGCATTGAAGAGTTTCATGGCAATTATTCGTATTATAAAGAAAAAATGTTGGAACGATCAGTGTTAGCAGCCCAACGATTAGAAGTTGAGCAGATGAAACGCAACAATATGTCCAGCAATACAGCAGGAAAGGCCGACAATGCTGGAGGTACAGCAGTGAGTACTGATTCTAATGGTGAGATACATAAAGGTATATCTGAGGCTGCTATAACAGAGGAACAAGATACTAGCTATTCAGAAGCAGTGACAGCCCCTAAAAAGAAAACGAATTCTTTTATGCTGGAAAAGGAATTAGCCAAAGTAGAATCAGATATTGCAAGGTATGAGGCGACAGTTAAAATGTATACGGTACAGCTACAGGACCCATCTATACAAGGAGATATATCAGAATATGAACGATTGTCTCAAGAGTTAGCCAATACAACATCACAGTTAGAGGCTCTCTATGAGAGGTGGGAACACCTTAGCGAAGAGGCCTAGGAGGTTTCTATGAAAGGTCGTTTTGCACCCAGTCCTACAGGCCATATGCATGTAGGGAATTTGTGGGTAGCATTTTTGTCCTATTGGTCTGCACGGCATCAAGATGGTGAATATATAGTGCGCATAGAAGATGTAGATACACAACGGTCTAAACCAATCTATGCAGAACATATACTAGAAGATTTATCTTGGCTTGGTTTTACTTGGGACGAAGCACCTACGTATCAATCCGAACGTTTGGATATATACGAGAGATATTTACAAGAATTACATAGCCAAAAACGGTTATATCCGTGTTATTGTAATCGAGCGCGCTTACAGGAAATCAGTAGCGCTCCTCATCAAGGTGAAGCCAATCATGTGTACGATGGATATTGTTTAACCCATGAGCCGACTATAGGTGAAAGACCACCTTCTTGGCGATTTCATATGGAGAATATAAAAGGATCCTTTCTGGACATATATCGAGGCACGATAGATTATGAAATCCAATCTTGTAATGATGATATCGTGTTAAAGCGATGGGATGGAATGATTGCCTATCATTTGGCGGTGGTCATTGATGATTATGAAATGGGTGTCACAGAAGTAGTTCGTGGTAATGATTTACTGCCTGTGACGGGTCATCAAATTGCGCTGGCCCAAGCCTTGGGGTTTCCTTCTTTGCAATATGGTCATGCCCCTATGCTAGTGGATGCAGAAGGGTATCGTCTGTCTAAACGGCAACAAAGTATAACCATACGTGATCTGCAGAACCAAGGGGCTACACCAGAGAGATTGTGGGCATGGTTTGCATTAGAAACAGGATTACTCACAAAGGGGGACTTACCTCTTAGCGGTCACATAGGGCTTTCAGAACTATTGGAGATTACAATTCCAAAGAAACTATTAAAACAAGATACAATTAAATTGACAAATTTCGATATTATGGTATGATAGTACAGTAACGAGGTGATACGTATGTCAATGGAAACAGCGATCCAAGAAAAAACGTGGGCCGTTTTAGGTGCCACAACAAGAACCGATAAGTTCGGATATAAGATTTTCAAACATCTTGTCAATAAAGGATATACAGTGTATCCAGTGAATCCTAATATTACATCTATCGATGGCGTACAATGCTATCCAAGCTTGCATGAGTTGCCAGTAGTACCTACTGTAGTCGACTTTGTTGTGCCAGAAAAAGTTGGTTTAGAAGCTCTAGATAGTTGTAAAGAGTTAGGGGTTAAGACCGTTTGGCTACAACCAGGTGCGGATAAACCGGCAGTAGTGAAAAAGGCAACTGAATTAGGTCTTGAAGTGATTCAAGACTGTGTATTGATTCAAATTTAATAGGAGGCTTATATGAGCGCAATTATTGATGTAACATCTGCAAATTTTAAAGAAGTAGTAGCAACAAATGATAAAGTAACTGTTGTAGATTTCTGGGCACCATGGTGTGGATACTGTGTTCGCATGATGCCAGTATATGATGAATTGGCAGCTGCCTTAGGCGACAAAGTGACATTAACAAAAGTAAACACTGATGAACAACCTGAATTGGCACAATTCTTCAAAATTGAAATTCTTCCTACTTTTGCTATCTTCAAAAATGGTGAAATCGTAGATCGCAAAATCGGTTTCATTCCATTAGAAGAATTAAAAGCAGCTGTAGAAGCTCATCTATAATACACAAAAAGGACTGATATCTTTGAGATATCAGTCCTTTTCTTATGTATACCGTTTATCTAATAAACTTTCTAGTTTTTTCTCTTTTCTAGCATCTAATATTTTACCAGCTAGAATAGAAGGAATAGCAACGCCCACACCGATGGATATGATGATTAGGATGGCAGTGACTCCACTTTGAATGGCTTCGACTAAGGTTGCAGATGTGAGAGAATTAATATGTAACATGGCATATAAAAATCGATAGATAAATACGCCAGGTACAAGAGGAATCGCTGATGGAATCGCTAATACTTTAGAGGATGTATGGGAATAACGAGCTGCTTTCAGAGAAAATAAACTGACCATAGCAGCAGCGATGAAAGTAGCGCCAAACACAGAAAATCCTAAGTATAATATGAGCGTATTTTTTACTAAAATAGCAATGAGGCCACCAATACCTATGAGTGGGAGTAGACGCTTTGGAGTATAAAACATCACAGCATAGCCTGCAGCACCCACAACGGCAGCACCTAATAAAACAATGGAAATGCTGTCTGGAACAATACTTAAATGGGTGAAATCATAAGAATGATTGAAGTATTGAGCCATGCTAATCCCTACAGTCATACTGCCCACAATGAGTAACGTATGTACAGATCGAGATATTCCTGCCAAAATGTAGTTGTTTAGCAAATCATCGACTGTATTAATGAGAGGAATGCCAGGAACCATAAACAATGTGCAAGCAATCATAGCATAGATGACATCGGCAGAGTCAAAAATACATCCGGATAGAAAGGCTAATCCAGAAGATACCGCAGCAGCACAGGCGATACTGATATACCCATTAATTTGAAAACGTTTTAATATCAATTGTATAATAAATCCAAGGAGAGCGCAGAATGTTGTAATCCATGCAGAGATAATAGTACCCCCAAATAAGATAGGAAAAGCACCACAGGCAAATCCTGCAAAGATGGCAGATGTGGCATCCGAATGGGGAGGATCTTTTTTAGCAATCTCTTCGAGTTTTTGGGAAAATTCATCAAGAGTATACTCATTACGTAATGCAGTCCAAGTTAAGACACTAATGGCGGAAATAATATCCATATTAGCACCTAAATATTGGACATTTCTAAAGGATGTAAAGCAATCTTCTGGACTATGAATATTAATTAAAATATTAGAGTAGGCAATATGGATATGAAGATGATCTGCTGGAATTCCCATATATGCGGCTGCGCGACGCATATCTCGAACAATTTGGTTCGCATTGGCTCCATTTTCAGATAATAAACAGCCCATACGAAGTAGAATTTTTACCTTTTTTCTGATTTCCACAAAGGGTTCTTCTAAAATGCGCAAATCCTTTTCTGTGTATTGAGACATATTAATGCTTCTTCCGTAAGTGTTTTATGTCTAAATCTACATCCACTTCCACAGTATCTGCTTCAGGTTCAGCATCTACAAACTCAATAGATTCCAAATGTTGTACCACTTGGGCACGGATAAAACCTAAATACACTTCATATAAATCTTTCTTTTCTGCTAATTCTTCTTCTGTTAAAGTTTGACCAGATTTTTTTTTCGCTGCCAATGCATTAATGCGTGTTAATGCTTCTTCCATGGTCATTTCTTTTTTTTCTTGTTCAGTCATAGATAATCTCCTTATTTGTTAGTAGACTTTCTTTATGGTATGATACTTTATATACTTGGTTAGATGAAAGTATCTAACCGATGATATTCATTGTAGATTTATATTATAACACAATTTATATAGTTTTTTCATCTTAGAGGAGAAGGCTCCGATGCGAATCACAAAAGCCATCAAGGCAGAGCAAATACGAATATTGGGAGAAGTCTACCATGATGCAAAACCGGCACTAGAATTTACTACGCCTTTTGAATTACTAGTAGCAGTTGCATTATCTGCACAATGTACTGACGAACGAGTCAACATTGTAACAAAACGACTCTTTCCGAAATATAGCGATCCTAAAGACATGTATGAATTAGGTATACCTGGATTAGAGGCGCTCATTAAAGATTGCGGGTTATATCGTTCTAAAGCTAAACATATTCATGAAACATGCAAAATTTTAGTGGAACAACACAATAGTGAAGTGCCCCGAGATTTTGATACCTTAGTCACATTGCCAGGGGTTGGTCGTAAAACAGCCAATGTATTAGTATCCATACTATTTGATACACCAGCCATTGCGGTAGACACGCATGTGTTCCGTGTATCCAATCGCTTAGGTATTGCTAAGGGTAAAACACCAGACGAAGTAGAAAAGAAACTGAAAAAAGCAATTCCTATGGAACACTGGAGTGCCGCACATCATTGGATGATCTGGCACGGTCGAAAAATTTGTAAAGCACGAAAACCATTATGTGACGAATGTCCTTTATATGATGTATGCCAATCGGCAGGGAAGGTATAGTATGACAGAACAAATGAGACATCTCATAGAAACTTTTACAAAAGTAGGTGTTACAGGTCCTGCTATCGTACAGGAAATAGCAAGATTCCGTGTATTAGATCAAATCATCACCCAAAGCGGTGAAGTCCGTGAGTGGGGGATTACGCCGAAAGAATTGTTTGAGCTTGCTCAAACATCCACAGTAGATATGTTTGGACCCTTGCCATATGATGAAGCAGGCTTTAAGGACATTTACGGCATTTCCTTTAGCGTAGAATTAATGGATTTCATCAGTGCTACTGGCTATTATGAAGGTGTGTCCGCAGGTCGTCAATGGACTGTACCGTTCAAAGAAGTTATCGACTTCCACAAGAATACAGAAGGTATAATTCTTTTTGCCTATTTTGAGGAATATGCAGCCATTGCAGAAGAAATAATGCAAACCCTTCCCACAGATCGTTTGCTGTTTTATACAGCCTCTGAAAGCTGCTATGACCTATTCCGCAGTTTATACCCACTAGCGCCTGTTATCAATGAATGGCCAGAAGATGTCATCTTTGACCACATTGTAGCAGCTACATCTGGCATGTTCACAGCACCAGTAACGACGATGGAAGAAATGGCGGCTCGTGTGAATAATGTAAGCGAAAAAGGCACTGTACGTTACTTCATTCCAGTGTCTGCCGTACAAGATCAATTGAATATGAATCGAGTAACCTTACAGTTCATGATTCTTCAAAATCATTTAGAAGTCGTTCGAGAATGGGCCCCATTGCAAACCTATGAATTCCGCTATGGCTTAGGACCCGTGAAAAAAGTAGATTTGTCCATTTGTGAAATCGTTGAAGATGGGTATAAGCAAACCAACTTCATTCCATTGCCTCACGAAGTTTTGGCATCTATGGAAACATTTAGTTTGGCTCACTATGGACTTTCACTATATGGTGTACAAGTAAGTATGAATCCAAAACATCCAACCATGGGTGAAGATGGATATATGCATGGAGACTATCGTATTCCAACATACATGCAACGCATGTTTGAAGCTTTGGAGGGATATTATTTACAAGTATCTATGAAAGGCATCGATGTGTCTGTTACATTGGAACAAAAGGATGGTATTCCCTTAGGAGCATCCCCAGAGGATGAATGCGTACAAAATGCGATGGAACAATCTGTTTTACAAGATGATACAGTTGAATATCGTTGGTATTTTAACCATCCAAGTGCACCATTCTTATGGTATACGTATTTCAATAGCGAAGAAGGAAAACAAGTAGTACGCACCTTAGCGTCCATGGTAACTACCACACCTGCATTATTACAATTAATGGGTAGTTGCCGTCGTCAAGTAGTAAAAGAAGAGGCCTTGGCTACATTTACGACAAGCTTTACCACTTCATTAGAACAATATGAAACAGAAAAAGCGCAAGCTGAAACAAACTGGGCCAATGCATTAGCCACACTAGCTAGTGAGGTTGTACCAGTGCCAACAGAAACGAATACAGAAGTAGAGGAGAACTAATCATGGCAGTTGTGAACTATTCAATTTATAAAGTACTAGGTACACTTTCAGAAAATAAAGATGGCATGAAAAAGCAATTAACATGCACAAGCTGGGGACGTTACAATCCTAAATTC
>QWCL01000375.1_pt1 | contig 35726 bp, 43 predicted proteins | sample 1972551 | NCBI WGS metagenome assembly QWCL01 (sample SAMN09866709, study PRJNA288562) | Human oral metagenome isolate term2_saliva, whole genome shotgun sequencing... | isolation source: mouth | host: Homo sapiens | place: USA: California
ATTCCAACAGTAATATAAACAAAACCCATATAATTCACCTATTAAAATAAACCAAATAATTTCTTTCTTTCTTGGTTGTTATTTTCTTGATTTTGATTTTGTTTAATATATTTATTTTCAATTAAGTTTTTAACTTTTGGATTTTCTAGCCAAGATGGATATTCATTTAAAAGGAATTGATAAATTGCGTCATTTGTATAGAAATCTTTTTCGTTAGACACCATAAAGAAATCAGCATTATCAACATATCTATTTCCCATATCATCAAGTTTTTCCAAATAATCAAAAGGACCTGTTCCTAAACCTACAAATTGCCAAAAAATAGGATAATTAGCAGATTCAATTACTAATTCGGTTGTTTTTCTTTTATCAAAATTATCTCCATCAGTAATAAACAATACATAATTAGGTAATGATTGTGGATCTTCTTCTAAATATTTTTTCATAATATCTTCAATAACTGGTGAATATTTTGTTCCACCAAATTTATATTTAGAAATTTCTTTATCAACATAATCATAATAATTATCCATTGTTACTTCAGGTAAACGAACAAAATCATCATCAAAAATCCAACAATCCATTGCTCCATTATCATCCCATTCTAATGCAATAGGAAATACTCTTTCTAAAACAGCTTGAATTGTTCCATTTTTATAATATTGTCTAGCAGAACCTGACTTATCAAAAACTAAAGCAACTCTAGCTTTATGATTAACAAGTGAACATTTATTAGTATTAATAGCACGAACTTGTTGCTTCCTTAGGTCCAACAATTGTAATGATTGTTCTTTTGATAAATTTAATAAATCCATTTTAATAATACCTCGTGTTTTTGTTTTTATTATAACATAAATTCAAATAAAAATCAAATAAAAAAAGAATAGAATTTAAATCTATTCTTTATTTTTTATTTTTGGTACATAATAAGGTGCCCACCATTCTTCCATAAATTTAATGGAATCTTTAGGTAATTCACTTAATCTTCTAAATAAAGCTTTAGATGTTAATAATTGATAATTAACCATGTGCATAGAAATACAATAATGATTTTTTAAGGAAAGTATAGCACCATGTAAATGACCATGAACATTTAGAACACCTGGAGATGTTGGAAATGGTTCATGTGATAATAAAATTCTTCTGCTACCATTATAAAATACAGGAGTTTCATGAGTTTCATCAAATAAATCTTTTACCCAAGATTGGTCATGATTACCTCTTATAAGAATTTTTTTACATGGTAATTTTTTCCATCTTTCTCTTACTGTTTTATCTAATTCATTTGAGCCTTTTTTAGAATGAACATCATACCCAAAATCACCTAAATGATAAAGTGTATCATCTTTAGTTAAAGTTCTTTCTAAAAGGTTTAAAATAAAATTGTTGTGAGCTTCAATTGTTTTAAATTGAGTTCTTTCAAATTTAATAATTCTATCATGATTAAAATGTGTATCAGAAATAAAATAATCCGTAATTTTTAATCACCCTTTCTATTTAAAATTAAAAAGGGTATTGAAACCCTTTTTATTAAACAAGTTCATCTAAATAATCGTATCTTGATAATACTTTATTCATTAAACCAACTGCATCTGGAATATCACCTTCCAACAATTCATCAAAAATGTTCTTAGAGAAACCTGAGATGAATAATGCGTTAAATGTGTCATTTGTTGTAAATGTATAATTACCATTTACGGCTACATTCCAAAAGACAAATTTAGGTAATTCAATTCCAGCATTTTCAAATTTCTTTTTAACAATATCAAAAGTATTTGAATAATAATGACGATCTGTTGTTGCACCATCAAATTGCATATCTGAAATGATTACAATAGTTTCAGGGTGAGTTTCTTTTGGAGAGTTTTTAAATGCTTCCAAAATCAAATCATAAGTTGCTTCAATGTTTGTATTTGAACAATCATTAAATTTCCTGAGGTAATCAACCTTCTCTCTCAAAGTTGTTAAACTGCTTGGAATTTTAACAAATTCAGGTCTAGAAGAGAAAGTGATAAAGCTATTTTTAAATTCGCCTTCCAATCGTTCAGCAGCATACAATGTCAAGGCATCTGCAACATCACAAGGTGTTACAGGGTAATTGTAATTCCAAGTCATAGATGCTGACCCATCACGAATTACAAGAACTTTAGCCTCTTTATCTTTTGGAAGAGATTCCCATAATGAATTACTCAATTGAATATCTGTTGATTCATAAGATCTAACTTTTTTAAGAATTTCATAAGGGTACATTTTAGATGTTTTTTCAGATAGTTTTTCTAGATTTTCAGGTTTCTTCAAACTATCAAGGTATTCTTGATACCTATTGTAATCATTACGTTTAAATGCTTCAGTATATTTCAATAATGCTTTACCTGGAATTTTTGTGTAATCAAAAGAATAATCCTTGTTTACTAAATGAGTTTCTAGGATATTGATTTTTGAACGTAAAGCAACACAAGTTTTTCTATAAGCTTTTCTATTACCCTCAAACAATTCATTTGCAATAATAACGGCTAATTTTTTAGTGAATTTGTTTGGAGATTTTTCAGTAGGCAACCATTTACCAAGCAATGAACAATTATCATTTTTAAGATCTGATTTGATTTGTTCAGAAAGAATTGCTAGTACTTCATTCCGTACAGAAATTGAATCTACTAAAACAACGAGATCGTCCCAGCGACCCAATGCAGGAATATAAGGAAGCAATTTAATTGTAAGTTCAGGTTCTTTAATTGAAAGCAATGTCAAGAGCAACCTGAAATTATGGCGGCGACCATAACCATGTTTAATATCACGCAAATAGAAAAGATTCTTAATTGCTGTAAGTGGATCTTCACTATATGCTTTAACAAACAAATCAATGATTGTTTCTGGTTCATAAACAGACCCTGACAATCCAAAGAAGTCCAAGTTTGCATTTAGAGTGCTTTTAAATGCAACATCGCCATTTGTTGTAAGAGTAATATTATTGATTTTGTTTAATTCTTGAATGAATGTTGTCATTATAAATACCTCGTTTTATTTTTTTGTTTTAAAGTCGGTTATGGGATTTGAACCCACGATGGCAGTTTTGCAGACTGCTGCCTTACCACTTGGCTAAACCGACAAAGTAAAAATTAACATTTTTCAATGCTAATTTTAAAGGTAAATAATTACTTAGTGCCTTTAAAAGATTTTTATTTATTTCTAAAAAAGTAATTATTTATAATATATATTTTAACAAATTTTATTGAAAAAGTCAATAGTTTTTTTAGAAATTTTCAAAAGATTTAATCTCTAAACCTAATTTTCTTGCTTTAACAATTTTACTAGAGTTAGAATTTGGGTTATCAGTAATTAAAATATTTGTATCTTTTTTAATTGATGAATGGAAAGTATAACCTTTATCTTCCATATATTTAACAAATTCATTTCTATTTTTAAAGGTTTCAGGAACAGATCCAGTTACTGCAAATGTAGTCGAATTTGAATTTTTAACTTCTACTAATGGGGTAATATTTACTTCTTTTAATAAGTAATCCCATAGTAATTTACATTTATCTTGAGATTCTACAATTTTTTGAGCAGTAATAAATCCTACACCTTTAATATTTGATAATGTTGTAATATCAGAATTTAAAATATTATCAATTGAGCCTAATTCTTTTAAAAGCAATTTTGCAGTTGTTTTACCTACAGATGGAATATTAAAAATAGATAGCCATACATAATCATAGGTATTATTTTTAGAATTTTGAATTTTATCATAAATTTCTTTTGCTCTTTTTTCACCTAATGATACACCAGATTCATATTTAGAATTACTTAGGCTTTCTAATTCCACATCAAATAGATCTTTTAAAGAATTGATTTTTAAAGCTGTAATCAAAGATGAATTTAAACCTTCAATATCTAAAAGACCTTTTCCTACTGCATTAATAATTTGTTGTTGTTGTTTAAATTCACAATCATCATTTTCACAAATAATATTAACTAAATTCTGATTACAGTAATAGCATTTTTCAGGTGGTGTAATTTCTTCTGTATCATCTCCATTTGAAATTACTTTTAAAATTTTAGGAATAACATCATTTGCTCTTATAACTTCAACAATTGAACCAATTTTAATTTCTCTTTCATTAAGCCATTCAATATTATTTAAAGTAACATTGTTAATTTCTACCCCGTCAATTACAACAGGTTCAATATTAGCAACAGGCGTATATTTACCAGTTTTACCCATTTGCCAATTTACTTTAATAATTTTAGACATTTTAGATTCTCCTGGATATTTATAAGCAATAAATTGTTTAGGGTGATGATTAGTAGAAGAAAAATCATTGTAAATAACATTTGATTTAATTACAATACCATCTGTAGGAGCGTCAATTTCATCTTTCCAAATTTTACCTAATGAAATCATATTATTCAATTCTTCAAGGGTTTTAGCTCCTTTTTGTTTAGGGAATAATGTAATAGATGAATTAAATTCTTGAGGTAATTCAACCTCTTGATTTTCATTAAATGCAAAATAAGGTGTAAATCTCAATTTTGCTTTATATCCCAATCCAAGTTTTGCTTTTTTAACAATACCAGCAGCTGCAATACGTTCATTTTTAAATGGAATCCCACGATTCTGATTATTATATTGTAGTGCGGATTTAGGACAATACAATTCCCCTCTTAATTCTGTAATATTAGAATTTTCAGGTAATTTCAAAAGTAAATTTTCAATTTCTAAATCATTAGTAGAAATTAAATATGAAAGATTTTCTCCATATTCACCAGTTCCACGAGATTTAATTAATTCAATTTCTTTTGTATCTTTATTATACACAATAGAAGCAGCTAAACCATCAAGTTTAGGTTCAATAAAATAAATATTTTTACCCGTAGTATTTTTAAGCATATAATTGAAATAATTCTCAATATCACTAAGACTATTTGCTTTTGCTAGAGACAACATAGGTACTTTATGTTTAATAATATCTTCAGTATTAATATTAATTTCAGCACCATCATTTAATTCTTTGTCTTGTTCTAGCCAACCTTTATCTTTTGCATATAAAACTAATTTGTCATATTCTTCATCAGATAGAATACTTTCTTCATTGTTATAATAAGCTTGAGATGCTAGTTTTAATTTATTTAAAATTTCTTCTTTATTCCCCATGTTATTCTCCAATAAAATTTTCAGGTAAACCTAACAATATTTTGATTTACCTGAATTTAATTATTTAGTATTTAAAAGCTCAATGTATTTATCATAAACATCTTTATCAACAATTCTTGATTTTGAGTCTACTTCAGCAAAAACTTTTAACATTCTGATTTCTCGATCTGTCAAATGATACTTTCTAATCATTTTATCAGACACACCGTTATGAGCATTCATGTGTTGATAAATAACTTCAACAATAGACAAGTTTCTTGGTGTCAATTCTTCAAAAGTATGGAAATAAGATAAAACATAGAATGCTGAAACTTTTTCGTGACCTACAAATGTTGAATGAGAACCATTTACTGACATAAAATAATCATGAGCAGCATGAGTTGCTTTTGAAGGTTTTTTAGTCATAGCTTTACCTAAATCATGAAATTCTGCTACAATTTGTAAATCAAAATAATCATGAACAGGTAAATCAGTTAATCTTTTAACTCCCATAACAGTCATTAGAATATGTTTATCAACATCTTCTGCATGATATGGTGAATCATGTTTTAAACCTGGAATTAAGTTAATTTCATCTTTAAAATCATTGAAATCAGATACTACTTCAATATCATCACAATCAACAGTTAAACGTGGAACTTCCATAGATTCGTACATTGACTTGATAACATTTTCAGGTACAAATTTATCTTTATCCCTTGTACTGTTTTGTTTAAGAATTGTTTCTAATGGTTTAATAAAAATTACAATTGTAACTTTTACTTTATCTAAATACTTTTGATAAAGTGCCATTCTACGTTTACGAGATAAGTTTGTAGCGTCATAGTAAATTGTTTCATATTTACCTGATTTTACTGCTTCATCTAAACGTTTATGTAAAACTTCAAATGTTTCTTTGTTTGCTTCAGGTGAATTACCTTTTACTAATGAGCCAAATAATTCTAAACGAATTGAGTCAGAGCTTAAAACTAAATCTTTATCAGTTACATGAGATTCAATATATGTAGATTTACCTGAACCTGCAACTCCTACCATTACTTTTAATTCTGTCATTTAATCACCTGCTTTCTTTATTTATATTTACATTATACACTAAAATTTTCAGTTTGTCAACACTAATTTAAAATTATTATTTATTAAATTTATAAATTAATTTTTAAATATTTCTTTTTAAATTTTCCTTGATTTGTTTCATTATTATAAAATCAACTTCGGGGTCTGCGTAAATGGAAACATCTAAACCTAATTGTAATCCATTTAAAATTTCATTCATTTGATAATAATTAAATTTAGGATTTGAATAATAAGAAACATCAAGATTATTCTCTAAACCAATACGAATTTGAGCCATTTGTTCCCAACTAAATTCAGGTTTAGCATAGATTTCTACATCAAGTTTCTTTTCTAGACCCTCCCGAATTTGTCCCATTTGTTTGTAATCAAATTCTGGATTAATGTACCATGAAACATTTAATCCCTGTTCTAACCCTAAACGAATTTCACCCATTTGCCATGCAGTAAATTTTGGGTTAGCATAACATTCAACATTTAAATTTAATTTAATTCCAGTTGCAATTTGTTTTTCTTGCTCTTCATCAAATTTAAATCCAAATTTAATTTTATTATATTGTTTCTTTTGTTCTTTATTCATTTCTTTACCTCTTATTTATTTACATTTAAATTATACACCAAAATTTTAAGTTTGTCAATATTTAAATAAAAATATTTTTGTCTATAGATTCAACGTGGATGTAAAAATCTGTATTTATGATGAATTATACAGAAATTACAAAAATGATGTTTTTCATACTTGATAGATAGTACGTATTATGGTTCAAAACTATATCTACGAAAAAACAAATATTAAAATTTCTATTTTGAAAGGTTAAAAATAAAACAAAAAAAGGAGGATAAATTTATCCTCCTTAAAGTATGTTTTTACGAGTTCCTTATTCAACTGTTAAAAGCATCCTGACTGCGAATCATTCATATTATAATAAAAATAAATCTAAAAGTCAATAGTTTTTTAAAATATTTTTACCAATTTCTATTTCCGTCTAATGGCGCACCAACTAAACGCTGATTTGTATATTGTGAGAAATCAGACACATGATGAATACGGTTAAACCTTCTAACAACATATTAACCAATCCTCTTTGTCCATTTCTTAATGAGGTTGAAATATCATTATTTAATAGACCTTCATGGTCAGCAGTCATGTGTGTATCAGAAAGATAGAATGTATATGACCTAGTACCATACCTAATATGATTGATAGGTACATTATAAACAAGACCATATTTTTCAGTAGCAATAGCACATCTATTTCTACCTAAATCAAATACTTTTTCTAAATCAGTAAGGTAATCTTTTAAATCAAATCCTAATTCAGGAGTTAAATTAGAACATCTCAAAAAGTTGTCTTTATAATATTTAACACCACCAGGCACAATACCAAATTTTGATTTAGGGGCTTTTAATCCAATACCATAAATATCATCATCAGCAATAAAATATTTATCTTCACCTAATGCTTTAGCCATATATAGAATAGCATTAATGAAACTTGCTCCACCTGCTAAATTATAAGCAACATTAGTAGATAGAACTTGATAAAGTTTTTCATCATTTTTAAAAGTTGGGTCTCTAATGATAACTTTTTCAGGTCCATACTCTGCTTTATAAATAGGATATTGGTCTGGGTCTACACAATAATAATAATTTGTAATACCATAAGTATCTAATAGAGGTCCAGTTGCAGCGAAACCAGCCCTTTTATAAGAAGGTATATAAATATTAAAATCAAATCCATATTTTTCTTTAAATCCTTCTGAACCTGACGGAACAAATGTAGGTGGTAGCCAACATTTAGACCAAAGAACTTTATCAGGTCCTTCTTCATACATAATAGGAAATTCAATAAACCCATCATTTAAAGCCATTTGAACATATTCTTCACAAGATTCAAAGAATTTTTTGTTCATTTCTTCAATTTCATCTTTAGACCATTTTTGCATACCACTTTCATAATAAGTAGTTCCATTGTCATTAATCTGAACGTGTTCTAATTTTGTACCAGGTATATTATGAAATTCTGTTGCCATATTAAACCTCCGAAATTAAATCTAAATATCCAGTTTCAACAAATTCTTTTAATTTGTCAATAATTTCTAGTTGTTCTTCAACATCTTTTTCATGATTACCTTCAATAATTGCTTTAAAGTTTTCAACTAAAGATTCAATTTGTTCTTCATCAAGGTCTTGTTTACCTAAATTAGTAATAAATGTTTTTAGTGTTTTATTTAATTCTTTTTTATCTTTTTTATCAATTAGTAAGAAATTACCAACAATAGCTTTTAATTCTTTATTGTATTCCTTGATAAGATTGTCTTTTGAATTTTCTTTAACATGGAAAATTTTATAAATTTCAGGTAAAGACATTAAAGCATAATTTTCAGCATTATAAATAACTTCTTCTTTTTGTGCTTGAGTTAAATCACTATTTTGAATTTTTTCAATAAATTCTTCTTTAGCCCTATTTACAACATCTTTAGATGTTTGATGTTCAATCTGCCAATCAAGGCCACGTTCTTCTGCATAAGCTCTTCTAATTTCATCATTCTTTTCAGTAATTTCTTCACCAATTTTATCCCATTTATCCATAAGAGCTTTGCCTTCTGGGTAAGGATTATGAACTGGAATAAAATCAGATTCTTGCGGTTTCAAATCAAATAATGAAACTAAAGTTTTCTTATCTTTTTCAGGTTTCTTCTTATATTTTTCAATTACTGCCTCTTCCATTTGCTTACGTCTAAATTCTGCCCATTCGGCAAGTGGAATTTCTTGTCTATATTGTTGTTGTTTCTTATTGAATGGGTCAATAATATATTCAATAACAGTTTTAGAGAAGAATGATGTTGGTAATAATGTTTGACCAAAGAATCCTAGAGGCTCCATTAATGGCTGAACTTGTGGAATAGAATCAACAAATGGGTCAACTTCTTTAAAGTTCCAACGTTGAAACTCACATGAACGATTCAAAAGTAATCTTAATGTGTCAGCTTTATCTTTACCTGCTTTAATTACCATTACAGGAACTTCTTTCATTTTAAATTCATGAGCAAGTTCAAGTCTAAGATCTCCATCAATTACTCTTAAATGTTCATCAACTAAAATAGGACTAATAACACCTAATACTCTAACAACATTTGCAATTTTTAATTTGTTTGTTGCATTAATCAATTTGTATTCTTTGTTAGGTGTAATTAAATCAATGTTAATCATTCCAACATATAGAGTTTCAACCTTGTCTAATTCATCACCCGGTTCAATAATATCTTTAACTTCAATATTTTCTTTTTCTTTAAATTCTACAGGGTTATGTTTTACAGAATATTGTAAACCTAAAGCAGAATACCTTTTTAAAATTTCTTCATAAAATTCTTTATATTTTTTATCACTACAATAAACTTCACCTGATACAATTGTTAAAGTCTTATTGTTTGACAATGTAAGTTTTTTAACATCTACTTTTCCGTAGATTTTATTTGAAATAAGCCAGTCTTTCAATTCGTTACTCCTTTTGTTTTTATTATTTCTATTTTACCTGTTTTTTTACTAAGATATAAGGTCCTTTAAATTTTTAATTAGAATCAAAGATAAATCCATAACTTTATTATGTTGATTTTCTTCTAAATAATAAATAATTGTAGGTTCAATATAAAATTGTCCATAATTAAGTAATAAAATTTCAGCATTATCTTGTTTAATTAATAAGCTACTTTTATCTATACATTCTAATATCGAATACCCATTCTTTTTTAATTCTTCTTTATAGATATCTATTTTACTATTAAAATTGGAAGCTTTTTCTATTAAGTCTCCAATATTCTTTACTTTATTCTGCTCCATATTTTTTACCTTTATTATTTTATTTTTTGTGCCCTTTCTGTTATAAAATATCTTTTTTCTTTTATTGTAACATGAGATAAATAAAAATTCAATATAAATATTTTATTTTTTATTTTCCTATTGATTATATTCAAAAAATATTATATAATATATATATCTAAATTTTTGAAAGAGGTAATAAAAAATGAATGGAATTAATATAATTAAAGATTCAAAAGTCACTCGTACGGATTTTCAAATGATGAAAATTTTTGACGAATTTTTAAACTCTAAATATCCAGAATATGGAATTATGTATTTTGAAACAGCATTATACTATTATAAAGTTTTAAATGAAGAAGAAAATAAAACTAGAACAAAGTCTTATAAAGTAATGATTTTTGCCGTTAGTTCTGATAAATACTTCAAGGAATTTAAAGCTATACCTAAAACAAAATACGAAGTTCATAATTCAGAATTTCCATGTGAAATTAAATTAGAAGAGAAAGATTATATTATTATTGAAGAGGTTTAATAATGACTAAAAAAATATCTAATAAAGAAAAACAAAAAAAACAATTAATTGAAATTGTTCAAAATCTAGATATAAAATTAAACACTTATTATGTTTTTTGCTCTAATAAAATCAAAATTAAAGAATTTCATTGGGGGAAAATTTTTTATCAGCCTAATAATGGAAATTGGATAATTGAAACAAATAATAATAAGTATCTTAATTTCTCTATTAAACCTCTTTTTAATGTTTTCTATGGAAATTCTAAACATTATTTATCTATTGAAGGTACTGATAATTCACCTCATCAATTAGTACCTAAATACATTATGTTAGATTTAATTGATTTCTTTAGTAATGTTTCCTCTGAAGATATACATAGAGAAGGTTTATACTCTGAGAATGTTGAGGAATTACCATTTTTAATAATTGGAATTAATCAAGATAAGTTTTTAAATAAGGCAAAAGAAATTAAAGATGTTATTTGGATTGACGATTATTCTTACTTATTAAAAAGAAATTTAAATGAAACAGATTTTTCATTATATTTTAAAACCGATTATCTGGATATAATAATTAATATTACAGGTAAAAATTATAATATTACATTAAAGAAATATTATATTAGTAAAGATGAAGATAATATTTATTCTTTAGTTTCTGAATATTTTAAAAAAATATTTTCTATTGTTGAGGGTTAGTAATGAATAAAAAAATAGATAAAGAAAAAGTCAATCTATTTTATTATTTTCTTTTACATTTAATCCCATCAATAATAACTTTATTTTTACTAATTTTATTTTATTTATTTTATAATAATTTTAATGAATTAGTTATTTATGGTTTTAGGTTTATATTAGATTGGTTAAAAAATTTAACTAAATAGAAAAATCTCTTTAAAAATTAAAAACGCATATTATCAGAACCTTGATAGTATGCGTTTTATTTTACTGTTATTTACTAGAAATTAATTGTTTTAATTTTGTAGTAGGAATTTTATTTAATTTTTTTATCCTATTTTCAAATTTTATATTATCTGATATTCTTGATTTTCTTGAATTGAAGAAATCAATATCTAAAAATTTTTCAACAAAAGGATTTTTCTTATTATTTGAAGATAATTCTTCTTTTTTAAAATCAAAACAAATATTTTTTATATCCATTTTTTACTTTCTTTTTATTACTAATAAGCTATATTCTCTAAAATTGCAATAATGTTTTCATCTTTATATTCATAATTATTATCTAAATAATCAAAATCAACAAATAATTCATCTCTATTTCCTGATAATTCATTATTAGCAATATGTAAAATAAACAGCTCTTCATTCTCATAAGAGGAAAACAATTCTTTAGGATAAATAAAAGTTTTTTCACCTTTATAATATAAAGTCATTTCATGGTCAATAGTTTCAACTTTAATTTTTTCATTTTTATGGGTATGAATAAAGCTTAGATTCTCTTTAAGAGCATAATTTAAAAGTAATTTTAGTTTTTTATTTTGATTAATTTTTTCATTTAATGTTTTAACTGCATTTTCTCTAAATTCTTTTTGTTTTTTAAGTTCATTAATTGTCACCATTATTAACCTCCATTTATTTATAATTTTGAAATAGAACTAAAACACCTAAATAATTCTTTTCATCAGGTTCATTAATAAAATTAACTAGAAATTCATTTTTATAATTAATTTCTTCAATAATAGTTATTTTATTAGTTATTGATTTATCTTCATTCTTAATAATTATATTTTCTGTTTTAATATCTTTATTTTACGAATTTTATGGCGATAATATTTAAAAATATCATAAGCATCTTCGCAAAAATGGAATCTCTTAGATCTCATTTTAAGATTGTTATCCTTTATTTCGTAAGTTTTACTTATTTTAAATTGAGTTCCAATTACAGATTTTAAATTCTCATTAAATGCTTTATATCTGTAAATTGTTTTATTCATTATTTTACCCTAAATAAAAGAAAGAGTTGTTTATTAAGCTACTCTTTCTCCGTTTTCGTGAAATTTACCTTCATAATGTAATCTACTATTATGGATAGTGCAAACATATTTCTTTCTTGAAGATAGTTTTTTACTTAATGCAATATGGCAACCTTTTTCACAAGTATATTCATGTTTAATAGGTAATCTATAATCACCAGTAATAGGTGCATTATGTTTCTTACATTCATTAATAAAATATGTATCTTTATCATCGCAAGGTTTATCAAGACAATATAATGAATAATGAATTAACTCATGTTTTACAACACCATAAATTTCTTCAATACTCATATATTTCAATGTTTGTCCTGAAAGTTCTAAACCCCCAACAATTGGTAAATCAATTTTTCTTCTTGAATGAATAAATCTTCCCAAACTACGTTTTAAACGATTATTTTGTTTAAATTTCAAAATCAATTCAATATTGTAATTATCTTCAACAAATTTCTTAGAGAATTTGTTTACTTCAACTAACAAGCTATTAATATCTTTTTGGTTTCTGTTCATTTTAATCAACCTTCTTTTGTTTTTCTTTATGTATCTATTATACACCAAAAGAATGAAGGAGTCAATAGTTTTTTATTGATTAATTTACAATTAATTCCAATAAAATATTATCAATTGTATCGAAAAATCCATCTGGTAAATCCTTTCCAGTAGTTGTAAATAAGTCTCCTTTGTTATTTTGTTTAATTTGAACTTGTTTACCATCTTTAAAATTAAATTGGTAAGTAATATCTATATCCTTATAATTTTTTGCGGCATATAATCTAAAAGAATAAAAAACAATTGAATTATTTGAAGCAAAACGAATAATTTTATTGGTTTGTTTTGCTTTATCTAAATAACTAAAAACATCTTTAACTATATCTTTTTCATTTGAAAATTCATTTAATTTTAATGTTTTAGATAAAGTAATAATTTCATCAGTTAAATAACCTGAATTAAAAATAATTTTAAATTTCTCCATAATTAGACCTTTCTATTTAAAAGCATTATCTCCATATAGCATTGCCATTATTTCTTCTTTCAAATCAGAAATAACTTCAAAACTCATATTAATATTTTCTGTTGTAATAAGACATTTTAATTCAGTACCTTTATCAGTTATATGAGACAAAGTTACAATAGAATTTTCAGATTCAATAATACGTTTATCTTCTTTAATTGCATCTTCTACAATTTTTTTAGCTTCCTTAATATTATAATTTAAAGGAACAAGAATGCTTAATGGGTATTTAGTAATAGATTCAATAATGTCATTATTAATAACAATAGCTTCATTCATAATACTATTTGGAATAATTGCACGTTCATTTGTAATAAGTTTTATTGTTGTATGCCTAATTGTAAGAGCTTCAATTTCACCAGTAATATTTTTCTCTGGAATCCTAATTCTATCACCAATTTTGAATGTTTCAGATGATAACAACATTAAACCTGCTAATAGATTTTTTAAGCTATTTTGTAGAATAAATCCAAGCACGGCAACAATCAAAGCACTATTTGTAAGAATTGAGCTTAAAGCTTTTTCAAATATAGAATATTGGTTTAGAAAAATAAAAATACCAGTTGCAATAATAAATGTTCTAACTGCATTTCTTAAAAATACTGTTGTTAAATTCGTATGTTTTTCAACAACTTTACCCATAGCATAGTTACCTAACAAATAACTAATTACTGTAAATCCAATAATAATTAAATTTGCTGGTGTGAAAATATTTAAAATAAAATTCATTATTTACCTCCTGTTCTGTTTTTCAATTTTAATTATATCATTCTTTTTGTTTTTTATCAATAGTAAAAGGTTAAAAAGTAATATTTTTAACCTTCTTCTTTATAATCAAAATAAATGTTAAATATAGATGCTTCTTCAACAGATGATAAATATTTCATATTAGGGATAACAATTAAAATAGTTTCATCCTTTGATTCATCTTTATAAAATTTAAATAAAGCTTTTTGTTTTACTGCATATTTTAAAATTTCTTTTACATTTTGTTTTAAATGTAATTGCAAATCAACATTTAATTCAGTAAAAATTTCATTAGTCCAAATCCAACCCATATCAGAAAATTCGGGGTCAAGCCAAACAAAACAATCACTTTTATTGTCAAAGTATTTTGTTATATATCCAATATTAGATGTTTCATTAATTCTTTTCTTTATTTTACAGTATTCTGTTTCTGTTAATTTTTTAAATTCAGACAATTTAATCTCATTTTTTAAAAAATCAAAATCATCATTTAAAATTTGTTCTAATAAATTATAATTGAAAAGATTTCTTTTTTTCATTTGATTCTCCTGATTTCGTTTATTATTTACTTTTTTGAATTTTTAATTTCAAATATTTATTGTATTCTGGTAATAAAATATGAGTTCCATAACCTATAGAAATTAAAAAATTCAAACTTATAATAAATATAAATAAATATTTTAAAATAATAGGGTAAATTTTATCTGGAAACAAAATATGAATTTGTTCAACCATAGACAATAAAAATACTAAAGTTAAGAATATAAATAAAGTAATAAAAAATAAAAGAGAAATATTAACTTTTAAAATTTTTCTTGTAAATTCTTCATTCATAATTTTAAATTCCTTTTATTGTAATTATTTTAAATTATTTATTCTTACTTAATTAATAATTCAATTTCTTTGATGAAATCTTTATTATTTACTTGTTTATTTAATTCTTCCATAAAAACATCTTCTTCTAGTTCTTCATATTCTTCATATAGAACTGTATCTTCTAAATAATATGGAACAAGAGAAATAAATACAAATTTAACTTTATTATCTTCAATTACAACAAGATTATATTCATTAGTTTTTTGATTCAAGAAAACCAATTGACCTTCATTTTCTTTATTTGTTAATTTTAAATATTTCATAATTCTTACCTTTTCCTTTATATTTTCATTATACAAAAAAACATTTTATTTGTCAATAGCTTTATTAAATATTTTTTGGAGGAATGGGTACTTCATTAAAAATCTTATCCATTTCCCTACCTAAAGATTCTTTTTCTTTTTCAGATGTTTCAGGTAATCTTTGTTTTTCATATAATTTATGAGCGAGTTCTTTAGCTTCAAGACTTTCTTTAGTATGAAATTGCAATTCAAAATTATAACCTTCTTTTGTTCTCATTTTTATATTAATTCCTTTATAACCTGGATATTTCCAAGTGTCTTTCTCTTTAACAACCTCATAACCTTGTTCTTTTAAATTACTTAAAATTATTTCTTTTTTATTGTAATAATCTTTTGTTTCAACTTGCATCGTATATCTTACAACATCGTATAAATCCTTAGCAGATTTTGCTTTTTCTCTCTTTACTATTTTTTCAACTGTACCTTCTTTTGATTTTAACCTATGTTTTAAACCTACCATTTCAATATCTTCATTATTCGCTAAATCTTTTAAATCTTTTGTTATTGCAGGTTCAGTTGCTTTTATTTCTTTATATTCATCTATAACAACAGCTGCTGCTTTTGTTTCGATTAGAGATCCATAAGAATACCCCAAAGGACAATTATTTTTTGCTCGACATAAAACAGCTTTTCCATTCCTAGAGACATGGTATTTTGCCATTTTTGAGACCTCCAATTTTTATTTAAAATATCAAACTTTAAATTGTTTATTTATCTTTAGATTTAACGTAGACGTAAAATTTCGTATTTATGATAAATTATACATCAATTAGAAAAATGATGTTTTTAATGATTAATAGATAGTACGTATTATGGTTCAAAATTACATCTATAAAAAAGGGAATAAAAATTTTTAAAATTATAACAAAAAAAAAGAAATAGTTAAATTCTATTTCTATTTTTTATTTTTACTGATTAATTCCACAGCCTTGTTTTGCTAAATCATCTACGTAATCATTCAAATAATTACCAGAATGGGCAACAACTTTATGGAAAGAAATTTTAATATTTGGGAATTTTTCTTTAATCCATTTTAAACGTGTAATATATTCTTTTCCAATTAGAGATTTTGCTTTATAACCAATTGCCCAGGCTTCAATATTGGAGTAATCATAATAAATATTCAATTTAGTATATCCTTGATAAATACCCTCTAATATAGCTTTTAATGTAGCTTGAATTTCACCTGTAATGTTTCTTTCCCCATAAGCATCTAAAGTTGAGAAAGAGTAGGATTGAATAATCTCACCTGTTTCCTTGTCAAAAAATAAAATACCTGAACCGGCTAAATTAAGTGATTGATTATAAGAACCATCAACATAAATATCCACTGGATTTTCATCTTCTTCATTCTCAATCTCCACATTAAGAAAATTTTCTGCCTCTTCTTGTGATTTAAAACTCTTAAACATTGAAAATCCATTTCCTTGGACTAAATGTTTAATATTATCCCACTCTTCGTAATAAATACCTTTATGTTTTTCAGGCTCTTTAATTGCATAATATTTTTTTACCATGAATTACCTCATTATTTAGATGTTCTTTCAACAGACAAAATTTCTACATTATAAAGTCCATCTGGAGATTCAACCTCTACAATACTTCCTGTATCTTTATAATTAATTGCTCTGCCAAAAGGAGATTCTGTACTGATTTTATTTTTGAAAATATCAACTGTTGTATTAGAAACAATATAATAAGTTTCTTCTTCATTTGTATCTAAGAATTTAACTTTTACTGTTTTACCAATTGACACCTGATTTTCTTTGAATTTATTAAGGTCAATAACTTCTGATTCATTAAGTAGTTTTGTAAGAGTCTTAATTTCAGCATCTAAATGTGCTTGTTCATCTTTAGCAGCGTCATATTCACTATTTTCAGATAAGTCACCGTATGAACGGGCAATTTGCAAACGTTCAATATTTTCAGGACGTTTTACTTTTACAAGGTAATCTAATTTTTCTTCTAATTCTCGCTTTTCTTCTAGCGTAATTTGTTGTTTTTGTACTTTGGACATTATTATACCTCTTTTCTATTTACCTTTAATAAGATTTTCTATTTCTTTTCTTTTATTAAATGCAATAGGCGAATAATTAATATTTTCTTCTAATCCATCAATATAAGTATGTTTAAAAGGGTCTATTAAACCTTTCATGCTAATAACATTATTTTTTCTTGCAGATATTAAATAATAAAACATATTAACAAAACCTGTTAAATTATCTGTATGGAATTGAAATTTATCAAAAGTAAAATTTATATTTTCATTATTTACAATTTCTTTTACAACATCAAATCCATCCATTACATTTTGACCTAAATCATGGTCAAAACTTATCAATTCATAATGTTCATTAGGGTTTTCTTTTAAATATTTAATTAGATCTTCCCCATTTCGGAAAACTAAATTATACCCCTGAGGAACAAACCTTATATCATCTAAAAAAATTTTCTTCATTTTTTCACCTCTTTTTTATATTTATATTATACAACAAAAAAGTGAAAATGTCAATAAATATTTTATTTGTTTTTTATTTTATCTACAAAATCATCAATAAATTTAATATCTTCATCTGTTAATTTAAACCATTCTAAATGAGAATGTTTAAAATTAAATTTCCTATGAAGACCTTGTTCTACTTGTTCCGCTCTTCTTTTTGTGAAAGTATAAGTTCTTATTACTTCTATACCCTATAAATTCTTCTTCTTTTAATTTCATTTCTCCATTAACAACAGTTTTATTCTTTATATAATATTTTAATTCAGAAATAGATCTAAATTTCAATAAATCTTTAGGTTTAATATTATTCATTAAATTTTTAAAATTGTTAATTATATATTTAAGATCCTCAATATCAGTTAAAATTTCATAATATTCTTCTCCTAATTTAGGTTTACCATTTGATTCATCTTTTCTATGTTCCATTTTATTTAACAGATTTAAATCTACATTGTTAGATAATAATTCAATTATATGTTCATTTACTTCCTTTGTTTTACCATTATTACTTAGATAAGATTTAAAAGCATCTAATGATTCACAGCAAAGTAATTTACAATAATATTTCAATAAATCTTCATTACAATATAAAACCCATTTATCTATTTCTTCATCTCCTGTTAATGGAATATAACAATAATCAACTAAATAAGCAGGATTTTTACCTTGATTTTCAAAGCCATTTCTTCTGTATTGAATTTCTCTATTTGTTTGATTATTTGTTCTTCCTATTTTTATAATATTATAATTTGTTCCATTTTCTAAATAATTATAAAAATAAACAAGTTTTCTTTGATTTACAGGTTTATCAGGTGCATCTATTGAATAGTGATTTTTATAATCAGTTCTATATTCAATTGTTTCTTTTATTCCTTTGTATTCATCTGAATTTTTCCAAGGTTGAATAAAATCTCTATAATAATCATTTAAAGATTTCTTAGTGAAATGTCCAATATATTGTTTATTGTAATATTCATTATTATCAATTAATTTATTAAATTCAATAAATACTCCATTATTATTACAATATAAATAAAAATTTGCTATATTAGTTTTATCCTCTTGAACAATATTATAAAAAAGATTGACTGTTTGCTCTTTATTTAAAACTGTTACATCCAATTTAAAATAAGATAAGGTTTCATATTTTTTCTTTTTGTCTAAATAATTTCTTGTTATGTTTATTTTTACTTTTAGAAGCTCTGATTTTAATGTATTCTTTATTAAGTTTGAAATATTTAAATTATTGTTTTTATTTAGAATTAAATCTTCATTTTTAAATAAATCAATATCTTTTATTGTGTCTGAAAAATATTCTTTTTGAGTACCTATAATTTTTTTCTCTTCTTTGGGATTTTTAATTATGTTTTCTTCTAAAAGTTCATATTTTCCATCCCTTAATTCATAAGAAATTTCTTTTTCTCCAAATTCAGGATTTATATAAGAAGAATAATCAATATGAAAATTTTTATTTTTTATTACATCAGTTCCAATATTATAAATTTTTTCTTTTGCAGTTATTCTTTTTCCATTATCTATCTTTTCAAATTTTAAATCATACCTTGGTAATTCTGGTTCTTTATTAGAGTTTGAATCTTTTATTTCCTTAGAATTTGCAACTTTTATTTTCTTAGGATCTGAAATTTTTATTTCCTTGGTATTTGAAATTTTTATTGACTTAAAGTTTGAATTTTGTTTATTTTTTGAAATATTTTTAATAATATTATCTAATTCATTAAAATCCATATTATCAAACTGACTAATTGGATTATTAAAAATTTCTCTTACAAGCAATGAAATTGTATCAGGTTTAAAACAAGTGAATTTTGAAAATATTATTGATAGATTATTAAATCCTATATTTGTTAATTTTTCTTTATCCTCTTCCTTTAATTTAAATCCATTTAAATTAAAATAAACTTTTTCTTCTGTTAGAGTTTTAGAATATCCCGAAAAATCATTTAAAATATATCCATTGTTTTTGTCCCTAATTAAAATATATTTATTTTTATTCTCTTTGTTGTTTGAATTATAATTTAATATTGAAAATTTATCAAAATTAATTCTATTATTTCTTTTTTCTTCTTTTATTGCTAATTTTGTTTTTATAATTATTTCTTTTAAATTAAATAAATCTATAGCTTCAATATTATAATTATCATTAATAATTGAGCTTGACTTCAAATAAGAAATTAAACTTCTATAATCAAATTTATTTGAATTGAGAGAATCAATGTTTTTTAGTTCTGGACAATCAATAAAACATTCAACTGTCCAAATACCTGAAACTTTAGACTTAAAATTAAAATTATTACTTTCATTTATTTCATTTATATTAAACCAATAATTACAATTTTCTTCACTATTGAAAATGTCTGACACTTCCCCATTAGAAAAAAGAAAAATTGGGTGGTCTTCAAATTCTTTATAGATTAAAAAATAATTAGCTCTTTCAATATTTCCTTGTAATTTAAATTTCATAATGTTTCAAACCTATTAAAAAAGGATTATTAAAAATCCTTTTTATTTATATTTTACCCATTTTTCAATAGGAATTTATTGTTAATTGCTTTAAAGTTTGGACGATAATCAAGTTCTTTAAAAGGTTTACCTTCTTCATTCCACCAAACAATACCTTCAGCTTGAACATTAGGATTTACAAGTGATTTCAAGCCATTAACTTGTTCCAATGCTTCTTCTACTGTCTTAGGAAATTCAAAATTATAAACAGGTGCCTTATATTCTTCCAATTCTTTAGGAAATTCATTTTCACTTTCCCAATCAAAAATAAACAATTTCTTACCTTGAATTTTTAATGGGTTACCTTGAATACCTTCGCCGGCAATTTCACCTTTTAGAATGTCTCCAGGTTTAAGAATTGTATCAAGTCCATAATCAACAATAATTTTAGAATAAATACTATTTTGTTTAATTTGAATCTCATAATTACGGCTTGCTACATGAATTTTACCTTCATCATCTTTCCACCAAGTAGATGATGTGCCATCAATTTTTTCAGTACCCTTCCAAGTTAAATCTTTTGAAATGTTTTGTAGAATTTCATCACTTAGATTTTGTACCCGTTCAGAATCGGTTTTAATTGTGAAAGATGGATATTGTCCAATAATATCCCCATCAAGAGGTAGAGGTTTTTCATACTTAAATACACCAAGATCTTTAAAGTATTGAGCAGCAGTTTCTGTTTTATTTTCAGAATTTTCAAGTAAATCAGAAAGACCTTCAAAAATATTAATTTTTTGTACAAGACCTTGAGATAGTTCACCACGCAATCGAATTGTTTTCAAGATGTGTCCTTTTACAGGTGTACCAGCAGGAGAAATAACTTCTTTAGAATTTTTATCAGTTAGAAACTTAAATTGTTCTACTGTATCAGGCAAGAATGAATCAATTTCAAAGTAAATAACTTCTTCATTAGGTTCAAATTGGCCTTTAATTACAACAGCTTGCCAACCACCAATAATTGCAAGCTCAATTTTATCAGCGCCTTCAATTTCTTTTAGTTTATCAATTTTCTTAATTGATACAAGTTTACGAATATCTTTATTTTCCATATTTAATAATCCTTTCTTTTAAGCCCATGTTAGTAGTTGCCAACCAAAAGTTTTAGCAACTTCTTTTCCACGTTCTTCTGCCTCAAAAACATCATCTGCATAATAAGAGTATGTTGTTTTTGTTCCTAGTGCTGTTTTATATTCTCCAATAATTTTCATATTGTTGTACCTTCTTCTTTTTTATTTATAATTGAATTATATCACGTTATTTTTTATTTGTCAACACTTTTTATTAAATATTTCAAAAAAAATTGATTTGTATAGAAAAATATTATATAATATAATTAATAAATTTAAAAAAGAAGGAGTCTTCATGACGAACAATAATAATTTAAAAGATTTAATTGAAACGGTTAAAGCACCTGATTATTGGAGGCCTAGTTTAAGTAGATATAGAAACAGTGCAAATCAGTCTGACACTAAATTTATGAGGGGAATTACAGATAGATATAGCAGCCAACCTGGGATGCGTGGTATTATAGCTACAGAAGGTTTAGTATTAGGCAGGCAAGAAGGTGTTTGTTTCTATACAGGAGAAGAATTATACAATAATGAAACTGGTGAATATAAAGGTTCTATTGACCATATTATACCTGCTTCAAGAGGTGGTATTATTTGCCCCGAAAATGTAGTAATGACAACATTTACAATTAATTCAAATAGAAGTGATAAAAATATTGAAACTTTTATTGATGAACTTTACGAATCAGGTAAATTAAGAAATGATAAAACACCTGAAGAATTAAAATCAGAAATAAGAGAATTAGAAAATTTATATAAAGAAAATTATCCGTTATTACATGAATTTTATTTAAACACAGAGAACAGAGTAGCAACCACAACAGAACTTGCTAAAGCATTCCCAGATATAGAAATTAATAATGCTAGTAATTCTTGTTATATGAGCTCTAATCACCCAGATGCACAATTTTGGAGAGAGTTCACAGAATCAATTAATGAGAAATACAGTTCAAGTACTGGATTAAAGAAAAACTTAGGTTTGATTGGTTCATTATGGTCTGATTATAGTTCCAAATCAATGAACGAAGCCACTCAAGAAGAGATAGATGAATTTTTCTTTAATTATTTTGAGGAATCATATTTAAAAATTATTGACCCAATTAAGGATAAAAATAAGCCCATTGAAGACAGGGTTAAAAGTACAATTTTTTCTGCAAAAGAATTTTTCTTACATTTAAACAGGGTTGACTTATTATTAAAGGCTTTAAAATACTATAAAGAATATATTACACCTGATAAAAGTCTTAAAAATTATTTATCAGAGATTTGTTTTGGAGCAGAAAATAATGATTATAATAAGTTTAATGAATTGTTATTAGAAGAACAAATTCTAAAAGAGAAACAGGTTTCTGATTTTGATGAAAATGAAATTGATTCTTTATACAATAAAATGAAAGATATTCAAGCTGAAACGTCTTCTATTTCATTTACTACACTTGAGGGATTCATTTCATTATTACCTCAAAATGTAAAAGATAAATCTTATTTACTTAACACCAATAGAAGACTTATGCAAAAAGCTGGAATTTCTGAAGATGAATATCAAGAGTACTTAACTTATAGAAAACAAATTGATGAAATAAATCAATCAGCTACAAATTCATCAGACATTATTAAAGAAGAAGATATTCTTTATATGATGAAATATAAAAAATATCCAATAGTAGATTATATTGATTTTTTATATAATAAAGCTGTTGAAGAATATGGATTTGAAGAAAAGACATTTGAAGATATAGATAAAACAGCAAAAAATATTAATATTTTCAATAAGAAAGAAAACTTCATTAAAATACTAAATATTATTTTTAATAACAAGTCTGAGCTTGAAATGGAATCATTATATTTACAACTAAAGACTTTAACCCCTGCTAATATTATTAATAAATTCAAGATAGAAAAAATAAATACATTGTTAGAAAATAAAGAAAATTAAAAAAGAAACCAATATTTGGTTTCTTTTATTTTTTGTTTTTTAAATATTTATTTCCTATTTCTTTTAAATCATCAGATAATTGTTCTATTTTATTATCTATACCTTCAAATTCATTATGAACAAGGTAAATATAATCTACTAATTCTTTTGTGTTTTTAAAAGTTAAGTTATTGAAACTAGATCTAAAATCATCATCTGAATCTCTTTTATTAACAGTAACTACCAATTCATTATTATCTTCATTATAATTATCTAAAATAATTCTGAATCCGAAATCGAAATAAAAATCTTCAAGCTCATAAGAATATAATTCTTTATTGTTAAATAAATTTAAATTCAAAATATCTTTAGTGTCTAATTCTTTTAATTCGTTTTCTATTTTAGATAAATTTCTATCCAATAAACTTTTCTTATAATTTTCAGCCTCTTTATAAGTTTCAAAAATTTTACCATTTACTGAATATAAACTTTTTATATCTTCATTTATCATTTTCTACCTCAATAATCCATTTTCAAATTTAATTCTGTTTCTATATTCATAAAAAAATTTAATCCAAAATAGGATAAAACTCCAATTGTAATAACAACAAACAGGTCAATCAAATGTAACTAAATGTGATTTGATTTTTATAGATTTATTAAATAAAAATTTAACTCCTCATAATGGCACACCTGTAAGTGCCTCTACACTCTCATTTTCAATTGAGTGCTACTTTTACAATGTTACAAGAATTGGTCGTTTTATCAATTCTTTTGTTTTTCTTATTCCTTTATAAGCTTTATCTGAGCATTTTCTCATAATGTTGGCAGCCCCGTTTAAATCAGCATTCCATATATTACCTTTATTATCTCTATATAAACCACGTTTGATTCTTCTACCAGAGAAAATATAATTGTCAGATTCGCCATAAACTGGCAACTTGTCTTTGTCGAAGAAACTTGCTTTTGAAGTATAACTTTCTTCTGTAAAGATTACTTCAATGCCATTTAATAAACCTTTGTATAACAATTGATTGAATAATTTGGTATGTGGGATATTAACGAAATTTTGGTTATTTCTTCTTCCAATTTTGATTTCATTTTTCCATCCAATATTGTTTCCAATGAAGATTTTTGAAATATTGTTTTTTACTGCCTCATTGATAATATGGGCTGAAATTTTGTGCATTTCATAATCAATCTTGTTATTTCTCTTAAAAGATAATTGTTTTAATCTTTTAGAGTTTTTGACATTATTAGGTAATTTTGATTGTAATTCAGCTTTAGTTTTATTGTAATATTGGTTAATACTTTTGATTGGTCTGCCATTGTATAATAACGGTCTGATTCCAATGTTATTGTATATTGACACAATATTGTTTAAACCTGGGTCAATTGAGAAATATCTTGAATTATCTTTTTTCAACTTATGCTGTTCAACTTCATAAATTTTGAAGCATTTAATTAAATCATTTGTTTCATCATAAACAAATTTTACCATCTTTACATTAGGTTTAGTTGATTGGATTTTTAAATTATAATTCCTTTTACATAAAGTATAAGTATAAAGTTGTTTATCTTCATCAAACTCAACCTGTTTAGAAATGGTAATTTTAGGAAAAGTAACAACATTATATCCATTTTTGTCTTTATATTTAGGGATTCTTTTCTTTTTATTGATTTTGTTATTAAAAAAACCTATAAATTGTTTTCCTACTTGAATCAACACTTCTCCAGCCAAATGTGATTGAAGAGCATAATAATCGGTATTATTATTTTTTGTAAAGATTGGCCGTTGTGATTGCCAAGTTCTATATGATTTAGTTTCAAAATAATATTGTCTAACATCATAAAGACTTGCATTATATAAGTTCTTACTCAAATGGCACAATTCTTTGATTAAGTTAAATCTTTCATCTGTTGAATAGATAATCTCTTTTTCTGTTAAGTCCATAGGCTCACCTCCTTTTTTTTTCTTTCATTTTTCACCTCCCAATTTATATTTAATTATAACATAAATATAAAAAATTTACAATAAAATAAAGAAATCCAATTAAGGATTTCTTTTTTTAATCAGATGAATCATAAGTTAATTTAACGAATGTTACACTATCAATCAATTTACCGTTAGTAGAATTTTCAGCAACTTTAATTTCAGGTAATTCATTTAATGATTGAGCAGCAGATTTCTGTCTCCAGTTCCAATTTGTTTGTAATGAAACTTCTTTTTTAGCTCCAGTATTAATATCTTCAACTGCTAATTTATTACTTTCTTTATTGTAACCTAAAACTCTTTCATTTTCAGATGTAAATACATTAGTATAATTACCATTTTCATCTACTCTAATTTTATCAGATGTTTCACTTCTAGTTGTTTCAGTTGATTTAGTGAGTTTAGCTGATGATAAATCATGATAATCATATCCTGTTTTATCTTTAAAGTTTACTTCTTTATATCTCTGTTCAAGATTTTCTTTTGTTTCATTAAGTCTATTATATTCAGATCTCAATGATTCTAAATCTTCAGGACCTTTTGATAAAACATTTGTAACGTCTTTATATTTGTTTAAACGCTCATTATATTCATTTTCAGATAAAGGTTTTTTAGGTGCTCTTAATTCTTTATTATGTTCAATAGGGGAATGAGTTTCATCATAATGATTTGATAAAGTTGACAAATTATTATCTAATTCTTTAATCCCGTCTTTAATACGATTATATTCATTCCATTCATTCTTTTGGATATCATTAACAATAATTTTATTCTTTGCATATTCAGTAAATTTAATTCTACCTTCTTTATAAAAATGACTAGATTGAATTAACTTATTTACCTCTTTATTGTAATTTTCCTTATGTTCTTTCATGAAATTATTTTTATCAGTTCTATATTTTTGCATAATTTCATTTTGTTCTGTTTTTTGTTTTAAATAATCTTCTTGCAATTTTTCATAATTCTCTGATAATTTAGAATTATTATCCAAGATTTCTTTCTCTTGTTTTATTGCTTCATCAGAATAATTATCTCTATATTCATAGTATTTTTTATTGAATGAATCTTTTTCTTTATAATCAGATTCAATTAATTTCATTCTTTCTTTTACTGCTTTCAATTGACCTGAAATTTCTGTTCTTGTTTCACCAGAATTTACAACTTCATTATTTGAAATAGATTTTTCTGTTTCATAATAACTATCTAAAATTGCTTGAACCTCTTCTCTAGATTCACCGTGAATTTCTTCGCCCCCTAATGGACATGAACCTTTTGCTTTACATACAGATGGTGTTCCTCTTTTTCCAATATGAAATTTACCTGCCATTATTTTTTCCTCGCATTTTTTATTTAAATATCAAGAAATAATTCTTATATTTACGTTTAAATTATACAATTTTACTTTTAATCTGTCAACAACTAAATAAAAATATTTTTCTCTATAGATTGTACGTAGACGTAAAATTTCGTATTTATGATGAATTATACAGAAAATAGAAAAATGATGTTTTTCATAGTTAATAGATAGTACCTATTATGATTTAAAATTGCATCTACAAAAGATAAAAAAGTAAATTTTTAATTATCAAATTAAAACAAATAAAAAGGATTTTAATTATAAAATCCTTTACTTACTGTTATATTTATCTATTGCAATTCTATTTAATCTATCAAAGAAATTACCTTTACCCTCAGCATAACTAACATAGAATTTTTCACCGTTAATTTCAAATTTAGGTTTAAATTCGCTTTTTATAGAGTTAATATATTCATCTCTTTCTCCTTTATTCTTATAATCATATTCATAAGCATAACGTAAACCTTTATCAAATAAAACTTGGGAGACTGTATCTTCAAAACTTCTTTCAGGCTGAATAATCTTATTTGTTTTATCTCCAAATTCTTTTCTCAAAGTATTAATAAATTCATTATCTTCATTGCCCAACATAGATTTATCGTTAAGTATTTCATGAGTATAAAAAGCTAAAGATTCATATTTTCTACCTTCTTCTCTATTCAAATGGTAATCTATTTCATCTTGAACTTCCTCTTGAGTCATACTAGGAATTTGAATTGATTTAATTTCTTTTTTAGGTTTTTCAGTAGAATCCACAGTAGAATATTTTATTCCTCTATAAATTTCTTCCATTTCATTTTCATTAAAATGAGGGACCGTATCCTTTTTTGCTTCCTTTTCTATAATTTCTTTTCTAAATTCTTCCCAGTCCTCTTCACTGAAATTTGATTTATTTTGCAAAGCGTCGAGTTCATTCTTCTTATCAGCATATTCTTGTGCTTCTTCTTTACTTGAAAAATGTTGACTTGAATCTCCTAAAGGACAATTACCTTCTTGTGCATGACATACCCCGGGTGTACCGTCTTTCTTTACATGATATTTTGCCATTTTATTCACCTCGTTTAATTATCTAATAAATCTGTAATAGTTGAAAATAAATTCATAAAGGTAATGTAAATATTAATTGATAGTATTAAAACTATAGATTCAGGAACATTACCATGAAATTGATTATATGCCTTCTTTACATTTTGAGAATCGTATATTATATAAAACCCAAAAATAAATAAAGATAACATAGAAATTAACATTGATAAAATTGTTAAATGAAAAATTACTTTAACGAAAGATAACAATATAAGACCAATTAATAAATAAATTCCAATTTTGCCCCATTTACTTAAATCTATTTTAATTATAGAACCCACAATAGTTAATAATATTAAAGCTATTGAAGAAACAATAAAAGCAGGTATAAACACCTTAGAAACAAAAATATTTGCATATAATAATCCATTTATTAAAGCAAAAATAAGATAACTAACTTGATTTAACCTGTTATTTTTGAATATAATAAATATTGAAATTATAGATAATATTAATGAGCCAAATAGAAATATTGGAGAAAATATAATAGATCTAGGAAGAATATTTACTAATGTAATTCCAACAATAGAACTAATTAATATTGCTAATCCCATATAAAAATAAACTTTTTTATATAAATTTTGTAAACTCATTCTTTTACCTCCATTTCAAAAAATATCAAATCCCAAAAAATTATTTTTTAATATTTAGATATTAATTCAATAATTTTATTGGATTTATTGATTTTAATAAATAATGTTAAATATTTATCTACGTTCTTAACATTAAATTGATAAGTATCTTCTTTCATAGATTCAAAAGCTGGGAAATAGAGATCCTCTAATTCGGTTGGGAATTTATCTCCAAAATCAAGTTCATTAATTTTATTGTTCATTAAATTTTTAAGTAGATTTAATTCTTCTTTATTAGATGTTACTTCTGCTAACAAAGTAATAAATTCTTCTACATTTTTATTTTTAAATTCTTTATCTTGAATTTCTTTTAGATATTCACTAATATCTTCTAAAGTTTTAATTCTTTCTTTAATAGTTGATAACATTTTATTTACTCCTTTAAAATTACAATAAATAAGGTGAAACATAAACTTCAACTGAATCATCTTTGATAAATAAACCTTTTGTAAGAAATTTACCTTTAAAATTTTCAGCAATTAATTTATATTCAGGTTCAGATTTTTTTGAGAAAATATCTACAAATTTAATTTGAACTACAGAAAAATTATTATTTTCATCTTTATATTTTCTTAATTTCAATTTTTCTTTCATTAGGTCTTCTGTTTCCAATTCATTATTAGAAATTTCAGATTCTAAATAAGTTGAAATTAATTCTTTCAATTTTTCTACTGAATAAGAATTAAAAGAATATAAGTTATTAGATTTATAAATAATATCTTCATTTAGATTATCCACTTCAAAAAATTCTTTAATTAGACTTTCTGTTTTATCTGATTTAATTTCAAATAGAACTTCTTTTGTGAATAGAAATTTTTTATCTTCTTCTTTAAAAAATACAACATAAGATTTCTTTGCAGCATTATTTAACAAGCTCATAAATTTTGCTTTTAATAGCATTTATTCTTACCTCTTCTTTTTCTTTATATTTAAATTATACATCATAATTTTAATTTTGTCAACCCACAAATAAAAATAATTTTTGTCTGTAGATTGCACGTAGACGATAAAATCTGTATTTATGATGAATTATACAGAAAATAGAAAAATAGTGTTTTTCATAGTTAATAGATAGTACGTATTATGGTTTAGATTTACATCTATGAAAAATTTAGGTTATAAAATTTTCTTTTTGAGATTTCTTATATAAACATTTGATATTTTAAGAATAAAATGTTACAATAGAAATAAAAGGATAAAAAATGGATAGCATATATAATATAGAAATTGAATATAATAATGGAGAAAAATCTATTAATCAATTTTGCATAAGAGATCTAAAAAATTACCTTTTCTCTAAAATTAAAAATCCTAATAGAATTAAATCTATAACATTTCTAACTAAAAAAAATATTTATATAAAAAGAATTATTTTTGCTCATTCTTTTAAACATAAAGAACTATGGTTAGCTATAAGGTTATTACCAAATAATTGTTCATTAAAAGAATTTTTAGATGAATTAAATAAAATAAAAGATATTTAAGATTGGAGAATTATGGAAGAATATTTAATTGAATTTACCTACTCAGATAATAGTACATCTAAAGATTATTTACCTGTAATGGAATTAAAAAAAATAGATTTCAAAGGTAAATTAAAATCAATAGCATTTTTTGATTTAGATGAAGACAACTTTATATTTGAAGCAGAATTTATAAATTTAATTAATAGACATGAATTTGTATCTATGCTTGGGAATTTAAATGAAAGCTCATTTATTGGAGATTTAATTGATTTATTTTCAAGTATTGACCATGTTGAAATAAACGAATAAAAGAGACCTAAATTAAAGGTCTCTTTTTTATTTCTTTTTTTATAAATGAGTAAATTATAAGGTTTAATGCAAGTAGGAGATTAAACAATAAATAAATATAAAATATAGATTTATTTATAATTGAGTTTTGAATAAACAAATTAATAAAAATAATATTAGTAATTAGATTAAAAATCAAATGGTAAATATCTAATTTAACAGTTATTTTAATTAAATCTAATTTTTCTTTATAATTTGATTTTCTTCTTAGTAGGTTAAAAGAACCTAAAGAAATAAAGGCAAAATAAAAAGTTAATATTAATAAAATCAAAAAATAAATTATTTTAATATTCATATTCAAATTCTCTATAATCTCTATCATTACTATTAGACAAAATAGTATTCTCTGTTAATTTAAAATTAGAATAGAAGAAATAATCTAATTCCCAGTCAGTTAAAGGTGCCATTCTATAATTAAATAAATCATTACGGTCTAAGAAATCAATACTTTCACAACAACCATAAGGACAATTAATTACACCATGTGGGATATATCCATTTCTTTTATTGAAGGCATAATCAAATGGATATTCATTCAAATAACGATTAAATTCATCTTTAATCTTTTTTAATTCATTTCTAACATAATTTCTTCCAGTAGAGCATTTCCTCATACCTGAATAAAAATGTTTTTCATTTAACCATTTGTCTTCTTTTTCTTTCCAATATTCAATCCTTTTTGAAGGTTTAAAATTCTTTCTTGAATTATATTTATTTAAATAAGATTTCTCCCTATTAATAAAATTAATCAAATATCTTGAAGGTGTTATATCTTCTAATTCTAATAATTCTATTAAATCATCTAAAGAATAATAATCTTTAATATTATTTAATTTATATGGTGTACTGAATGAATATTGATTCAACCGATTAAATGATACAATATAAAAATAATAATGTTTATATGTTACATTTCCATGTAATCTATTATTTTTATTTCGTTGTAAAATCATTTTATATTTTGGAAGGCAGTTAAATTCTTGGAGGTTAGAAACTTCATCTCTTTTAGCTAATTCTGATAAAGATTTATTGAAATAATTTCCTTTACCAAATCTATCTGATAATTCTTTATTTGAAAATTTACTATATTTCTCAGAATATACCAAAGGTATATTTTCTTCATGACTAAAAGTAACAAAATATTTTTTATCATTTGGATTGGATTTAGAATTTAAATAATCCAAATTATAAATAGCTTTTACAGGATTAACATTTTTAGAGAAAGATAATTTCTTAATATCTCTTTCTTTACCTTTTCTTTTCTTTTCCCATCTATTTTCTTTATAGTATATTGGAGTTAAATCTTCATTATTTAGATTTTTATTTAATTTATTTAGATTTTTTCTGTTAGACATAAAAACTCCTTATTCTATTTAATATTTAAATTACATTTCCATATTCAGATTTTACTTCATTATTTTGTTTATTTTTCAAGATAAATAAGACTAAATTAATAAATGGAATTATATAAATAAAGATCCCTTGAGCAATTAAAGCAAGCCACACATAAATTTCATTTATATGAGAACCCCATAGAAGCATTAAGAATAGAAATAAAGACATCCATCCCCAAAGGCAATTAAAGAAATTAATTGCTAAAAGAATTAAGGACAATTTTTTATTTTGTTTTTTTATTCTATTTCTATAATTTTTGATAAAATAGATTAAAGATCCTATTCCATAAAAAGTTGGAGCAAGCCAAAAAAGAAATACTAAAACTAAATTTAATATATCTTTTGGACTCAAAATAGTCATAAAATTAAGCATAAGGACTTCCTCCTTTTTTATTTTAAATATCAAATTATATAAAAATCAACTTAAGGTAATCAGTTGATTTTTTATAATAAGATTTAATCTTCTGTTTCTTCATCTTCTTCATAAATAAAACCATAAGCTTTATCTAAATGCAGAGTTAATTTTTCAATAAATTCTTCAGCACTCATATTATTAAATTCATTTAAATTTGTAAATAAATAATCAATTAAAGTACAGATAGAATTTGATTTGTCTCGTTCTTCTGCAGATCTTACATATTTATAAGTCTCATGAGTTTCAAATTCAATATTAATTTCAATTTCACCGTCAACCCATTCACCACCGCAAGTTTCACACCACCCTTCATCATAATAAGAGTCTGTATAAATTGGTTGAATTTTTAAAACTTTATCATCTTTTAAATCAAATAACATTATTAAACCTCTAATTTTTATTTATATTAATTATAACATTTTATTTTTAATTTGTAAAATTAATTCATTAATATTTTACCTAAAAAAAACAATTTAACAGCTATCTTTTTTATTTATTTTATTATTTTAATTTAGATTTATATTTAAAACTTAAAAGAATAATTATTGATGATAATAAACTAGAAAGAATTGATGTTGAATTAGTCTTAGGTAATTCTCTTTCTTTTTTTATTTCTCTAGTTTTACTTTCAGTTAATTTATCAGATGCTTTCTTATTTGTTTGAAAACCATCATTATTATTTACTTTTGAATTATTCAATATTGTATAGTTTTCAGGTTTATATTCGTGTTTTTCATTTATATGTGCATTTTCAGAATTTACTTCATTATTAAATTCAGAAACCTTATGAATTTCACTTTCATTTGAAATAAATTCAAGATGTTCTGTATATTCAGGTAATCCATTAACGACAGGAGGAAGAATTAATTTATCATTATCATCAATTGGTGTGTTTGTTGACAGAGTACCTGTATATTCAGGTTTATTATTAATTAAATTTTCAATAGAATCATTTAACTTAAGATCTGAAATTTCATTAATTAAAGGATTATCATCATTAACTGAACCTTTAAATTCAGGTTTTTCATTAATTAAAGGTTTTGTTTTATCATCAATTAATCCATTATATTCAAATTCATAATTAATTATAGGATTATTATCTGATACACCCGAATTAAATTCTTTTAAGTCTTCAATTAGAGGTTCATTATCATTAACACCTCCCCAATATTCAGGTTTTAAATTTTCAGATAAAGGATTACCTTTATCATCATAAATATATTCATTATTATTTATTCCTTTTATTCCAATTGTTTTATAATGAATTATATTATCTTTACTATTTCTTATTTCATCATTAATTTCTTTTCTTAATCTTAAAACAACTTTTTTCAATTCATTTATATTTTTCCCATTTGAATCTAAATATAAATGACCATCATAAATTAATTGTTTATTTTTCGATTTTGCAAATTCTAAAGATTTCTTTAAATCTTCAGTTAATCTACTTTTACTAGGTGTTAAAATCCCATTAAATAATGAAGCCATATAATTCATAATTTTTTGTTGTTGTTCATCAGGTTTATATTCACCTCTAATATAAGCTAAATAATTACCAAAATCTGTTGCCCATCTTCCAATACGAAATCCGTTATCATCATTATTATAAACTTCTTTACTTAATTTTGCATATTCTGAATCTCTAGAATAGGACCAAGTATAATTATCTTTAAATGATTTCCCATTAAATATATGACCTACTTCATGACCTAAAACTTCGAGAGTTTGTTTAATTGAACCAGGTTCATCATTTTTTAGTTCTGGATGATAATATTGCATATTCATATTGACATCACCAGTTAAGCTATAAGTATAACCATATAAAGCATTTGGTTTACGAACAATAGTTATAGAATTTACATTTTCTCTTACAACTTCTGGATATTTATTAAATTCTTCCTCTATTGCCTCTAAATATTTTTTTTCATATTCATTAGGTACAATACCATCATCAAATTTAACTTTATCCTTAAAAGTATGTTTTTCTTTATCATCATTTTTAATTATTAAAGTTTCTTCTAATTCTTTTTTTACTTCTTTTGCTTTATCAGAAACATAATTAATTTCATCTGCATGAACAACAATTGAATTATTTACTATTTGATTTAACAATAGACAAGATGAGAGTGTCAATAGTCCCAAGGTTGTTTTTCTTATAAAATATTTATTATTTAATTTTTCATTCATAAACAAATTCCTTTATTATATATTGTTTTATTTATATCAAAAAATTATTATAATAAATATTCAATTACCAACCCCCAGATGCTCCACCACCATCAAAACCACCTCCACCCCAATCACTTGAACTTGAGCTGCTTGAAGATGAATAGTCATTTGAAGATGAATGACCTGAATAAGAATGACTTGAAGATGAATAATTTGAAGAAATTATTGATGAATCTGAATAATAATTAGAACTTCTGTTTTTATTTAAATCCAATCCATTTCTATCTCTAGAAGAATAATCATAGCCTGATGAACTATAATAATCTGAATTTCTATTTAACAGACTTGCGCCAGCACTAATTAAAATCAAAATTCCTGTCATGGGGAAGAGAACAGGTATAAATTTTTCAAGTGAATCGGCAACTGCGTCAAGACCTTTTTTAGGGGTTAATTTTTCTTTAACAATATTTAAATATCCAGATGAATCTAATGAATTTTCTGATGAAGATATTGTTTTTATTTCAGATATAATTTTTTGGACTGCTAAATTATAATTCTTTGAACGCATTTCAGTTTTAACATTATCTAAAATTGATTTGGCTTTAGAATCAGTAAGAATTGTATTTAATTCATTAGAAGTTTCAATCCTAAATTTTCTATCATTAATTGCTATTGCTATTAATGCGCCCTTATTTGTATCAGAAAAACCAATTTTCCAATTTCTGGCAACTTCATTTGCTTGTTCTTCTATTGATTTACCATCTAATGTATCAACAATATAAACTCCTATTTGTGTATCTGAGTTTGTATTTGCTTTTGCTAATTCAACGCTTGTATCTTCAGACAAATAATGGTTTGGGTCATATATTCCATTTATAGGTCTATCTGGTATTGTGGTTTCAGCATGAATTACATTACCAGTTATAAAGAAAAATGGGATTAAAAATAATAATATAAATTTTTTCATATTTTTTACCTTTTGTTTTTATTTTTATTTTACCTTATATAAGAAAAAAATAAAAGTTTTTAAACTTTTATTTTTCTTTTAATTTATGTTTAAAATAAATTTCAGTACCTACCCATTGAATGCTTCCAACAATAGCTCCTACTGCAAAAATTGATTCAAAACTTAGTTGTAATTTATGTAGGAATAACCAAAGTAACACGGGTGTTAGTATAGCAGTTGGTATTGCATAAATCATTTGAGCTACACCGTTCAAATCTTGTCGATAAGACCTACTGATTGATAACCACATATAATATCTCAGTTTTGAAACAAGTTCTATAGGTAAAAACATCCAAGTTATTGGGGATATGATACCCAAATAAATGGATTCAGGCAACCAAGTTAATCCGAAATAAGCAATTG
>QWCL01000110.1_pt1 | contig 35591 bp, 61 predicted proteins | sample 1972551 | NCBI WGS metagenome assembly QWCL01 (sample SAMN09866709, study PRJNA288562) | Human oral metagenome isolate term2_saliva, whole genome shotgun sequencing... | isolation source: mouth | host: Homo sapiens | place: USA: California
CGAATCAGGCACTTATATCACTAATGGAGAAATGAGTGGTATAGTTAAATGTTACTCAGCTGATATGTTTTATTTTCATAATAGATTCCCAGAAGAAGGGGGAGTATATTTTTATACATAGCTTTTCTTAATGCAGATGATAAGCATACTATTCTCAAAGAAACGAAAACTTTTAATGATGGGTCATTCCGTGAAATGAATGATTCTGAAATTGATGAATTTAATCAAATACTCTTGAAAAAAGGATATATATGGGACGATGATTCTATGAAAGTCATTAAAATGGAAGCAACAGTCTCATCGGTTAATCAAGAAAATAAAACTGAAGAAATGAAAGAAACTAAACCAAAGTTCAAGACGGGTGATTTCCTTACCAGTATTGATGGAGACGAAACATTTATCTTCATGAGATACGAAGAAGATGGATGGTTGTTAGGTTGGAATATAGTATTCGGTATAGACGAATGTTGCAATAAGTGTGAGGTGCAAAGATTTAATCCTGCACATCCTTGGCATTATGCAGATGAGTATGACAAAGAAGAATTTCTCTGTAAACTAAAAGGCACTTGTTATGTTTGGTATGATGATGTCAAAGAAATGCGTAAGGAATATGAGTTAGATGATAATAAACTCAAGTGTGGAGACATTATTCACTTCAGAGACGGAGAAACTGTTATCTTCAAGGAAATAACTGCTGATAAACTCAAGATGAAAGTATGGCATGCACCTACAGATGGTAACGTCTTAACTGAATATAATAGATTTATTCCTTGGAAATATGCTACAGGTGATGAACAAGATTTTATCCTTAATATAATGGCAGGAAATGGATATGTTTGGGATAAGGACGAAAATCATTTCTTCTCAAATCCAAGAATGATAAGAACTAATATAAGTGATAATGTAAGTTCACAACCAATCGAAATACAACCTATAAATATTCCAGACGGATATAGAGCAACTATTGAGAATGGAAAGATTTATTTCACTAAAGAATTTAAAGATGGTGATTTTATTAAGACAAAAACTAACAGTGCTATAGCAATTTTAAAAGAAATAACAGATAGGGAAGAAATTGTTGGATACGTTTTGTATGTCTGTAATAGTAACGATTTTCTGACGGCAGAGGATGTTATAGGATATAATTTAAACGATTGGACATATGCTACAGATAAAGATATACAATTGTTCAAAGAGAAATTAGCAGAACAGAATTACAAGTGGGATGAGGAAAGAAAAGAACTTGTAAACTTATTCTGGGTTCCTAAAAATGGAGAAACATATTACTTTATTAGTAGACATTTTAATGTAATTGAAGCAAAATCGTTTGATGGTGAGGCACACCAAAAACGTCTATTACTACACAATTGTTTTAAGACAAAAGAAGATGCAACGGAACTCGCAAAGGAAATGAAGCAAATGTTTATAAATTTCAATAAACAAAAATATGTAAAATAAATTATGAATACAACAAATAATAAAACATCATTATATGAATTAGTAACGAAGAGGGATAGATTAAAGGTGATGGATGAAGTAGAAGATGTGAAAGATAAATTAGATACTATCCCAAGAGGTGAAATCCTTACTGCATATAATCAGTTTGGGGAAGTGTCCAAAATCTTTATATATAACAGTAAAGCTGTAGGTAGTGATTACTTTAATACATTGCTTACATGTTATCCTTATGCTGGTCAGTTAACTAAAAATCACACTTTTCATCTTAATGATATTGATAAACTTTCTTTTGCAACATCATTACAAAAAGAAATACTCTTCGAACAGATGATGAAAGAAGGATACATATGGAATGGTCAGAATGTAGTAAAAGATGAATCTACAGAAAAAGAAGATGAAATTAGCATTGATGATGTTAAGAAAATTAATAAAATAGAAGACGATAATAAAATAACATTTTCTAAACTAAAAACTTTATCATGTGGAGAAATCCTTACAGCATATAATAAGATAGGTCAAATAGAATCTATTTTTATATATAACGGAAAACCATTAGAATGTGGTTTGTTTAATACATTATTGGCATATTTTCCTATGTTTGGTACTCTAAGAACAAATTCACTTCTTAATTTTGATGATTTTGATAAAATAACTTTCTCAACACCAGAAGAAAAAGAAAATTTACGTACAGTGATGAAAAGAGAAGGATATATCTGGGATGGTTTGGTTGCGAAAAAAGTTGAACCTACAGAAGAAAAACCTTCTACTAATGGTGATAAGAATATACTGGATAAAGCAATTGAAAACAAGATAGCACATAATATTAAAGTAGCGAAAGATATTATTGGTAATACTTTGCCATACTATACTATTGATGAGAGTATAGAACCTTGGGCAAGAACAACAGATAGATTTTTAAAAAGAGATTTAAATAATTTCAACTACTTTACAAATAAAGAAGATGTTGATGAAGCAATCAGACGAGTAAAAGAAACTCTAATGAACTTCCAAGAAGAAATTCAAAACAGAAAATAAATGAAACAAGTTATTCAATTAAAAAATTATGTCAGAGCCTTCCCAGAACTAAAATGGGAGGGTGATGAATATTATCAATATGCTATCACAATATTTGGTGTTATGACTATTGATAACATAAACACTGATAAAGCCGTATTGTTTGCACCAGATGATGATGAACTTGGTGAATATGATTCAATAGATATGGCACAAGCAGATGCTGATATGTGGTATCGTATAGAACTCAGTAAACTATTCAATCAAGGTCTATCCACATATAATAGACATAATCCACAGCATCAAATTTATTATTCAGAATGAAAAAATATATTCATACAATTATATGGATGATATTCATTATCATTATAACACTTATAGTAGGACAAGCGCATATTTTTTGGAATCCATTCTATATTCAATTGGATTCACCAGATAATGTTGGTGTTCTTGTAGGTGTGTTAGGAACTGCTTATATGTTTAAGAAATTAGTTGAAATTACAAGATTATGAAATTATTCCTATATGTAATAGCGTTAATTGTTATAAATATCATGGCATTATTAATGATGGGTCATACTGTGGTGCATTTTAATCCGTTCTATATAACAATGAGAACACCATATATTCCAGTTAGTGTAATCGTTGTATTTTTAATATATTGTTTAATTCAAAATAAAAAGTGAAATGAAAAGAGAAAAATTTTACATTGGAAGTAGTGATTACAAAAATAATGAAACAGTTTTAGTAATTCGTGATTGGAAAGATGAAGAAACTGAAAGTATATTCATTCCAAGACAACGTTCGTTGAGTGGTTCATATATGCATTCGGTTGTGACTTATTATCCCAAAGAAGATAGATTTGAAGTGGATGATATCATTAAAACATCCACCGATGATAATAAGTACATATCTGATATTTATTATGCTAATGAGGATGATAAAAAGATGTTATTCGAAGCAATTAAGAAGAATGATTATGAATTTCAAAATGAAAAACTTATTAAGTTAGATACATCTAATAAGGAAATTGAATATGGACCAACTATAGATGAATTTGAATTTTGTAACGTTGAGAAAGATTTATCTGGAGAATTTGAACCTTACTATTATGTAAATAGCACTTTTTATCCACTTGTTAGAAGTAGAAAAAACTCTTCATCTTCTGAATGGATGAAAACAGCACGTAAAGATATTGTTCATTATAACTGCTTTACAAATTATGAAGATGTAGAAGAAGCAAACAGGAGAATTATCAAAACTTTAAGACAATTCCAAAAAGAAATAATGGAGAGAAATCGAAAGTAAAGTACTATCAATAGGATACTAAACATACAGTATCCTATTTTTTTATTTAATGTTTTTTAAGTTAAATAATTTGGATATAGCATAGATTATTATTAACTTTGCAAGTATAACAATAAAAAACAAATCATGGACGAATTAAAATATAAAATAAGAAAAGATTTATCAAAGGTAGAAAATGGTATTACTATATATCGTATCGAAGCCTTAAAAGACTTCTCTGATGTCAATAAAGGTGAATTAGGAGGATGGATTGAAAAGGAAGATAATCTTTCCCAAATAGGTGATTGTTGGGTGTATGACAACGCTTGTCTTTTTAATGATGTAGCGGTTAAAAATAATGCACAAATACATGGAAATGCAAGAATATATGATAATGCTTATATCTTTGATAATGCACGCATTTTTGACAATGTATTGGTGGAAAATAATGCACGCATCTTTGGTAATGCTACTATTCGCCATGATGTAATAATATGGGGTAATGCCAACATTTACGGGAATGCAACTCTATACAAGAGTGTCAAAGTTTACGGTGATGCTTATGTTTATGGGTATGCTACAATTACGGATAAAGTTAAAGTCTTTGGGAACGCTCGAGTTTATGAGAATGCGAAAATATGTGATGAGTGTATTATTTATGGCGATGCCATAATAAGAGAATATGCATTTGTGTACGACAAGGCGGAAATTGGTGAGGATGCAATTATTAAGAATAAATTTGATTATATTGTATGTAGAAATAATTGGTCCAGTGGACGATTTTTTACTTATACACATTCAAATAAAATGTGGAAAGTTGGATGCTTCTATGGTACAGGCAAAGAACTTATAAAGAAGGCATACGAAGATAGCGAATTGAGTGGTAAAAACTATGAACTTACCGTGAAGTATATCGAAACATTATATAAGAACATAGAAGAAAATAATAATACTTCAAATAAATAAAAAATTAAATTTATGCATTTATTAAAAATATTACTTCAAACTATATTGATGGTATGTATTCCTGCTTATGTACTACCATACATTACATTCGCATTGGGATTTGGAAGAATGGATTGGTTCATTGGAACAAATGAAATATATGTAACACTATTCTCGTTTACAACAACGGCTGTTTTCTTAATAATGTCTTGTTTTATTTTACCAGCTATTATTGAGAAATCATTTGAAGATATCGACAATATAAATAAAGATAATAATATAAACAACGAAGAAGATGAGGAATACTAATTACAACAATTTTATCAAGAGGCTTTTAATTGCCTTCTCAGCTTCTTTAATACCTGCAGGAGTACTGACATACCTAATCAGTAAAATAAACCCGTACAGCGTACCATATACATTCTACGTAGTTTTATTCATTGGAATTGTAGGTGTAGTTATTAAATCATTTCAAAAGTATATTCTGAACTATAATAAAAAATAAACTTATGAAACAATATATTACCAATTGTATTTTTGCTGGGTTAATAACATTACTAATTACAGTATTGTTTAAGTTTACTGCATATCAAACTTTTCTTTTATACTTTGTTATACTGACAAGTTCTGAAATAAGAGATTTTATTGATAATTATAAAAATAAGAAATAATATGGCAAAACTTTTTTTCTTCTTGTTTCCTTTTATTATAGCAATTGTATTGTCTCTAATTTTTGGAAGTAATAAATTTGAATATGGAGTAATCGCACTCCTAACATTTATTTACTTATCAAACATCAATAGAAATGTTTAAAATTGTTTATAATATTTTCTATATCGTCCTAACTTTCTTTATGTTATTTGCGTTAGGGCATATATGTAAAACGGAATTTCAACAATTAGTGGTTATTCTACTTTTTATGAATATTTTCTTAACTCTATTCGTAACACAATATTTAAACAATAAAGAAAAATGAAAAAAACATTATATATAATTTTTAAATATTTGTTTTGTATTTTCGCTTCAATGATTCTTTCTCATTTATGGGCGACTACTAAATTTGAATCTGGCGTAATTACATTGCTAACATTTATGTATGTCACAATATTAGACCTAAAAGATTAAATTGATATGAAAGATTTTATTATTAGATTAATATGTGGAATTGTTGTTTTCTTCTTTATTGGATTATCGTTATCTGGTTTAATTAATGATTATGGACATAGTATCGGAAAATTCCCTATGTTAGTTTTTATTCCTTTCATGATAATCTATATCATTCAATTCACTGATTATATAAGATTAATGATAGAATTAAAAACATATAGATGTAATAATAAGACTACCCGATATATTCAAACAGAAGAAAGTAAAGAATATATATTACGTACTAATTTGGCAACGATTGCAATGACAATCATATACATGATTCCTGCTATCATTTATGCTTGGTACACAAATTCATTTTCTAACCTTGTTAAAGATTCAGGTTTATATATTATATATGCTTTTCTTCTGAATGATATGTTAGTGCAAATGATAAAAGAAAAAACAACCATACAAAATAATACGACAATCCAATGAAATATATTTTTAGAGAAACTATTACTGGACTGTTTTTATTCCTAAGTATAGGAATATTAATATCTAACTTAATGGATACTTATTCTACAACGATAAGTTCCTTTCCATTAATACTCTTTATTTGCTTAGCATTTCCTTCTATAGCACTATTTGCATACGTTATAACAATACTATCGGAAAATAGTGTGTTACTCAATAGAAATATTGAAATAAAGGAAAATAATAGTACTTTAACAAAAGAAGATAGTCATCTAAAATATATTATTTATTTCTTATTGTTTATTCTACATACAAGTTATTTAGTAACTCTATTAAACGTATCACTTCAATTAGAAAACATTTATTTCTTCTTAGTGCGATACATTCTATTCATTATAACAATCATGCTTATATATCAGAAACTAAATAATAATATTAAACTTAGAAGATTACTAAGAAACAACGAAACAATAAACAAACATTATCAACCAGCGCCATAAATTATGAATACAAGACAAATCCTTTATATAGGTTTATTATATTTTATTCTATTTAATATGTCGGCATTTCAAATATTTTCTTTTAACGAATATTTGAATTATTCATATATCTCATTCTTGTTATTCTTTATTAATGCTTTCTTCATTGTAATGAACGCATTTGAATTAATCACGTTTGATGAAGAAGAAGATGAAACAAAAAACAACATCCAGAAAACTATTCAACTTTATAATATAGGACAAATAATCCTTATTACGGCAATAAACATAATAATGATTATTTTAGGTAATAAGATAATAAATTGTATCATCAACATAGGAACATATTACATTCTACTATACATCCTATACAGAATGACAAAACTTATAATCACAAATTTAAATTCACAACATATTAAGAGAGAAACGATATAAAGAATACATAAATTATATATTTATAGGTGAGCGATAGAATAAACTTATTCGCTTGCCTATTTTTTATTTTAATAAACTAATAAATTCAACAAAAAAGTAATGCGGATGAAAAAGACGTACTACAGAAAAACACCACCTAAAAAGTTTGAACCAGATAAATGCCACTGGACAAGAACTGACAAAAATAGATGGAAAACAAAAGTCACTTACGAAACAGAAGACGATGCCGAAGAATGGCTTAAACAGCACCCTAAACTAATAGCACAAGGAATGAAATCATACTTCTGTCCTATATGCAATAAATGGCACTGTGGACATAATACGATTGATAAAGAAACAAAGCAACTACTTAAAAATAATTTCAACTAACATAATACAATAATCCCTCAGTAGATAATAATATACCTATTGAGGGATTTTAATGTTACTTACCAAATGAAAATGTAGTAGGACAAGTTTCATCACAAGAGTTACCTTCACCCTTACCACCTTTAATCAATTCATCAATTGATGTGGCATTCTCAATATTACCACAAGCGTCTGTCTTTGGACGATATTCGCCCTCATTACTTACACTTAATAAATGTAGCTCACTTCTAACTTCTACCACGCTACATAATGGTCTCATATAATTATTCTTTTCCATATCCTAAATAAATATCACTATATTAAAGAAAAGTGTGTCCGCCTATCTCAGGCAAACACACAGAAACAACTAAATTATTAACTAAACAAATCTATATATTAAGTAATTATGAATCTCTTCAAAAAAAAATGAGGAGGTCTCTCTGCATTGCAGCAATCTCATGAAAAACGCAGACGAGCCTCCTCACGCACCAAACTGAGCTGGATTATGGAATCGAACCACCCATCTGTATTGGATAATACAGCATGCACCATTACATCTTATCCGCATGAAATAGGAAGCAATTTTGTTTAAATAAACCATACTATTTTATAAGAAAAATCTGCTGTACGCTTCCATTTTAAATATATATGAATCTGAGTGAAACTCAGAGGAGAACAAGACTTCTCTATTGTGATTACCTTTCGGTATAGTTTTTCTAACTTTTTCCCCATCCCAAACTCCATAAACTCATCAGTTGTAATTATCTTAGAGTCCAAGACTTCTCTTATTCACAATGCAAAGATACTACTTTTATTTTAATCTACCAAATAAAATCATATAATTTTACATACACTAACTAAATTGATAAATAAAGCAATTAACATAAACACTATTTAATACTATATTTCCAATTTCTTAATTTTTCAAAATTTTTTATAAAATTTTATTTTTTTTGGTAAAAATGGACACCAAACAGTCCTTCCTTCACGTTTCTATCAATTTCCCTCTCTTGCGGTTTAACTCCCTTCAATTATCAATCAAATTGTCCTCGTTTGCCGTTATACTCCCTCTAATTATCATCCATGACACATTCTTTGCTGTTGTCCTCCCTTGCAGTTGTCATCCCTTCATTCATCACTCATAACAATCTCCCTTGCGGTTACACTCCCCTGCAGTCATATATCAATTATCTTTCTTACTATAATATTCCCTTACTATTTTACTTTCCTTAGAGTTATACTATATATTATTCTTTCCTATATATGTTATTCGTTATTTTCTTTATTCCATATCTTTTATTACTATATATCTATAATCCAATAATTCTATATCATTTATATATATCTTTTTCTCTTTACTCTATTTTTAGTATTTCTTTCTAATTATACATTAAAATAATTCTATGTATATTATTCTATCTTTTTTTCTATATATAGTAAATCTTCTTTTATATAGTATTCTTATTATTGTCTATTATATTATTTTCTTATATAGTTTATTATTTTCTTTTCTTTCTCCTATCTATTATTCTCTTATCTATATTATTTTTATCTTTCTTATAGTTGGAAGGTGAGAGTTCGTATTATGTACATATACGTTTATTTATAGTATATATTATCAATATACAGGTGTAGTATTTAAAATGAATGATGATATAACGTAAGCCGATTATAAATAAGAAAAAGAGATGATGTGAATTTATATTTTAAAAATCATATCATCTCTAAGGTTAAATATAGTTATTTTTTATAATGACTTATTCTTTATATATTGTTTAAAATTTTAAAGTTTATATGCTATTAGCATTGTGGTTTTAGGAAGTTCGTATAAACTGTAATCTATCGTTTGTCCTTTATAACTAAATGTTTTACTCTCTTTATCAGGGGCCACTAATACATCTAATCCATTTGTTCTATTGCTTCTTGATATTGTAATATATGGATTATTTTTGGAATCTACAAAACTATCTATTTCTCCTACAAAGTCATATTTTCCATTATCTTTTCTTTTAAGACCTGGATAATTGAAAAGATGTGTATTCTCATCTGGGGCAAACAAATCATCTTTATTAAATGTCTTATCCATCAAAATTAAAACTAAAGCGAAATTATCATATATAGCCAAGATAAATTCATTTGTTACATTATTGTCCTTGGTAATTTTCATAGGTTTTAATTTTGTAACATTATCACCGTCATGTAATATTAATTCATATGTATTCTTATTTAATTCGTTAATATTATCTTTGAATTGTATATTATTTTTAGAAAGATATAATGTTTGTGTTTGAGAGTATGCTATTTTATATACATCTACAACAGTAATATCAGGTTCAAAATTATAATATACTTTTGGCGTTTCTGTTACCAATGTTACATTAGGTTTCAATAAGTTTGAATTAATTTTTTCAAAGTTTTCTTCAGTGTCTAACAATTTTAGATATTCCATATTTTTTTTTTATCTATAAATATGTTATTGAAGAAGATATACATTTTCTGTTATATAGGGAATTTCTTAATTATTCTTTCCAATTTGTTTTATTTCATCGAGTCGTTTTCTTCCTTCGTTTAATATATTATAATATGCCATAATTTCTTTGTAACACTTTTCATATTGTTCTTTGTTTTTAATATATTCCTTTTTGCTTTTTCTATAATCTCTTTCAGCGTTTGGACTAAGGAACAATGGAGAATCATCATCTATTCCGTTTAAAGAGTTTAAATATCTTTCTGTAATATCTTTCATACTTTATTTATTTTTATTTCAATTAAATAAATTATCTTCTTATATTTGCAAATATACATATAATATTTTATATTAACAAGGATTTTTGTTTTATTATTAGATAATTTGGTGATATATAAAAAAGAAAAGAGAGAACATGAATTATATTATTTTCACATTCTCTCCTATATTAGAGTAAGTATTGTCTTACATTATTTACTTTAATTCAATTACAAATGGTCAAAATGTAATTGTATACCTTTTGTTCGTTTCTCTGGTTCGTGGTTATCCATATATTTAGAAAAATCTCTATAACCTTTATATAACACATCTACTGTAGGGTGGTCAGGATTAGCTCTATTAACTCTTAATAAAATTGGATTATTATCACTAATCAAATAACAAGCAATCTCTCCTACGAAATCTCTCACATCGCTATCCTTTCTTTTTAGACCTGTTAATGTAAATTTGGTAATTAAAATACCATTATCTATTAAGTCAAGAGAGTCAGGTGTAACAGTTAAATGTCTATAAAAATTACGTACAATGTATATCATATGCATCCTCCCCTCTTATTGTTTCATCATTAGGTATATCTTGTGCCGTTCTTTTCACAGGTATATCTTCAACGGTAATTCTATTTCCGTCTGAACCATTAAGTAATGAGGTATTATTATAAGTATAGTACTTAAACTTAATATAGAAGACCTTGTCTACCCCCCCCATTTTCTTTAACAAGTGCAACACGAGGTTGATTCAGATTCGTTCTTTTATCCTCGTTAAAGTCTGTCATTGATTTAAAAGTGTTAATGTATTTCATAATTTTATTTATTAATTTTATTCTTCTATTGGTTTTATTTTATTAGCTATTGCTTTCCATCCATCATGGGTCTTATAAGCATCCAACAAATTAGGTTGTACATATAGTGTTTCCAAATTAGTTTCTTCACTATTTAAACCATAGGGCATATTATAAACAACATTTTTAGATTTAAATGTTACCGTTTTAAGTTTTGGGCAAAAAGAAAAACACCCAGAATCAAGAGACTTTACATTTTCAGGTATAGTTATAGATAAAAGTTCAGGCAGGTTTCCGAAATATTCTAATTTTTCCAATGATTTAGGCAATATTAGACTTTTTAATGATTTACAATTATTAAATGCGCTTGACTTAATCTCAGTTATACCTTCATCTATAGTGATACTTGAAAGTGATTTGCAGCTGGAAAACATAGATGAAGGGATGACTTCAAATGACTTAGGAATGTGTACAGAAGTGAGAGATATGCAATTAGCACATAAATTGTTAAGTTTATCAGATGCATTAGATATTGAATCATTACGTAAATCACTTCCACAAGTGGTAAATTCATCGAAATTAATTGCTGTTAGATATTCTAATCCTCGACTAAATTGAAATGAGTAAGGATAATCACTTATCATATCAAGTTTATGCGACCCCCCCCCCCAGAGTAACTTCTTCAGGATAACCTGTTAATCGAGGAAACTCTATTTCTAATTCATGTCCATCAGCAACCGTAATTGTAATATATGAGTTAGGTCTTGAATAAGTGACTTTGCTATTTTCAATAGTTAGACCTACATAAGGTGATAGATAATCTTTTGACAATATGTATGCTTGTTCTTTTTCTTGTGTATCTATCATTTTAAGATGTTTCATAATTTATAGTACTATATTAATATTTTATTTATTATTCTGTTTTAGGTTTTGTTGCAACTAACTTTGCTTTAAAGTGTTTCATTAGATTTAATTGTTTATTATAAATATTTCAATCATAACGTATCTGATATATTAATCATAAGTTTTATTTTGTAATCTGGAACGTAGTTATTTTTATACATTTCAAAGTCATTTACCGTTAGTTTATTGTCTTCTTTATTATATTGAATAACAAATATATTTCCGCTTGCATCAATAAACGATGTCACTTGTCCCACATAATCTCTTATACTCTTATTTTCATTGCGTCTAAGCCCATTAAAAGTTAAAGACAACTTATCTATCAGATTGGTGTTATAAGTGGCTATAAGCGACTCTAAAGTATATCTATCGAGTGCTGTTAAAGAAGTATTGTAATCTTTAAATTGCCATTTTTCTGGAAATCCATATCTATTGACTTTTATAGTTTTATTTAAAACTTGAGATAGATTTTTATCGCAATGTATATCATCTGTTGAAATGAATATATCATTACTATCTCCGTGTATTGTTACCAAATTATACACATCTTTAAGTTTCTCTATAAAATTATAAATGAGTTTATTGTTATCTTCTTTGATTAAGATAACATTTGGCTTATTGATAGAAGATTTAATATCATTAAATTCATCACTCGTTCTTATATTAATAATATGTTTCATTAGGGTTTTAAGTTATTTAAGTTAAGTTGGGTGCGTAGTATAAATGTATATAAATAAATAATGGAGAGACTCGATAAATATCTCCATTTTAACTATGAATTAGTGATAATATTTTTTCAATCCTGTAAGAAGATAATGTGTTGTATCAGTTATCAAGCATGCATTTCTTTGAAAAAAGATATCTATATATTCATTTAGTGGCATTGTCGGATACTCTATTTGCCATCTTTTTAATAGATGCCATGTAAAGTCAGCCAATGCAAAGTTTTCAGCTGATGTTTTTGAAAATACGAAGTTAACGTTCATCCACTCCAATGCTTGAAATGCTACATCAAAATATTTACTGACTTGTATCCATAATTCTTCACTAACAAAGCAATCAACCTTACGTTTAATCTTTGCATCTCCATAATGAACCGATACAATAATCTTACCAACACCATCTTTTATATCTGATAATTTATATGTGAAGCGAGTTGGTAAATTTGGTACATCTTCGTGTCCTGTTATTGCAAATGTAAATTTTCGTTTCATTATATTGTTTATACTGTTTGAATTAAACCATATATTGCTGAAAAACTTTGTTCAAATTCTATTTCAATTGCTTTCATTGCACCTTCAATACTACCAGCTTCGTCACACATAAGACAAGATTTCTTTAATCCTACGTGTACTGCAGTTCTAAAGTAGTCATAAAAAGCTAATATTTCACTATTTTTTGAACCATAGAATATTCTAAAAGACTTTGTATGTTTTTCTTTATCGTAAGAATCTTTCAATACATATTCATAATTAACATTAACGAAATTATCTTCGGGATAAAATGCACATGCAATAAATTTTATGTTAAAGAATTTCATGTCACTAATATTTTCATCCACTGTTACACCAATTGTATATGGAGTCAAAGTAGGCGAATTTTCTTCCTCATCATTATTCATCTTTTCTTCCAAAACACGTGCATATTCTTTAAAGAAAGCAGATACAAATTCTTTCTTGAGAAAATGATGAAAGAGTTTAGTTTCATCACGTTTAAAACAAGGTGATAATTCTTTAATATTCTTTTCAACTTCTTTTGCAATACTTTCGAAAGTTGGAAGAAGATAATTATAAGCTATTGCTGAATGATTTTCAAAAATTCTCAATAAATAAATTTCTTCTAAATCATTATCAGTGGTCCATGTATACCCTACTTGAATATATTTTTCTTCTGGATTGATAAAGCACATCATATTATTGATATACATATCTCCAAGATTAAACCCATCTTGAAACAACCATGCATTGATAGGATATTTTTCTATTTTTCCTTCCATATTATTTTCAATTTATTTATTTTTGTAATTTTTTGAATACGTTAATATGTGCATACGTAACCAAGAAGCTTTTTTTAAGTTCTTCTCTTATTGCTTCTTCTTCGCAATAATAGTGTTCAGTTTCCAAATATTCACGCTTAGCATTATTTAGACCAGCAAATACCGCTAATTTAAATATAGGGTAATAATCTGTTACATCTTTAACATTCTCATCTTTAAGAACTCTAAATGTTTCAGAACGAATAAAATTATTAGCGTTCTCGTAAGCATACCTATATATAACTAACAAACAGTTGTTGAATACATCAAAACGACATTCTAAATGATTGATTGTAAAATCGTCAATATAGAATTTTTCATCTTTATTAATAACATCGAGTATTGTAGATGTATTATCTATTTCTTCAAAGTCATCTTTTGTGTTGTTTCTTTTTTGAAAGCGTGCAAATAATGTAAAAAAACACTCTGCAAAAGTTTCCTTAATCGTACATAAAGAGAGGTCAGCCTCCAGAAGAAAATCATTAGGTACCATATCTTTAAGCACAATAGCTTTTGTAATACATATATGTTCTGCTTTTCTAACAACATCTTCAAAGTATGGTAACAATTTTTCAAATGTTTCTCTTCCTTCTTCTATTGTAACAAATGATTTAAAACTTTTAATATCTACTTTATTTTTATGGTGATACTTGATGACAAGTTCTATACGTCCAAGTGAAATATTAATAGCACAGTTCATTTGTGTGAGACATAAATCCCCCAAATTTAAACCATCTTTAAACACTTGAATATTTGTTGGGTAATTGGTTTTTATTTCTTCCATAATAATTGAAAATCTAATTTTATTTTTGCAACAATATTTTTTATATAGTCGTCATTAACATTCTCTTCATTAAAGTTTTCTTCAGAAATAATCGAAGGTATTTTACGAAATAATTCGGAACAGTAAAGTGATTTCATACGAACTGGATGCCGTGAAATATAATCATTGAATTTTTGTAATAGAAATTTTATTTTATCTTCATTATCAAACCATTCTTTAAAAGTATATTCACACAGAGTATTTGTATAAACTTCTTGTTCAGTTGTATAATCTTCAGATGTTGTTGTAATTTTGAAAATAAGTAAACCAAAACATTCTTCTATTGGTTTGTAAGTGTAAGATACAGTAAGCACATCTTGATAACTATACTTCCAATTGCAATTATTAACACTATAAGTAAATTGCTTGATTTTTTTAAACTGCTGATAAACCGATTGAAATTTTTCACCTTTAGCGTATTCACTAAATACAAAGACTTTATTACCCAATGTAAGTTTATCTTCAAATACTTGTTTAATTGTTTTTTCAACCATGTTAGTATCGGTTGTATTCTTTAATAATTCAGCACAAGTATTTTTGGCATCATCAAGAATATAAGGTAGATAAGATGTGGAATTATAACAATCTCCAATTGTATATTCAACAAACAACATTTCATCTACTACTTTCTCTTCTGTTTCATCAACAGGTTTGTAAGAATAAATTAGATGATAGTGGTTATAAAACTCGCTTAATTTACATTTCATTGAATTGACAATAATAGGACCAAATTGAGTTGGTTCTTCAATGACTTGTATAGTTGTTGGTTTTATTTTATTTGATTTTTTCATATTCTTTTATATTATATTATTACAAACCTCTATCACTAAAATAGTTTATCATTTCATCATATAAGGCAAGTTGCATTTCCGTGCAAGGAATAGATAACAGAGTAAACTTTCGGAAAAGAAATAAATCTTCGCTAAAAGTATTACAAGAGAAATCCCAATTAAAGAATATATTGACAGCAAAATGTAATAAATCTGATAATTCTTCGAGATTAATTTTAGATTGATTACAAATATAAAAGTTAGCAATACAGTTGAGCAAAAGAGGAAATTTATCTTCTATTTCAATCCAGTTATATAGAGACAAATCATCAATAATTAATTCTTTTATTGATGACATTTCATCATCTTTTGAAAATGAATCCACACGCATAACAACGTTACCATACTCTTCACTAACGTCAGAAAGTTCGATGTTAAAACTAATGACTTTAATATCATTAGGAACATTCATTGTTACACCATAAGAAAAATTATTTATATCTGTACGATAGTCCATATTATAACTCTAATTTTATTTGTTGCAAAGATAGCAAAAAATACATTACCAACCAAATAAAAAAATGTTAAAAAAACAAAAAAAGAGAAGCGACATTAATCATCACTTCTCTCTTTAATTTATAAAAAATATTTTTTGAATAACATGCTGCGTGAATGCGCCTCAATTTTATATATTTTTGTATTTATATATGTATATTATAATACACTGATTATCAAGTAGTTACAATATGTAAATAATTAACATTTATGATAACAGAACTTAATGAGGGCCGTGCGTTGATATACTGGTTTATTCTATAAAATATAATGTTATTCCACGCTATTAATTAAATATTTCTCTAATATCCATTGATGTAAGTGTTGTAAATTCATTGAGTTTCTTGAAGTCATTTGATGAAACGTGAGAGAAAAACACTTTATCTTGATTTAGTGCTATACCACCGTTTTGACACATAATCAAGTATACACATTCTTTAGGAACATCTTTTGTAGGTGTAACATAGAAAGTGTCTTCTATTGGAAGTTGAGTTATTAGACCGAATTTTTCAGAAACAACAAACATTCCATCTTCGTCTTGAATTAAATATAACTTATATTCACCTTCTCCAATAGTGCTAATTATATCTGCCAACCATATATAATCTTCGCATGTATCAGTATTTATGACGGAAATTTGATTATTTCTAAAACAAACTAATCTTCCATATTGATATACACATTTGTCTATATTTTTACTAAACATAGAGATATTAGTTTTTTTATTTATTACTTGCTTATAACCATCATCAACAGTTAGTATAAGTATATTTTGATAGTTATCTAAATTCATAATAGGAATATCTTTTAACTTTTCCATGGTCTTTGCGTTATAAATTCCACCACCTTCTGATTCTGTATCTGTATTGGCAACATATAAAAGACCATTATTTTCAATCGTGTCTATCCATTCATCACCTTCAGCTGTCTCATAAATAAATCCATCTCTACCAATTAAAGCACAAATATCATATCCTTCATCAGTTTTACCTTGATAGACAACATAGTCTTTACTCTGGAAACATATGTTATCACTAAAGTCGTAACTAAAAATGAACAAATTGTCAGTGGTAGTATTTTTACACAACTTCAAACCATAATTCAAATCATAATCCAAAACTTCCATGTTTTCAGGGAGTAAACTCTGAATATTATCGGGATTAAAAATACCGTATATATCAGCCCCGATTAATTTAGAAAGCTGTCCTGGAGTCATTACGGAGTCGTTACCACCTTTATCATGATTCCATCTACAAGTTACTGTATTTATCGAACCATCATGCCTAAATGAAACAGCTATCATTGAAAGACCATATTCATCTAACGGACAGTTTGGACCTTGTTCTCTCGGAACATTTTCAAAACCTTCTTTTAATAAGAAATAAAATATTCCTGAACTATTATTAGTATATTTTAAGAAATATTCCTCACCTTGTGTGACACACCAATCAGTATAACGGCTATATTCATTTGCATCATCGTAAGTTGGTATAGGGACTATCTTATAACCATTATTATTGCCATCATTATTCTCACCATATTGTGCGCTGGCTTCACGGTCATCGGTTTCACTCTGTGATACATTACCTTTGAACTGATTAAAGAAGTCTTGTAAAGACATACCATTAGCATTCTGGTCAAGACCTAATTCCTTTGCTTTAGGCGCAATAACACCAACATATTTATTCAACTCTAATATAGTATTTGCATCAAGACTACTACCTGCGTTTAGAACAAATCTTACAACTGCTGGGTAGAGATGGAAATCAGCCTTACGAACGTTTGGAATATCATGCAATACATTTTCAGTAAATTCTTTGTCATTCAAATTTGGATTGATAGAACGCACCATTTTGCGTGCTAAAGACTGATTCTTTGATGCACGGTTTTCAGTAATCAAGCGTCCATTAGCAAAATTACGCAAGAACTGGCTTTCATTTATTTTAATTATCTTTTTATTCATACTATTTTTATTATTTATATAAATCATATTCTTCTTTTGATATTTTATGAACACCTACCTCAGAAGTTTTATCTCTCAACATTAAGTAATAATATTTATCATTTTTTCTAACAGCAATCATAAAATCATCTACTTTGAAAGCTTCATCAACAATTCCAAAAGGTTTTATTTCTAAACAAGTATATACAATTAATTGGTTCTGTTTTGTTTTAAATACATAAAATGCACGATTAAAGAAATATTTTTCCAACCATTCATTTGAATATTTACGTTCAACAATATCAACTATTGAATAAGTATTATTTTTTTGAACTATAACCAATTTACCAAATACGTAAATGTTATCAACCCATTCAGTAAAAAGTAATTGATTGGTATCTGGATATAATATATTCATCTTACTTTCATTACTTGTTAGAATAACGTATCCATCCCTAACATTAAATGATTTTAAATCAGGTGATTGAGTTAACCGTCCAGAGTTAGTATCAACTTCGTAGATATTAAAATCTAAACTGACATAAAGTTTATCACCGACGAAGAAATAACCACTAATAAAAACTTCTTTACCACCAATGATTACACCATTGGTAAGAATTAATGCATCAAATCCTTCAACCCCAAAACCATTATATTCTAAAACTTTTTCGCCTTCAAAATAGACAACTTTGCGTATATTTTTATCAGATACTAAATAATCTTTTTTATCATTGTCGTAATATAAAGTTTGATTATGTGGGAGTTTTTTGATTAATTTCCAAGAAGAAGGTATTTCTTTTTTAGGGCGTTTATCAACACATATCTTATATACATCGGCATTGATTAAATTACATAATTCGGCAACACTCATCAAATGGTCTCCACCATGTTCCCCTTTTTGAAATTCATGATTCCATCTACCTGTTATTGTATTCACTTCTCCATCTTCATAGAATGATACAGCAATCATGGAAAGACCATATTTATCTAAAGGTGCTTCATCATAATCTTTATCTTTCTTTGTAATATTTTGATAACCTTTTTTTAAGAAGAAATAGAAATAACCTGTTTCATTATTTGTATATTGATTAAAGTTACCTTCATTGTATGTAATGCACCAATCTACGTAATCTCCATATTCTTCAGCAGATTGAAAATCTGGTATAAAAACAATATCATAGTCACCAAATTTACCATCTCCATTGCCATATGTAGCTGCTGTTTGCCTGTCTAAATTATCCTCTTTTTCAACGTCTTGATTAAAGTTATGAAAAAATTCATTCGCTGACATTCCATTGATATTCTGGTCAAGACCTAACTCTTTTGCTTTTGGTGCTACGATACCAATATACTTATTGAGTTTCTGTATAAATTCTCCGTCAGTTGTATCTCCTGATTGTAGTAATAATCTAACCGCTGCTGGAAAGAAATGGAAGTCTGCTTTTCTAACATTTGGAATGTCATGCAAAACTTTCATAGTAAATTCCTTATCATCCAAGTCAGGAGATAATTCTCTTACCATACGTCTTGCCAGAGATTGATTCTTCGAAGCACGATTCTCTGTGATTAAACAACCATTGTTGAAATTGTTTAAAAACTGTTTTTCGGTAATTATGATTTTACGTATATTCATTACTTCTTATGCATTATAAATTCATCATATAGATTTACTTCCACTATTTCACTTTCATAACGGATAATAGCAAATTCATCTTCATTAACTGGCATTGTTGTTGCGAAATCTTGTGATATGCCTATCATTTCATTATTACATTTAGCAATATACCTTGCATTAATTCTTCCTTGATTTACGATTTTAAAAAGCTTATTAATAGGCTTTTTGTTCAACATTCCAGTATAATTTGAAATAAGGTAATAACCATTATTCTCAACCAAGAAAACAGTGTTTCTGTAATCTACTTTTGAATAAGCTAATATATTTACCCAATCCATAATTTGTTCAAAAGTAGTATATGAATATAATGATAACATATTTCCGTCAAAAGCAATTATTAAATCTCCAATTGGAACCGTGGAAACATTATCCAACCATTCATTGAATAATAATTTATTAGTAGATTTAACGAAATAATTAATAGATTCATCTTGGTTGTATAATTGAATTGCAGCACCTTTATCATCTACTTCATGTAACTTTTCGTCATTTATTCGTTCAAGTGTTGTAGCGTTATATATACCACTTCCATCCGACAAATCAGTATCTCCAATAAATAATAAGTTATCACACTCGGCACATGTAAGAGAATTTTCATCTGAAGATAATAAAATATTACCATCTTTAGTAACTAAAGCTATGAAACGTTTTCCATTTTCATCATAACCGCTTTGATAGAATACATAAGGTTTATCTTTAAAATAAACTTGATGCTGATAATCCTTAGAGGAAACAAATAATTGACCATTTTCCTTGTTTTTACAAAGCATAAAATCTTCATCATTCATTTCATCTATAATTTCAACATTTTCCAAAAATTTATTTTGTATATCGTCTGGATTAAAGATAGAATATATATCACTTCCTATGAGTTCAGAAACTTGTTCAGGTGTCATAACATTATCATCACCGCCATTATCGTGGTTCCATCTACACGTAATAGATATAATACCACCCTCTTCATTAAACGAAACAGCTATCATTGAAAGTCCATATTCATCTAAAGGTGCATTATCTCCTACCTTCTTGGGAACTTTCTCAAAGCCATCCTTCAATAAGAAATAAAACAGACCCTTATCTATACCGACATAATTTATGAAATCCTGTGAACGGTGAGTTACACACCATGTGGTATAATCGCTATATTCAGATGCCTCTGAAAATGATGGAATAGGAATAATTGTATAACCATTATTATGTCCATTACTTGTTCCATAATGCGCAGTATTTTCTCTATTAGCCTTATCCGTTTGATGTACATAACCTTCAAAGTTTCTAAAGAACTCATCCAATGTCATTCCATTAAGATTCTGGTCAAGATTTAATTCCTTAGATTTGGATGCTGCAACACTAATGAATTTGTTAAGTTTTAATAGCGTGTCAGCATTTATAGATTTAGGATTTTGAAGTAAAAATCTCACAACGGCTGGAAACAAATGAAAATTCTCTTTACGCACGCTTGGAATATCATGTAATACTTTCTCGGTAAACTCTTTATCATCTATATTAGAAGACAAGTTTCTAACCATACGTCTTGCAAGCGATTGATTCTTGGAAGCACGATTCTCTGTAATTAAACGGCTTCTATTAAATAAACTTGCAAATTGATTTTCATGTATAATAATTTTTCTCATTATTTTTATTTTAATATATAAAAATAAATATCTAATTTAACATTAAAAACAAAAAATAACTTGACAGAAATATATCTATCAAGTTATATAGTTTAATAAAGTTCTTTGCCTAATTAGAAGTCGCTCGTTCCATTCTACAACTCAAAGCACCTAAATAGCTATGCATGGCTTCAAGTTGTTCGTTCAATAGATTTCTATCCGTTTCTTCTAAAGACATAAACGAATCAGATTCAATGAACTTTTCCAATTTCCAAATACGGTCATCCAATTCATCCAATTCTATTTTCATTCTATCAATGCATGACTCTGCTAACGTGAACTTGTCTTCAAAAAACGTTTTCGGCAACCAACTAACTTCATTGAATTGATTTTCAACCAAATATCCATCCATTTCTTCATCACAATCCATATTAAATGGAAGTACACCATCTGGTACACCTTTTAATTTCATCGGTTCTGCCATACAATAAGTTGTCTTTGATATATATTTCTTCATAACACACAAATTTTAATACTCCGCAAAGATACAGAAAAAATATAATATATCAAAAAATCAATATATAAAATATGTTAAAAATCAGTTATTGGTTCGTGACCTAATTCTTGACCCGTTTTTGCATCAAATTTAACTATGACTCTTCCAAGTTCTATATAAAGAATATTATCTTTAATATATGCATTTCGCATGGTTCTTGATTGAGAAACGAATGAAAGACCATTTATAGTTGCACATACATCGTAAGAATTATCAGCATGCAATACTATAACATCTTTACCAGCGAAGTATTTTTTAACTGTATTGCTTTTATCAGTTACCAGATAATCATTTGCTTGTTTATCATAGACCAATTTAAAGCCATCTTTTAAGTTCTTTACCAACTTCAAACTATCTGTATGGAGTTCGTTATCTCTTAAATCGTGTTTAATTTCTTTGGTTAAATCTATAACTACATCTCTTCCAAAATCAAATTGTTTATTCAATACTATTGCATCACGTCCACGAAAATATTCAACATCTTCTAAGAATTTATCCGTAACCAAATAATCATGCTTAGATTTATCATAGAATAACATTAATCTATCTGCCACTTTCTTAATAAATTTCCAGTCTTTAGGGTAGGAAATATTGTTATACACGGTGTTTTTTGTTACAGAATGTATATCAGTACCAATGAGTTGAGAAAGCTGCTTAGAAGTCATTATATTGTCGTTTCCGCCATTCTTATGACCCCACCTGCTTGTAATACTATTAATCTCACCATCTTTTCTGAATGAAACAGCTATCATTGATAAACCATATTCATCCAATGGTGTGTTATCTCCCTCTTCTTCTGGTATTGAAGCAAAGTCTTTCTTTAATATAAAATAGAAATATCCACCAGAACGTATAAATTTCAGGAATGTATTTTTATCTTTGGTAAAATTCCAATTTGCGTATTCAGAATATGTATTCGCTTCTTCAAATGTCCTTATCAAAGCAAGCATGTGACCGTTAAAATCACCATAAGGTCCTTGCTCTTCTTTAATAATATTAAGAACTATATTCTTAAGTTGTTGTTCACTTATTAGAACTCTTCTTTTCATTATAAGATATTTTATTAATAAATATCAATGTTAACAATAAAGTTAAGTCAAAAAATATTGTATGATTAATAGATAATTACAAATATTTATATGTAATAAGATTTTAACTATAATACATTATGGCAAAGCACTTAAAAACATTCACAAGTGATAATGAAAGACAAACATTTGAAATTAGTAACGATTATTTAGAACCATACGTATCAATTGTTAAGGGTAACGGTCAGATAGATACTCATTATAATTTAGTACCTTCTATAATCATTACAATGGAAGATTCAAATGTAATAAAATTGTACAAACAAACCACAGTTGATATAAATACATGGAATATAGCATATCCTACACTTATTGTTAAAGTAGAGGTAAGCAACGACATTAAAAGTATTGAACGTATGACGGGTCTTAGTATACATTCATTCAATATTCCAGAAAGTGTTACAAGGATAGGATACAATGCTTTCAACTCTAATAGCAACTTGTCTTCTATAACAATTCCTTCTTCAATAACAAGAATAGAGGAAACAACATTTTCCATGTGTCCATCTTTAACAAGTGTAACATTAACGGATTCTCTAACATACATTGATGAATCTGCTTTTGATGTTGATAATAATATACAATATTTAAAAATTATCGGTAAGAAAGATATTTCAAACTTATTACCAACTAATTTAACTGATAATTTAACTAATCTATATGTAGACGCTTCACTTGTTGAAACTTATGAAACATACAGAGATTCTATTGGTAAGACATTTGAAGTAAGACCATTAACATAAACAAATAATAAATAAAATATAAATAATAAATTATATATGAGTGAATACCTAAAATTATTTGAAAATAACGAAGAAAGATTTCATTACGAGTTTGGAAAAACTTATGTAACACCTTATGTATCAGCAATAAAAGAAGAAATGGGGGGGGGGTAGTAAACCCTCATTATAACATACCGAATGATATATTGTGTGCATTTATTTCTGTAGATAATTCTATTACATATATAACTGGTGAGGGAGAAATAACTACTCAACAAGTAACATCTGTTTCACAAAACAATGCTATAAAAAGTGTTATATTAACTGACAGGTGTACTGGAATTGGTGATTATACATTTTTCAACTGTCCAGTTTTAACAAGTATCACTATTTCAAATACAGTAACTTCAATTGGTGTATCATCTTTAAGTTATACCCCATCATTAAAGCATATTTCATTACCAAATTCATTAAAAGAAATAAAATCGCAGGCTTTGGAAAATTGTGGTTTAACAGAATTAATTATACCAGAGGGTACTAAATCTATTGGGAACAATAGTGTTCGACAATGTGATAATTTAGAGACTATAGTATTACCATCATCATTAGAAAAAATAGGTAGTAATTTCTTAAGCGACTGCTATAAAGTAAAAACAGTAAAATTATATGGAAAAGTTTCCAGAATATTCAATGGTTTAGATTATTTTTTAAGAAACACACATGAAGGTTTAACATTATATGTTGATTCGTCACTTCTTGAAACTTATAAGCAATATAGAGATAACAATGGCGTACATTATAACATATTACCATTACAACAGTAAAAACACAAAGACGAGCTGTGAAACAAAATCATTAGCTCGTCTTTTTTATGTACTACAAATTATCTTCTCCACCATGATTAGGGTCGTCCTTAGTCACAGAACAACCATCAGATTTAGCTGGTTCACCAGGCGTAAAACCACCTGCACTTGCAGAACCACTGCCACTTAATAAAGTAGTATGTGCTTCTATCATTTCAATTATTGGTTTAATATAAACTTTCATAGTCTTATTTTTTTTTTGAGTTATTCATTTTTATGCATATTCAGATGATAATTTTCTTTTAATTATTCATATCTGTCAAGAATAAGTTTTTTATCTTCTTCAGTGAGTTTTTCAGCTTCTTCTTTTGTTTTAAAGTAGTTTCCTGCAAGCCATGCCAAACTATTCTTATGTATTAATTCTTCGGTTGTTTCTTTGACCGTATTTTCTTCCATGTCATAATAGAAGAATCGTTCATTGTCATTTGCATCAAATTGATATCTTTTTAGATAGCTATTCCAAGATACGTTCTTAAATTTTCTACATATGTTTTGTAAGTAGACATAATGGTCAAATTCTCCTTTCTCCCACTTATATTCGTCAGTATTATCAATGTCTACTGTGGTATCGAATTTAAGTCCTTCTGAAGGAGAGAAATAACAAAAGACTTTAGCTTTAGTTTCAGTAATATATTCGTTAAATAATGCGTAAATAGTTTCTTCTCTATTTTGCATTCTCATAACATCTTCTCTTTCAAACTTAGGATATTCTATCCGTTCAAAATAAACTACACCATCTTCAATAACTGGTTTGTAACCATCTGGAATATCTATGCGGTCACATTCGTCAAAAATAATTTTCATATTAAATTTATTTTTAAATTACACGTTCAATAATATTTGTTATCGTTTTAGAATTTATCTCTCACATCAGTTTTTTGAACTAAACCATCTTTAACTGTATAATATGTGTCGGGTTTATACGTTTTACCATCAACAACATACATTAATTCTCGTTCAGTTTCAAATGTATTATTTTCTTTATTATATCTTACGTCAGAAATGTTAACGATGGTACCAAGAGAAGCTATAACAATATCACCAAAGCCATGCGCATAAACAGTACATTTTTCACCATCACATCTCACTTGATTTCCATTTCCTAAAGTATGGATTTTACAATCATTACCATGGTTTATTATGGTCTGAGAATCGGAATGAACAATAATAGAACAATTGTTGCCATAGTTTTCAACGTATCCACCTCTCTTCATCAACGATATTTTACAATGTTCACCACTATTGATGACATTTGTATTACAACCATGACAATACATATCAACGACATCTCCAGTATTATGGATTGTAGCTAAACTACCAGTTCCTAATATCGTTGTATAAGAAGCAATATTTGTAATTTTAGTTTCGATTTTATTGTAAAATAATGTCTTACTTTCTGTTTCATTCAAAAATGATTTATAGTTGTAAGGAATTTTCGTCATATCCATATATTCTCTTATTAATTACACTGCAAAGATAATAAATCTATTCAATACAACAAAATAAAAAATGTTAAAAAAACAAAAGTGGAACACGATAAACATATCCCACTAATCCTATTCACCAAGAAATATGGAGACATGGAGTTTCGAGAAACCCTTGTACTTCCTCTCTAACAGTATAACCACTATTAATTAGTTCAGAGATTATTTCATTATTCCACAAGTCACTGTCATAAATATGACATTCTCGTCTTCCAAAACATGCGGTTTCTCTCATGATAATGTTAATCTTTTCGATTTTCTCTGCATTATTTTTATTAACTTCAGCAATTTTAATTAATTCATCTGGTGTTGAAAATTTTGTCATAACTATATATTTTTTTATATGGTAAATAATTTTTCTATTGGATTCTTTGTAATTGTTTGATTTAAAGAACATAGTACTGGTTTTTCCCATATACATTCAAAATCATCTGGCATATTATATTCAGAAACAAATACTTTATACCCATCTTTACTACGCTCTCTGCACCATTGATAGAATGCCTCATAATCGAATGTTTTTGATGTACTGTACTATTTTACTCCTTTGTATGGAATATCGCAATACACGACACATTTATCGGCTGGTGGAAGTATAAAATTGTCATAATTCTCACAAGAGAAAACGACATCTTTAATAGCTGGCAATTGATTTAGTACATTTCTAATTGATTCAGAGATATAATCTCTTGCTTTACCTTTACTTCCTTGTACATTGTGTCCACTATATCCACCAGCAAAGAAACGACCGTTAAAACTTGCCATGTGACCAATCCAACCTAATTCAGCTTTAGTGAACATTGAATAATCACGTTTATTATATGCATCACGTGCTTTATTATAAAGTTCTCTTTCAATTGTGGTTTCTCCAATCCATCCATTTTGGAGTGCTTTCCACATTTCAATTAGAAACTCATTATTATCATTGGATAACCTAATAAAGTCACGAGGAACTTTATCAATTAAATTACATCCACCACAAAACAGGTCGACAAAATAATCCTCTTTATTGAGGTGACTTGTCATAAGTGGTATAATTTCACTTGCTGTTCTATTTTTTGAACCTTGATATTTCATGAATGATTTATACTTTAAATCCTATTGCTTCAAACCAGTTCCATACTTTGATATATTTGTCGGTATCATATCTAAAACTCCCAGTAACAAAGTAATTAATTGGCATCATGATAATCATTATTAATAATAGAATTATAGCCAACGGCATTGTTAAACGCAAAAGAGCTGGTACTTTCTTGTTATGAACCATGAAAAACTTTATGTTAGATTGAGAAAATCTTCTGTAAAGTTCATCACGTGATAGGCCTTTAAGTTCTGGGAAAATCTTATCAAAATCTGGTATATAGTTCATACTACCAAACGATGTTACATTTTCTAATTTGTTAAAAATCATATTTTTTATTGTTTAAAATAAAAGTAATCAAAATGAAATTTATACTTGAATAGGTTCAAGTGATAATCTTCTATCATATCACTAAAAAAATAATTATAAAAATATAGTTTTTTATCATTTTGCGTCGATGATATTGTTAAAACGTCGCATATTTTGCCACGTTGCCTAATCTTTTCAATTACATCACATAGAATTTTGTCTGCACTACTAAAATCTATACTTCTACAATCTACGCGTGCAACATTTTCCCCATCCATTTTTAGATTATTCAAAATGTCTGATAAATCATCTGTTAAATCTAATATATGATTTTCAAAATAGTAACTTTCTGTTTCACCGAATAAAGCATATTCTTTACCAGTCAGTTTCATTATTTCATAAGATAATTTCACATCTTCTATCTCGTATTCTAAATCATAAAGTTTTATGTGTAACATACTTCTGTTCTAAATGAATTATTACTATTATCTTCAACTATGTTTAATATAGTTCCGAAATTAATATTACTTTCTTGCTTTGTAACCACACCAATATCATAAGTTGAATTATGATGTTTAACACTTAATCCTGCATCTTGCCTAACCTTAACAAATGCCCTGTGAGACGCTATTCTATTCTCTATGATAGAATTTAAGTCTGTTTTAACAAAGGCTCTCAGATTGCTTTTAATTACGTTCTCAAACGTTTCATCTATCTCATATCCTACAGAGTTTCTTCCTGTTAATATGGCTGCTTTCATTGTTGTTCCAGTTCCAAGAAAAGGGTCCAGAACTGTATCACCTATTACAGAAAACATGTTAATCAAGCGATATGGTATTTCCATAGGAAATGATGCTGTTCTCTCTCTTCCGCAGGATATTTTTATCTTTTGAGAATCTCCATGAATATTCCATATATTAGTGAACCATTTATTTCTTTCTTCCCAAAAGAAAGCACTTCTTGAACGTAACTCTTTATCTGAATCACTTAAAAACTTTCTTCTATATCCTTTCCTTAATATCAAAATCCATTCATGTTCCAAGGTTACATAAGCACCACACGGCAACATTCCGCTTCCCATAAATTTATTGGGGGAATTTGTTTGTTTTAACCACATTAAATTAGGAAGTGTGATAAAACCTAATTTTGTACAACTATCAATAATTCTTGCAGCATTATTATACAAAGCAAAATTACCATTAATTGTTCGAGTAGCATCACCAATATTTATGCACATATAACATCCATCCTTGAGTACTCGGTAACATTCAGACCATACACAATCTAATTGCTGGTGCATTAATTCAAATGCATCAAGTGGACTATCTTTAAGAGATGTTTCTATTTCAGAATTACCTGAAATAAACAAATCATCCCACATCTCAATCATAGGATATGGAGGTGATGTTACAACAAGTTCGATAGAATTATCTTCTAATTCTTGCATATTACAAGAAGAACCTATATGGAATTTATGTTCTAAAAGCATACAATAATAATTTCTGTTGCAAAGATACAAAAAACTATTGAATTAAACAAAAAAGAGATAACAAATTTTGCTATCTCTTTTATATCATTCTTTTATGTCTTCATGAAATTTTCGTAATGTTGACAGTAATTCCAACCTGCATTGACATGCTAAATCTTGTGTTCTAAAATAATTTCCTGAATCATACAGTTCGTCATCAATCCATGTACCTGATTCAGTCGTACTATCCACTTTTAGATTTGAGTAAAGATGGAAATATTTCTCATTCTTTTTTGCTCTCCAATTTATGTGTTCAATTTTATTTTCGTTGTCATTCCACTTCAAATTTTCTTGTTTCAGTTGTTGAAGAAAAGCATATTTCTCAGCTATTGTTGCATGACGCAATTGACCAGAATCACAAATTATATAACTATCTTTAAGTAGTTCACCATCTACATCTCTTAGAATATGAAAATGATAATATCCATTTTCATCTTGTTCCCCATTATATATAAAGATAGTTTTACATTTGTAGGATTTATCAGTTTGCTCAAAAATTAAAACATCCCCATTTTTAAAAGCAGGCTGTTTCTTAAATGTAATATAAGTGTCTTTGATAATAGGCTTTAAATATGGTGGGACGTTAATTGTATCACCATCTTGTATTGTTATTTCCATAAAGAACTTCTTGCGTAAGCAAAAATTTATCATTGAAAAGTATTTTCCTCATATATCATTCATTAAAAATAGTCAGGATTATCTGTAATATTTCCTACAATTTCAATACCAACAATCGAATCATCAATTTTATATCCATTGGTATCGAAATAAGAATCGTTCTCTATATTTTGTTTTATTTCATTAATTTCATCTTCAGTTAAACCACAATCTGATATTGGTATTGGGTAACAAGTTTCATTATCTAAACAAAAACCATCAAAAATATATTCTACAGGCAGTTCTAACATTACAATCTTACCTGAATATCCCTGTAAAGCAAGGTCGCAATCTGGATTAATGCAATAACTATCTAACTTATAACATCTTAAAATATCGCCTTCGAAAATTTTATTACCATGTTTATCAGTTAGACCTGTATATTGACCTATTGATGAAATACCTGTAATTGGGTAACATTGTCCATCCTCAGTTATAATGAAATCATTGTATTTGGAATTAAAGAATGGATTTGTTGGCTTTTTATCAAAATGTACATAATGACCATAACGCCAGACACCAGCACACTTTGCTCTAAATATAAGTTCTCTATTCATACCTTCCACATTTATTATTATTCTTTCAGTTTTCTGATTAATGCATCAGCAAGTGTCACAGAAAGCATTACAGTATCTTCGACATTTGGGTTTGGGTTAACTCCATCTATGATAGCACTCAAAAGACCATTCATTGCATCTTTTGCTATTTCATATCGACGTTGTTCCCAATCAATAGTTCTTTCCATAAATTCAAGTTCACTCTTATGATAACTTTCTTCTTTGTCCTTGCGCCACCAATAAGTGTCGTCAACGTCATGGTTAGGATGAATAGCAAACCTTACATCTACTATCTCGCCCGTGTCTTTGACTTTTGCTTTCATTTTTCACCTCCTTTTCTCAAATTATGTAATCGTTTGCCATCCATAGGACAAAATTCTCCAACAGGAGCAGCACCTTCTTTCAATCCAAAGTCACAAGACTGATTATCAATACGTTCATTACCTGGCATGGGAGTGTAACAGTGTTCACAGTTTATACATCTACGCTTCATATTAATCTTCTATCTTTATTGAATTGCCATAACCATCCATAGCACCTAAAACAACTAAACAACCATTTTCTAATTTGAAACCTGCTTTAAGGTGTCCATCAAAATCAATCTCGATATAACCATTTTTATTTGAATAATGCCTTTTTTTCATAATCATTACGTTTAATATTCATTGTCAGAAAAATCATCAGGCAAGATAAAACCATAATTTTCCATTAGAGTCATCGCATCTGCAATAGTTAAATGACGACAATCATAAATGAGAATAAAATCCATATCATCGTTTAAATCTATTATTGGACGGTATTCGAATTTCTTATAAACAAACATATTATTTAATTCATCAAGAAATTCATAAGCTGAATCGAATTTTTGATGCGCATCTTCAATTTTCTTTTTCAAAATTTCAATTTTATTCTTTGTCATAATAATTAATATTCTATATTTGTTATGTTCTTTTCTTTTATTTCTTCCAATACTTTCTTAACTGTATCATAACGAGATAGGTTCTTCCAATCATCTTTTATAGCACCAGTTATTGAATCACAATGATGTTCATCTATATAGTCACATATAAAACATTCAAACGAATCTGTCAATACTTGAGGGTCTTCTTCAGTCCAGTGTATACGTGAAAATAGTTCTGAACACTCAGTATGATATGAACTACTACTAATCCCATATTCATCAGCACCAGTTACTTTTTTATACTTTTGTCCTGTATTAATTTTGCAACTACATAATTCACAGAAATGTTCTTTACGTGCCGTAAGAACTTTGGAAGCAATATAACCATTACCTAACATATCAAGTGTATTATTTGTTTGTTTTTAAATCTTTCAAAATCTTTTTAGTAGCTTCATAATTATTTAAATTCCGCCATTCTTCTTCATTATAATGATGATTATTAATATAGTCTACAATAGAACTATCATACATATCTCCAGAGATTCCTTCATATTTATCTACCCAATCACATATAGTTACTAATTCACAGCATTCAATATGTGCCAACCAATTCCAAATAAGATTATTATCTGTATTCGTTTGTTTAATATATTTTTGACCAATATCAATTTTACAATTACAAAAACCACATATATGTTCTTTACGTGCGGTTACTATTTTAGATGTAATAGTTTCCATAAGTTATTTTTATTTAATTAATTCTGGGTTTTCAAATACATTACCGATAATACTACGTGTTTCGTTTTCACGTATACCAATCAGATTGTGGTCAAATTTCTTGCCTGAAATAATGAAAATGTCTTTTGAATATACTATTACACCTGTTTCGTATTCAATTTCTCCACTTGGAAAATTAAATAGTTTCACCTTAATAATATCACCTTCGAACATTTTCTTGATATTACCATCTTTAACACCAGTATATTGCCCAATGCTATTTCTATCAACTCTGGTAAATGACATAATATCATCTTCTAATTTCCTAATAGCATAACCATTAGAAAGATGAATCAAATCTCCATAAACCCACTCATTTTTGACATTATCAAAACCACGAAACAGAATTTCTCTTTCCATATAGTAATTTATTATGTTATTTGAATATATTGTAAGCTATCATTCCGCCAGCAACTCCCCATCCGCTAAGTGCTATTCCATATAGAACGTATTTAACAATACGGAATAATTTTATTTCTTTGTTTGCTTCTTTTAGGAATGCATCAGTCGGACCATATTTCTTCTCATATTGTTCACGTACAATCTTTTCTGCTAAAGCATTAATACGTTTCCTATCTTTCTGTGAAATTATAGGTTTAAATTCTTCTTCTTTATATCGTCCATTTTCAGTACAAAAAGAATAAACATCATAGCTTCGATAACAATCGTCAAAGTCTTTTAATTGCTGTGTAATGTCAATTCTGAAAATACCACGTTCCTGGTAGTATTTTTCAGCCAATTCTTTGATTTGAGAATCATTTAAAGATGCTTTCTCATTGAGTTTATTATACTCATGTTCATTTAATTGTACAATTCTATTTTCCATAAGATTATTCTATTTTAAGTTCTTTAAAAACACCTACTATTTTATCATCTAATAAAGAGCCAAATCCATTGCATATGAATTGACATTTGTTGAAAATATTACGCAAATCACAGTCAGAGCAATCTTCTGATTCATTTGTGTAAATGTATTGTTTATCGTTAATTGTTATACTATTCATTTTTATTATGTTTCTTTAAATGATGGCAAATCGGACAAATCTATCCAATAATCAACTTCTAATGTTACATCAAGCCGAGAATAATTATCCATAAAATCTAACGAATTTTTACTAAACCACGCAATAAAGTATTCATCATTGTGATAACACAGATAATCTCCACTTTCTTTTGGAAAATCAAACATTTTGGTATCATGCCATTTAAGTTCTTTCTTTTTCATGTCACAAAGATAGTGAATAATATATTAAAAACCAAACATAAGACATTATTTTATAGTATTTTAACTATTTGAATTATAAGTTAAAATAATCGTCAATAGGGTCTGACAGAAAAGTCCACTCCTTATCATCAGTAGTTATCTGAAATTCGAGTAATGGGCAGTTATCATAATCTATGAAATCGAATTTTATATTAAATTCAAGTAAGCATTTATAATTGTCTTCTTGAAAATCTTTATTCCATTCATCACCAGGAAACATCGGAGACCGATAAAGCTCTTTAATAACTTTATCATTATCGCCTAATTCTACGAGTCTAAATCTTGCCATGACTTAATCTTCTTCTTTTGTTAATTCTTCAATCAGCGCATCAGCACAAGCTACTGCAAAACGTGCCAAAGATTTTGGTACAGTTCTTTTTTCATTCTCTTTATAATCTGCAGTTACTGAGATATAATCCAACAAATCTTGATTTGATAATGATGATATCAATACATCTTTAGCAATTTCATAGCGTTTATTCTGTATATAATTTGATGTCATACTTTTATTTTTTTTTATTATTATTTCTTTTTAAAGAACTTTGCAAAGGTGTCCCCACAATATCCATCTTTAGCAAAATTTATAATCTCTTTAATAGTGTATTTATTCTTACGATAAAATGGAAGTCTATTTTTAACAAAATCCCTAATCCAAATATCTAAAGCATGAGTAATAGTGCGATATGCAACAATTGCTTCCACGTAAGATAATGTGTCATTTAATGATAACTTCTTGTATATAGTCGTACTCTTATCACTTAGTTTGTAAATAAGGTCAGCTTTAGCTTCTACAAGAGTCTCACCATGTGCCCAATGATTGTCACCATCGGTAATAAAGTAAAATGGTTTATCTTCTTCACCAATTTTATGTGCCTTATATACATTCCCATGGTGAGAATCAATAACCGAGAAGATACGTTCAGCTTTAATATTCTTCACGCCATCTCTCTTCCAAAAAAGAGCCATATTCAGTAAATCATAAATCTTTTTCTGCTGTTCTGGAGAAAAAATCTTATTGACTTTCGATAAAACTTTTTCTTTTAAATTACTATGGTAAATGTATCCACCCACAGTTAGATTATCTGGAAGAGTGCTTAAATTTAAACCTCTTATTTCTAAACATTCACCAACCGTTAAATTGCTCGGTAACTCTTTAATATTACTTTCGTTCAGTATAAGTCTGCCAGGTATAGTTAGGTTATCTGGTAATTCTGTAAACTTCGTACCACTTAAATCAAGACCCCAACCAAATTGTAAAGTGTCTGGAAGTTTTACAACTTTTGTATTTCTTATATTTAAAGAATGACCAACGGTTAAATTATCAGGGAGAACAGCAATGGTAGTCTCAGCTAAATTAAGATATCCTCCAACTGTGAAGTTATTTGGCAATTCTGTAATTTTTGTACGTTTTAAACAAAGTTCATTCCCTACAATTAAAGAGTCTGGAATATTTGTGATTTCTGTTCCTTCTAAATCAAGATTATAATCAACTGTAAGGTTATTTGGTAGTTCTTTAATTTTAGTATTTCTTAAATCAAGATTACCATTAACGACCAAATTATCTTGAAGTTTTGTAATTTTAGTGTTCTGAAGAAAAATACTACCACCAACATTCAAGTCATCTGGCAACTCTGTAATATCTGTATTGTTTAAATTAAGAGAACCACCAACAGTTAAACCATTCGGTAATTTTGTGATTTTGGTATTTGATAGAATAAGGTCATTTCCGACCCTTAAGTTGTCAGGAAGTTCAGTTATATTTGAGTCTTGTGCATATATACTTTCTCCAACTGTCAAATTATTGGGTAATTTTGTAATATTACATTTCACTAAAAGAAAACAATCCCCGATAGTCAAATTATCTGGGAGTTTTGTAACATTGGTATCACGTATATCAAGACTACCATCAATGGTTAAATTATCTGGAAGATAATCTATGTCACTTCCTTTCAAATAAAGGTAACTAATGAAATGTAGACCTTTATCTTTATGTTCAAAAATGATACATTTTAACTCCTTAAGTTGTTCAATGAATTTATCCATAATCTAATCAAGCCTTATTTAAAAAACTTTGCAAATGTCTTATCACCATATTCACCAGTAGTCAATTCGATAATCTCTCTAATACTGTACTTGTCTTTATGAGGAGTTGGTAAACTGTTCTCAATGAAATTTCTTGTACCAGCTGAACATGCACCAGTGATAGTGCGATATGCAGCAATGGATTCCTCAAAAGACAACATATCATCCAGTGACAAATTCTTATAAGCAGATGTATCTCTATCATTTATCTTATATATAAGGTCAGCTTTTGCTTCTGCGATAGTCGCACCATGTGCCCAATGGTTATCACCATCGGTTACAAGATAAAGCGGTTTATCTTCTTGTCCAAGCTGATGTACCTTATATACATTGCCATGGTGAGAATCAATAACA
>QWCL01000192.1_pt1 | contig 35310 bp, 39 predicted proteins | sample 1972551 | NCBI WGS metagenome assembly QWCL01 (sample SAMN09866709, study PRJNA288562) | Human oral metagenome isolate term2_saliva, whole genome shotgun sequencing... | isolation source: mouth | host: Homo sapiens | place: USA: California
CGAGCAGTGGCGCCAAGATGTATTCGCTCAAGGCGGAGACATCTATTGCGCTTCTGCATCAAGCATGTTCCACGTACCAGTTGAGAAGCACGGTGTTAATGGGCACCTACGGCAAAAAGGTAAGGTAGCTGAATTAGCGCTAGGGTATGGCGGCGGTGTAGGAGCCATGAAAGCGATGGACACTAAAGGTGAGATTCCGGAAAGCGAACTCCCTGGAATCATCGAAGCATGGCGACAAGCTAGTCCACGAATTACGAGATTTTGGAAAGATGCAGACAGCGCAGCAAAGCAAGTCGTGAGAACAGGAGAACCAGTACGAATCAGACAAGGCAATATTAAATTCTTTAAATCGAAAGGCTTCCTGTTCATCGAATTACCGTCCGGACGAAGACTTGCCTACGCAAGACCTAGACTCGGGCTTAACAGATTCGGCAGTGAATCGATTGAGTATGACGGTATGGATCAGGTTAAGAATACATGGGGCAGGGTTGAAACCTATGGCGGAAAGCTCGTCGAAAACATTGTACAGGCAGTAGCAAGAGATTGCTTAGCCGCCGCAATGCTCAGACTGGCCAAAGCTGGTTACAAGATTGTTGCCCACATCCACGACGAAGTGGTTATCGAAGCGCCAATAGGCGAAGGCAGTTTAGAAGAAGTTATAGATATTATGTGTGAGCCCGAGTCCTGGAACGAGGGCCTTATATTAAATGCAGCGGGGTTTGAAAACCCTTACTATATGAAGGATTAGGAGGATAATTCTTATGACACTTTCAAAACAACAAATTCAACAACAACGCGAAGCTATTGATGGTTTATATGAACTAACGGTAAGAAAACAGAAGCGCCTAAGGTGGAAGAACCAGCAGAAGCTACCTCAACAGTAGAAGCTCAACCTGCTGTAGAAGAAAAGCCTAAGCGTAAACGTACTACTAAAAAGAAAGCGCCAGTAGAGGACGTTCTCCCTGTTGAAGAACCTGTAGTCGAGGCTCCAGTAGTTGAAGAAACCCCTGAAGAAGATGATTTAGACGATTTGTTATAAGAGAAAGGATAGCGCCTTATGAAGGTCTTATTCAATCTACAAGTACAACAGCTGTACGACCTAGTGCGGCGCAAACAAGTGAACACTTGGGCACCTGCTATACACTACCACGTGGATTGCAGCCAATCATTTGCCTGCTTGTGGCCATCAGTATCTTCTGGGATGGGCAAAATAGTAGACCCTTATATATCAACTGAGTTCTATTGCCCACAATGTGGAGAATTAATCCGTACTAGAGGCGTCGATGGTGATTGTGATTGTGTAGCCGATGCCTCCGGTAACGATAATGTTCCTTTAGATATAGAACTATCGGTTATTGATCGGGGGACAATTCTTGATGTTAAATTTGACTATCACACAGTATATGTCGATAACGATACACAATCTATCTACCCTGGATACAAGCCTCATCTTATCGATATATTACGCTTTGATTTTAGGCAAGGAAAGGTATTTTTAGTTCAAAAGAAACGTACTCGCGCTGATATAGTATCGGAAATTGAACCTAATATATCTATCTTCTACTCTAAATCGCTGCCCTTGCATTGGCTAGTAGCAACTCCTAATTGTCGATTGTCTCAGTATCAAAAAGAGCTGCAGACTTTTGCTAAAGTGCTAAAACAAGCTTACTTCGCTAAGTTATCAAAACGAGTTGGGTATCAAGTTAAACCAATCAGACAAGGTGTACTACTATCATCTAAATACGGCGCGCTCGATAACTTACTCCACAATCTAGTGTGGAAGATGCACGCGCCGGATGCGCCTGCATTAAATGACAAGTTAGTTAGAGACCACGATAGCTACTTCAGACCTTTCGGGTCTAATTTAACAAGTACTTCTGCTATTACTGAGTTAACTAGTACCGGCGTACCGTTTATCAAAGCACTTATACAGCTTTATAAAGTACCGGATAAGCGCTGGGTTCGAAAATTACTAACTATCCGTCCTTTCTTCTATATCAAGGTGATCCAAACTGCTAGCAAGGTATTCAAAAGCATGGATTATCAGAAAGCATTCACGGACCTTGTGGCAGAGGAAGGTGGAAAAACCAGGTATATCCAATCATGGCCTATATGGAATGATGAGCGGGCCTTGCTTACGGTTACTGCTTTTCTTAAGCTTATGCGTCACCAATACGGTGAACGTCGAGTTCTATTATTCTTAAAAAATGCTGACTCCTATTCGGAAGTAAAAGATACTGCGGATATGTATAACCGATTATCAAGAGCTAGGAAAAAGGAGATTTGGGCTAGACGTATTCAAATTAAGGATCTACATGATGAGATTGTGTGTATATCCGAATTTGAAAAAGCAGAAAATGTTCCAGTACAACGCAGCATGCTCCATAGCAAGTTAATAGACTCCGTTGGTGGTCTAGATTTTGCTGTGGTTAAAACAACACACGATATAATTCGACTAGGCGTCCAACTCAATAACTGCGTAGGTACCTATGTAGAAAAAGTTAAAGAGCAAAAATGTGCTATTGTCGGTGTGTTTGAAAACAGTCGTCCAGTAGCGTGTATTGAGGTAAATCCTACGGATACCTCTGAAGCATTTACAGTAATACACCAGGCTAAGCTAAAAAACAACAGAGGTGTACGAGATAATCACAACATTAATTATGCTGTATGCCAATGGGTTAAAAAGCATAGATTACAAGTACCTAAATATTTAGGGGACATCCACTTTGCGAAGGGAGGAGCGATGTAACATATGGATACAAATATCATCATAGCTACGGGCAGAAGTCGCTCCGCCCGTAGCTGGAAGTCTCAGAAAATGACTTGGAGTGCTTTGGCCAACAAATTGGCCGAGCCTACTGTAACAAATGAAACGGCTGCTGAATACGCCAAGATGTCTAAAGCGGATCGAGGCCAAAAGAAAGACGTCGGCGGATTCGTCGGCGGATATATTCCTAAAAATGGTAGACGTGTAAGGGGCTCTGTTAAAGAGCGGTACTTGATTACTCTTGATGCGGATAATCCCAGTGAGGACTTTCTATTAGACCTCGACATGGAATTAGGCGGTATGGAGTACGTACTATATAGTACACATAGCCACACAGCTGACAATCCTCGTTACCGTGTCATTATCCCAGTCGATAGACCGATGACACCGGATGAGTACCAGGCAGTCTCAAGACGAATTGCAGATAATATCGGGATTGAGTCTTTTGACCCATCCACGCACCAAGCTGAGCGGTTAATGTATTGGCCAAGTTGCCCAAAGGATGTCGAGTATGTATATCAACGAGGCGAAGGCAACCTAGTATCTGTTGATCAATGTCTAAGTACATATCGTGACTGGCGTGATACGAGTCTTTGGCCAACGTCCGAAAAGGAATCACAAATTCGCCTTGATGCGGCCAAGAAACAAGGTAACCCATTAGAGAAAAAGGGTTTACTTGGCGCCTTTTGTAGGTGCTACAGTATCACGGAAGCGATAGAAAAGTTCCTTCCTGGGGTGTATGAGCCGACACAAGTTGAGGGCCGATACACCTATACGGAAGGTAGCTCAGTCGGCGGTTTAGTTATTTACGATAACGATACCTTCGCCTACTCCAACCATGCAACTGATCCAATCAGCGGTAAACTTGTTAATGCATTTGACCTGGTTCGCATTCACTTATTCGGCGCCAAAGATGAGGGCGAAGACCCTGCGACTGCAGTTACTAAACTACCGAGTTATAAAGCCATGATAGACTTCGTCAACGAAGACGGTGCAGCACCAATCCTGCTCGATAAAGAACGCATGGCGGATATGGAGTTTGAGGATATCACAGAGGACGACGAAGACTTTTTATCTAAACTTAAACGTGATAAAAACGGTACTCCCGAGTCTGATGTATTCAACTGTTTAGTAGTACTTAAACAGGACCCTTCTTTAAAAGGTAAAATTCGACTCGACGAATTCGCGCATCGGTTAGTCGTGATTGACGATCTTCCGTGGCGAGGTAAGGATGAAACCCCGTACTGGACAGATACCGACGATGCGTGCCTGCGTAACTACTTCGCTACTAAATACCTTATCAAGGGTAAGGGCATCATCGATGATGCGCTCCAGGAAGTGACGCAAGATAATAAATTCCATCCTGTGCGCCAATACTTAACTGGTTTAACTTGGGACGGTGAATGTAGAGTCGATACTCTATTTATCGATTACATCGGCGCTGAGGATACCGATTACATCCGAGCGGTTACACGTAAATGGATGTGCGGCGCCATCGCACGAGTAATGGAACCTGGCGTTAAGTTCGATACAGCTATTGTATTATATGGCTCTCAAGGTTTAGGTAAATCCCTTATCTTGGAGCGGTTAGGACGTAAATGGTTCAACAACTCTCTTGTTGATATCAAAACTAAAGACGCTCTCGAACAAATTCAAGGCTCATGGATCAACGAACTCGCTGAACTTGCACCTACCTATAAGAACGATAACGAAATTGTTAAAGCCTTTATCAGTCGTACCTCTGACCGGTTCCGTTCTCCGTATGGTAGACGCACCGAAGAGTATCCACGCCAGTGTGTATTCGCTGGTTCTACTAATAATCTTATGTTCCTAAAGGACCGTACTGGTAACCGCCGATTCTGGCCAATTACTGGTGATAAGGACCGGAAGACAAAGAATGCCTGGGAGTTGTCAAAGGACGAAATTGACCAATTATGGGCGGAAGCGTTCACGTATTGGGCAGAAGGTGAACCTCTTGTATTAGAGGGCGAACTCGAAGAGGAAGCCCTTAGAATCCAATTATCACACACTGAAGGCGGTGAACTCGTAGGACTCATTGAGGAATACCTCGAGATGGAACTACCTGAAGATTGGGAGTCTAAAGACATCTATGATCGCAGGGAGTATATCCGGAATTATGGCGATGACGACTATTGTGGTTCAGTGCAGCGGGAGCGGGTTTGTGCCCTTGAGATATGGTGTGAAGTGATGATTGACATTTTGCAGTCTATTAAAGGGTGGAGTCCTTATTCAAAGAGCGTCGGGAAGATGCGCTTCGGTAAATTATATGGCGTTCAAAGAGCGTTTATTAGGGACGCGAGCACTCTCCAAAATAAGGCTAAAACGATATCTAAAAATCGTAAATAATCGTGTTGCCGATTTTTGTTGCCGATTAGCTAATTTTCATATATTGATGTTTGTCGAAATAATTTTTATACACGCCTATACATCGATGAATTTTGATATAAGCTAAAAAATCGGCAACGGCAACACGTGTGGCAACAAAATCGGCAACACGTTTGATGTAGTTGTTATCTATCTTAAATGCAATTTGTTGCCGATGTTTTCTATTATTTACTATTAATTAAAAATAATAAATATATGAATAAGTGCTTGTATACGTATACACGTAAAAAACGCAAATACGCGTATATATATATGAGCAAAAAAAAACAAAACATCGGCAACACAACCCCGATGAAGCCAGATTTTATATAGGCTGAGGCCTGTTGCCGATTATTTATTGAGAACGAGGTGAGAACGATAGAAAAAGATATCGAACGTTGGTTAGGAAATCAACTCAAAAAACTGGGATGCATATATATGAAATTCGTGTCACCTGGAAATGACGGTGTACCTGATCGGATCGTAATACTCCCCGGAGGCAGTGTTATCTTTATCGAGTTGAAGTCCACACAAGGAAAGTTAATGGCTAATCAACGAGTTCAGATTTCACGATTACGAAAGCAAGGTGCCATAGTATTTGTCCTAACCGGTAAGCTAGACGCTAAGTTATTTTTAGACGATATAGAAAGGGTAATTCATGGACTTTCATCCACACGAGTACCAAGAGATTGCTATTCAGCGGATAATTGACCATTCGCACTACGGGCTGTTACTTGATATGGGTTTAGGGAAGACAATCTCCACGTTAATTGCGATAGAGAAGCTTATGTATGATAACTTCACTATAAAAAAAGTGTTACTCATCGCACCTAAAAAAGTAGCAGAATCTACCTGGGCGCAAGAAACACAAAAGTGGAGTGCTACAAGATGCCTGACAGTGGCTAAGGTGTTAGGTTCCGAAAAAGAACGCATACACGCACTTAATAGTGAGTCTGACATATATGTGATAAATCGTGAGAACGTGCAGTGGTTATATGATTACTATTTCGGTAAACCTAAAAAGAAGTTCCCTTTTGATATGTTAGTGATCGATGAAAGTTCTTCTTTTAAGAACTCACAGGCTAAGCGCTTTAAGGCTATGCGTAAAATGAGACCTCTCTTTAAGCGCATTGTCATTTTAACTGGTACGCCAGCACCGAATACCTTAATGGATATTTGGGCGCAGATGTATTTATTAGATGGCGGGGACCGATTAGGAAAAACGCTTACTGAGTTCCGATGCCGTTACTTTACACCGGACAAAACAAACGGGCACGTCGTGTATAGCTACCGACTACTACCAGGTGGTGATAAGGCGATATTTGGTAAAATCCAAGACGTTTGTATGAGCTTAAAAGCTAAGGACTATCTCAAACTACCAGAGCGTATTGAAAACGTAATTACTGTAGAAATGAGTCCTAAAGAGTGGGCGCTGTACAAAGAAATGGAACGAGAACATGTACTTAGTATCTTAGATGATGACGACATAAGCGCCTTAAATGCAGCATCCCTAGCCGGCAAGTTATTACAACTGGCCAACGGGTCCATCTATAATGACGAGGGCAATATCGTAGTTGTACATAACGAGAAAGTAGAACGGTTAAAGGAATTAGTAGAAACGAATGAAGGGAAACCTATATTAGTGTTCTACAACTTCAAACACGATCTTCAAGCGATTAAGGACGCGTTCCCTAATGCCGTTGAGTTAAAGACCGATGAGGACGTGGACAACTGGAATAAAGGTAATATCCAAATGTTATTGGCGCATCCCGCATCAGCAGGGTACGGCTTAAACCTACAAGCCGGTGGCAATATCATCGTATGGTACGGGCTGACATGGAGTCTTGAACAATACCAACAAGCTAATGCGAGACTACACAGGCAAGGTCAAACACAGCCTGTGATTATCCACCACCTAGTAACAAAAGGCACGATGGACGAGCAGGTTATGAAAGCGTTGGAACGTAAAGAAGCGGGGCAAGATGCCCTCTTAGAAGCTATTAAATATCGTAAAGAATTGTATAAGGAGTGAGATTATGCAAAAGAAATGCAGACGATGCGGAGACACATTTACAGTAAGAACACACGAGGATTATTGTCCTGAATGTGAAATAGTAATGACACCGCCTGGAGGAGGTGTTAGTAAAGAGTTAACCCGTGAAGGATGCGGGGTAACATTCGTTCACAAAAAGGAAAAGGCGCAAGGCCGTTGGCCTAAATATTGTCCGGATTGTCTACCTAAGTATTCGAAAGTACCTAAGAAGAAGGAAGAGACAGTGCAAACTATTGCAGAAAAGATAGTGAAAGCTATCGAGGAGCCGGAAGTTAAGGTGACGCCTAAGAATGAAGATGTCATCAATCATCCTTCACACTATACACGCGGTAATATTGAGGTTATCGATTTTATCGAGGATCAACAGCTTCCTTATCATCTAGGTAATGTTATCAAGTACATCGCACGAGCAGGGCATAAGGGAGATAAACTTGAAGACCTAAAAAAAGCGCGGTGGTATTTGGACCGGTATATCAAAGAGGTAATGCCTCATGAGTGACTATAAAGAAAAGGCGACAGCGTATTTACAAGATATCAAGATGATTGCTATACGTATTCAATCCCTACGACAGGATATTCGTAAACTGCAGTATGATATCATCACCTTATCGGCGATTGATTATTCCAAAGACCGAGTATCCGGAGGAGGTACGCCAGTAGGGCTTGAAGGGGATGTGGCTAGACTTGTTGATACGGTAGATGCCAAGAAACGGGAGATAGCAAAGCTTATTGCTAAAAGGGAAGAAGCAAGGGCTTTAATTGAAAAGATAGAATGCATACCAGGGCGTATTATATTAGCGCAAGAGTACATTAATGGGGCATTTCCTAAGAAAGTGCAAGCGATGATATATTACGAAAAAAGCAGTTACTTCAATTTAAAAAATAAAGCATTGAACGAATTAGGGGAGCTACTTTCATAGTGGAGTACTTTGGACTGTTTTGGAGTACTTTGGACTTAAATGAACCGACTTGACATAGTATAATGTAGTTGTGAAAGGTGTCATTAGTCATCTAACACAAATCCTCTCTTATACACAACTCAGCAAAAAGCACGGTGATGACGACCGTGCTTTTTGTTGTATGTAGCATCGTAAATATAGGGGCCCCTATTTATGATGTAGGCGATCGCGTAAGCTAAGGAGAGGGAATATGTAAAAATGAAATTTACTGCACAATGAAACCAGGGCGAGCCGAACATGTCCACATACATTTTAAAGCTTATACATTATGAGCTTGCCCTGTATCGTTGTACGCTGACATCTGATGACTGGACTATAAGTCCTCCAATAACTATATAGCCTAACAACAACCAACTAGTCATCGGATTTGAGCGTACAAATGTATTAAAGGTGAGAAGGTATGAGCACAGAAGTCAAATGCATTAAACGTAAATGCCTTAATAACAAAAACGGCGTTTGCACAGCACAACTAATTGAATATGATGGACTGTGTCAAACTTATATTACACATGATCAAGCACATAAAAGTAATTGTGGATTATGCACTCGTTCTCACGGCCGATTTAAGAGAAATAGCCGTGACGTATTAAGATAGCCAGGAGGTGAGGTAGTGGCTGAATTGAGTAATAAAAAACATGAGAGATTTTGTACTGAGTATATTAAGGATGCGAACGGCAAGCAAGCTGCTATCAGAGCCGGTTATGCAGAACGTTCCGCTGAAATGCAGGCATCTCGTCTGCTAAGGAAAGATAAGGTAAAACAAAGGGTCGCAGAATTACGGGAAGCCTACTTCAACGAAAACATCATGACGGCACAACAGGTCGAGTATGAGTTAACAAGAATTGCCCTGGGGCTCTCAAATGAAAAGCAAGTGGTTATCGAAGGTACAGGCGACGGATGCTCCGAAGCTCGAATTATCGATAAACCACCTGACGAGAAGTCAAGACTAAAAGCTTTAGAGCTTATGGCTAAACGCCATAGAATACTCAGCGGTGATACAACTATAGATATTAAGCCTGTACTCATCGTAGGTGGTGACGATATTGCAGACTAATAGAGTGTACTTGCCTGATATCGTGGGCAAGGGGTACGGTGCATTTTGGAGGTTCAAAGGGCGTTATAAAGCTGTCAAGGGTAGCCGTGCCAGTAAGAAGTCCTCTACACAAGCACTTAAAGCTATTATTGAGATAGTAGAAAACCCAACTGTAAACTGGTTAGTTGTACGAAAGGTAGAACGCACCTTGCGTGACAGTTGTTTCGCGCAGCTTAAATGGGCTATCCATCGATTACAACTTGATAGGTATTTCAAATGTTCTACATCTCCGCTAGAGATAACGTATGTACCAACTGGCCAAAAGATTTTATTTAGGGGCCTAGACGATCCTTTAAAAGTAACATCAATTACCGTAGAAGTAGGGTCCTTATGCAGGCTATGGGTAGAAGAAGCTTATGAGATAACTTCTGAAGAAGCCTTCGATAGACTAGATGAATCTATTCGAGGCCAGTTGCCCGATGGAATGTATCACCAGGTAGTGCTAACTTTTAACCCGTGGTCTGATAGGCACTGGCTAAAGAAACGGTTTTTTGATGAGCCTAGTGGTAACGTGTTGGCCATGACAACGAATTATATGTGTAACGAGTTCTTAAGTGAATCCGACCTAATATTGTTTGAGGAGATGAAAAAGAACCCTCGACGATATAGGACCGCAGGTCTTGGTGAATGGGGTATCGTTGAAGGCCTAGTTTTTGAAAACTGGGAAGAACGAGTATTCGATGTACATGAAATTTCTAATAGACCTGATGTTAAATCAGTATTTGGCATGGACTTTGGTTATGTAAATGACCCTAGCACATTATTCTGTGGTTTAGTCGATACAGTCGCAAGAGAAATTTATGTCTTCGATGAAATGTACGAAAAGGGTATGAGTAATGAAGATATTCTGTCGAAAGTATCCGAAATGGGATATGCAAAGGAAAGAATTAAAGCAGATAGTGCGGAACCTAAATCGATTGCGTACCTTAGGAAAGCTGGACTTAGTAGAATTAGGGCAGCAAAAAAAGGACCTGACTCAATTCGCGCCGGCATTTCGATTATCCAGGACTATAAAATTATTATTCATCCTCGGTGTGTTAACTTCATTACTGAAATCAGTAACTACACATGGGATAAAGATAAATTCGACAATATGGTAAATAAGCCTATTGATGATTTTAACCATTTAATGGACGCCATGCGATATGCTATGGAAGAGTTCGACGGACGTAAAGGCGTCCGGCTAATGACGTACTAGGAGGCGATAGATTGGAAATAGAATTAATTAAGAAGTTAATTGAAAAACATACACTGGGGCACGCAAAAGTCGTAACTAATATGGAAGTGGCTGATCGCTATTATGCTGTTAATAACGACATTATGCTAATGCCGACAAAACCAAAAGACATAGAAGAAGCGAAACAAAAAGGCGAATCGTTTAATCCAATGCACCAAGCGGATAATCGAATCGCCTATTCTTTTTACCCTCTTTTAGTGGACCAGAAAACCGCATACATGTTCACCGCACCGCCGATTTATGACGTCAAGGATGATAAGTTAAATGAAACTATCTTAGATACGCTAGGCGATGCCTACGAAAAGAAATGTAAGGACTTATGTGTTAAAGCAACTAACGGGGGCGTTGCCTGGGTGCATTACTGGATGGATGATGAAGAAGGTTTCCAGTGGGCCGTTTTACCAGCTAGTGAGATTATCCCAATTTGGAATAACCGCATCAACACAAAACTCGAAGGCGTGCTACGAGTCTATGCGGGCATTAACGAGGCGGGTGAGACAATCACTGTTTACGAGTACTGGAATGATAAAGAGGTACAAGCGTTCTCTTTACGTACTGGTGACACGATAGAAACCTTATCTCCTTATACTGCTTTTATCATGATTGACCCTAGCGGTGTTACTGTAGCAGTAGATTCTATACCACATAACATGGGTAAAGTGCCATTTATTGCGTTCGCTAATAACGCTAGCCATACAACTGATCTCGTTCGCATCAAATCGTTAATTGATACTTACGATAAAACGTATAGTGGGTTCTTGAATGACTTAGAGGACGTGCAAGAGGTTATTTACGTTTTAACAAACTATGGCGGCGAGAACCTCTCCGAGTTCCTCGAAGGGATGAAAAAGTACAAGGCAATCCAAATGGATTCCACTGGCCCTGATGACCGGTCAGGTATTTCTACATTGACGATAGATATTCCGATTGAAGCTCGTAAGGAGCTCCTTGATATTACTCGTAAAGCTATCTTTGATATGGGCCAGGGCGTGGATCCACAACAACAAGGGTTAGATGGTACCAGTGGTGAGGCTATGAAGTTCTTATACACCTTGTTAGAACTCAAAGCAGGCATGATGGAAACAGAATTCCAGTTAGGATTTAATGAGTTGATTCGTGCTATTTGTGCCGCTAACGGTACTACTGATGTAACTATCACACAAATTTGGACAAGAACATCTGTTAAAAACGATGGCGACCTTGTCGATATGTGTTCAAAATCAATGGGCGTTGTTTCTAAACGCACAATCCTTGCGCATCATCCATTCGTGGAAGATGTGAATGAGGAAATCAAACAAATTGAGGCGGAAGAAGCCGAGCAAGGTATTTACGATGATTGGCATAGCGAAGGTCATGACGATGGATCTATAGACGACCATAAAGATGAACCTAGCGATAGCGAATAATCGTGATATAAATTTTTTTACTCTCTAATTCGTGGCAGGTAAACCACGGTAAAAACCGGATAGGAGAAACAACATGACAGTCAAAGAATTACTTGAAAAACTAGGTATCGCAGAAGATAAAATCGAGGATGCGACTAAACAGTTTAAAGAATTTCTAGACGGGGAATACGTTCCTAAATCGCGTTTTAATGAGGTCAACGCGGAAAAGAAAGGCCTTGAGGCTACTGTGAGTGAGCGAGATAAACAACTTAAGGCTCTCAAGGATAGCGAGGGAGACGTTAATGCGTTGAAAGAACAAATTACGAAACTGCAAGCAGAAAATAAAGCGGCCGCACTGAAATCTGAAGCAGATTTGAAAGCATTGAAGTTATCCACTGCTGTACAGTTAGCTATTGGTGATACTGCGCAAGATGCAGAGCTTGTAGCTAATCTCATTGACAAGTCTAAGTTAATTCTTGGCGATGATGGAAAGGTAACTGGTTTGACCGAGCAGCTTAAAGAGCTTAAAACCTCTAAAGCGTTCTTGTTTAAACCGGAGGGGGACCCTAAGTTTAAATACGACCCTAGTAAAGGCGAGGGCAATCCTAAAGTTAATCCATTTAGCAAAGAACATTTCAATCTTACTCAACAAGCTGAACTTATTAAGAATGATCCAGCCCAGGCTAAAACATTAGCAGCGCAAGCTGGTGTGGCTATTGATAATTTAATCTAAGGAGGTAACTAATGGCTACAACTTTACAAGATATCATTAATCCTACGACACTGTTTGAAAACTATGTAGTGAACCGTACATCTGAATTGTCTGCAATCTTCCAGTCCGGTATTATTACTCGTGACTCCAAGTTCGACCAATTAGCAAGTGAAGCAGCACAAGTACATAACATGCCTTTCTTCACTGACTTAAACGGTGATTCCGAAGACATCGTAGAAGGTACAAGCCTTACTGAAGCAAAAATCGGTTCTAAAATGGACACATCCACTACTATTCGCCGTGCGAAAATGTGGGGTGCAACTGACTTGTCTGCGCAATTAGCTGGCACAGACCCTATGTCTGCAATCGGTGATTTAGTAGCAGGTTTTTGGGCGCGTGACCATCAAAAAGAATTGCTTAACATTCTAGACGGCGTGTTCGCAGCAACAAGCATGACTGACCATGTACTTGATATTTCCGGTAAAACTGGTAAAGCAGCGGCGTTCTCCGGCGAAGCATTCATCGATGCAATGCAACTTATGGGCGATGCTCGCAACTCTTTAACTGCAGTTGTAATGCATTCTGCTACAAAATCTTACCTTGATAAATTGAACTTGATCCAAACAATTCGACAATCTGATGCTGTTTCTTTCGACACTTATATGGGTCGTCGTGTAATCGTTGATGATAGTTGTCCTGCAGCTGGTGGTAATTACACAACTTACTTATTCGGTGAAGGCGCTATTGCTTATGGTGTGGGCTCTCCAGTAGGTCTTGTGCCAGTAGAAGTAGATCGCGATAAACGTAAAGGCTCCGGTGTAAACTATCTTATCTCTCGTAAAGCATTTATTATGCATCCACGTGGCGTAGCTTGGAAAAACAAAACTCGTGCACATGCTGAATCTGTATCTCGTACAGAGCTAAAAGATGCAGGCAACTGGGAACGTGTATACGAGCCTAAACAAATTCGCATCGTTAAATTCGTTCATAAATTAGGTTAAGGTGTAATAAATGGGGACCGATTCATATTGGGCTAGGCGCAGCGTCGAGCGAGAAGAAGAATGGAATAAGAAAAGCCGTGACACTATCGAAAAAGAGCTGGCCTCTCACTATGAACGGTCAGCCCAGCGCATCCAGGCTAATATCGAAAGGCTGTACGGCAAGTTCTCAACTGATAATGGGGTTAGTATTTCTGAGGCACGTAAATTAATTAATGGCACTGAGTATAGGACCTGGAAAAAGGACATCGAGGAGTATATAGCAGAGTATAAGGATACAGGGAACCCTAAGACTTTGTTAGAACTCAACACTTTAGCGATGCGATCAAGAATATCACGGCTCGACAAGTTGTATGGAGATACACTAATTGAGCTAGATAAGCTTGGCAGTAAAGCAGATAAAGCGATTACAGGGTTTCTTAAAGATGCTTATAAGGACAATCGTTTACATTCTGCTTACGAGTTAGCTAAAAAAGGGCAGGGCCCATTGAATGTAGCTGTTAATGAAAAACACGTGGAACAGGTATTACGAGCTCCATGGAGTGGCAAGAATTATAGCGAACGTATTTGGGGGAATAACGATAAATTAGCAAGAACTTTACAGGATACGGTGTTCAATTCGGTTCACAGAGGCGTTCCTGTAGAAAAGCTCGCTAAAGAAGTTCAAGAACTCATGAACGTGGGCAAAAATGATGCAGTCCGTTTGGTTCGGACTGAGCTAAACTATGTGCATAATCAAGCAACGCTAGACTCACTAAAGTCCGCTAATATGGAATACTTCCAATTCATCGCCACTCTTGATAAACGGACCTCTTCAGTCTGCAGAGAACATGATAATCACGTATACCCAATTGATGAAGCAGAGGTAGGCACAAATGTGCCGCCTCTACATCCGCGTTGTCGTTCTACTATCGCAGGCTCTATTGATTCTAAAAAAGCAACAAGTGGATCAAGAACTTCGTTGCTTAGAAAAGGGGAGTACCAAAAAGTACCTCGTAATATGGATTACGACAACTGGAAAGCTGTATACGTGGATAATTCGAAGTCTATTGAGGAGTGGAAGCGTGAACGTAAGCCTTTAAGGGCAACTAGTAACGGCGCTGAAGTGGTAGTCAGAAAAGCACAGGATTTGGCTAAAGTAGAAATCGGAGGTGCACGTGTCGATGCTGCTGTTAGCTATTTTGATAAGCCGAATATGACAGAGCACGAACGTATGAGTAAAAACCTCATGCCTTTATCTGATTCGTTCTTGAAAATAGTCGTTTTAAGAGAATTAAACGCGAGCAGGTTAAAGTATCATAAGCTACCTCTTGAAGAGTTTGAAGAACTTAGATATACTATAGGTAAAGATGAAGAAAAAAGATGGTTTTCTGACCCTGATTCGACCGGAAGGGAATCTCCCTTGTATCCCCCTAATGAGGGCGCGGTAGGTACTGCATGGGCAGAAGTTCTCCAGGTCGGAACTAAGCTTACTCGTTTTGGGCGAGCAACAGGTCGATATACGGCACCAGCGGGCACACCGTTTGTGAATAGGGCGATGCCTTATACTGAAGCAGAATACTCCGATAATGAACACCAGTATGTCGTTATAAAGCCGTTACCAGTAAAGACTAGTGTTACCGCTCCTGCTTTTAATAAAGTCGGAGGGGGAATACAGTATAAGACCGAGGAAAGCATTCAATATTATTTAGATGAAGGGTATTTAGAGGAGGTCGATTGATATGACAATCAAAGAAGTAAAAGCCTTATTGCACAAAATCGGCGTGCCTGTAAGCTCGTATAATATTGATAACAGTCCTACACCTATCGTACCAGGTACAATCATTTTGGATAGCACCTCTGAGGGATTTTCGGTGTATTGGACAGAGCGTAACGAGGTTTATGATCAACAATATATTAAAAATGAACAAGACGCTGTAGACTACTTCCTACGATTATTAGAAGGTAGTTCCAAAGCGTATAGAAAATATGTCACAGAACATAACGCGTAAAGCGCCCAGCTAAAGGGCGCTTTTTTAGTACTTAAAAAAGGAGGCGAGCTATGGGTAATGTGCAATACCTAGACTACGATGACGCAGTACAAGGCGTAATCAATACATCAAATAGATTAATCACGATGGTCGATGCGCTAGACGTTGACAATTATACTGATTTCCTGGCCTTGTTCGCCGAGAAGTTCGTCCTAGATTGCATGGATTACTGCCATAGGACAAACTTTCCTCGGACTTTGGTATATACTGCCGCAGAGTTAGCAGTTAAGTATATCAAGGATAAACATAGCGACTCTCACGGGCCGCTTAAATCACTTAAAGAGAACGATGTTGAATTCACTTGGGCTGTTACTGATGTATCACCTATTGGCTGCATTAGCGAACAAGACTTTGAATCAATTAAGCCTAAGTTAAATCTATATCGGAAAGTAGTGTGGTCTAATGGCTAACGAGTACGGGAAGCTACTAGCTAGTATTATGTACAAGGATAGATGTACTGTCCTTCGACAAATGGACACTACCGATGATATAGGTGCAGACGTATTCGAAATGGTAGCGATATATAGTGACGTTCCGTGTAAACTTGGACAAACTGGACAAACTAGCATGAATGGCTTAGAAACTGATAGTGTATTTACACTTAAAGAGCGTCTCAGGTTATCCTTGCCTGTTGATTACGATGTCATGGCTAACGACATTATTAAAGTTGAGCACCGTGGGCAAATATTTACTATGCGCGCAGATACGCCATTTAAGTATATGTCCCATCAGGAAATCACATTAATTCGTGATAGTGAGGCTTGATATGGGAGTTAAGATTAACGGCTTCATGCGGCTTAACACAAAATGGAAGAAGATTTTATCGCAGTACCCTGAACACGCAGACACGTTGTTAGCCCAACAAGCAGAGTTATTGATTGCTGATACTAAGGCAAAAACACCAGTTGATACTGGCACACTCCGGAATGCTTGGAAGCGTTCAGAGGTTGCTAATAGCTCTGTCGAGGTCTACAACAATACTGATTATGCCAATCACGTGGAATACGGGCACAGGACTCCAAAAGGAGGTTTTGTGAAAGGTAGTAAAATGCTACATCGTTCTATTGTTCATCGTAGAAGCGTATTCTTGAAAGATACGCGTACAATTTTGAGGAACTTAATCGATGATTAAATTAAGATCCATTCAGAAAGCTCTAGTAGAGCTCTTAAAAAGTAAATATCCGGCATACAAGGTATATTTCGACAACGTTGAGAAGTCGAGTGTACCTTATTTTTATGTCGAAATGTTTGTTCATTCAGGCGTAGGTGACTACACATATCTCGATAGAACTGTGCAAGTAGATATCTCTTTCAGGACTATAGAAGATAAGAATGGGCGAATTAAGCGTTCTGAGCTATACGAAATGTCCGATAGTTTGGAGTGCATCTTCAGGCCTGTATTACGGGTTGAAGATAGGTATATCACAATCAATGATTTTGAGCATACCTTTATTGATGAAGTGCTACACTTTATCTTTAATTTGGATTTTGCGGATGCTTTCACCGATGAAGAAGTAAATGCTATTCAAGGTGAAGTGGCGCAGAGTTTATCATTTAGCCTTAACGGCATTAATTTAACCGAGGAGGAATAATATGCCTAACGAGACAGAAAAGTTTGGTTTACCACAGGTCCTAATCGACTTTAAAACAAAAGGCGTGACAGCTATTAAGCGTTCCGCACGAGGCGTAGTTGCGTTGATTTTGAAATGCGAAACAACAGACGTTTCTAATAAATACAAGATTGCTGACGTGTCTGAAATCCCTGACAGAGTATTTGATGATGCAACCACTGACCTTATTAAAAAGTGTTTAGACGGCACGCCTTTACGTGTTCTTGTTTATACGTTGCCTAAAGCAAATGTACAAGGCGCTAAAAATACGCAAGCTACACTACTTAAGCAACTAAAACATGTGCGTTATAACTACATCGCTGCACCTACTGGTACAGTACAGGAACAACAAGACCTGGCATCTTATATCAAGTCTGAACGTAATATTGCCCGTAAAACTGTGAAAGCGGTTGTTGCCAATGTGGCAGCAGACCACGAAGGTGTGATTAACTTCTGTACTGAAGACATTAAAGTGCCTAACGGTAAAAACACACAAGGTCAAACTACCTATAAGACGTATACTCCTATCGAATATACTGCACGTATTGCAGGTATCCTGGCCGGCTTAGCACTTGATCGTTCTGCTACATACTTCAAACTAACAGAAGTTGAATCTGTAAAAGTGTACGAAGACCTTACAGACAAAATCGACAAAGGCGAATTGCACTTATTCGATGAAGAGGACGGCGAAGGTGTTAAGATTGCCCGTGCTTGTAATTCCTTGCAAACGTTTACAACTGATAAGGGTCAGGAATTCCGTAAAATCAAAATTATTGAAGGCGTAGACATGGTAACTGATGATATCCGTGACACCTTCAAAAAGTATTATGTCGGTAAGTACATCAATGACTACGACCACAAAATGTTATTCGTAGCAGCAATTATGGTTTACTTTGGTCAGTTGGCGGGCAATGTTCTTGATAACCGTGCCGATAACAAAGTAGATATCGACGAACGCTTCCAAAAAGACTATGCAATCATTAAAGGTGAAGATATCTCCTTAATGACTCCAATGCAAATTCGCCAATATAACACCGGTTCTGAAATTGGTTTAGCAGGTAAGGTTAAATTCGTTGATGCGATGGAAGACCTTAAAATCAGCTTCACAATGTAATAGGAGGTAAAAGCGATATGGAAAAAGAGCAATTTAAATTTGATTTACAGACCTTCGCTCGTGCAAGCGAAGACGTTAAGTATAGAGGTCGTCGTCGCTTGAATGGTTCTCACGGTAAGGTGTGGCTAGACGGTGAGTTGGTGTTTGAAATTGAAAGTTTCGAATGTACTGTTGAAGCGCAACGCGAAGATGTAATTATTGGTAATTCTGTGGACTCTAAAACAACAGTACTCAAAGGCGAAGGTACGATGAAGATCAAGAATGTAATCAATCGTAACTTCCGCAAATTACATGAAGCCTGGTGTGCTGGTCAAGACCCTCGTTCTGTAATCACAGGTCTACTCGACGACCCAGATGCAGTTGACGGTCAAAAAGAGCGAATCTCCATCGACAATGTATGGTTCAATAAATTGACACCTCTACATTTCGAAAAAGGCAAAGTTGTTGAGACCGATATTCCTTTTGGCTTCACACCTGAAGATTTGCAATACATTGAATCCATTGACTAATTGAAAGGAAGATTAACATGTCCGTATCTATTAAAGAATTAATCGCTAAACGCGAAGAAATTAAGGCCCGCAAAAGTCAAAAATTAACAATCCAAACATCTATCGGCGAAGTGGTAGCTAAGAAGCCTACTACTTTACTTATGACTGAAGCGCTGGGCCTTGATGGTGATAATGACGAGTATATCGTTTATAACTGCCTAGTAGAGCCGAATTTAAAAGATAAGGACTTACAGCAAGCGTACGACTGCTCTGAACCAATGGACATCGTAGGCAAGCTATTTGAATTCGGTGAAATCAAGGCGATTTCTGATGTGCTTATCAAATCTGTCGGCGTGGGCAAGAAATTGGATCACGCCATTTTCGATGAAGTAAAAAAGTAATAGAAGAAGACTGGGAGGCGGCTACGGCCGCCTACTTAGTTTTAAAAGGGCACACGTTTGAGTATTTCTTTAACCTCAGCATGACTGAGAAGGTTATGTGTAATATAGCCATGGAGAAAGAAAGAAAAGAACGTGTAGAGGTCGCTAAACTGGCAATAAAGGAGGTGCTCGGTGGCTAATAAAGAAAGGTTAGGCGTTGAACTCTACCTCGATGATAGAGGGTTTGCAAAAGGGATTCAAAAAGCCCAACAATCTACGCAAAAGCTGGCACAATCCACGACGGCGCTTGTACCTGCGGTTTCCTCTGCTGAAAAGAGCATGGGTGCTGCTACTAATGCAGTACAGGGTATTGCGAAAGCTACCAAGACTGCCGAGAGTGAATTGTCCAAGTTAAAGCGAACAGGTAAAGACCTATCTGTAAACATTAAAGCAAAGGATAATGCTACCTCTAAAGTTAATAAGATTAAAAATGAGTTAAATAGTCTTAAAGGCAAAGTATATACTGCGACTGTTAATGTCCGACAGAATGTAGCGGGTATGGCAGGTGCTGCTGGTAATAGATTAAGTGGTGCGATGTTTGGGGCCACAATGCAAATGGCAGGTATCGCCGGTATCAGCTTCGGGATTGCGAATGGTATAAAGAAATACGCTGATTTTGAGAAAGAGATGTCTAATGTACAGGCTATCTCTGGTGCAACTAGTGAAGAATTTCTGCAGTTAAAACAAAAAGCTATAGATATGGGCGCTGCCACAAAATATACAGCAACTGAGTCTGCAGAGGCGTTCAGATACATGGGCATGGCAGGTTGGAAAACTAGCGAAATGATCAGTGGTATCGAGGGCATCATGAATCTTGCTTCCGCATCAGGCGAAGACTTAGCTACAACATCCGACATTGTTACTGACAGTTTATCTGCATTCGGTCTACAAGCTAAAGATTCTGCGATGTTTGCCGATGTATTAGCTGCAGCGGCAACGAACTCCAATACGAACGTCGCACTTATGGGACAAACGTTTAAGTATGCAGCTCCTGTTGCGGGCGCTTTGGGCTTTACCGTTCAAGATACCGCCACTGCAATTGGCCTTATGGCCAATCAGGGTATCAAAGGCAGTGAAGCTGGTACAGCTTTACGAGCTATGATGACTCGTATGGTTAAGCCAACAAAAGAGTCCGGCGAAGCTATGCAAATTTTAGGCCTTAATATTCTAGACGCTAGCGGTAAGATGAAACCATTCAGGGACATCATCAAGGATATTAAAGCGGGCATGAGCAAGTTAACTCCAGAAAGCAGAGCGGCTGTAGCAGGTATGCTTGCCGGGCAAGAAGCGATGTCAGGGTTGCTCGCGTTAGTAAACTCTCCGGATGCCGATTTTAACAAATTAGCTGATGCCATTGACAACTCCAATGGGAAAGCTAAAGAAATGGCCGCAATTCAACTCAACAATTTAACCGGTGATTTGACACTCCTTTCCAGTGCATGGGATGGCTTTGTCATTAAAATTATGGACGGTAAGATTGGTGGTTTCCGTGATATTGTACAGGGCATCAATAATTGGTTCGCAGGATTTAGTGATAATGTTGAAAAGAATGGTATCACGTTACGATCTGTTCTAGACGGTATTACTTCCGCAATCAAAGAGCTAGTAGGTCAAACATTAAAGCTCGACGGGCTCCCTTCTATCCTTTCTACTGCAGCATTAGCAGTGGCGGGTATAGGAGCGTTTAAAACGGGTCGAGGTATTTTTAATTTGTTTAGAGGGGCAAAAGGAGGGGCTACTAGTGGTGGTGTCGGAGGCAGTTCTGCCGGCGATATGACTATAAATGCCTTAAATGTTACTCTTATAGCAAATCGAATGTTAGGCAGTGCGCAAGCTACCGGGGTAGGAACTGTTGGCCGAGTAGGTAAAGGTGCCGGAGCAGTTGGCAGAAGATTAACAAAAATAGGTGGCAAAATCGCTCTTCCATTAGCATTAGCTATGGGCGCATATGACTTAGCTACGAGTGATGATAAAGCTCGTGCCGGAGTCGGTTTGGGTGGTAGTCTTGCCGGAGGTTTAGCCGGAGCAAAATTAGGTGCTATGGGTGGTGCTGCTCTAGGCTCTATAATTCCTGGTGCCGGAACTGCTGTTGGCGGGGCTATTGGTGGCCTTGTAGGTGGTGTTGGCGGAGCTATATTTGGTGAAGAAATTGCACAGCAAATCTATGACGGTATCACAAATAATCTCGAAGGCTTAACTGCTTGGTTTAGCGAAAAGTGGAATAGCATTTTATCTACTTGTGCTCCGGTAATTAATACTATTGTTGGCTTATATGCATTCTTATGGGATGGCATTGTAGCGATATTCGGTCCGGTTGCAAGTTGGTTTAACGATACTGTTTGGCAACCTGTGTATTCTTTCGCAAGTTCTGCAATAGACAGCGTTGTAAGCGTGTTTAGTGGTGCATGGGAAAGCATTAAAGGCGTATGGGCTGGCGTTGCTAATTGGTTTAACGAAAATGTATGGAGTCCTATTAAAAGTGCAGCAAGCGGTGTATTTGATGCTGTAGGTGGTGCGTTAAGCGCTGTTCAAGCACGAGGCTCACAAGTAACAGGAATTCCAGGGCATGCAACTGGTACAAATCATTTCGGTGGTGGTTGGACTGAAATTAACGAACGTGGCGGTGAAATTGTAGACTTGCCAAATGGTAGTCGAATTTATCCGCACGCAACAACTGAAAAAATGATTGCGAATAGTTTAAACGGATCCAACTCTGTTAACCAATACTCTATCAGTGGAAATACATTCGTCGTTCGCGAAGAAGCAGATATTGACCGCATAGCGCATTCGTTATTCTCTATGATCGAGTCCGCAGAAAGTAACTACGGGGGTGTATAATGGCTAAATTTGTAAGCGGGATAGGCAGGGCACTATCCCTTTTATCTGCTATAGCAGGCAAAGGAGGAAGTACAAAGCCTACAATTATCCTCTCCCAAGGAGAAGAGCGCCTCGTGTTGCCTATTACTCCTTCCAAGTATGAGGTAGGCACCGAGCAAGGTAATAAAAGTGTTGATATTACGCAGGTCGGGGAAGTGCTTTTATTTGGCAACCCTAAACTAAAAACATTATCTTTCGAGGGATTCTTTCCTGCAAAGGAGTATCCTTTTGTTGTAGGGGATAAACGTAAGCCAGCCGAACTTATTGCGTTAGTCGAGAAGTGGAAAGAATCAAAAAAACCCGTTAGAGTGATTATCTCGGACGGGCCCATTAACTTGATGATGGCAATCATGTCTTTTCCTTGGAAAAAGCAAGAGAATACAGGTGATTTATATTTTACGTTGAGCTTTAAGGAGTACAAAGATCTAAACACTTCAACAATTAGCGACGAAAGTAAAGCTGTGGACGAGACAACGGGATTAAAGGACCGCCCGACGATTGCAACTAAACCGGCTACCGCAACTTTGTTTAATAAAGGCTCGGATATTTTAGATGCTGCTAAAAAAGCCTATGGCAACTATAAGCATTATGAACGCATCATTCAATCTAATGATTTGAAGAATCTAGCTATCAATAACCTTAGCCAGCTCAGAAAGTTAAAGGTGAAATGATGATTATTAAACACGTTGGGACTAAAACTATTAAAGATGAAAAAACGGGCGAGGATAAGAAAGTACCTGTCGAAAATGACATAACACATCTTGTTAATCGTGCAACGTGGTCCGGCTCTCGTATCCAAGCCGCTCGTAAGCTCGAGTTTACATATACGCAGGAGCCTAGAGATCCGAACTGGCCTGTATATGCGATGGGCGTAGGCGAAACCGTTAAAGCCTATTCTGAAGATGGTGACATACAATTTGTAGGTAACATATATACTACGGAACGCAAGACTTCAGCTTCTACTATCACAGTAACCTGTTATGACAATATGTTTATTCTTAGTAAATCAAAAACTACTCGGAAGTTTACCAACATGACTGCTGAAGACATAACCAAAGCTGTGTGCAAGGAAATGGGGATTAAAGTAGGTAATCTTGCTGAAACCGGCGAAAAAATAACTTTTATCGCCAATAACAAGTCTGGCTATCAAATCATTCTTATGGCTTATACCGAGGCAGCTAAAAAGACTAATAAGAAATACCAATCAATGATGGAAGGCGACGAGCTAGATGTTATTGAAAAAGGGTCGTTAATAGAGGGCCTAGTCATTGATCAATATCGAAATATTACCGATTCCTCTTATAAAGAGTCAATCGAGAATATGATTAATAAGGTTATGATTACCGACGATAAAGGCAACCTTATCCGATACGAAAGTAAGGACGACCAAATTCAAAAATATTCTATGATTCAAGCTGTATATAAAGAAGGTAAGTACAAGAATACCCAAGAGGAAGTTAAAGACATATTCAAAGGCCCTGAACGGACAGGTGTAATCGACTGCTTAGGCGACTATGATGCTCTTTCTTCGTACTCTGTTGAAATCAAAGATGTCATAACACAATTAAGTGGGCAGTTTTGGATTAAAAGTGATACTCACAACTTCCAAGACGGGCAGCATACTATGAAACTCGAGATTGAGTTCGAAAACTTAATGACAAAAGAAAAGGTAGACCATTCTTTAGAAGAAAAGGAAAAGAAACGCCTAGAACGTGAAGCGAAAAAAGGTAGTAAAACCTCTAAAGGAAAAGGTCGAAGGTCTACTAGAAAGAGTTCCAAAAGAAAGGTAGAAATCCGATATGTCTAAAGATATTCCTAGTGCCGCGCATTCTATGGCCAAAATGGTAGATGCTTTCCACGGGATAGCTAAGGGCGAGCAGCCTATGGGGATGCGTATAGGAGTTGTTACCTCTCCTTATCCTAATTTAGTTGTCAGAGTCGATAACATCGACATTACAAATGATCAAATTTATATCAATGATTATTGGAAGCCGGACCATTACAGGGAGGCTAAAGGTCATATTGTGAGTGAAACCCAGCCTAGAGCAGGGGGAGGCGGCGAAGCTGCTTACGCAAGTCATACACACGCCATTCATAATGACTATACCGATACAATTATCATGACTGATACCCTTCGGGTGGGAGATGAGGTAACAGTGTTTCCTGTTTACCGACAAGAGGAACAATTATATTACATTGGGCAGAAAGTGGTGAAATTATGAGTGCAGAATTCCCATTTGTTGGCCTCGGTCAAACCGTGGAAGAAGTTGCTGAAGAGCTTCCTTTGTTCCGAGAGTATGATTGGGACTTTGACATTGACCGGTTTAAGTATCACGCCGGTAAGCGTATTGAGTTAACAGGAGACGAAGCATTAAAAGTATGGATATATAAAGCTCTTAAGACTGAACGTAATCAATATCTTGCATACTCTCCGAGATACGGGATTGAGCTGAAGCCTTTTATAGGTAAAGTTATGAGTGTTGGAGAACGGTATTCTGAGCTTAAACGTGTAATTATCGAGTGCCTTATGGTAAATCCATACATTAAATCTATTGATAGTGTCGAATTTACCTCTGATCAGGATAAGGTTGATTGCGAAATTGAATTAACAACAATATATGGAGGGCTCAATATAAATGTTTAATATTCCAAATTCTGACGAGATACTGCAAAGCCTTCAGCTTCAGAGTAAGTCTCCAATGAGTAAGTTCGAAGGTACTTTTGAATATGATGTATTTTCGTCTAATGCTATTGAGTTCATGAAAACGTATGTGGAATTAGGCGAGCTATATAAAGTAGCCTTTGGAGATACTGCATATGGTGACTTCTTAACTATGCGGGCTAAAGAGTCTGGGGTAATCCGTAAAGTAGCTACGCACGCAGTTGGATTTGTTACTGTTAAAGGTAATGGTGTAATACCAAAAGGTAGCCAATTCTCTACAGCGGATGGTGTTTTATTTGAAACACTAGCTGAGCATACAGTTAAAGGCGTACAACGCATTGAAGTCAGAGCAGTTGAACCTGGTATCACAGGGAACGTAAATGCAAATACAATAACGACAATCTCGATGTCTATACCAGGCATCAGCTCTGCGAACAATAGTGAAGCTACCACAGACGGGTTTGAAGAAGAGACTGATGATATGTTGCGAGAGCGATATTTATTACATGTTCGATACCCTGGTACATCCGGAAATACAATGCATTATCACGAATGGGCGATGTCCATTCCTGGTGTTGGAGGAGCGAAGATCGTACCTGTTTGGGCAGGACCGGGGACGGTCAAGGTTATTATCGTAAATAGTGAATTTAAACCTGCTTCTGAAAAGTTAGTAAAAGCAGTTAAAGACTATATAGAGTCTGTGAGACCAACTACAGCGATGGTTACTGTATCATCTGCAGTTATCAAACCTATCAATGTAAGTGCTACTATAGACGGCCGCGATTTTAACTTGGCTAAGTTTAAAGAACTCATGCAGGCCTATTTAATAGAGCTTGAGAAGATGGTGATTACAAAAGATGAAAAGATTAAACTTTCAATTGCTAAAATAGGTAGTCTAATTCTTGATGCGGGGGCGGTTGATTATCAAAACCTACGGATTAATAACACTGATAGGAGTATTGTAATCAATGTTGATGATCTGCCAATGCTAGGGGCGGTGAATATACAATGATATTCGAACTCTTAAGAACCTATAAAGTAGATGTGCTTAGATACTTACCGAGATTTTTAGCAAAAGATGAAAGCTTTAAGTCTACCCAAGATGCACTTAGTGAGGAACATGAAAAGCTACGGCTACTTATTATTGAGATATGCAAGCAAATGTTTGTTGAAACGGCAACATGGGGGTTAGATGACTGGGAGCGCGTGTATGGAATTGAAACTGATAAAGACTTGTCGCTAGAAAAGCGAAGGGAGAATTTGTTAATTAAGATTCAAGGCGCCCAGACTGTTACGACTCTTCAGCTTGAGAAGCTGGTTAATAATGTCGTGCCGACTAATGATGCCACAGTCATCGAGAATACTGCACCTAACCAATTCAAAGTAGTTATGGAATCGGCTGTTGCGGTGGATGAAGTGCGAAAGGTTGTGGAGCATTACAAGCCTGCACATTTAACGTATGTAGTAGGGCACTTATTTAAGTCGAATTCGAAAATTTGTGTAGGTGGGATTGTATCGGTTTGTACGGTATCTAAAGTTAAATATGCTGCTTCTGATAAGCGAATAAGCGTATCGGAAGGGTTGTACATCGGCATGTCTGTTATGAACACAGACATAATAAAAGTGTAATGAATACGGAGGTTATTAATGAGTAATTACGGTGCTATTGTGACCACTCAGCTCGGTAAAAATATGATCGCCGAGTCTTTTAAAACTAAAAAAGGTATTATTTTTACCAAAGTTGCATTAGGCGAAGGCCTATTGAATAGTGGTAATATAAATGACTTAACTAATTTGGTATCAAAAGTAGTAGACGGCGAAGTATCTACTATCAATACAATTTCTACAAGTGAAATTGAAGTTGTATCCACCATCAATAACAGAGCCTTAACTCGTGGCTATTATGCTCGTGAGTTAGGGCTTTTTGCAAAATTAGGTGAGGGTGGACAAGAAAAGCTATTTGCGTATACAAACGCTGGAGCTGACGCAAGTTATGTTCCATCTAATAGTAGTATTGATGAAAAGATTATTACTATTACTATCGGTATAGGTAACGCCTCTATCACAATTAACCCTAAAAGCCACATATATTTAACAGAAGCTCGTTTAAATCAACATGAAAACGATATTAACGCACATGGCGGTATTATGAAAAAGTTCTTACCGCTAACAGGTGGTACAGTAACAGGTAGTGTTACTTTAGAAAATGGCTCCTGGTTAAAATTTAACTCAGGCACATTCTCAGGCGCTGTTCGAATTACCGAACGAGGAACGCTTGATGTTGGTATTAGCGACAACGCAAATGGTTCTGTTGAAAATATGAACATCTGCTCTATGAACCGTCCTGGTTGGTACAATAAAAATCTTGGCAGGGCTCGGCAACTTGCTTTAGTTGAAGAAATTAACGCATCTGAAGCACGATTTAACGCTTCTTTGAATAACTATTTACCACTAACAGGCGGAACATTAACCGGCGACTTAACATTTAATTCCGGTAATGGAATTAAGATTAAAGGTGAAGGTGGAAATCACACGATTAGCAGAGGCGGTAAAAACCTTAACCTCGGTAACGAGAGCTTCACAGAAGCATCAAATTTATGTTGCAAAAAACGACCTTCTTGGTATGCCGGCCCTGACAATGTTAATAACGGCTTCTTAATGAAACTGAGTGATATTAATGTTAGCTCCGGTAAAATAAATCACGGCGATACACTTCCTATTCCGGCCGGTTTCACTGAACAAGAATGTACTTGGCTTTTATCTATGGACCACGCTAATATTAATGAAATTTACATGGATATAAACGAGTCTCAGAGCAGTAATATGTTCGACATTCAATGTTGGAAGGAAGGAAGAGTAGCCCATGTTGGCATACTTTGTAAAGGTTTTGACGGCTTTAGTAGAAAATTTAGAGAGGATTATATTCTTTACGACCACGGCGGTCAAAATTCTTACTTTATACCAGGCACTGCAAACTATGTTTGTATTGCCGTCAAGAAAGCGTAGGCGATTAATATGGACTTTGTTAAGCGCTTAAACGAAACTCTACACATCGGCGATGATTGGGCTAGGGCTTACAAAGTTATAGGTGATGTTGATTTTGCAGAGGCAAGAGGTGTCTGCAAAATACGCACCTATAAAGGCGATGTTATTTTAGAGCCTAATTGCGTAGTTGATGGCGACCGATTAATTGTAACTATTAGTAGTGAACAATCATTAGGTATTAACCGAGCATTTACTCGGTGTAAATACGATGTGTTCCTGATCACTAAGGAACAAACAATTAAGTTAGTCATGGGAAGTATGGATATCATCCCTGACGTAAGTATGCATTGAAAAAGGAGATTTCAAAATGGCAGAACAAAAAGCGACTAAAAAAATTGAAGACGTGGAAGTGGAAAAGATTCACCAATTCATTATCAATGTAGGTGTTCCTGGTATGCGTGGTGGTAACGGTGCAGACGGCCACGAAGGCCCTGAAGGTCCTGCAGGAAAAGCATTACGCTTTGAAGATTTGACCGAAGAACAAAAAGCAGAACTCAAAGGCCCTAAAGGCGATGCACTCCGCTTTGAAGATTTAACAGAAGAACAAAAAGCAGAACTTCGCGGACCTGAAGGTCGAGAAGGTAAACGCGGTGAAAAAGGCGAAAAACCTGTTGCTACAAAAGCGCAACAAATGTTATTCAAGTTAAATCGTTGGTGTAAATCTAGCGATGTTGACGATGTACTATGTGCTATTATCGAACAAACTGTATCCGCTAAAATTGGCTTTAAACCATTAACTATTGGTACTGCATTATTAGGTCAAACCGAAGTATTAGTGAACGGTGAACCGCATTATAAAGTTAAAGTGGTTGCAACTGATACAGAGTTCGAAATTCAAGATAATGGTGAAGTAACTATTACAATTCCTGAACTTGGCGAAGATAATGTTGCTCTTGAATACTATAATTTCGCCGGTGAAAAAGTTACTGATAGTTTTGTTCCTGGTGCTGTAACATTGCAAGCGGATGAAGTGTACGATAACACCGTTGGTGTTAAGTTCTTGCGATTTGGTCGAAAATTAGTGTTAAAACTTAACGGTTATAACGGCAGCTCCTTCAACTGGTTGGGTAAATGGAATAAGTCGGATATTGATACTTTAGAAATGGAAGCGGATACGCATAAATACATAAAGGATTTAGATGGTAGCAATCGTAATAAATACGACGGATTAACGTTTGTTATTAGCAAGCCTGAAAATATTGAATTTGGGGTAGAATACAATCAAGGCACTGTTACAATTAAGACTCCGACAAGTACTCAACAATTCGAACTCTATGTTAGCGATAATGTTTGGAACGGAAGACGGTACGAAATGAACGCTTTGTAATAGAAAGGAGCGAAGATGTGGACTTGGCAGTTCGAGCTAAATGATATTCTCACTACGCTGTCTATAGTCGGTGTTGTTGCCGGGCTAGGGTATAAAGTATTAGTTATTCCGCTGCTTGAAAAATTAGATTTGCAACGTATGCAAGACAATCTAATGGTTCAAGAAAAAATGGGGAGCTTAATAGAAACCTTAAAAGATCTAAAGGAAGAAATTAAACTATCCCGCGAACAACGCACAAAGGCATACACTGAACATGTTATGTTGGTTTCCCGTGTTGATGGCATTGAGAATCGTATTGATGATATAAAGGGGGAGTTACATGAACATACCACGAAACCTCATCAATACGTTTAAAAAATCATATAAATCTGTCCGGATAGCCAATATCCGCCCGACAGGAGTATTGGCAACAAGGGCACTAGTACTGATAATGCTAGTGCCTATTTTATTGGTGGTTCTTGAATATGTCCTATCTGTTATTAAAGGGTATGTATCCCCTGAAGCCAATCAACTTATAGATAAAGGCGTATTCATCATAGACCATATCTTCGTCCCTAGTGTATTAACCGCTTTCTGCGGTTTTCTTGCGCTATGGATTGATAGCGATAACAACGGAATTCCGGATAATTTAGAAAAGGAGGATAGACGATGAAAGTATTTATTAACCCAGGGCATGATATCAACTTAGACAGTGGCGCAGTCAATCCTGTATATGGTACTCGCGAATGTGACGTGGCACGTGATGCAGGCAAAATGCTAGCACGCTATTTGGAAACAGCAGGGTGTGAAGTTCGCACTCTACAAGATGATGATTTAGGCCTTGTATGTGCTGAATCTGATGCTTGGGGCGCAGATATCTTTGTATCTCTTCACTGCAACGCTTTTAATACGCAAGCTCGAGGTACAGAAACTTTGTACAAGTCCTTTAATGGACAACGATTAGCGAATGACATCCAAAGCCAAATCATCAGAAGCATTAATACAGTTGATCGTGGCGTCAAGAAACGGGATGACCTTTGGGTGCTAAATGGTACGGATGCAACTGCAGTATTAGTTGAAATGGCATTCATTGATAACGAAGCTGACCACGCTATGTTATCCAATGACCTGGATACTATTGTGCGTGCGATTGCACGAGGCATTACTGATTATGCGGGAGGACAATAATGTATGAAAAGTACAAAAGTGTACTTGATAGCGCTCGTAACCGCTATATTATTATCGGTGGTATTGGGCTCCTCATCTGCCTTTGCCTCGGATATATCTTCTACCAGCCAAACGGAAGCGACTATCAGCGTACCATTAACGCAGTGGAACGAGCTCAAGAGCAACAACGAAAAGGCCTTGAACTTAATAGAGACATCCAGTCTTCCATTGACCGAAGCTCAAAGCTTGGTCATGAAGCAAAGGGAAGAGTTGAACGAAGCACACAATACAATATCGACATTGGAAACCGAATTGATGAAAGCCAAAATGCTATCAATGAAGCAAGAGGTTACCTTGTCAGAAATGTCGAGCTCTTTGATAGAATTGAAAGGGCAAATCGACAACGACAAGAGAACAATCAAACGACTACGGATGCAGCGCAACCTATCTCAGATGGTGGGAGCGGGAGCAGTAATCGGGGTAGTGATTCATCGATAGAGAGGTGATCCAATTATCTCCATAGCGTGTAATGGTGGATACACGCAACTATAATAAAAGAGCCTACTAACCTAGATTAAATCTAAGTTGGTAGGCTCTATTTTTATTTGTAAAAATCAAAATAAATACTTGTTTTTATACACGATATAGGGTATAATATAAACATAAGGAAGGAGGTGAAGCCGTTGAAAAGGAAGAAAATAAAAAAGTGGCTACCGCTAATAACAGCACTTATCCAACTAGCAATCGCGATAAAACAGTTATTAAATCAGTAACCACAGGGGCTCGAAAGAGCCCCGAATTGGCTTGTAACTCGCCAAGGGATGGAAAGGCTGTATGGTAAAGAAGTGGATCATAACATGTAATGTATATATTATATGTGACATCATTTTGACATCATTTTATTAAAAAATATATAGAAATATAGTCAAATGTGATACTATAAAATGCAGTTGAATGCTGTGTTTACAGGCTTTGTCAATAGTCAAATAATAAACTCTTAATCAGGGTGTCCAGGGTTCGAACCCCTGGTGGTCCACCAAAGAATAAGAACTCACATATATTGTGGGTTCTTTTTTGTTTTTCGAATACAATCATGTTTTGAAACGAATATGGTTTTTATCTGAGTTTAATAATAAAAATATTATAAATACTATAAATACTATAAATACTAGACGGTATGTATATATTGTCTTATTATAGAAATAAAGTATATAAGAATTTTTCTCATTAGGAGGTACTCAATGGCAGTAGATATTTCTAGAACACAAGATGTGTATAAAGATGCTGGCCAAAGTGTCAACTTCACAACATTGTTATTAAACCGCGAGGATCATGATGCAGAGCTTGAAGTGATTCAAGATATGGCAGATAGAATCCAAGCAATTAAACGTTCTGTAAGCATTCGCGCTAATAATTCTGGTTTAGCTATTGCTTTTGGTTTTAGCCGTAAAGCATGGGATTATTTATTTCCTAATGCACCAGTACCAAAAGAATTAGAAGATTTTACTGGCATTAAAGGGGATAAACAAGACGTACCTGCTGTACCAGCTGATTTATTCCTCCATGTACGTTCTAATGATGAGTCTGTAACGTATACTGTTGTAGACCAAATTATGGGGTTCTTACGTCCTATTACATCTGTAGTAGATGAAACTCATGGCTTCCATTATGAACAAGGTCGCGCCATCATTGATTTCGTAGATGGTACTGAAAACCCTGTTGGTCAAGAAGCTGTAGAGTGGGGCATTATTGGTGATGAAGATCCTGAATTCACTAATGGTTCTTATGCATTTGCTCAAAAATATGAACATGATCTTGATGCGTGGCGTGCGCTTCCTACCGAAATGCAAGAAAGCTTTATTGGTCGTCATAAATTTAGCGATATTGAATTAGATGATGATAAAAAAGATCCAGCAGCTCATACAGTTGTTGCTCAAGATAATCGCGATGATGAAGAGCATAAAATCGTTCGTATGAATGTGGCGTTTGCACAACCAGGTCAAGGTGTACGTGGTACATACTTTATCGGCTATGCTCGTTACTGGGATGTAACGAAAACAATGCTTACCAATATGTTTACGCAAAACGATAAGTTGCTCGACTATTCTAAACCGATTACAGGCATGTTATTCTTCATCCCATCCCTTGATACATTAGATGCGATAGCAGAAGGTGAACTATAATCGATTTGAACGTATAGGTGTTACCAACTTCAATATTCCTATAATAGGTCAAATAATAGATTGATTGCATTAGTTACATCTTTGTATAATAAAAATAATATATTATTCTATAGAAGCGCCCCTTTTAGGGCGCTTTTATGCTATAATAGTTCTATTAGACTCGAAAAATACATTGTAGTTATAAATGAGGTATTCCATGAATTATACTAGCACCCGCGGTACCGTTGCGGTAAATGAAACATATGCATTGTTGCACGGATTAGCAGAGGATGGTGGTCTATACGTACCATCTTTATTCCCTACGAACTGCTTAACTTACAATGATGTGAAAGATAAAAATTATCAAGAGGTAGCAGCTGTTGTATTAGCTAAGTTGTTCCCATGCTTCTCCGAAGCTCATTTAAATGAAATGATCAACTCTGCGTACTCTGATGCTAACTTTAGCACACGCGATATTGCGCCAATGCATTCCTTGTTGGAGAAAGTATCTGTATTGGAATTATTCCACGGTCGCACACAAGCTTTCAAAGATATGGCATTATCTTTATTCCCTTACCTTTTAGTAGCTGCTAAAGAAGCAGAAGGTGAGAAAAAAGAGGTTCTTATCTTAACTGCTACATCTGGTGATACTGGTAAAGCTGCTCTTGAAGGATTTAAAGATGTGCCTGGTACACACATCCAAGTATTCTATCCAACAGATGGCGTAAGCCCAATGCAAGCTGAGCAAATGCAAAAGCAAGAAGGGGAGAACGTTAATGTAACTGCTATTCACGGCAATTTCGACGATGCTCAACAATTCTTGAAACGTTTATTTGTAGATAAAGCTACAGCCGAAGAGGTTGCTGCAAAAGGCGTTATGTTCTCCAGTGCGAACTCTATTAACATCGGCCGTTTGGCACCGCAAGTAGTGTACTATGTAAATGCCTATGCTGAGCTCGTAGCACAAGGTGCTATCCATGAAGACGAAGCTTTTAACGTAGTTGTTCCAACAGGTAACTTCGGTAATATCTTGGCTGCTTACTATGCTAAGAAAATGGGTATTCCTATTGGCAAATTGGTTTGTGCATCTAATCAAAATAACGTACTTACTGATTTCTTTGAAAATGGTACATACGATATGAATCGTCCGTTCTATACGACGATTTCTCCGTCCATGGATATTCTTGAATCCTCTAACTTTGAACGCTTCTTGTACTATATTTCTGGTGAAGACAGCGAGCGTACAGCAGGTTGGATGAAAGATCTTAAGTCTACTGGTAAATTGACTGTTAATGAAGAAGAGTTCAAACGCGTTAAAGCTAATTTTGCTGGTGCTTACGTTAGTGATGAAGAAACAAAAGCGATCATTCAACAAGTATACAATTCCTATGGTTATGTAATGGACCCTCATACGGCGGTTGCTATGGGTGCGTACATGAAGGAATTGGAAAAACATCCTGAAGATGGTGCTCGTCATACTGTAATTGCATCTACTGCACATCCGTTCAAATTCCCTACACCAATCTGTGAGGCGTTGGACATTAAGGTGGGCGAGACTCCTTATGAAAGCTTAGATAATATCTCTGCTGTAACAGGTGTGGCGTTCCCTAAACAATTAGAAGCATTACAATCTAAACCATTGCGCTTTACAAAAGCAATCGATAAAGAGAATATGAAGCAAGAAATCTTGGATTTTGTAAATACATTCTCTAAATAATACAATGCCGCCTTTCATTAGAAGGGCGGCATATATTTTGTTAAGGTATCGTATGATTTAGTGGATAGTATGTTTTAGGGGTGTATTAATTTAAGTAGTAGGTTTAAGTTAATATAATAGTATTATTGGACTTTTTCTATAAAATATTACATGGAAGTATATAGGGAGGTAGTATGGCTAAAAAAGGCCTAATGTATGCACTGCTGTCGGCTCTCTTGTTGAGTACGATGAACTTGTTTGTAAAAATGCTAGGCTCTAATATTCCGTCTGGGGAAATTGCCTTCTTCCGCGGTTTATTTGGGACCATAGCAGTTCTCATCGTTATGTATACGCAAGGCATTCGGTTCTCTAAAGAGGATAGAGGATATCTTATCATGCGCGGCCTTTACGGTGGCTTTGGTATGGTATGTAACTTTATTGCATTGGTGCATTTAAAGTTGTCCGATGCAACGATTCTATTTCAAACATCTGGCATATTTGTACTTATATTTAGTTCTGTATTCCTTAAGGAACGTGTGCCTAAAGGGGCAGGTAAATGGCTGCTCTTAATCTTTGTAGCCGTAATGGTAATGGTAAATCCATTTAGCTTTACTGGTTTTACATGGTATGCCTTGGTGGCAATTTTAGGTGCTGCCTTGTCTGCAGGGGCCTATACGACAATCCGATTGATTTCTAAACGTGGCCAACATAGTAATTTTGAAATTATGGCTTATTTCATGATCACTGGTATGATTGCAGGTCTAGTGACAACTGATACACTCGTTATGCCACAAGGTACAGACTGGCTTATTATTTTAGCCATCGGTGGTATTAGCGTGGTGGCCCAGTTCTTCTTGACCGGTGCCTTTGTTACCACAAATGCCGTAGTGGCTCAATTCTTGCAATACGTTGGCGTATTTATTAGTTCCTTCTATGGATTCTTGTTCTTTGGTGAAAGCTTATCCATCGAAACCGTTGGGGCTGGTATTGCCATGTTTGTGTCCTCTGTTATGCTAGCACGCCTTAAAGAGCAAAGTGGTCCTTTGCGTGAAGGCAAGGTTATAGAGGATAAAATTAAATAAATGTCGAATATATACAATATCAAACGTTGTATGACAGTGGGG
>QWCL01000422.1_pt1 | contig 35301 bp, 27 predicted proteins | sample 1972551 | NCBI WGS metagenome assembly QWCL01 (sample SAMN09866709, study PRJNA288562) | Human oral metagenome isolate term2_saliva, whole genome shotgun sequencing... | isolation source: mouth | host: Homo sapiens | place: USA: California
TCCGCAAGCCACGCTCCACACGTTGGTGAGAAAAGGCGAAACGCAGAACGAGAATGCACAATATGTGATAGCCCTTGCTGGAAATCCCAACACGGGCAAAAGCACCGTGTTCAACGCGCTCACAGGATTGAAGCAACACACGGGCAACTGGCCGGGTAAAACAGTGGGCAAGGCAGAAGGTTTCTTTGACTATGAAGGAGAAACTTACCGCATTGTCGATTTACCGGGTACGTATTCTCTCTCCTCCACTTCGGAAGACGAGGAGATTGCGCGCGATTTCATTCTCTTCGGACAACCCGATTTGACGGTGATGGTGGCGGATGCTACCCGACTGGAGCGCAATATGAATATGATTCTCCAAGTGCTCCAAATCACTGACCGCGCTGTGCTTTGCGTGAATCTGATAGACGAGGCAAGGCGCAACAAAATAGAATTGAATCTCAAGGCTTTGTCGCGCAGACTAGGTATTCCGGTGGTCGGAGCTTCGGCTCGCTCGGGTCAAGGATTGGCAGAACTACTTCTTGCCATCAAAGAGGTGGTGGACGGAAAATTCGTGTGCCGTCCTTATCGCAATTTCTCGCTTCCCCAAGCCACGAAGGAGAAGGTGGCGCGACTCACCACTGCTATTGAAGCGCAACATCCTCATCTGAACAATGCGGAGTGGATTGCGTTTCGACTCATTGAGCGCGATCCGAGTGTGCAAGAACAGTTTGCCACTCCACAACTGACTGAGCTTGCCGAGGAGATTCACCTGCAAATTGGTCACAACTTCCACGATCAGTGGATGGAAGATATTTACATCCAGGCAGAACGCATTTGTTCGGAGGTGGTGTCTCAACCCGGAGAAGGCGGACAGTTGCCACTCGACGTTAAGTTGGATCGCATTCTCACCCATCGCTTTTGGGGTTTCCCCATCATGATAGCCTTGTTGAGTGGGGTGTTTTGGCTCACCATTGTGGGAGCAAACTACCCTTCTTCATGGCTCGATGCACTCTTTGTGGGCTGGGGGCATCCCTTCTTGCGACATCTGTTTGAAATGGCCGGTTCTCCAGAATGGCTCACAGGTTTTGTGGTGGATGGTGTCTACCTTTCCATGGCTTGGGTGGTATCGGTGATGCTGCCACCGATGGCGATTTTCTTCCCCCTTTTCACCCTCCTAGAAGACTTTGGTTATCTGCCGCGCGTGGCTTTCAATCTCGATGAACTTTTCAGACGTTCGGGCGCGCACGGCAAACAAGCTCTGACGATGAGCATGGGCTTCGGGTGTAACGCTGCTGGAGTGGTGTCTACACGCATCATCGACAGTAACCGCGAACGGATCATTGCCATTATCACCAACAATTTCTCGCTCTGCAACGGACGGTGGCCGACGCAAATACTTTTGGCAACGTTGTTTGTGGGCGCAGCCGTTCCCAAAGAATACAGTAGTGTTGTGGCCATTGCGGCCGTGATGTTTGTGGTGCTGCTCGGCGTGTTGTTTATGTTCGGCAGTTCGTGGTTGTTGTCGCGCACCGTGTTGCGCGGTGAGGTTTCGACCTTCCACCTAGAACTTCCCCCTTATCGTCCGCCTCAATTTTGGCAAACGCTCTACACATCGGTCATCGATCGCACGCTCATTGTGCTATGGCGCGCCATTGTGTTTGCAGCTCCGGCTGGCGGTGTGATTTGGTTGTGCTGTAACATCACATTTGGTGGTGAAAGTATAGCGCAACATCTCATTTCCTGGCTTGAAATGCCGGGTTGGTTGATGGGGCTCAATGGCATTATCCTCTTGGCATATATTCTTGCCATTCCTGCGAATGAGATTGTGATGCCGACCATCTTGATGCTCACCGTGCTGGTGCTCGGACAAGATGGGGCAAGCGCAGGGGTGCTGATGGAAGGCGGAGATACTGAAACCTATCGCATTCTCCACGCTGGCGGATGGACGCTTCTGACTGCGGTGAACCTTATGCTGTTCTGTTTGCTGCACCACCCTTGTAGTACAACCATCTACACGATATATAAAGAAACACGTAGCGTGAGATGGACTTCGCTCTCTGTGGTGCTTCCCATTGTGTTGGGAGTAGTGGTCACAGTATTGGTGGCGGCGGTGTGGCGCGCGGTGGGAGGAGCGTGATTTCGTAGTAGAAAGTGCACAAACACGAGTTACCTGTGCACTTTCTACGCATATTTTCCCCACGAAAAGCGAACTTTTTTCAGCCAGTGCGATATAATCAGCTAGAAAAGGCTTAGAATAAGTTTTTTTTGTTACCTTTGCATAATCCACAAAGGTCTTCTGAAGCAGAAAATAACCTTTGAAGTGCCAGTAACTATAGGGGTGCTATCACCACTCGCTAAAAGGCATTTTACAAAAGGATAACCACCTTATATAGGAATCAGTTCTATGAGGTATTACGTATTTTTCCCCCTACCTCTCGTAGCGTCAACGCAATGTCGTTGACGACGCCGTAGGCGTGTTTTTCGAAGAAGAATTGGAGAAGAAACGTAGTGCTTTCGGGCGACACCAAAGTTGAAGAACCTTTATCAGAAATCCATTACCAAGGTGGGTGAGATGAATGAAATGAGTAATAAAAAATCTCATCTGTGAGTAAGAATAATCTCTCTTCCGAACAGCAAGTTGGTCTGCAACGACCATCACCCGCAAAAACCAACGAGAAACATTGGTTTGTGGCGTTGGTGCGCATCAAGAGCGAACTTGCCACAGCTAAACAGTTGGAGGAACAAGGGATTTGCTGCTACGTTCCCACACAAGACGAACTTAAAGTGTGGCGAAATGGACGAAAATCTCACACCAAACGCTTGTTACTCCCTGGCATGGTGCTCGTGCATTGCACAGAAGAAACAAGAAAAACGACAGTGGTGAAGCACTACAATGTACTTCGTTTTATGATGAATCGCGCAGCAACTCCCTCTCTCTGGGGAAATACGCGAATAGCCGTTGTGCCACAAAAAGAGATTGATTTATTGAAATATCTATTGGGCGAAGCGAGTCTCCTTTCATCATTAGTTCCACAACGTTTCGAATATGGCACAGAGGTGCGCATCACTAAATATGAATTTGCTGGAATGTATGGTGAAATCATAGGACATTTACATAATAACGTCTTCATTGTTCAGTTGTCTATATTAGGAGATGTTCAAATTCATGTCGATGCAACATTTCTCGAACGCCTTCACTAGTTTAATATCCTAATCATCATATTTGAATATGAAAACTTTTTCACGAATAATCCAAAATACCCTTGGGATAACTGCTCTTTCTCTAGCATTGGGAAGTTGCACCACGATACAAGACATTGCTTACTTACAAAATATCCCCGAAGAAACCCCAATCTCACTGCAAGCACCGCAAGACATTCGATTGGAACCGGGAGATCAGTTGAGCATCAGCATCCACGGCCGTGACCCTAAGGTTGTGGAAATTTATAATATGCCGACTGTGGCGACAAGCACTGGTGGTTCTACCAAAGCCAACTACACGGTGAATGCAAATGGTCAAATTGATATGATTCAATTCGGTCTAATTCATGTGGCAGGACTCACTCGTGCAGAACTGGCCAATCAGATTAAATACAAACTCGTATCAAGTGGCGTGGTGCGCGACCCAGTGGTGGTGGTCGATTTTGCCACTATGTCTTATTCTGTGTTAGGAGAAGTGGCTTCCCCTGGTCGTAAACCCATCGACCGCGACCATATCACCATCATGGATGCTTTGGCACAAGCTGGTGACTTGACCATTCAAGGCAAACGCAAAAACGTGCTTGTGTTGAGAAACGAACACGGTAAACAGACAGCTTATCGCATTGATTTGACCAATTCAGAAAGCGTTTACTCATCTCCAGTCTACAATTTGAAGCAAAATGACATTATTTATGTAGAACCCACGGCGAAAAAAGCCAATGAGTCTGACAACAACGCCAACACTTTCCGCACTCCTGCGTTCTGGATGTCACTTGTCACCTTTACTATCACCTTGCTTGCTCTGTTCAAGAAATAAACATACCTCACTATGCAACGCTCTGCAGAAAATTTTTCACAGAACTCTTCCTTCATACCACAAACTTCAAGTGTAAGCTTACTTGAATTGCTTCGTGATGCTTGGTTCTTATGCTTAGCCCATTGGAAATGGTTTTTACTTTCGGTAATTCTCACACTCAGTGGAGCATACTATTACTTGCTTCGCACTCCCAAAACCTACGTTGCTTCTGCGTCAATCCTGATTAAGCCAGACAACAACCGTGGCAACTCTCCTGACCAACTCCTTGCACGACAACGTATGGTGGTGGAAGGAGCCAGTGATGCACAAATGACCAACGAGATACTTGCTTTGAGCAGTGCCACCATCACTCGTTCTGTGGCAGAGCGACTGAATCTCGATGTGGAATATGCACGTAAAGGGATGTTTCACGACAAAGTGATTTATGGTAGCGAACTCCCAGTGAAAGTTGAATTTCTCAACATAGGTGAAGAACAAAGGGCGGCTTTCCACCTCTCACTGCAAGCTGACGGAAGAGTGGTACTAGATGATTTCTCTAAAGATGGTGCTAACCTTTCTGGAACTATAATGGGAAAAGTGGGAGAACGTTGCGTAACCCCTGTAGGCTTGGTGAAATTAGTAGCTAACACAGGTTATCGCCCTGGAACAACCGACGAATACAAGGTAACTCGCTCTCCCATTTCTTCTGTAGCAGCTGGTGTGCGCGGAAGTTTCAGCATTGCGCTGAGCAACAAGGCATCAACGATTATCGATATTCAGTATACTGACGTCAACACAGCTCGTGCTAAAGACGCTATTGATATGCTCATTTCTGTGTACAACGAAAACTGGGTGCGCGACCGCAACCAGATTTCTGTAAGCACTAATGAGTTTATCAAAGAGCGTTTGGCTGTGATTCAACGCGAACTAGGTAGTGTAGACCAAAACATTGCTGGATATAAATCCGCAAACCTGCTTCCCGACGTGGAACAATCAGGAAGTATGGCGGTGACTCAAGCCAACGATGCCGAAGCAAAAGCGCGCGAACTCTCCACGCAAGTCTACATGACTCGCCACGTGAAGGAATATCTCACCGATGGTCGTCACGAAAACCAAGTGCTTCCCTCAAATTCAGGTATCAATAATGCCTCAATTCAAGCACAAATCAACGACTACAACACACGTTTGTTGGAACGCAATCGTCTCTTAGCCACCTCTTCTGCTCAAAACCCCGCTGTAATGGACTTGGAGACACAGTTGGGCTCCATTCGTCGAGGTATCATCCAATCACTCGACAATGAACTCGACATGCTCAAAACGCAACAACGTGTCACAGAAGCGAGTCATAGTGAAGCCACCAGTAAGATTTCTGCCAACCCTCGTCAAGCCTCTTATTTGCTTTCTGTAGAGCGCCAACAAAAAGTTAAGGAGTCGCTATACCTCTTCTTGTTGCAAAAGCGTGAAGAAAACGAACTCTCTCAAGCCTTCACTGCCTACAACACGCAAATCATTGAAACGCCACATATCACAGGCATACCTCCTCAACCTGTTTCGCGCAACATACTTCTCACAGCATTCCTCATTGGTCTAGCCATTCCCGCTGCCTTCGTCTTCGGTCGTGAAGCACTCAACAGTACAGTGCGCGGTCGCAAAGACTTGGAAGACTATAGTATGCCTCTCGTGGGTGAACTTCCCCTCAAAGGCAAAAAACGTCCCGTTTGGAAACGTTGGCGCAAAGAGAAGATTGTCGCAGCTCCCAACATGGTCGTTGCCGACCAGAAGCGCGATATTCTCAACGAAGCCTTCCGCACCGTGCGCACCAAGTTGGAATTCACACTCGGTTTCGATGGTCGTAATAAAGTCGTTATGCTCAGTTCCTTGAATCCAGGTTCGGGTAAGACATTCATCACAGCTAACCTCAGTGCAGCCTTCTCCCTCAAAGGAAAGCGCGTCTTGGTGATGGACTTAGACCTCCGCAAAGCATCACTCTCTGACTATGTGGGACAACCCAAAGTCGGCATTTCTAACTATCTCTCCGGACAAATTGAAGATTGGCACGAAATCATCACTCCCCTCGACCGAGTGGACGTTCTCCCTTGTGGTGTCATCCCGCCCAACCCTGCCGAACTGCTCTCCACCGAGCGATTTGCAGAAATGATTAAGGCGGCTCGCGAAGAATACGACATCATCTTCCTCGACTGTCCTCCTGTAGAAATCGTTGCCGATGCCGAAATTATCAATCCACATGCCGACCTCACCCTCTTCATCGTTCGCGCATCATTGATGGAACGTAGCTATCTCAAAGACATCGAACGCTGGTATGCAGAGAAGAAATACAACAACTTGACCCTTCTCCTGAACGGTACCACCGATGCACTTGGTCGCTATGGCTACCACAAATATGGCTACGGATATGGTGGCTATGGGTATGGCTATGGCTATGGTTCAAGAAAATAAAATCAAGCATAGTATATGCTATTTTGAGTAATTTCCCCCTTGACACAATATGAATGACCCTCTCATCTCCATTCTAGTGCCTTGCTACAATGTGTCCCCTTGGTTACATCGTTGTTTAGACAGTATTCTCGCTCAAACCTACACCAATTGGGAAGCAATACTTGTCAATGATGGTAGCAAGGACAACACAGCAGATATACTAGAAGAATATGCAAAAATCGACAGTCGTTTCAAAGTCATTCACCAAGAAAACCGTGGACATTCTGGTGCGAGAAATACAGGGATAAAGCACTTATCTGGAGAATGGATGACGTGGATTGATGCAGATGATGCAGTCACACCAGACTACTTAGCGGACTATGTGAAAAGCGCAATGATGCAGCATACGGATGCAATACCGTGTGATTTAGTTATAGCCAAAAACCTCTGCGTGTATGAATCAGGAGAACAATGCGTAATAGGAGAACTCGACGATGCCGTTTACGATGTCAAAGACTATGTTCCTCACGTACTCCCGAAGGCAATTTATGGAGGAGCTAGAATACTTCTTCAGGCTCAACTTATCAAAGAGAACAACTTACGATTTGACGAGTCCGTAGTCTATGCAGAAGACTATCTCTTTCTTCAAGAAGCGATTCTACGTGCCCGACGCATTCACACCATCGCAAAATCTGGATATATATATTACATCAGAAGTTCAAATAGTTCGGCACACAATTCAAGGGGAACAATCGAACAAGAAACAGCACTGTTTCGACACAGGATTTCTCTCAACAGAGAAATGCAACAAAGGTATCCTCATTCAGCAAAACTATTGGCTTCTGAATTAACAAATACCCTCAACAGAGTGTTCAATGCCCTTTATTGCACTCCGGGTATCGGGTGTAAACAGTGGAAAGAAAGCCTCGATGCTCTAAACATAACCCCCAAAGACATCCATTCGTCACAATTGTTGAAGCGCATACAATATAAAATGCTCTTTCACAAGCACTATCGTCTTTTGCAGCTCTTCTATCAGCTCGAGCAAATCAAAATGCAAGCAAAACTGCGACTAGCCCAATGGCTAAAACGCGGATAAGACACAAGGAATAAAGAGCTTTACCTATAGAAACAACTACAAGCAAATTCCAAAAGTTAAGACATTTCCTTCTCTTTCAACAACAATACAGACTCTTGACTCTCACTCGAATTTGGAGAAATAGATACCAACAATTCCCAATACAATGAACGTAAGTATTATTATATGCGCCTACAACGAAGAAGAGAAAATTTCTAGATCCATCGACAGTGTGCGAGCGCAAACCCACAGCGATTGGGAACTTTGGATTATCGATGATGGTAGCACAGACAACACTGCTAAAATAGTTGAGCAATATAAAAACAATGACGAGCGCATTCATCTATACTCTCAAAAAAACCAAGGACTCTCTTCAGCCAGAAAATCGGGTATTAGATGCGCAACGGGGGAATATCTCACCTTCATCGACGCAGACGACTATGTAGGAGAACAATATCTGGAACATCTACTCGAGGGACAAAAACTCTATCCAGACGTAAATTGCATCATTGGAGGATATAAGTCCACAAAAGCATACTCACATCCTCATAGCAAAGATTTCTGCATTTTTCCAACTTTGTTAGCCATAGAACATCCTAGTCATTTCTATATGATATGGTCTAAATTGTGGAAAACAAGTTTCATGAAGGAATATGAAGATCTAATCCCCGAAAACTTAAATTTCTCAGAAGATGACGTAACAATGTACTTGTTATATCCTCATCTCATCAATATTGCTTTTGTTCCATATTCAGACTATTATTATATATGTCAAACGAATCGAATGTCCACTAAAGTAGTGCCACCAGAGGAATTTCTTCGCGTATACAACCTTGCAATCCCTGCTCTTCAACACCCTTTTTGGGATAACTGCGTAAAAGGGAAGCTCCTACAGAGTAACACATTGTTGGCGGCTATCAACAAAATAATACAAAGTTCCACAAATCTACAGACAACAAAGGAATATATCAAACAGCTACCAACTCTGAAAATGCCCAAGATATCACACATCAAAAACTATAAAGTAGGTGTGTTGTTCTGCCAACTACTCTTCAGACTTAAATGTTACTCACTACTCCTTTATCTACTTAGAAAAGTATCAAACTAAATAGCGCCCAAGAAGAAATACTTCCCCGACACTCTATAAGAAACGAAACAGACCCGCTCAAAAAAACACAAGGTATAGAAACTACCTTTTCTACAGGTACTCTCTTTCTTTTGCTAGTTCTTTCCTCAATCAATACAGCGCAAAATAAAGCCAGGACTCAGCTAGATCAATGGACAAAGCAGAAGCACCACGCAATAACGAAAACGTTGTATTCTAAAGCCCCCCCTATTGCTTCATGAACCCCCTGCTAAATATCCCTTCTCCAATCATCAGCATTATTGTTCCAATATACAATAGAGGTAAATGGCTGCCAAACTGTCTAGACTCTATTTCATCTCAAACATTCAAAGACTGGGAATGCATTTTAGTCAATGATGGAAGCACTGACAACAGTCTAGAAATAGCACAAGAATATGCAGCAAACGACGCACGTTTCATTGTATTTTCACAAGAAAATCAAGGAGTTTCTGCAGCGCGCAATTTGGGGCTCGACCATGCTAAAGGCAAATGGGTCACTTTTGTAGATAGCGATGACGAAATAGCACCTGACTATCTGGAAATACTGCACAAGCTAGGAGAAGAGAACAATGCTGATTTAGTATTTGGAAGTACCCACTATTATAGCGACTCACAACTCGTTGGTCAGCTTATTCTCAAAAATTCTGTCTACACATCCTCTGAAGAAGATTTTGGTAATAGATACAACTGGAGACTATCTGGCATTATAAAACTATATCGTCATAATCATATCAGAGAACATCATCTTCGTTTTAATACTAAATTCCATTTTGCAGAAGACCTAATTTTCAGCATTCAGTTTTATTTGCACGCACATCGCTTTGCAACAAGTTCAAAAGCTATCTATAAGTATTCTAGAAGAAACAATGACGAGAGCCAACTTCATAAACAACTTTATGATTTTCAGACAGAAAGAGAACTCTACAATAAGATAGTATCGTACTATGAACAAATGATAGCACGATTCCCTCACCACAACAAACAATTGATTTTTAGAGGTCTTAATCTAGATGACCTCATGCCAAGACTTTTCAATAGTATCGAGTGTAAAACAAATGCACTTATACAACGCTACAAGATGTATCGTGGTATCAATCTTCCATTAAAATATGCTGTGAAAGGTTCGAGAACACAAACAATTAGATATTATCTCCTCTACAAGCAACAATACTTTCTCTTTGCCCTCAGTAGGATTTGGATAAACCGGCACTAAATTATTATCAAAAACTACACCCATGACAATAAGCATCATTATATGTGTCTACAACGAAGAAGAAAAAATTTCTAGGTGCATTGACAGTGTAAGAACTCAAACCTACAGCAATTGGGAACTCTGGATCATCGATGATGGTAGCACAGACAGCACAGCAAAGATAGTGCAGCAATATGCAGCACAAGACCATCGAATTCATCTTCACTCGCAAGAAAATCAAGGTCTCTCTTCTGCGAGAAAATCTGGCATAAGATGTGCCCAAGGAGAATACCTCACCTTCATTGATGCGGATGACTATGTGGGAGAGCTCTATTTGGAACACCTACTCGAACCTCTCCACAAACACCCAGAAGCACAATGCATTCAAGGTGGACATCTTCGATATGAGAATGGGAACATAACGAAAGTAGCAGCTCCTGAAACATCTCATTTTTCTCCGTCAGAAGCCATCACGCTTTCTTATCATCCTAGACCCATCTGGGCTGTGCTTTGGAAATCATCTTTTATGAAACAGCATCTAGACAGTATTCCTGAACATCTAAACCTAGCAGAAGATATTGTCATCACGCTTCAATTATATCCTCATCTCAAGAACGTTTATTTTTCTCCTCATGCCGACTATCACTACTTCATCCACAGCACAAACATGTCTTACGCGCAACGTTCCGTGCAAGACCTACTTAAAGTGGTCTCGGCTGTAAACAAGTGTGCAAATCTCGACTATTGGAAAAATTCAGCCTTTGTTTTCTCATTGCAAATCAATCTCATTGCAAAATTCCTTAAAGCACTGGCAAATTCTTCTCTATCCACACAACAAAGCATTAGTTTGTTGCAACAACTTCCCACTCCCCTACTTTCAAGACATTTCTTCTCTCGTTCTTTGGGATACGGCAGCTTCATCTATACCTGGTTGTTGAAACATAAACACTATAGGACATTACTCACCTTAGCAAAACTCCGCTTCAAATAGAAAAACTCTCTCCCCTAAGACAATCATTATTATCAGCCATAAATGCATTAAAACATCTACATCACACAACACAGAAGAAAAACGAATGATACAAAAGAGTCAATCTCCAGAAAACAGCGATGCTACGCCCAACGAAAGCTCTTCCTCTTCGTCACAAGAAGAGAGAGTGTTCAGTGCTCGCCGTGCATCGCGCAATGCCTCATTGTTGATGTTCCGATCGGTTATTGCCATCATCATCGGCTTGTTCACCTCACGCATCACATTGAACGCGCTTGGTGTGGAGGATTATGGTATTAGCGTGGTAATAGGTGGATTACTCCCTGCTTTCACTTTCATAGCAAGCATTCTAGCCTCAGCCACTTCTCGATTTCTTACTTTTGAAATTGGCAGAGGAGACGAACAGGCTATTCGCGAAACCTTCACAGCAACGTTCTTTGCTCATTTGGTGTTGGCAATCATTTTGGTTGGGGTATGCGAGGTGGCAGGCATCTATATTTTGCATCATAAACTTGCCATCCCTGCAGAGAGGATGAGCACAGCCATGATCGTGTTGCAATTCTCCATTCTAGGCATATTTTTAGGCATCACTCAAGTCCCCTATAGTGCAGTCATTGTAGCTAGAGAAAAATTCACCATCTACGCCTACACTTCATTGGTAACGGCTATATACTCACTGTTCTCTGCTCTCTATGTGAAACACACCTCCATGGACAAACTCGTAGTTTATACCGTGCTCGGTGCTATCTCCAATGTTGCTATCATCGTATATCTACGCTACTATTGCATACAGAAATTCCAAGAAGTTCATCTCCTACGTCGTGTCCCCTTCTTACGACTCAAACCCATTCTGTCTTTTGTGGCATGGGAACTTTTCGGCAATTTTTGTGTAGCCATATACAATCAATCACGAAACTATCTGGTCAATATCTTTTTTGGACTACGCTATAACACCTCCACCAGTGTTGCCAACACTGTATCAGGGGCTGTGGGAGGATTTACCAATCCCATACAAACGGCTTTTTCCCCCTCTGTAACGAAACAATATGCACAAGGTAATCTCTCTGAGATGCTAAGAGCACTGAACACTAATTTATTGTTTACCTCTATCGTGTTTTCCCTGTTTGCCGTACCCATAGCCTTTAATGCCGAAACACTCTTCCAACTATGGTTAGGATCGGTGCCGATAGATGCCGCTCACGTGTTGCGTTTCATTCTACTTACTAGCTTCTTCGCTATAATGACTGAACCCTTTGCAAAAAGCATTCACTCTACGGGGAAGATGCAACTCATCTCCATTGTAGGCGGACTTTATGTGCTACTGCAATTTTTCATCATCTATTGGCTTTATAGCACCTACCACAACTATCTCCATGCTTTCATGGTGATTGCTATTGGATGTTTTGGTGAGATATTCCAACGTGCTGCCATTCTTAAAAGGGTGCTCCCGGAGTTGCCTCAGCGACCATTATTCTTCACCATGACTAAAGTTTCCCTAACCGTGGTGGTAGCCACTCTCCCTATTTTTGCCATAGAAGGCTATATTTCTCATTCATTCTTGCGATTATTGCTCACCACCTTGCTCTACATCGTCTCTCTGGGAGGTTTATCCTATACACTGCTCCTTTCAAAACAAGAACGCAATACTGTTCTTGCCATCCTGCAGAAACAGTTCCTGAAATTCAACCTACGCAAAAAGCGTCAATAGGTTGATTTGATAAATTCAATCGTCACTATGCCACAGATTCACCACATAGCCTATGCCTGCAACCAACCTTACGCACAATATGTTGCCGTAAGTTTGAAATCACTCTGCGATAGCCAACCACAGTGCGCTGGGGTGATTTGGAAAATTCATATTCTCACTGATGGAATTTCCGACAAGTCCCAAAAGCAATTAGAGTCTGTTTGTGCACTTCGCCAGGATTTCCAACTTGTGGTGCACGTCATTCGAGGGGAAGAACTGCAAGGCTTGCCCACAGAACGATTTACTCACATCACCTATTTTCGCTTCTTCATTGCCGACTTGATTCCCGATGCCGAACGCGTGTTCTACATCGACACAGATTGTCTCATCTTAGATGATATTAGTGCAGTGTTCTCCTTACCCTTGGAGAAAACCATTGCGGCAGTGGCAAATCCATTCGACAAGAAAAATAAATGTCGCCTAAATCTGTCACAGAGTAGTTGCTATTTCTATGCAGCACCAGTGCTTATTAACACCTCACGATGGCAGCAAAACAACTATACTCAACAACTCATTGACTGGTGTCATCACCACAAAGAACAGTTAGTATTTCCAGACCTTGATGCCCTCAATGTATTACTACAAGACGACATAATACAACTCCCAGCGCGCTACAATGTCGTCCCCCAATTCCTTCATGCGCATTTATTCTCCAACAAAGCATTCAACACCGAACTGAGAAAATGCCTATTCTCACCTGCCATTGTTCATTTTGCATCTTGTGCACCGTGGTATCTAGATGAATATAAAAATCCATTTGACGAACTCTGGCATGCCACAAATCAAACGTTGAAATGTCCTGCCAAAATCACCTATCGTCACAAAGGGTGGCAAAGACTTAAACACCGCATCAAATACTGGTTCTTTCCTAAAAGCCGCCCCACTTCTATATCTTTGTCAGAACTAAGAGCGCTGTTTCTGAAAATCTCCTCCGAACAACAAGAATCACCACTCAGCGAAGACAAACAGCTCTAGGCTTTCTTTGGTGCACTCGGGTATTGAGGAAAGTCCTTTGCAAAAGACAAAATGAATGCAGCGAAGTATATTGTTAAGACCTCAAAACTGGCTTTCTCACGCGTGTGCGCGCACGCGCACACACTGTAGTTTTGCTTTTTTGCTGTCACAAGTGTCACACCTCCACTGTCAGCACACTGAAAGTAAACCACTTATGCCTATTTTTAACAAGTAGTCACGTTTCACTCATCCACAAAACCCAAACGACGGGTCACTTTCCACAAAACAACAGGTCACTTTCCACAAAACGACGGCTTGTTTTCATCAAAACAAGGGACATTTTCATCAAAACATCGGATATTTCCGGCAAAACATCGGACATTTCCTGCAAGACAAGACTAATCCCCTTCTTTCAATGCCCTCAAAAAGCAACAGCTACTGACACCTTCGCCTCCTGCTGTGACACTTGTGACAGCAAAAAACATAAAATCTCTATGATACGTGCGCGTGCGTATAGAGAGAAGGAGGGAATCAGCATTTTCTCTATCCCCTACTGACTTCCATTTCCACAGACATCTTCACAAAGCACTGAGTATGCAATACTATCACATTGCCTTTTGCGCCAATGCGGCCTATGTGCCTTATGCCTTAATCACAATGCACAGCATTATGGAGCACCATCAACTAGATAACAACGAAGCCTTTCATTTTCATCTGCTCACTGAACAGGAAGTTGATGGGCGCAAAGATGTTCAGGATTTTTTGCGTACCTATCACAATGTAAGACTGACAACACACCTCATTGACACTCAGCAATACAAGCAATTTGACCACCCTGTATTCACCCTCTGGACAAACTTAAGAGCTAATCTCCCACTATTGTTGGGAGATGTAGACAGAGTGCTCTATCTAGACACCGACGTTCTGGTGGTTGGCGATCTACGCCCCTTATTCACCCTTGATTTGCAAGGGAAATATATGGCGATGGCCGAAGAGATTTTTCTGCGCAACAGAACAGATTTCACCCTCCCCCATTACCTGACTCTCCCCGTCTATAATGCAGGAGTGGCACTAATGGATTTGGAGCAACTTCGCAAAATAGATTTCACCCAACAATTTTGGGAGAAACTCAGCGCGCAATATCACCAACTCCACTCTCCCGATCAAGATATCATCAACATCACCTGGAAAGAACATATTTACCCTCTTCCTCAAATCTATAATGTCCATAGGTTGTTCTTGACGCGTCCAGAAACTTATATTCCACAATATAAGGAGGAACTGAAAGAATGCTTGTGGGCACCAGTTATCATACATTACGCTCTCAGTGCTCCTTGGTTTTTGGATAGAGATAAACATCCCTATCACCAACACTGGATAGACTTCAACAAGTCCCTCAAATACCCAGCACCAATCACTTACGGAACAAAAAATAAATGGTTACGTCTCAAAATGTGGGTGAAACATCGTTTATTCCCAAATACTAAACCCACTCCCATTCCGCTCGAAACACTCAGACAACGCTGGGCAGCTATCCCAGATGCTTAAGTCCCCCTCTCAGTTTATGCCTTCTCTCTCTCTAATTGTTCCCATCTTCAACGTGGCAGAATATCTCCCCACGACACTCGACAGCATTGTTCGGCAAACGCTATCTCATTTTGAGGTCATTTTGGTGGACGATGGGAGCACCGATGGCTCTCGAGAGATAGCCGAGGATTTTTGTCAACGACAGCCGCATTGGCAACTCATCACCCAAGAACAACGGGGCGTGAGCGTGGCACGCAATGTAGGCACACTTCAAGCTTCGGGCGATTTTGTGGCTTATTTGGATGGCGACGACTGGCTCTGCCCTCAAACATTAGAAACACTCCTGCTAGCTGCCCAGGAGTATGATGCCGACATGGTGCAATGTGGATTTTTCTATGCTTATGAGCAACATCTGCTTTATGACAATCGCAGACAATCTCCACAAGATGCTCCACAGTCGCTCAACACTGAAATGGCACTGGCAGCTTTGTGTCAATCATATCCTGTGCTCAACAATTTTCTTTGGGCTAAAGTGATGCGAAGAGACATCGCGCTGGCTTGTCCCAATCCTCCTGGGCGCGTGGCGCAAGATGCCTTTGTGATGCACGAAATGGTGGCGCGATGTCAAAAAGTGGTGGTGATGCCTCAACCGCTATGGTTTTATCGTCAGCGCAACACGGGACTTTCTGGGCATTTTTCCATCAAACGAAAGGATTTACTCGAGGCTTATGAGGCACGCATCAACTTTTGTCAACGAACAGAGCGCACGCACCTCCTCGAGTGGGTAATTCCTGAATATCTCCATCAGATATTTCTGCACTGCGCAGCAGCAAAGCGCACAAAAGATGAGGAAACTTGCTCGGTGTTTGAACAATATGCACAAAATGCCAAACAACAATATGCGCCATTGATTGAACAATATGCTCCTCATCTTTGGACGACACTACGCATCAAACAGCATCCTCTTGTCAATTTGGCACTTCGCATCAAAAATAGGCTAATGCCAACGTCAATGCTCCAGTTCTCCTACACTAATCACCCATAATATGCGTCTTTTCATTGCCATTCACTATTTGGAAATTGGGGGTGTGGAAACAAGCCTCATCAATCTCCTCTTGGCACTCGATCCTCAACGGGTTGAGGTGGACTTGCTGGTCTATGATCCGCGTGGAGAAATGATGGAATTCATCCCTGGTTGGGTGAAACAAATCGAAGCTCCCAAGGCTTATCGCTACATAGAGCGTCCCCTAAAAGAGACACTTCTGGCTGGAGAATGGCGAATGGTGTGGGCAAGACTGTGCAATTTTTGGCTACATCGGTCGGTATGTCACTCCCGTTTTGCCTTCGCTTGCGCATCTTGGTCACTATGATTTGGCCATTTCCTATTTGACTCCACACAACATTGTGCTGCAGAAGGTCAATGCGTGCAAAAAGGTGGCGTGGATTCACACAGACTATAGCACTATTGATGTCAATGCGGCATTGGAATTGCCTGTTTGGAGCGGATTTGACCATATAGTGAGTATTTCGGATCACGTGAGTGAAACTTTTTGCTCCGTATTTCCTTCGCTTCGTCCCAAGTTGTTGCGCATCGACAATGTGCTGACCACAGAATTTGTGCGAAAACGTGCCCTTGGGGAACGTCCAGGCGATATGCCTTTGCACAAAGATGCTGTACACCTGCTCACCATTGGGCGTTACTCTTATCCTAAAAACATTGAGAGTATTCCGCTCTTCTGCAGATTGCTGCGCGAAAAGGGCATCAACGTGCATTGGTTCGTCATTGGTTATGGCGATAGTACGCTCATAGATCAAGCGCTTGAACAGGAAGCCATAGGAGACTATGTGCATCTACTGGGCAAACGCGCCAATCCTTATCCCTACATCGCGCATTGCGACTGGTATGTGCAGCCTTCACGCTATGAGGGTAAGTCGGTGGCTGTGACAGAAGCACAGATACTGTGCAAACCGGTGATGATTACTGCCTATCCCACGGCTGCATCACAGGTGCAAGATGGCAAAGATGGGGTGATTGTTCCCCTCGACTCTCCCGAACACACGGCTGAGGGGATAGCAAAGGCGCTACAAGACACGACACTTCGACAACAACTCACCGATTATCTCTCCACTCACGACTACGGCAATGAGAAAGAGGCTGAAAAGGTGATGCAACTTATCCCAATCGGTCATTAGACCGTTATAGCGACCCTAGTTATTGATAATATAACTTCCTACCATCTTTCATTTCCTTGTTGGCATCTTGTTTCTTGTTTGTTCTCGACGTAGCCCGCTACGCCTTCGAACCAACAACCATCTGCTCAACAATCAAATAAAATCTGTTCAGAATCTAATGACAGATTTGGGATTATGGAACAAACACTCATTCAGAAAGCAGATTACGAATGATGAAGTAGTCTGCTATGATGAGAGTTCGTCATATTATGAACCGCTTCGCTTGTATCTTCAAAACTCTCCCGCTTCATCTTTGCAGCTTTTTGTGACTTGGCAGATGTCAATAGTGATAAAACTTGCAAATATTCAGGTGGATATCTATGAAATGTTGTGGTATCTTTCTATCTTTGCAGTAGCGCAATGCGTGTTTTGGATGAAAATATCGCAAACAGAGCCACTTAAACCCAAATCGGTCATTAGACCGTTATGGTGCAATTTCTTATAGAGAATATAACTTCCTGCCATCTTTCATTTTCTTGTTGGCATCTTGTTGCTCGTTCGTTCTCAACGTAGCCCGCTACGCCTTCGAACTCACAATCAACCATCTGCTCAACAATCTAATGAAATCTGCTCAGGATTTAATGACCGATTTGGGTTAAAAGATGACTCACTAAACATCAAAAGAACTTTGCACACATTGCTCAACTGAGCTTTGGCATCTATCTTGTGCACTGGGCTTTCATCTTGATATTACGCAATGTATCCTTCTCACTAAGTAGTTTTCTCCCTTTCCCGCTTCAACACCTGACGGCTACGGTTTTCGTCATTCTGGCGAGTCTAGTAGTGGCATGGCTGTTTCAACAAAACAGATGGACGCGACAACTCATTGGTGGTTAATGAAACATCAACAACACCGATAATATGACAGACGCACAACACGTTGCATTTTGCATCAGCGATAACTACAGCTCTATTGTGGCGGTCACGCTACAAAGTTTTGTAGACCACCACACCAACGAAAGTGTATTTACCTTCCACATCGTGTCGGAAGCGATGTCAACAGACAATCTGGCTTATTTGAAAAGTGTGATAGCGCAACGCACTTCGTGGCAGTTGATGTATCACCCTATTGAGGAAAAAAACTTAGCACATATTCCGACGGGACCATTCACCATTCACGCTTGGTATCGCATTTTTCTCGATCAACTGTTGCCTGAAGAGGTGGAAAAAGTGCTATATTTAGATGCTGACACGCTCATAGCCTCATCCATTGACGAGTTATTCCAAATCCCACTCGAAAATGTTGCCATCGGCGCAGCCAAAGATCAACAAAATTTCATCACTGCCACCAAACAAAGAATTGGTTTGCCGCAACAGCATACTTACGTTTGTTCTGGTGTGTTGTTGATGAACCTCTCTTATTGGCGAGAACACAACATTGCTCAACAGATTCTAGATTGGGCTATCGCTAACGCGCACAGATTGGGGTGCCCCGATCAGGATGCCATCAACGTGGTTTTGAGAGAGAAAACTGTGGTTCTTCCTGCCAAATGGGGTATCATTGCGAGGAACTTTCTATATGATGCGTTCTATCAGACAGACGAAGCAGCCGAAGCGTATTACCATCCTTGCATCATTCACTATGCAGGCTGTGCACCATGGTATTACGAACTGAGCAAAATTGCCCCGAGATTTCAAGAACTTTGGTACGAAACCAACAAGAGGATGGAACAGCCTGTGGAAATGCGCAGTTATTTTCCCTCCATCATCAAACGCTTGAAGGCTCTATTTCGACATATACAAGAAGGGCGATTGACCTATCCGAGGATAACTTCTGCCTTTATCGAACGAAAGTTGCAACAATTCAATTGGATTTGACAGACCCTCTATGATTTAAATGTTATGATTCCACGCATTATTCACTATTGCTGGTTTGGAGGAAATCCCTTACCCAAATCTGCACAACGCTGCATTGCATCGTGGCGAAAATTTATGCCCGATTGTGAGATTCGCGAATGGAACGAGCAAAACTTTGATGTAAATGCTCACCCTTATACTCGTGCGGCTTATGCAGCCGGAAAATATGCTTTCGTCAGCGACTTTGCGCGCTATAAAATACTCGAAGAATGGGGTGGTATCTATTTCGACACTGATGTAGAAATGGTGGCTTCCATAGATGATTTGCTTCAGTTGGGAGCATTTATGGGTATAGAGTTTGGCGTGCCTGTCTCGGTAAATCCAGGTTTAGGTTTTGCTTTTCCAGCTCACCACCCTTTTCTTGAGGAAATGTGTGACTTTTATGCTCAACAATCGTTCTCCAACGGAAATGGTAGCAACAACACAGGAATAGTCGTGCCAGGAACCACACAACGATTAGTTCAACACGGCTTTGTGCGCGAAAATCGCTATCAAGAAGTGGCAGGCGTGGCTCTCTATCCCTCAGAATACTTTGACCCGATGGACAATGCCACTGGACGCATAAAACTAACTCCCAACACGCGCACCATTCACCGCTACGACAGAACATGGAGTGCACAAAAGCCTCTGTATATTTGGCTCTCACGTCTTTGGCATCGTAGTTGGCTCTATCGACTCATCAAATAAGGTCATCACTAACTATCGCATTTACTCATGTTTGACGCTTCACTCTACAGCCCTTTATTCTTTAGTTTCTTCTGTTTGTGGGGACTATTTGTGGGCTTGCAGTATTATAATTCAAAAGGCACGGTGCAAACTCAACGACAGGAGTCTGCTCTTGTGGGGTGGGGGGTAGCTTTGATAATAGCTATATGGTTAGGCATGCGACCCAATAGCGGGTCTTTTGGTGACACAACAAACTATGTAAGAGCGTTTAGGGCATTTCAACCCGCGGATTTTGTAATAGATTTCAAAAATGAATGGTTGTGGGATAGTCTTTACTACATCACAAAGACATTAGGCTTTGATATCCATTTCTTGTTCACTGTTGTGTCCCTACTCTATATGGCTACAGCCTATGCAGCAATACGCACGCTGATTCCTCAAAAACCTATCATCACACTTATCCTTCTCTGTGGTTCGCTGATGTTTTACGCGTTTGGAGTCAACGGTCTTCGTAATGGTCTGGCTTGTCATGTCACACTATTGGCTTTTATTTTATATTTCAAAGAACGAAGAATTCTCGCCGCAGTCGTTGCATTCTTGGCTTATGGCATTCACCATAGTGTGGGTATTCCCTTAGCAGGCTTCATCTCTAGCTTGTTTATCTACAAACGTCCACAATGGAGCATCATTATTTGGGGACTTTCCATTGTGGCATCATTACTATTAGGCAATAGTTTGACAGGTTTTATCGAACAATTTAGTGTTGATGAACGTTTGCAGGGCTATACCAACCTTGAACAAGGCGGTGAAGGCGTACAATTTTCGTCGTATGGTTTCCGCTGGGACTTCTTAGCTTATAGTGCTATGCCTATTATATTGGGTTACTACACGATTGTAAAAAAAAGGCTCACTGACAACTGGTATTCAGTGTTGTTTTCCACCTATTGTTTAGCCAATGCCTTTTGGGTGATATTCATACGCGCGGTCTTCTCCAATAGATTTGCTTACCTTTCGTGGTTCATATATCCTATTGTCGTGGCTTATCCACTCTTCTTCTTTAATCTATGGAATGATCAAGACAAAAAGGTGGGACAGATCATATTAGCCTATATAGGATTTACAGCAGTAATGCAATTCTTGTATTGGTAGGTTTTCCTTCCTACGGGGGATTGTTTCTATCTGTTCTTCTCATCAATATATTCTAACGACAATATATATGCCAACCCTCACAGTTTTCACCCCCACCTTCAACCGCGCTCATCTTATTGGACGCGTATATGAAAGTTTGTGCCGACAAACTTGTCAAGATTTTGACTGGTTGGTCATTGATGACGGTTCTACTGACAAAGGTATCATTGGTTTAGACTTCTATGCAGACTCTAAGCAACCCATTGGCGGCTATTTTCCTGAAGCGTTGAAAGAGGTGTCACTCTATGACATTGCTGAGAAAGATCTATACAAGGGGGACGCAAAACAGGTGATGCGCACTGATTTAACACGAACTGCCATCTTCAAAGAGGACTTACACGGAGAAAAAGATTTCAACCCATATAGCATGGTGTTTCAAGCCTCGAGAGAACTCCCCCTACTGATTATCAATGATAATCTGTGCTTTGTGGACTACCAAACTAATGGTATGGCTGCCAATATATACAAACAGTATTATCGTTCGCCTTGGAGTTTCATGAGAATGAGACAACTGGAACTACAAAATAAACGCAATACATTGCGCAACCTGCTGCGAATAAGCATTCACTATGTTTCTAGTTGTATCATTGCGCGCAACAAACGTTGGCTGAAAGATTCTCCCAAACCTCTACTAACACTTCTGATGGCTCCTTTCGGCTTGCTACTCTATCTCTTGATTTTATGGAAAAACCGAAATTGACTTATTCCATTGCCATTCGCACACTTGGTACAGGAGGAGAGAAATATCGCATTTTGCTGGAGAGTATCACCCACCAAAGTTTGCCTCCAGAACGCGTGTTGGTCTATATCGCAGAGGGATATGTTATCCCTGATTTTAGAGTAGGAAAAGAGGAATACGTAGTAGTGCCCAAAGGTATGGCGCGACAACGCATCTTACCTTATGACGAAATTTCCAGCGACTGCATTCTATTGCTTGATGACGATGTGAGATTAGGGGAGACTGCTGCTGAAAGATTGCTGAAAACGCTTACTGAACATCAGGCTGATTGTGTGGGAGCCGACACATTTCGCAATCAAGACATGAGTTGGAAGCAAAAAGTTGCGGCTTTTCTTCTTGGAGGTGTTTATCCGCATAGCAATGAGCATTGGGCTTTCTGCGTGCTTCCCACAGGAGCTTTCTCTTACAACAAAAAACCTCAACCTCGTTTTTATCTATCGGAAAGCTGTGCGGGTCCCGCTGCTCTATGGCGCAAAGCGAGTTTCCAAGCACTTCATCTCGAAGATGAACTTTGGCTCGAAGAACTAGGTTTTCCTTATGGTGAAGATTTGGTTACCTTTCATAAACTGGCAATCAATGGTTTCCGTCTCGGCATCGATTATGGAGTGGAAATAGAGCACATGGACGGCAAGACTTCGAGTGGTAACTTCAAACGTCAGCGCAATCGCTTAGAACTTCGCACGAAAGCACAGTTTATCATTTGGTGGAGATGTTTCTGGCAAACAACACGTTTTTCTAAAACAACAATGGTGTTGCGCTTCAGTCTTAAGATGCTCTATCTTTTTGTACTCTCACTCCTTGCAACTCCACTACTCCAAATGTGGGATTTTCCTCTTCAGTTCCTTCGCGGACTCAAGGGAGGTTGGCAGTTTGTGCACACGCCCCAATTTAAGTCACTTCGTCCTTATCAATTCATAGATAATTCTTCGACCGAGTTCCCCTCCTAAGATTCTCTGACACTCAGTCTGATTTTCATCGCTAGTTTCATCAGCTTAATATCATTATGGATAAACCTCTTCGCATCCTTCACGTGATTACTTCTCTTCGCACCGGCGGAGCGGAGAGGTTGATGGTGGATTTATTGCCACAACTGCGAGAAAAGGGACTGGAAATTGAATTGGCAGTATTCGACGGTACGAGAACTGACTTCTATCACGCATTAAAGCAACAAGGCATTGCCATTCATTCTTTTGGCATGGGGATTAAAGCGATGCACTCTCCAAGGTGTATTCCAGGACTGCGCCGACTGATTCAACAATTTGATGTGGTGCATACCCACAACACTCCGTGTCAGCTTTTCACAGCTCTAGCTGCTATTGGTCTTAAAAATCCACCGCAACTGGTGACAACGGAGCACAATACAACCAATCGACGCAGAAAATACTCCTTACTGAAATCAATGGACCGATGGATGTATAGTCGCTACGCACAAATTATAGGAGTAAGCGAAAGCACTACACAAGCATTGTTGAACTACTTACCTCATTTGCAGCATTGTCAAACCATAAACAATGGCATCAACGTGAGAAATTTTCAACAAGCTCTCCCAGCGGAAGACTTGGTGCATCAATTCTCGGAGGTGAAACGGTTGGTGATGGCAGCTGCATTTCGTGCACAAAAGGACCACGAAACAGTCATTTGCGCTTTGCACCATCTTCCTCAAGAATATCATTTGTTGTTAGCAGGTGATGGGGAACGACGCACAATAGTGGAAAGTTTTGTAGAATCCCAAAATCTATCACACCGCGTGCATTTTTTAGGGAACCGTCAAGACGTGGCAGCGGTGCTTAAAACGGCTGACGTTGTAGTGATGTCAAGTAAATATGAAGGGCTATCGCTGTCATCTCTGGAAGGTTTGGCTTCAGGGCACCCCGTTGTCGCTAGCGATGTTCCTGGACTCCGAGAAATTATTGGTGGTGCTGGAATCCTCTTTCCACAAGGTGATGCTCAAGAATTAGCCAATAACATCATTGCATTAACAGAAAACGATACTCTTCGACAAGCAATAATAGAAAAAGGCATGCTACGTGCAAGACAATTTGATATTTCCACTATGGTGGAAAAGTATTGCGACCTGTATCATCGTTCTGATTCTAAAGAATGAGAAGCCAAGAGGTCTCTCAACAATACATACAAATAACATCTAATCAATTTATATTTTAAAAACTCTAATGATGACAATCAAAAGACAAATCCTTTCGCTGTTTATTGCAGCAGCGGCGGCTATCTGCAGCACTTCAAGTGCTCAAGCAGGCACTGTGCCCACCTGGGCTAAGAATGGTGTATCAACACTCAACAAACAACGTTCTAACGAATCATATCGCTTCGTAAATGTAAGCGAAACAGGAGAAGATTTGAACGCACTCCAGAGCCAACGCATTGAACCCATCATTGCAGAATTGGCAAAAACCTACCAACTCTCTGCACAAGGTGTGAAGGTTGATACCATCGGCTATAAGGGAGCAACAGATGGCAACATGGCATATCGTCTCACATTTGCAGGCGAACAACCCACTGTTTTCGTAGCTAAACCCATCGATCAATACACTGACATAGAATTTCTACCCAACAATGAGGGTCACCACACTTACTATCAACTCTATGCAGTGTCTGAAAAGAACACCCTTCCTGACTTTGATGATTTGACAGTGAGCAAATACTATCCTAAGACTATGGGACTCACTTCACTCGTGCCAGGTCTGGGACAAATCCAAAAAGGACAGACCATTAAGGGTAAAATCATCATGGGCACCGAGGCATTCTTGCTTGCTAGTGCTCTCGTCTTCGATCTCAAAGCAAATAGTTTTATCGACAATGCGAAAGCTACAACAGGTGTAACCCACAACTCATGGGCAAGTAAGACAGATGGTTGGCGCAAAATGCGCAATCTCAGCCTTGGCCTTGCGGGTGGACTCTATATTGCTAACATCATTGATGCGGCATTCTTCCCTGGAGCTTCTCATGTGAAAGTTAATTCTAGCAAGAAGTTCGCACCCACAATGGCGTTTTCGCCCATGATTTCCAATGAAGGCACTGGACTTTCATTCGTGATGCAATTCTAATTTAGCTATATCTCTTCTCATATTTATCACATTTGCTTATTCTCTATTGTTACCAAGTGAAGCATAACTACAGCCAAAAACGATAGAGATAAAAGCAAGTGTGGTAAATGTGTTTTTTCATCCACAACATTGAAAAGGAGAAAACCTAAAATAATTCGTGTTTCGACTGTTCCCATTTCACTCAATGTTTTTTGCAAAGGACTTCTTCAAGAGCTTTCAAACGACTATGAAGTAGTGGCAGTGTCCTCTCCAGGTGCAGACTTGGAGGAAGTAGAAGTACGCGAAAAAGTACGCACCTTCGCAGTGCCCATGCGACGACAAATTGCGCTCCTTCATGATCTTCGCTCGCTATGGCAACTCTTTTGGCTTTTTCGCAAAGAAAAACCTGATATGGTGCACAGCATCACCCCGAAAGCAGGACTGCTCTCTATGATAGCTGCAAAGTTAGCTGGTGTCCCCATCAGACTACACACCTTCACTGGTCTCATCTGGCCCACAGCTAGCGGACTGAAGCGCAAAATACTTGTGGCTATGGACAAATTGCTCTGCATTTGTGCCACTCATCTCAACCCCGAGGGACAAGGTGTTGCCAATGATCTGCAAGCACACATCACGCACAAGCCATTGACCGTATTGGGACACGGCAATGTGCGCGGCATAGATTTTGAATACTACAAATCAACACCAGAGATTGAGCTAGCGGCGCAACAATGCAGAGTAGATTTGGGGATTCCTTCTGATGCTTTTGTCTTTCTCTTTGTTGGAAGAATAGTCCGCGACAAAGGTATTGTTGAACTATTAGAAGCTTTCAAGAATCTCACAGAAAGCTATTCTCAAAAGAACGATACCTCCTCTTCCATATCCCTTCTGCTCGTGGGTAACGAAGAAGAACTGCTCGACCCGCTTCCCCCTTCCACCCAACAACTCATCAACACTCTCCCCAACGTCTATCGTTTGCCTTTTCAAACAGATGTTCGTCACTTCTATGCTACTGCACAAGCACTCGTATTTCCCAGCTATCGCGAAGGATTTCCCAATGTTGTACTTGAAGCTGGAGCTTTTGCACTCCCTAGCATCGTGACTGACATCAATGGTTCGCGAGAAATCATCACCAACAAGGACAACGGGCTCATCATTCCTCCTCAAAATACCGAGGCACTCACTCAAGCTATGCAAACTCTGCTCCACACTCCACATCTAAAATCTATGGGAGAAGCAGCTTATCGCAATGTGCAGCAGCATTTCTCCAAAGCTCTCGTGTGGCAACAGCTCAAAGACTATTATCAACATTTGCTCCAATGACAGCCTTACTCCTTTTCATTAAACATCATCTACAATGGATTTGGAATATCATCGAAGCATTAAACGGTGCATTATTTCGTTTGCGCTATCCACTCTGGAAGAAAAAAGCTACAGCTACGTTGGCACAAGTTACTAACAACATGTCTTCAGGACATTGGTCGCTAGTTACTGAGGAAGATTTACCAGCACTCTCCACATGGTTGCTACAACAATCGACCAGTGCTCAACAATACTTCCGCCCACACGGATTTCAGCTACAAGATTTACAACGATTATGGAAGAATCCCGCTTTCCTCCTCATTAAAGTATGTAGCAGCGCACCCGATTCACGCATCATTGGCTATCATTTCTTGCGTTGCTTTTGCATTGGACGCGCCTTCCACGGTCTAATCGTAGACCCTCAATCTAGCGGAAAAGGGATTGGTGCACAAATGTGGAGAATAGCCTACCAAATAGCACAACAACAAGGCATAACACTTTTTGCCACCATCTCGGATAACAATTTGCCCTCTCTGAGATCTGCACAAAAGTCGGTTGTTCTAGAAGTAAAAAAGCAACTTCCTCAACATTATCGTTTGTACCAAATCACAGGTCTGTGTCCATAACCCAACACGACTAACTTTATGCTAAAGAATTCTTTTGACAAGACATTTGCTTTAATTGGTCTTCTTGTATTGTCACCTCTTTTGCTCCTCATCGCGTTGCTCATTCGTGTGAAAATGCCAGATGGCGCAGTATTATTTCGCCAACAACGCGTAGGACAATATGGAAAGGTGTTCACGATGGTCAAATTTCGCACCATGACCGCAACACACCATGGATCTTCCATTAGTGTGGCAGGAGAATCACGCATAACTCCACTGGGAGCGTTTTTGCGTAAATATAAATTAGACGAACTCCCTGAACTTTGGAATATTCTAAAAGGGGATATGAGCTTTGTTGGACCTCGACCAGATGTTCCTGGCTATGCAGACAAACTCATAGGAAAGGATCGTGATATACTACAACTTAAACCAGGTATCACAGGACCTGCAACACTCAAATATCGCAACGAAGAAGAACTTTTGGCTCAACAAGCCAATCCACAGCAATATAATGACGAAGTAATTTTCCCAGACAAGGTAAAAATCAATCTTGAATACCTACGCCATCACTCCTTTTGGGGAGATATACGCATCATCATACAAACCATCTTATGAAAACTCCCATCTATCTCTGCTTAGCTCACATGGGCGGTGGAGAACAACGCTACATTCAGGAGGCTTTCGACACCAACTGGGTGGTGCCTCTTGGACCGAACGTGAATGGATTTGAGGAAGATTTGGCAGAATTTCTTCAACAATCCTCCACCAGTTCACTTTCTACAGCCTTCACTTCTCTTGATTCCTGCACCTCCAAGCACACTCCACACGTTTGTGCGCTGTCCTCTGGCACAGCCGCCCTACATTTGGCAATGGTGCTCCTCGATGTTAAAGCTGGAGATGAGGTGATTTGCCAAAGTTTCACCTTCGCAGCTTCTGCCAACCCCATCACCTATCAAGGGGCAACGCCTGTTTTTGTAGACAGTGAACTCGACACATGGAACATATCGCCACAACTGCTGCAAGAAGCCATCGAAGACAGAATGGCAAAAACAGGGAAGAAACCCAAAGCCATCGTAGTAGTACATCTTTATGGTATGCCTGCCAAGATGAAAGAAATCATGGAGATTGCAACTCACTACGACATCCCCATCATCGAAGATGCAGCTGAAGCTCTGGGATCCACCTATGACGGACTACAATGTGGCACATTCGGACACTTCGGAGTCTTAAGCTTTAATGGTAATAAGATGATTACCACGGGAGGAGGTGGCGCCATTATTTGCCCCACAGCCGAAGCCAAACAGCGGGCGCTCTTCTTTGCCACGCAAGCACGAGAAAACTATCCCTACTATCAGCACGAACACATCGGCTACAACTACCGATTGAGCAACATCAGCGCAGGCATCGGGCGCGGACAAATGGAAGTGTTGCCGCAACACATCGCTCACCATAAGAATCTTGCAGAGATTTACGCGCAAGCCTTTGCTTCTTGCCCCCACATCACGCTCCACACCAATCCCAATGACGCTTTTTCAAGCAACTATTGGCTCAACACCATCCTCATTTCTCCCGAAGCTGCTTGCACCCCCGACGAGATAAGAGAGATGCTTGCCGCACAACAAATAGAAACACGTCCCTTGTGGAAGCCCATGCATCTGCAACCAGTCTTCCGCAATGCCCCATCTTATACAAACGGAGTGAGTCACTCTCTCTTTGAGCGCGGTTTATGTTTACCCAGTGGTCCATGGGTCACAGCTAATGATGCCAAACTGATAGCAGATCTTATCATTCAGAAAGTAAAAAAATAAGACGGTTGCAATTTTTTTCTGATATTTCTACTTGCCAAATGTGAGCATCGCCAAAAAAAATAGAGGGAATGACTTAGAAAACAACAGTTTTCCACTTCAAAACCAAGGAAATCCAAAGAAAATATGTAACTTTGCATTGGGAACGATTGGAACGACATACTTTTCTCAAGAAGAAAAGTCCATGACACTCTCAATACGAACCAGAGCATCTGAACTAGCAATTTGCTAGAAAAAAGAGAACTATCGTGCAATCAAAAATAGCAAAATGGTATCTTTCGCAAGATAAATTACCTTATTGGTATTTACTTCTTGCCGATTGCTGCACTATCGTTTTAGCTGGGGTCTGTGCCTTTTTCATCAATCATAGTCCACATTTCCATCAAATCCCCACGCTTATCCTTACGCTATTGGCTTATTTACCATTCTATATAGCAGGATTCTTAATATTCCGCACCTATAGAGACGTAGTTAGACACATAGAAATAAAAGGATTACTCAAAGTCGGAGGTGCAATAATCATTGGAGCAATATCAGTGATATTACTCCGCATCTTTTTGCATAGCGATCTTTTGGGATCGACAATTCGAATAAGAGACCTAGCCTTTCAAAGTGCACTAGCATTTGTACTTATGACGGGATTGCGTATGATTGTAAAAATCACCTATGAGGACTATATGCGGAGAAATAAACCCAATATCTATGGATTGTCTAATAAAGACCTACTTGATATTGAGCTTTCTTCGCTCTTACCACGCAAGGAAATCAAAATAGATTTATCAGCAGTTCAGAAAAAAATTCAAGGAAAAAGCATCCTCATCACAGGAGCAGGAGGTAGTATAGGCAGCGAGCTCGTACGATTGGTAGCCAGTTTACAACCACGTCACCTATTGCTTATTGACATAGCTGAAACTCCTTTGCACGATGTGCGTTTAATGCTTCAGAGAGAATTTCCCCAACAGGATTCAGCTACAGTGGTATGCAATATCTGCCACCAAAATAGGCTCTCACAACTATTTAAGAGATTTAAGCCAGAAATAATCTTCCATGCTGCAGCTTATAAGCATGTGCCTATGATGGAAGACAATCCGACAGAGAGTATTCTCAACAATGTGGATGGCACTGTGAAACTAGCCAATCTCTCAATTGAATATGGGGTCAAAACATTTGTGATGGTGAGCACAGACAAGGCTGTGAATCCCACTAACGTGATGGGATGTTCCAAACGCATTTGCGAGATATACTGCCAAAGTCTCAACAACGACAAACGTAACATCCACGGCTGTCAATTTATTACCACTCGTTTTGGCAACGTATTGGGTTCCAATGGTTCCGTTGTTCCGACTTTCCGTCAACAAATTCGCAATGGAGGTCCTGTCTACGTCACACACCCAGATATAGAACGCTACTTCATGCTCATTCCTGAAGCTTGCAAACTCGTGCTTCAAGCGGCTACTATTGGCGAAGGAGGAAAAATCTATGTTTTCGACATGGGACAACCCGTGAAAATCGTTGATTTAGCCAGACGAATGATTGAGTTAAGTGGCAAGTCTGATATTCAGATTGCATATAGTGGTCTTCGTCCTGGCGAAAAATTATACGAAGAGTTACTCAATGACGCAGAACTAATAGAGTCCACACCATACGAACGCATTAGTATTGCAAGAGTGCGAGAATATGATTTTTCAGAGGTTGAGACAGCTATTCAAAACCTCATAAACACAGCATTGAGTTATCATGCAGATAAGACTGTGAGTCTGATGAAAGAAATAGTACCAGAATATGTTTCTACAAACAAAACAAATAGAGACTTCACTACAGACAACTCAGATTAAATAGCAAATATAGGAGCAGACTCAATAAGGTAACAAGCGTCCTGCCTTCAACCTCAAATAGAACAATCAATAACAAACAAATGAAAAAGATTTATTCACTCACAGCTTTGTCACTTGCGGCTATGTTCAGCACAACTGCTATGGCACAAGTTGACAAGTACAAAGACTATCGCGAAGTATATCGCGACACAGTAGATGTTGTTGCCCCTACCTATACACGTGTTGTTCGCGACACAGTGTTTAATGGTCAACACATAATGACCAATGGTTTCCTCGACAACTGGTTTGGCTATGCCACTGGTGGTGTACACACTTTCTTGGGTGACTACTCCAACTATGGTCCATTCTCAGGAACTCTTTCTCCTGATTTCAGCATTGGTATTGGTAAATGGGTAACCCCTGGTTTCGGTTTCAAAGCTGAATTTATCCGTTCTAACTCTCGCGGTTATACAAACCCTGGTTATGGTTATCGTTATGGTGACATTATGACCAACGCCCAAGGACAACAATATCGTAAGATGAAGACCAACTGGTGGGATTTGAGCATCAATGGTATGTTCAACCTCACCCGTATGATTTATGGTTACGAAGGATACAATAGCCCACGTCTCAAGAACCAATTCATCATGAGCTTCGGTATTGGTGGTGTGCATCACATGGGCTTGCAAGGCACAGGTTCCGACAACGAATGGAGCGGTCACGCAGAATTGCAATACAGCCGCTTCTTCACCAAACGTAAAAATTTCTCCTTTGACGTAAAGGCGCGCGCTTTGGTTTACCAAACTAACTTCGACCTCGAATATGGTAACAGAGACAGGGCTGCACAAAAATTTGATGCTAACGTAGGTATCGACTTAGGTTTCACCTACTACTTCGGTCGCAAGCACCGCAACACATGGTCTCAAACTGGCGCAACCATTTATGAACGCGACTATCGCGAACGCAAAATTGAAGTGGTTAAGGTGAAAGAAGGCGTAGCTCCTGTCAACTACAACACGATGACCTTCTACGTGTTCTACCCCAACAACTACTCTGGTCGCAACGATGCACCAATCGTGGCTAACGCTCCTGTTAATGCTATCGACTATCTTGCTGGTGGTATCTTCACTCAGAAGAAGTTCTCTGACAATGCAGCAGTGACAGCACGTCTCAATCGTGGTGCAAACACCAATGGTTTGGCATTTGTGGATATCCCCACTGAACCCGCCAACAAAGACTTCACTATCAACTATGTACCACGTGGTTACGAAATGTCTGACCAAGCACTGTCACTCAGTCTCCAACCCGACGAGATGATCAGTTTCCAACGTCGTGCAGGCTATTTCTATGCGCCCATCTTTGATGGCAACAACGCATGGCAATATCGTATCGACAACGAAACTTGGAAGCAACGTCTTGCAAGCGAGGATAACTACAAGGAAACTAATTCTTACCAGCTCAATGCTCACGCAGGTCTTGGCACAGTACGTCAATATCTCAAGGTAGACAATGGTGACGAATTTGTAAGCTTCGCTGATGTGTATGCAGCAATGACTAGCAACAATGGTTATATTGCTAAATATGCAGATGCTGGTACTGTAGCTCGCATCAAGAACATTCTTGAAAATGGTACCATCACTATGATTCAAGCAGAAGGTTTGGCAACTAGCCAAGACAATTATTCTGGTGCTGATGCTGCTCAAGTTGGTTTGCAACGCAACAATGCTCTTTCTCAAAATCGTGCTAACACCGTTATCACTTGGTTGAAGAGCAAAGAACGCTTGCAACAAGTGGCTTCTCAAATCTTCCTCGTAAACAGCCTTGATGGTGCCGTACGCGAAGTGAAGGATTATAGCACTCGTGGACTCAACGCTAAACTCAACCGTTGCGTGAAGGTTCGTATCCACTATATGCTCCGTTAATCTCAAAACCTTGGTGCTCATCTTCTTTCTAAAGAATGAATACTGAGCGCCTAGCACAAACAATCACCAAGCCGCATCAAAACGAATAAGTTTTGATGCGGCTTTTTCTATGTCCTCGCCCTATGGAATCAAGTACCGTACTTATTTAGAAAGCCCCCCAACGTCGGCACTTACCCAATACCGGTATTGTCCGAAAAAGTGTGTACCCTCAGATGGTTCTTGTTTTGTTGAGCAATAAAAAGGTATTGTTCGAGACAGAGATACATCTCCTTTTCGAACAATACCCTAAAACGCAATCGGTCATTGGTTTCTAAACAGACTACATTTGATTGTTGAGCAGTTGGTTTCTCGTTTGCCTTTGGCATAGCGAGTTACGTCGAGAACAAACGAGAAACGAGAAACAAGATACCAACAAGAAAAAGCCTATTGCTGTTTCAATACCATAACGCGCTGACCATTGACGATGTAGACACCAGCAGGCAATCCCAATGTAATGCCGTCGGTGCGCAACAACTGTCCTTGCAAGTCATAGACCGCACCATCGTGTGCACCGTTGATTCCCGGACGTTGAGAAGATTGCGCTACCACTTGACGCAAAGCCGTCAGAGTATTCTTCGCTCCTTGTTCATCCAACGTAGCCACCACTTGATAGAGTTGCGGAACAACCGATCCTTCCCACGTGACAACCAACTTAGTGGCTTTGGGATGCGCCGACAAATCTACGGTTGCAACATTTCCTTCCAGCGCAAACAAAGCGATGGGAGTACCATTCTCCACAATTGAGAGTTGAGGAGCAGCACCTTTCCAACTTGCCGCATCCCAATAGAGCGTAACAGAGGTTGGACGCAGGAATTGATCGATTTTATAAGACAATTCTTTTCCCTCAACCTTCGTCAAAGGTGTGCGACCCAAACCATCCACCAATTCAGGGTGAGCATTCTCTTTCTTGTCCACCACGGTAGACACAAATTGTTGCGCGAAATGCTGAGTGTTCACAAAGATTTCAGAAAGACGGAGCCACTTATTCGTCAGAGGTTGCGTCACCACCAAGCGAACATACTTTGCTGCGATGGGATTCTTAGCCACAAAGTCCACAGCATAGAGGTTGTCTTCCAACTTCTTACGGTGCGAAGTATTGCTCTGCATCGAGCTCGAAGTGCCCTTCACAAAGAGAGATTGCCACTTCTTGCCATCTTCACTCACTTCTACCTTACCACCTTTGAGTTCGTCACCATTGGTGGCATAAAAACATACGCGCACATCATGCACCTTTTCAGCCTTAGCCAGCGTCACTTGGTAGGTGTCGTCCTGTGCTTGGTTCTTCTTTCCAGCAAAGAAGGTGTGGATGTCGCCGTCTATCAGTGCAGCTTTTCCCTTTTTACTACCATCCCCCACGACTTCCGTAGGTGCGGTGACGTTCTTCAACAGCGTGGCTTGTGGCAATTTCAGTGAGAAATTCTGTTCTCCGAGCTGAAGCATTTGTGGAGTTTCCGAATTGTTGTAGAAAGCCACGTGCTTCACAAACATTTCTTCAGGAAGAATTGAAGATTGCAAGCGCGACCAATTCACCCCATCTTCGCTCAGCACCACATTCCACTGCTGGAGCAAATTCGCATCAATGTGCATCTTTGCAGGGTGGAAAGCTGTGGCAAAACTCATCGTTACAAATCCTTTTGGCTGCAATTCCTGACGATTTACGATAAGATAAGCGTGTTGCGCATCGAGATGTCCCTTTGCCGTCACTGTGGAAGCGCTGGTATGCACCACAAAAGGCAACTTCTCTCCGAAAGGATGATTACCCAAAGCCGTATTTTGCAACACTCCCAAGAAGGGGAAGAAGGATTTGTGCGAACAATTCGCTTGTCTGTGCGACACACTCACGTCATGCCCCAGTCCTTCTAGTGCGGCAGCATCAAAACGCTTGTCTGTTTCGAGAGAAGCATATTTTTTCACGCCTTGCACAAAAGACGACCAACCATCGTTCACAGCATTTTGTTTTTGTGCTTCCACAAACTTCTGCGCAGCAGTCACCATCGTTTGCAATTTCAGTACCCATGGTTCAATCTCCTTGTAGAGCAACAGCTCGTCTTCGTTAGCCGAAGTCTTACATTCTGCCACAGTTTCCAAGTTTTGTTGCAATTGAGTGAGTAACTTCTCAAAAGGTGCGCGATTACCGTTTTTATATTGCTGCACCGCCTTCGCCATATCCTCATGATCATTCCAACGGAGGTAAGGAGAAAGCGATTGATAAGCCTCGCGCAGCGCAGTATTTTCGGGGAAAGCATACTTAAATGCCTTTTTCCACGACGTCATATTGTCGAACTTGGCATTGTTCCACGCATAGTCTGCCACAGAGAAGAGCGCGATGCGCGACACCAGGCCTTGTTGCATGGGATTGGACACCACCCCAAGACAATTCTTCAGTTCCTTCTGCAAACGCACGTTATTATCGACAGCGCGCATCTCCATGAAGTTGGTGTACATATCGGAGGTGTAAATCTGTTCGTCCGCGTTGTCATTGCAGGGATAGTTCCACCACCAAGCCACAGGACGACCAAGTTCTTTGTTCATCACCGCCAAATCATTACTATTGGGCACTGCCCACACGCCCCATCCTGTGGTGTAGATGGTGATATCGGAAGGCACAGCCGATAAAGCCTTGAAGAAACGTTTACGATCGGCTTCTTCCACCCAACTCAAGGTGTAGACTTGTGGCACAAAGTGCAGCGGACGCACACGAGCTTCGGGGGCACTGCCTGCCTTATTCCATTTCGCATCGATGGCTTTCTGCACTGCCGTCAGGTGATCCGCATTTGTTTTGCAGTCCGCTTCCGAAGTCGGCACACCTACATCATCTACGAAGATAGCAAACTGGCGCACGCCTAAGTCGTACATACTCGAAAACTTCTTTATGATGCGTGTCACCACATTGGGTTGCCCCACAAAATCATCGCCCGGATGGATAGCCCAGATGAAATTCACCTTTGTTGCTTGCGAAGTCTTCGACAAATCCTTCACCATATCTTGCGACATTCTGCCATATTCGATGTCCGTCTTCGTCAAAGTCTTGGGGTAAGGTTCTTCCCACTTTGCAGAGTGATAC
>QWCL01000241.1_pt1 | contig 35031 bp, 30 predicted proteins | sample 1972551 | NCBI WGS metagenome assembly QWCL01 (sample SAMN09866709, study PRJNA288562) | Human oral metagenome isolate term2_saliva, whole genome shotgun sequencing... | isolation source: mouth | host: Homo sapiens | place: USA: California
TAAGGGTCTTGCTGATACGGCTATGAAGACTGCCGATGCAGGATACTTGACACGTCGTCTTGTTGACGTTTCTCATGATGTTATCATCAATGAGGAGGACTGTGGTTCACTTCGTGGTCTTGAGTGTCGTGCCTTAAAGAATGGTGATGAAACGATTGCAAGTCTCTATGAGCGTATCTTAGGTCGTGTGTCTGTTCATGATGTTATCAACCCTACTACAGGTGAGATTTTGGTTGCTGCTGGTGAAGAAATCACAGAATCAAAGGCCAAGGCTATTGAGGAGTCTCCAATCGAGATGGTTGAGATTCGTTCTGTACTCACTTGTGAGAGTAAGAAGGGTGTTTGTAAGAAATGTTACGGACGTAACCTTGCTACAGCCCGTATGGTACAGATGGGTGAGGCTGTTGGTGTCATCGCTGCACAGGCTATTGGTGAGCCAGGTACACAGCTTACGCTTCGTACGTTCCACGCCGGTGGTGTGGCTGGTAATGCTGCAGCAAATGCAACTATCACAGCTAAGAATGATGCTAAGATTGAGTTCGACGAGCTTCGTGTCGTACCATTCGTTGACGATGAAGACAAGGAGTGTCAAATGGTTGTAAGCCGTTTGGCTGAAATTCGCTTCGTTGATCCAACTACAGGTATTGTCATGCTTACAGATAATGTTCCTTATGGTAGTTCTTTGTACTTCAAGTCTGGTGATACTGTTAAGAAGGGTGATTTGATTTGTAAGTGGGACCCATTCAATGCCGTTATCGTAAGTGAGTATGCTGGTATTCTCCGTCTACACGACGTGATAGAAGGTGTTACCTATAAGGCAGAGACTGATGATGCAACAGGTCTTACTGAGCGTATCATTATAGATTCACGTGATAAGACAAAACTTCCTACAGTTGACATTGTTAAGGTTGGTGCTAAGAAGGGTGCTGATGGACAGTATGCTGCATCTGATATCCTCGGAACATACAACCTTCCTGTAGGTGGTCACTTGGAGCAGATACTTCTCGATGGTGCTGAGATTAAGACGGGTATGACACTCGTTAAGATTCCACGTTCTGTTGGTGGTGCTGGTGATATCACTGGTGGTCTTCCACGTGTAACTGAGCTCTTTGAGGCTCGTAACCCATCTAATCCTGCTGTTGTATCTGAGATTGATGGTGAGATTACTATGGGCAAGGTGAAACGTGGTAACCGTGAGATTATCGTTACTTCTAAGACAGGTGAGCAGCGTAAGTATCTCGTAAGCTTGTCTAAGCAGATTCTTGTACAGGAACATGATGCTGTTCGTGCTGGTACACCATTGTCTGATGGTATTATCACCCCAGCTGATATCTTGTCTATCATGGGTCCTACCGCCGTTCAGGAGTACATCGTTAATGAGGTTCAGGATGTCTATCGTCTTCAGGGTGTGAAGATCAATGACAAGCACTTTGAGATTATCGTTCGACAGATGATGCGTAAGGTACGTATCGATGACCCAGGAGATACTACATTCCTTGAGCAGGAGCTTATTGACAAGCTCGACTTTGCAGAAGAGAATGACCGTATCTGGGGTAAGAAGGTTGTTACCGATCCAGGTGATTCTGAGAACTGCTATAAGGGTCAGATCCTCTCAGTACGTAAGTTGCGTGATGAGAACTCAAGTCTTAAGCGCCGTGACCTCAAGCTCGTTCAGGTGCGTGATGCTGTTCAGGCTACTGCTACCCAGATACTCCAGGGTATCACACGTGCTGCTCTTGGAACGAAGAGCTTTATGAGTGCTGCTTCCTTCCAGGAGACAACTAAGGTTCTTAATGAAGCTGCTCTCCGTGGTAAGAGTGATAATCTTGAGGGTATGAAGGAGAACGTTATCTGCGGTCACCTTATCCCTGCTGGTACTGGTCTTCGTCAGTGGCAGAAGATTATCGTTGGTTCTCAGGAGGAGCATGAGCGCATGGAGGCAAACAAGAAGAATGTTCTTGATTTCTCTAAGCAAGAAGCAGAGGCTACGCAGGAGTAATCCTTAGCCTTTCATACATAGATAATAAGGGATTTGCAGTCTATTCTGCAGATCCCTTTTTTAGTTTTAATATATAGGCTTAAGTTGTCTAATGCACATAAGCAAAAGCGTAATGTGTAGTTTAATCATTATGTGATTAGTAGTAACTCCTTATTTGTGTTCTCTCTATTGCCATGTATATATGAGGTAAAAAGTTTTGTTATTACATTTGGGCAAATGATAATAATGTATTATCTTTGCATTAGTAATAAAGTATTATCTAAATCTTTTAATTAAAATGGACAATAACAATCAGAATCAAGAGGGTCAGCAGTTACAGATTGATCTCTCACCAGAAATCGCTAAAGGTGTTTATACAAACTTCCAGATAATTTCTCATTCAAGTTCAGAGTTTGTACTTGATTTTGCTACACTTCTTCCAGGTGTACCAAAGGCAACTGTTACAAGTCGTGTTATCATAGCTCCAGAACATGCATTGCGTCTTCTTGCAGCTTTGCAGGACAATGTTGTTCGCTATGAGAAAGAGTTTGGTAAGATTGATCGCCATGAGCCAGAGCAGGAACCACGTACGATTGCTCCATTCGGTCCTGGTAAGGTTGATGCATAAACAGCTCTCTTTAAGGAATAAATAATGAAGCCGCCCAAGGTGTTGGGTGGCTTTGTTGTTTATATGATAGGATGGTGTGGGATAGGAGGGCGGTGAGGGTCCTTCTGGTTATATTAGCGTCTCTAGGCAAGCTAGCGTCTCTAACAAGCGAGCATTCCTAGCTGTGGTAGCATTTCTAGGCATGCTAGTATTTCTAGGCAAGCTAGCATTCCTAGCCGTGCTAGTATTTCTAGGCAAGCTAGCATTTCTAGGCATGCTAGCATTTCTAGGCATGCTAGCATTTCTAGGCATGCTAGTATTCTTAGCCATGCTAAGCAATCAGCTTATTGGTTATTTGCTTTTACTGATGAGTCTGCCAATTCTGGCAGTCCTGCTTGTTTCTCTAAAGAAATACTCTTGTCATTTATTCTTCATTATTAATAACTCATTTCTTAGCCTCTCATTTTCAGCTTTCAGTTCATTGTTTTCTTCCTGTAGTCTTTTTATAAGTTCGTCTTGCTGCCTTCGATAGCCAGTTCGGGCAGCATACATTCGCTCTTTAATCCCTCCTTGTTCAATGAAAGCTTTCTGAAGATGTTCAAGATAGCGACACATCATTCGGTCAGTAATATGTAAGAGGGTTATAGCAGTATTACAGAACTCTTCTGCTGTCCACCGATAGATGAATGGTTTATAGGCAGCATAATCATTATTCAACCTGCAGAAATTGAGGAGAGGGATATAGCGAGGATGATTCTTTCCCCACAATTGAAGATGTCGCGACTTGATGTAATCTTCGTAATCAGCTCTTAGTTCTTGTAGACTGCTACGTGCTACATTAATAAGCTTCAGCTCCATTTCAGTAGACGTTACACCATCTTCTGTTCCTTCGATGATATTCTGCTTTCCTGACCGAGCCGCTTGTACCATCTGATCAACTGTGCGGTCTCCATAGAGAGGAAGAAATCGTTTACAGAAGGAGAAAGTTAACTGATATAGAGTATCAGTCTTTTGATAGAAACGCAATGTCTTCCATTGTTGGTTCTTTCGTAGTATGTTTTTGTCCTCATTATTATCTTGAGCACTCTCAGGTAGGTTTGTTTTCATACAAATTGTTTTCTTTTGAAAGCAAAGATACAAAAAGAGAGGAATAAAGTCAATAGATGTCTTTCAAAAGTTATTCCTCCCATAGAATTAATAGTTAACTTATAGCAACGTAGAAAGTATGGCTTAAATAATATAGGTACTGAGTTGATTATGACTTAATGACCGTTAGATTTCAAGAAAATATCTTTTTGAGGGCCTACAAACACTCCCTTGAAAACTCGTCAAGCATCTATTCTTATTTAGGTTTACACCTGTTTGAAAGATAAGAAAATAATAACGGACGCAGAGATTGTGCGTCCGTTACAGATAATATAGTTATATGATATGCTTTATAGCCCTTGACTTTGTAATTCTTTCTCAGGCATTGGCAGCCACTTAATCTTACGGTTTGACCAAGTTGTTGCAGCTGTTCCTTGTTCCAAACCACGGCGGATATCTGCAGTTCGTTCACCACGAAAAGCAAGGAAGATACGACGCAGAGCGGCTATCTGAGGGAGGGTAGGGACCGTTGATAGCTGACTTGCAGTATCATATTTCCCAATGACTTTGTTTATTTTTGTCAGTGCATCACCTGTCATAACACCCCTTACAATGAGTTCTGCTTTGACGAGATGGATATCATTCTCGTCTGATATTGTCAATGTACCCTTTCTTGTTAAAGCCGAAGCATAAATGTTATAACGATTAGGGTTCTTCTTATCGACACTTGCATGGGCCAGTGGAAGAGCTTTCTTCTCAGCATCTGTTGTTCTTGCAGCCTCTAATGACGGACTTACCTGTACGTCACGACTATTAGGACCAATCGCACTGTAAAGAGGGTTATCAGCCCCATCATTGTTATAGATAACCTCTACGCTCTCACCATCTTTCAGTGCATCTCCTATCAAGGACTTTGCTTCAGCATACTGTCCAAGGTGCATAGCGAGTTTCAGTTCATAGGTTTTTATCTGTCTACTGGCAGCCTCATTGTCAAACCCCCTATAGTTCTTCAGTGCGTCAGACTGAACCTCTTTCAATGCTGCTTCATACTGTTCTTTAGCTTGATTTAGCATCGTTTCGTGTGATACCACAGTCTTGTTAAGGATGACAGAACCACCTTTTGCCGCAGGAGTGGTAGAGAACGACTCTGCAAGTAGTTGAAGTGCATAGCCAGCATGGAGGTGTCCCACGTATTTGCCGTATGCCTTTATAATCTCAGTCTGTTCAGCGTTAGCTCCTGTTATCTGACCTGCAATCTCTGACAGTTCGACACTTCGAGCATAGTAGTTGTGTATTTTATTCCACAAGTCACTTTGTGTTCCCGATGTAGGAGTGAGGTTGTCTGTTGCTATCTGGCGGTAAAGGAGAGCATTAGGAATTGTCCCTTCGGTCAGTTCGTCGACTGTCGTACCTAATGCGAGGAAGGCTGCTGAAGCTGCATCACCCTGTAGTGTCTTCACATAAGCAGTCAACGGACCATCACTGATAGTATTTGTTTGGACGATAGCAATCATCGCAGACTTATTCAATTGTTCTTTTGTAAGTGTATTACTTGGCGTCCCTGCATTCTCTACCCACGAGTCGCAGCTTGTGAGCAGTAGTGCGAGGGCGAGGAGGGTATATATTGACTTCTTCATTGTCATGTGTTCTTTGTTATAATGTGAAACTTAGCGTTGCTGTGTAAGTACGTGGGTGAGGCGTGTTGGTGATGTCACGTGACAAACTTCCGATACCTCTTTGTTTACGTGTTCCACCATTGCCTTCTACCTGAGGGTCAGCACCTGAGTAGTTGGTAAGGACAAACACGTTCTGTATAGCAAAGGAGAAACGCATACCATTAACGACATTCTTTGTTAGCTTACGTGAGAGTGACGAAAGGTCATAACCTAAGTAAAGGGTCGACAGACGCAGGAAATCGGCTTTCTCTATGTAGTTTGCTCTATAACGTGCACTATGAGCTAATTCCTCAGCTATCTGATTGTATTCTGCTGTCCCTACTGCGGTGTTAGCCAATGCTTGCAGTTGATCGTTACGTTTCTTGAGGTTATCACCCAATCCCGATACGTTATAGAAACTTTGGTTATAGACTGATGCCCCTAATGCATAGTTCCATTTTGTTCCGAAAGTGATGTTCTTAAATAGCTTCAAATCGAAACCAAACGAGCCATTGACCGATGGGAAGGGTTTACCAAGATACTGATAGTCCTTGCTTTCTATTGCTCCTATATTTGCATTATATGTACCATCAGCATTGAAGGCTGGCTTCTCTACTGTATGATAATAGAATGCATAAACTGGTTGACCCTCTTTCACTACATTAGGATAGTTGTCGATATCCCTTCCACCGGTGTCCGTCACCTTGTTCATCTGATAGTTAAGGTTTGCATATACATCAAGAGAATGACGATTGGCCTGCCTCCATAGATTTCCATTGTAGCTTAATTCGAGTCCATGACCCTTTACACGTCCAACGTTACGAGGGATACTTCCAATCCATCCATCACTCGAAAGGAGTTCATCATAGATAATGGCATCCGATGTGTACTGCGCATAGAGTGTCAGACTTAGCGTATGGTTGTTACGAATAGTCCAGTCTGTTCCCAGTTCAATCTCCCTCATGCGCTCTGGTTTAATGTCTGGGTTTCCTTTGTATTGTGGCTTGACAATAGGACCGTAGGCGCTGGTCCCACTCATCACGTAGGATGTGCGGGCATCTGTAGGGTAGGGGAGTCGACCACTCTCACCGTAGGCAATGCGGAACTTTTGGTTCTTGAGGTTGTATGACGCACTTAAAGAAGGATAGAAGATACTTGCCACATTCCTACCAATGAGGTTGGATGCGTCACGTCTTAGGCCTGCATTAATAAACAGTCGGTTGTCATAATTCAAGAAGGCCTCGCCGTAAAGACCCCATGTTCGTTGCTCAAAGGTCGATTCTGTCACCGTCCGTTCGGTAGCAGCTGATAGGTTATCAATATCACTTCTAAAGCGTGAAGCCGATATACTGTTCAGTGTTTCATACTGACGTGCAATCTGTGAGAGAAGCGTAGCCGTGAGGTCCCATCTGTCTGCAAGGTGGAATTTACGAGTGGCTTTTATGTCCCAGTTAAAGTTAGAGTTGCGTCGGTTGCTAATATTCTTTGCTCCCTCTGCGTTATTACCTAACTTATAGCCGAATGGCAGACGATAGATACCTTCTGTATGATTGATGTCTGCTCCGATGATAGTCTCAATCTTTACGTCGGCTGGTAACATATAACTCAGACGTAGGTTACCGATGAAACGGTCGTTTCCGTAGGTCCAGCTCTGTGCTCTCCACGTGCTTTCATCCACGTATGGCCATGGAGTCTGATTAATCATAAGATTCCAAATGGCATCGTATCGGCCCATAGCTGTCTGCGGCAAACTGATGTTTCCGTGTATGTAAGAGGCTGTAGCACCAAGAGAGAAACGACCAGAACGAAGGTCATAGGCCATTTTTGCACTATGACGCTTGTCTTTGTTGCCTGGTACAATACCCGCTACATCGTTCATATTGTATGAGAAGAAAAGGTTCTGATTACCCTTAAAGGCCTTTGACACTGACGTGTAAATCGTCTTCTGCCAACCTGTCTGAAAGAAATTGTTGATGGGGTCGTTGTTAACAAACTGGTCGTATTTCTTTGCAAGGGTGGCTGCACCTAACGACATCTTCACCTGTATATCGGCCTTTCTATTCTCCGCATTAGACGTCTTGCCACGTTTCGTTGTGATGACAATAACACCGTTAGCGGCTTCTGCACCATAGCTGGCAGCAGCAGAAGGACCTTTGATAACGTCGATAGAGGCTATGTCGTCAATGGTTAAGTCGTTGAGTGCACTGAGCGCATCTTGCGAGCTATTGATGTCTGAAATGTGCGAACTGTTGTATTTGACACCATCTACATAGATAATAGGGTCACGCTCCATGCTCATTGTTGCACCACTACGCATATTGAAACGGATAGGCATTCCCACCTTACCGTTGCTCTGATACATCTGGACGCCACCCACCTTACCATCAAGCATGTCGCTGAGAGAGTTGGTATGGGCGTTCTTGCTAAGGTTAGACATATCTATATGGTCAACCTTACTGCCCAGTGCTTTCTGACTGCGAGCACTGGAAATACTGGCAGTGACCTGTACCTCCTGAAGGTCTATACCAGGGATAAGACCGATGGTTGGCTGACCTTTTAAGGTTTGTGCCTTAATGTCTTGTTCCTTAAAACCTATATAACTGATGTGGAGGGTCTGGTCGTCGTTTGTATTTAGAGAGAAGAAACCATCTTCATCTGTGACGGCTTCTATGCCTTTCTGGCCTCTTACGACAGCACCAATAATTGGTTCTCCTGTGTCTTTATTAATAACACGCGCCTTGTACATAGTCTGCGCATTCAAACTAACAGTAGAGGTGATTGCTAATAAAGCAATGCCTCGTTTGAAATTTTTTATCATGAAATGGATTTGGGTTACCCTTTAAAAATACTATTTAGACTATCTTTTCTAAAACATAATCTAATACAAAGCAAAGATAACCTTTTTGTCTCGATGACACAATACCTAAAAATTGTGATTTCTAAGGGCTGTTAGATGGGCTTATGGCTTGTTGTCTCAATCAGTTATTAGTTTTAATACCCCTTTTTCTTATACTTTATTTGGTTTCCTAACATCTTAGACACTAATGAACAATAGGAACGATAGAGACTTTTTCTTACCTTATAAATGATGTTCCAAATGGTCCACATGTCTTTAGAGTCCGTCTTTCTTTAAGTTTTGAAGGGCTATAGACTCAAAAGTCAAGTGCGGTCTTAATGATTCTGATGAGAGTATTCACCTTCATTAAAATGGCTCTACTCTATCCATGAAGTTGTTTGCATTCATATAGCCTATGAGTCCTCTTTCTGCTAATTGTGCCTTGCAACGTTAGTATTCTAAGCTCATTCATGGGTAGCATGGCCTTCTTCAAAGAAAGAGGTGATGCAAAAAAGCTATCACTTAAACGCAACTGTCAATTTCTCAAATGGTTCAAATGATATTTATTCTATCGTGTCTATCCAATTTAAGAAATCTTCTCAGGCTCCATGTCCACTCCTTTACTCATTCAAACCCAGCCGCTCCATGTCCTTGCCATAAAGCCTCTCAAACTCCTTAGGCTTCAGTCCGTGGGCAAGGTAGAGCTCTACAAAACGCTTATTGACCGAAGGTTTAATCGTAAGTAGGTCTGTTTCACTTGCACAAAACTCTAAACCGGTTAAGCTCTTTATAAAGAAAATAGGCAAAGGGTTGTCTTTTGTTCCATAAGAAGGGTCATGCCACTGTGTTCGATTGACGTAAGCAGAAATCATTTTGGAGTCGTAAATTATACTTAATCTTTCTTTCTCTACGTCATACCAGAATTTATCATCCGTCTCACTTTGTATTACGTTATATCCTCCAACAAATGAAATAACAGCCAGATACCTCTTGTATTTAGGAGAGTAGAAGCATATCTGTGAATAAGTAGAGACCTCGGTGTGTGCCGTTCCTGCAAACCAAGCACGTGAAGTGAATGTTTTGTGTATTGGTGTTATCGCTGTGCAAAAGGGTATAGGAACCACTATTGTATCCGAATTCTGAATGTATGTGTCTGCATAAGGTGTAGCAGCTTTATTGCCGCCGAGGGTAAACTTTGCAATAAGACTGACAACCAGTGGTGTTGCTACGGTAAGTGCAAACACCGTTCCAAGGTTAGAGGCTATCGAAGGAATCCTTGATCTGATAAAGTCATTCATTGTTTTATGGTTTTGAAAGCTCCGCCGCTTAGGTGCTACTAAATGTATGCAAGCACTGTCAAAGGTATTCATTCCTACAGAAATAACAGTCGTTATCGTATATTCTTTAAGACTTTTTAGCGTAGAAGGCTGTCCTCACCTTCGCAACCCATTGGAATAGAGAGAGGAATAGAATGTGAGATAGTCTTTGTAAGACTGTCGATAGAAGGCGTAGGAACGTCAAATGTACAAGTAGGAATTGTAAGGATATTTCTTAGCCTACTCCCCTATACATTCGAAGAAAGGCTGAGCTTGATGGAAGAAGAGGCCCTTCTGTGTTCAAGAACATGCCCTTCTTGCCTATTGAAGACGCCCTTCTTGGGGAAAGAAAGGCATCTTCTATAATATTGTGTATAACGTATTGATTTATTGCATGTTATAAGTTATACTATGGGGACGATGTATTCGTGTTTAGTGGGTGCTTATCTTAATACGATGTAATGATTTTTTACGTTCTTGTTAGTTCTGCTAACTTGTGGCAAAAACGCCGAGATACCGCCATGAAGATACTGATAAGTGAAGTAGATTATTTCTTTTTTTTACAGAGAATACTAAAAGCTTGCAACGTAACAAACTTTAAGGCTATAAGGAGTATTTGGCAAATCACTCGAGTAATTAGGTATATATTTGCGGATTCTTAGTAGCTGTCTATATGCTATAAAAGAATTTGATTTATTGTTAAGGAGTAAAACAGAATACATATAAAATTCTTGTTATTTACTCTGGGTCTGGTCCGTCTGATTCATCTGAAAACCCTTCTTTTTCCATCTCTTCCATTATTTTAGGACTACTGATACCAAAGTATTTATGTGTACGTGCATATTGATAAACCTCTTTACAGCGGAGCATTATCAGACAAGTCCATGGCATGGGGTCCCATAGGTTTGATGTGATATACTGTCGATACTTCTCACGCATCTTATGTTCTGAGTTTGCGAAATAACAAAAGATTTGTGCCTTCTGTTGAAGAGTAAAGTGCTTACTATTCATATCATTCTCATCTCGCATAAGATCATATATGTAATTGGCAAAATGGTCATCATAATAGTCATGTTTTTTGCCTGTAGTATTATTCTCAATGGTCTCTATCAATAATGTATGTGCTATTATATTGTTGTTGGGAGCTTTATCAAAGATTCTATTTACAAAGTCAAATGGTTCATCTACATGCCTGAGAAAATACCATTGGTTAAGTTTGGGACTTTGATAATAACGGTATGTAGAGAATAAGTCATCTAAGATGTCTTCTCCATTATAAGGCGTTCCAAGACCATCATCATCTCCTTGGGATTGTAAGTTTTCCAAGAGTTTAAAAGCATTTACATCATTATAGAAGATAAAGTTGTTTAGTGCTTTAATTTGCTGAAAGACCTGTGATTTCAATTTTATCTTGTTTCCCTCTACGGACAATAGGTCACGAAGTAACCAGTTGTAAGTTATGAACCTATTCTTATATATCGCATAATAGGGCGAGGTAAAGTCGAAGTCACCATCAGTCCCAATTCCCTCATAGCCTTTTGTCTTATCCATTTTCAACTGATATCCAAAGACATATTTGACCCTTTCTTGGAACAGCTTTGAAGAAGGTTGCTTGTAGCTATGAGTAGTAAGATAGTATTCTACCAAGGGGATGGTCAGTTGGAAGTCTGTCTCTGTAGGCATATATTGGGGTGTGGACTGGTCATCACGGAAGTCACCTCCATTCCATGCATTCTCTTGTAATGCTATATGTTTTAGCAAGGTACCTTTGTCAATGCCCATCTCTTTTAACTTTTCCATACTGATTATGCTGTCATAATGAACATGTGATGCCTTATGTGTCTGCATAGCAACAATGTTCATGCGCTTTGTCTTTTTAGTACACTGAACGAGCATAGTTGTCAGTACTAATAAAAGGGCTAATTCTAATACTCTTCTCATCTCTCTTTTTCTTTGAATAACCTACTGCAAAAGTATAAAAACAATATCGAATGGGGTTGTGCTCAATCAAATGGAATCCTTTTCAACAGACACAAGTAACGTGTGCGAATATAGTTAATCTTGTCTTGTCTCAATGCTCCTATAATGACCATGTTCATCTGTTCTGTCTTATATCCTTGTGTTGACTCCCATGTGATAAGATGAATTATGCATCATTGTTGTTCTACTTGTTGTCTATAGGAGGGTTTAGGTCTAATCCTTCCCGTTCTATTTCATCCATCATTTTAGGACTGCTGATACCAAAGAACATGTGTTCACGTGCATACTGGTAGACTTTCTTACAGTTGGTCATTATCACATACGTCATAGATGTTCGGCCCCAATTGGTTGATGGAATATAATCAGCATATTTGTTGCGCATCTTATATTCTTAATTTGCCAGATAACAGAATATTCGTGCTTTTTGGTCTATATTAAATTGTGCGGCGTTCATTCCATCTTCATCTTGTAACACTTGATACACATATATTAGGAACTTCTCATTGTAGAAAGAGCTGTTCTTGCCTGTTGTATTCCTCTCGATAGTCTCTATCAGTTCTGGGTGCACGATTAGATTGTTCCCTTTCCCTTTGTCAAAGATATAGCAAAGGTAAGCAAAAGGAGTCTTTCTTTCCGTATTAAAGAACCATTGATTTAATTCAGGACTCCCAAAATAAGAATATTCTTTTAATAAATCCTCTAACATTCGGGAGCTGTTGTAGTAATCGCCAATATCGTCTGTCTTCCCCTGATATTGATACCGCTCTAATTGTTTCAATGCACCCGTATCATTATAAATCAAGAACTTGTTTAGTAATAGGATTTGTCGTAGGACCCCATTCTTTAGGCTAACATTATTGTTTTTGATAGTAATTAAATCACGGAGTGGCCAATTGTAAGTGATAAAGCCCTTCTCACTCACGGCATAGAATGGATTAGCAAAGCCATAACTAATATCATCTTTAAGGCTTGTAAGCAACTCTCCAGCCTTTAGATTCTTTCCAAAAACCTCCTTTATCCTTTTTGTGAATAACGCTTTTGAAGGTTTCTTAAATCCATGCGTATATAAATAATGCTCCACCAATGGTATTGTCAAGAGAAAATCCTCCCGTGTCGGCTCATATCTCAGCTTGGATTGATCATCTCGAAAGTCACCACCATACCAAGCAAGTTCTTGAAGTTTTAGGTGCTTTAAAAGTTCCCCTTTGTCAATACCCCAATATCTTAAAGAATCCTTTGTTATTCCCTCTTGTTCGCTATTCTCACTGACCTTTTTGTTAGACATCTGAGAAACAGGTTTTGTAGGCTCTGATTTACACTGTGAGAATGTGACAGTGTAAACCATTAATATTGCCATCAATATTATTTGTTTCATATTCTATCTTTTTGAGTGGTGGGCGATAAAGGGATAAAGGACGCGACGTTTTCTTTTTAAATTCTCCTCATCATGCCCAAGTTAAATGATGAGCATGTAAGCTTAAGCTCGTTTTGTTAACATCACATGAATGTCTATTGGTAGGATTCAACAAGCATGTGCAAATTTAGAAAATCTTTTCATAATAGCATTGTATTGGTGACATAAAATCTTCTAATCGATTTGTTATGACATAGATGGATGTTGAATTATAGCGTAGTGTTTAGTCTAAGTTCGCATTTACATGTTATATTCACAGTTCGAATCTTTAATGTTTACTCGTGGTAAATGGGGATGAATGTATCAGTTCTATGTCCCATTGTCTGCCAATCCAATGGTCATGACGCGCCTTTCATACTAAAAATACCATCATAAGGAGTAATGTTCTAATATTTTATTACTATCTTTGTCATGCTTTGTAGAACTGTTCTTTTATCGTTTAGCACCATAAAGTTAGTGTGGATTCTACGGATAGCAAACACTGGAGGACGCATAGCTCTTCAAAAACTTATAATATTTGGTTGCCGAATTAAGGCTTATTTAATCATATAAAGTATGGAGAATAAATTTTTAATAATAATATTACTATTATTGATAATTAGCTGTAAGAATACAAGTCAGAAATATCCAAGGAAGAGTCAAAAGGTTGAGACAAGAAAAGAACAAGTCCAATCGACACTTAAACTTTCGCCAATGGAAGAGCAATTGATAAGAGATTATTATGAAATAGAAGAGCCAGAAGGCATAATAGTGCAGCCCAATGATATGCAGGTGAAATGTACTGACCTGGCTGTTCGTCTGATTTGTCAGGAACTTATAAGTAGGGGGTTCAAGCCTCTTCCTTCCCAGGAAGCCTATAAAAGGGTATATCAGATCTTCGGAGTTGATTTGAATAAACGTCCCGAAGAACTAATACAGGAGGGTTTCTGGATATATACAGGTAAAAGGAACACAAGGGAACGAAATATGCAAAAGAATATCATGGCTTTGAAAACGGTCCCTGATGGTCAGACCTTTGGTGCCTTTTGGGATTTACAGACGTTCGTACCTCAATACAATTGTATAATTCTTTCACCCTCGCTCGATCAAGTTGTTACCATAAAAGGAACCGTTAAAGGTGCAGATGGAGAGGAATACATGGATACAGAGAAAGGCAAGATCGTCTATTCCTTAGATAAGAGTATCTTTTACAGAAATCAGTTCATCTTCCACGACAGCAAGGAGGCACTCACTTGGCTTATGAATAATGATAAGGACTTCCTTCGTGATTTGTTCCTGAAATACGGCTATGACAAGTCTGATGTAATCAATAAGATGATGATAGATGAGGTGAAAGGGGAGAAAGGACTCCCTATAGGAAAAGAATACAAGAAACTCTTTGTTTCAAAAGGTATGGATGGAAGGCTTCTCATTCATCAAGCGCTGCTGCAGTATATGTTGAAACATGCTAACAAACGGAACCTATATTACTGTATGTTGGATGAATATTTATCATCCTTGCTGGACCTGGAGAATGAACCAGAGTTCGACGATCTGACGAAGGAAGAGAGATATAAAGCCGGTGCATACATTGGGTATTATTATGGTCTTATGTATGAGAAGTGTATGGGGACACCTTGTGATAATCAAGGTTTTGGATATGCCTTGTACTATCAGAAAGACTTTGTTTCATACATCAAGAAGAATAACTATTTCCAACTGAAGGACTTTGATAAGATAATACAAAGGCACTATGACCGGTATCAGGAAGGAGTTGAGATAGAAAGACATCGTATGTCTGGTGAATAGTATAACCTTTTAATCATTTAAAGAGTAATAATTTATGAGACTATTAAATTCTTTCTTTAGCCGTTCTAAGCGGGAACAAGATAAACCTATCAGGGATAAATTAAAGGACAAAAAGTACTTTGAAAAGATGCTGAGTATTAAGTTAGGTGAAATAGCAGATGATGAAAAGTATATACAAAAAGAAAGAAATAACAATGATGGAATTGTACGACCTTTTTTATATTGGTGCTCTGCTGTGGATCATATACGGGCAATAGAAATAAATTACTCTATGGGTGAAGATATAGGACAATTAAGAAAGTTATACACAAGGTCATTGGATAATTATATACTTGGAGCTAATTTTAGGAATCCAACGTATGCAGATGATTTAGATAGAATATCATTAGGAATATTATTAGACATAGATAATATAGCTTTTAATCGTTTGGCTGACTATGTGCTGCAGATGGATGGGCAGGCTAAATCAGTAGGCTGGACACCTGATCTGTTACTTTGGTTTCTGCTGAACGCTCGATTGGGAGATGATAAGAAACAAACGTATGCAGATAAACTTGCTTTCCCTAAGTTATATAAAGGACTTTTTAAGTTAACGAAGATAATAGATACACAAGAAGCAAAGAAAGCTCTTGAGGATTATATAGGGAAATGGTATAATCTAAATAAAGATGCACCTTGGCACGATAATCATTTGATGAAGTTCTGTTACCGAGGCTATTGGGCATGGGAGGTTGCAGCTGTTGCAAAGATAATGCACATCGATGATTCTGATCTTAGGGACAATCCGTTTTATCCTTATGATATGGTTCATTGGAAGGACAACGTAACAACTGAGGGGCATCAACATAACAGTTATTCTCGTTAAACTATATTCGTCAAGTCTTGAGGGCATTACTATTAAAAGAAAACATTGTAGTAGAAAGGAATTATTATGAAGATTTTATCAATTATTACAGATTGTGGTCGACACATTAAATGGTTGGGGCTTTGCATGTTCCTTATGTTATCTGTCCAATCCTGTGATACGGGATTTGTGCTTCCGTTAGATAACAGCAAGTTTAGCTATGACATTTCTGTATCGGAGAATAATAAGGTTAAGGTTAGTGGTATGTACTTTAATGGCTGGCATTACCTAATCTTTGATTTAAAAGGAGAATATGTAATCAATCCTGATTCCTTAAAATTGGGTTTTTCTGATAAGAATATAAGGGTAGGAAAATCATATCCCTATTCTGCAATTGATACATATAAAAAAAACAATACATACGTAAAGAATCGTTTAGTTCTTGTACAGTTAGGTTATGAGCGTAAAGATGAGGTGCATAAGCTCAACGATTCTTTAGCTCTATTTGTTTTACCATCAGATTTCATTATGAGAAATGACAAAAGAGTACTCACTGATTCGTTAAGAATAGTATTGAGGAGACCGAAGAGAAAATAGAAGTGACGATTAACTGTTTTAATATCTTTTGTTCTTCTAACGAAGGGTATTTAACAAACATACTTGAACGCAGTGTAAGTTTTCAACATAACACTGGCAAGATAATATTAAGGTATATTGCAATGTTTTCTTCGATAACAATTAGGATTAATCCCTTCAATATAGAGTATTATTTCGTACTATTGGAACTCGTAGAAACCACTTTCGTATTTGGGTCACGAATGTATGTATCTGGCTCTATAACGAATCGTGTGGGTAATCATAGAGAACTCAGATAAAAATATTACCTTTGTCTTATGAATATTACCGAGATATTTACACAGGTTTTATGCCTATCAGAAGCAACTTGTTAAAAGGAGGGTAAGAGGATTCGTAAATACAGAAAGCTTTAAGAATATGGTCTATTCCATAAAAGGGGAGCTTAAAAAGGATTACCCACACGATTCGTTATAGAGCCTTTTTTGTAGAACTCGTATTTTGATATTTGAAAATTTAGTGTAAGCCAACCAGCAAGTGCAAAATTATTTTTTGTTTTCTTTTAGAATATTGCGGAAAATTTATATCTTTGCAACTGGGCATACTATGTGCTCATACATTTTGGTAAAAAGAGGCGTTATGCCCTATTCTTGTATGTACGAAGCCTGAGAAACTTCCAAACAATGTGACAAGAAAGGTCGTAATGGTCTCCACGCATATAGCGTGGGGCTGTTATTCCCACATCTGTCACAAAAGGTTTTCTCAGGGCCTGTACATTAAGACGTGGAGCATACAGTTCCACGCTTCTGCATAAATACACTAATACCCAATAGGAACTGTAAGGGAATAACAGTTGCGCCCGACACGAATCAGGGAATTTATTATGATTTCTGATGTAATTAGAAAAGGTAGTTTTTATCAAACCCTAAACGAAAGTGGAAAGAAGATTAAAGAAATCCATCAAAATTCTGTTGGAGAGTTACAAGGATTTACAGATAGATTTATTGTTTTTCGTAAAGGGAGTTTTTTCGCAACTTATGATGAGAACTTTAAAAAGATTAAAGAAATCCATCAGAACTCTGTTGGCATTTTCAGAGGTGCGGCAGGACAAAATATGACTTTCATAAAAGGGAGTTTTGCTGTAACTTTTGATATAATGTTTAAGAAAATTAGCGAAAGACACATTTAAATAATATTAACCAGCAGAGGGATATATGTGTGTAACTTTGCTGGTTTACCTATTTGCTTATGGAATCATTTACTAATATTTCTGCAATACTCTCTGGCAAGAGTATTACAGTACCTAATTATCAACGAGCTTATTCCTGGGATACAGATAGCTCAAACAAAAGCCACAAACAAGTCAATACATTCTTGTCAGATTTACAAGATTATGTAAATAGCCGCTCTTCTACGCCATACTATTTTGGTCATTTTCTCTTTGAGGAGAAAGGTGAGAATAAATATGCTATTATAGATGGACAACAGCGATTGACAACTACCGTTATCTTTCTGTCGGCTCTCTATAAGCGATTAAAACAAATTAGAAACATAGAGAAGGTGGACGATTTTGATGATGACTTGTATATATTATATTGCAACACCATCAAACAGAGAAGTCAATATCGCTTTTCAACTGTGAGTTATGACAATCAGATGTTCCGAGATTATGTGATAGACCAAACGATCCATAATCGGAATGAGATAGATACAGTTTCAAAGGAAAGGATAGCAAATGCTTTTGATTTTTTCTGCAACGAACTAGCCGATAAGACAGAAGAAGAATTATTACAGCTTCTTGAGGCTATGACAAAAGCATCTTGCACCACCCATGTAGTCAAAGATGAGAGTGAAGCTGTACAAATGTTTATTTTCCAAAATAATCGTGGCAAGAAGCCTACAAATTTGGAGATTATCAAAGCCCAGTTTATGTACGACATACATCTGTATGCGCCCGTGGGAGATAAGCAAAATCTATTATCTGAAATTACAGAACGCTTTGAACATATCTATAAATCAATCTCCAAGATTGAGGGAAACATAGATGAAGACAATGTATTAAGCTATACCATAAAAGTTTATCGAAACTCTTTGGACGACATAGGCTCAACAGACTTTGTAAACAAAGAATTAGGCAAAGCCGATAGTTGTATATCATTCATTAGAGAATTTACGCAGCTACTATCGTCTTGTTTTAGTCAAATAAGCAACTTTTTAGATGAAACAAAGAAAAATATCACTTATCATGCTTTGCTAATTGCAGCAGATCGAAGTATTATGTTCCCTTTTGTTATCAAAGCATTGTTAAAAGGAATGCCTCAAAAAGAACTAGAAGAATTAGCAAGAGCATTAGAACAAATATTCCTCCGTCATCGGATTATAGGTACACGAGCTAATCTTTTGTGGCGTTTAAATGAATGTTATAAGAATATGGATAATAGTGCTAAAACAGTAGTCAATCACATCCAATGGATGAAGAGTAGAAAAGACTGGTGGGGCTATTGGAATAATGATGAATTATTACGTACTCTAAATATGGGAATGAACCACAATACAGCCAAAATACTCTTATGGAAATATGAAAATCACCTTATTCAATGTGGGAAAGCAGGATATAAGATGTTGAGATATGACGACATTGAGCAACCTCATCTTGAACATATCGCGCCACAAACAGAAAACAAAGAACCGAATAATGGATATTGCTCTTATGATGAGGACTTCTATAATCGTTATTTGGAATGTTTGGGAAACTACTTGCTACTGTCTGGTAGCCATAACATATCATTAAGCAATGAAAGATTCCAGAAAAAGCGAGAAAGTTATACATACTTGCGGCAGCAAAGGGAAGTTTTAGGAATGACGGAAAAAGACCTAATTTGGGATAAAGATAAAATTCATCTACGTCATTCAAAGATCGTTGATTACTTAATACAAACACTTTAAAGACAATATTTATGAGTAACAAAATTGAAAAGACTATAGAGTGGTGCATATATCAAAGCCGATGGCTTCAAGTTCCTGTTTATATCGGTATGTGCGTAGTGATGGGAATGTATTCATACGTCTTTTGTAAAGATGTCATACATAGCCTTATGAATATTGAGACATTCACAGAAGAAACTATGCTTATGCTCGCTATAGGGATTGTGGATGTTTCAATGGTTCTGAATTTAATCATCGTATGTGTAATTGGAGGATATTGGTCGTTTGTTAGCAGACTGGAAATCATAGAGAAAGACAAGGATAGTAATCAGTTTAGTTATCTTGGTAAGATAAATCCAAATGCATTAAAACACAAATTGATGATTTCGCTTATCAGTATTTCTGAAAGTTGGCATTACCTTATCTTTGATTTAAAAGGAGAATATGTAATCAATCCTGATTCCTTAAAATTGGGTTTTTGTGATAAGAATATAAGTTGTCCTTACGTATCATACGGTATATGAGCTCATGGCTAATATACTTGCCGTCCTTGACCAATACACCAGATATTTGTTCTGGAGACCATTGCTCGGTAATAAGAAGGCGTTTCGCCTCTTCCATGCCATTCTTGTCGACTGAACGATTGCGTGGCTTTCTGCGCCTTATTTGTACTGCATTTGCTTGAGCAGTTTCCCAATTATAGTGTCTTCTGACTCCACTATTATGTCTTTTCTCGCGAGACACTGTACTTGCACTTACATTTATCGCCTTGGTTATCTCTTTTTGTTTCGTTCTATTTTGGAGTAGCACAGAAATTGTGCACCTTTGTTCCGAGGTTAATTATTTGTACATTGCAATGTAAAATTAATTAATCTTTGGGAGACGGAGGTCTCTTTTTTTATGCATTGCTCATTGATTTTCCACTCATGGGAGCTGCTCACCCCCAAGCCCCTCAGTGTTTTCAGGTATGGATCATTAAGCTACACCAGCACTTGGGGTTGCGGTTCCATGTTGAACTTGCGTGTTTACTCGTGGTAAATAGGGAAGAATGTATCAGTTCTATCACTTTCTTGTTAGGTAAATTCTAATTCCCAGTTAATAGTATCGCTAAACCATCCATTTTCTTCTCCTAACATTACAACGTAATCTTTAAAGGACTCATTATCAAAGTCAGGATTATTCTCTTTGAAGGTTTTATTTGTAAGTCCCTTGTCTAACCATAGAAGAAACACTTTCCCCAGTTCGAACTTTTGTTCTACTTTATATTTTGTCTCATAGTCTTCAACAGAAACACAGAAATCTATTGTTAAATAATTGTCGGATTTCGTATAGCGAACAAAGGATTTCCTCCCGTAAGACTCTGGTAAACAGCGAATGGCAATGCCAATACTGATATCATACTTGTCGTATTTCTGGTTTACCTTATCCGTCAGTAAATCCCTTAAAGCTGTTCCCAGTTCGGAAACATTGGCACCAGCAGTATCTGTTACAATCGAAAAATCCATACACATTGAATGTTTAATTTATTACCAGCATATAAGCGACCTTCCCATACCAAACAACCTTTTAATGTCTAAATCTTAAGGACGAAATAGTCTTTCTACTAATGTGGGTATGAAGCACTTTTATGTGGAACCAATAGTTATCTAATATTTGGGTATATACTTAATTGTAAGCATCCTATATTAGCCGCCTTCCACTCTATCCAATAGGCTCTACAAGTTTGCCAACCTATAAGGGATATTTGAAATTAGAAGGTAGGAATCAAATTCTCGCTTAATCACTGAGATAGAACATTGCTGCCTATCGCGATCTTTCCAATAGTTTTATCATTTCAACATTCTTATGACGACGAGCAATGAATAGAGGTGATATTCCGCTCTTATCTCTCACCTTTGTTCTTGCCCCATACTTCAATAAGACTTTCACCATGTTTATATTATTCTTGTCTACTGCAATTATTAGAGGATAAGTTATATAGTCTCCACCAAGGTTACCCAAGCCATTTGCCTTTGCTCCATATTGTAAAAGAAGACAAGCAACTGGAAAGTTGTTCGTATTGCAACTCATTGCTAAAGGACAAAGTCCATCCTCATTATAAGCCTCGTTGGGGTTGGCGCCTAATGACAAAAACAACTTTACCAGTTCACAGTTTCCCTTATCTACTGCTATATACAGAGCATCATAGCAATACATATCATCAGAATATACACATTCTGTGTTGGCCTTCATTCCTATGAGTCTTTGAATAAAACGCTTGTTTTGATAAAGACAAGCATAACCTAACAAGGTATAGGAATGGTCAGTATCTGTGTGACACAAGGAGTCAATATTCTTTATATGTTTAACGTTGTTTTCAAAGTCAGATAGATTGCCTTCTTTTATTGCCTTCATGGTTAGATAATAATGGTCATAAAGACGTTTTTCTTGACAGTAACCACTACCTAATACCCCAAATAGGCACACAAATAAAATAGTTATTCTTTTCATATTCATTCTTATTGATTAATTCCAACATGGATTGCTGGTTCATTTTTTATGCTATAATACTACTTCTAAACCTACTTTATCTTTGATATATAACAAATTAGGACTCACAGGAACCGTTCGTTCATATTTATATGACATATCTGTATAATCTCAGAATAGTGCTCTTCATTTTGTTGAGGTTTGTTTTTAATGCTTCTCTGAAACACTTTATTTAATAGTATTGTCTGATAATAGTTGTTCTCAGTACTCATTTCAGAAAAGGTAAAACGAGGAGTAGATATTCCTGAATGATATAACTCATCCGCCAAATGATTTAATTTATCTATATCATTATTAAACCATTTATACTTGTCTTCCGAAATAGAATAATACCTTTCATACCAAGCAATCCAAGTAATTGTTTTGGCTAAAATATAATGTTTGAGTTCTGGATAGTAACCAACTTTGTAGTACCTATCCCTATTTACTTTAATTTCTTGTAACATGTATATCTAAAATTGTTGTAGTAGAGGCGAGACCCATAGTCTTCGTACTGTCCTAACTGACAGAAAGGAATGAAATCACAGATACCCTTATGGTTACTGAGGTCAGTATGGATATCGTGATCAGCTTATTGAATAATGTTGCCATACCAGTCATAAACATATTCACCGTTTGTCATGCAATCATACTGACTAACCTGTTCTAAATTAGTTATCTGTTTTCATTTATCATCGTTTGTCATTCTCTCTGTTGATAATGTTCCTTAATATCAACATCATTAGACTGCTCACAATATTTCTGTAACTCTTGAGACAAATTCTTATTTAAACAAATCGCAACTTTACATCCTTTATCTCCTTTGTCATATATAAGCTGCATAAGTTCTTCATTTAAGTTCTCACACTCTGCGATTTCTGACATTATACTATAGGCTAAGTCATTTGGTAAAGATGTTATTAATCTTCTTACAACAAAATCAAAATCTTGTTGCCTTATATTAAGTGACAGAGTGATATTATTTGAACTGTCCCAAATATCACTTAATCTCTTGAAATCACATATAATCTTCGTTTTATCTATATGAAGTACTTTCATCATTTATATTTTTTCAGAGAATTTTTGCCTAACTTATCAACTTGAGTTTCATTATGAACTTTAGAAACATTACAGTTTATCTATAGATAGTTTATTATCAAGAGTATGAGTATGGGAAGAAATAAGGTAAAGAGTCTACATCATTCGCATGAACTTGAATTTTATAGCCTTCTATCTTAAAAGTTCATACTCCTTGCATATTAACTTTCTTATAACAATCCACATGCACATCCATACGGCGAATTCTCTCTCAGCAAGCTAATTACTAAAGTTTCCCACCCTAATAGATAGATAGAAAAATAACAGTTTGTCGAATTTTCTTTGTAAATTAGTAATCGCAAAACAACTGATTTCAAAGACAAAACAACAAAACTGTTATGGAAGCAAAAATAGAGAAAATAAGAAGGAAGGTAGTAATAAGGAAGGTAAGTAATAGTAAAGAAAAGCCCCCACACACCTAATTAAAGGTGGTGGGGGTGTCTATATGTTGATGTTATGTAGCGTTATTAATGACACCCTTTATAATAGGGTTTCATTAATACCTTGGGTTGGTATTATAATTTAGTTCCCCTTTGGGGCTGTTGTGCTTGATGTTGTGTTTGCCGTCTGTGCTGCTGGCTTGTGCTTACTATTGCCGTGCTTGCTGGGGTGTATTGTGTCCCTTGCTGTGTTGCTGGTGTCCGTCCTCCTTGGGTGTCTGTGTACTCTTAAAGTAAAATAGAAAAAGAATTTTTAGTAAAAAAGGAAAAAATATAAATAAATACTGCTCGTTCCGTGACTTTAGAAAATTGATGTGTGTGAAAGGAAAGTTAGGGGGGAGGTTTGGGAAAGGGCCACCCCTTAAAAAAAAGGCCTCCCCCCCCCTGCCTTGATGATTAATTACTAATATGTTGCTTTCCTTGCTTGCTTTCCTTGCTTGCTTTCCTTGCTTGCTTGCTTCCTTGTTGCTTTCCTTCTGTCTTACTTCCTTACTTCCTTACTTGCTGGCTGTACTGCTGGCTGCTGTGTTGCTGCCTTGGTGTGTCGTTCCCTTACTAATTATTACAATACACTTATAATCGTTTATATTACCTTTGATAGTATATTATTCCAATACTCTAATTAAACACATTAGAAACAAAATAAAACAGCAAATAAAGTAATATAATAGTATTGTGTGCTGTCGTTGTCTGTTTAGTGTGTTATTACCTTGATGTTGTGTTTGCTGGTCGTCTGTGTGTGCTACTTGATAGATGATAGTTAATAGATGATGATATATAGTTGTGTGTCTATCTGCTTTCTTGCTGGCTGTGTTACTGCCTTGCATTAATTACGATATATTGCTTTGCTGTCTGCTTGCCTTTCTCCCTTGCTGTTGTTATTACCTTGCTGTCACTCTTACAATCTAATACCAACCCTTATTAACTCATTCATAATTAAGTCAGTCATAAGTCAGTCGGATAATACCACCCTTCAAAAGGTGGTTATTATCCTCCTTAACATTAACTACAAATCTATGAAAAAGTTATTTTCTTATATTACTTAAATATCTTATTATCAAGTTATTATATTATTAATATCCATTTTAAGCCGTTGTAACGTCCTTTAACTTTCGTTGTGGTATGTTGTCCCACTAATAGCGTTATATGCTGTCAGACGGCAATTAAACGGCTAATACGTTGATGTAGTGTGTATTATTCCTTTACTCCTTATCTTACATATTACCTTGCTATCTTACTATTGATTAGTAGTGTTGTTTGCTTGCCTGCATGCCTGCTTGTCTACTTGGTGTTTGCTGTGTTTATTATTGTCGTGCGTGGTGTTGTGTTTGCTTGGTGTATTGGTGTTTACTATTACTTCAATCTGTGTTATATATTTGCTATATGCTGTTTAATTCGTTCCTGCTGGCTTGTTAGTATCTTACCTTGCAATTATACCATTAATACGTATATATCGCTTCTATTCGTGTTTATTCGTTCCCTTGGGTGTTGCTGGTATCATATACGATAAAGCACCTTTGAAGGGTGCTTATCTCCTTGTACGTCTGATATTTAGGGTTGGTATTATTATTTATCTTTTCTTTTCTGCTTACATATACACACGAAAAAAAGGATAACGGCAATTATATCCGCTATCCCTTGATTATATATTGATTTGAAATGAATATATTTTGAATTATTATTTATGGTCTAAAGTGCATTAATCTGCTTAATTAACTCATCGTATTTCGTATTTCTTTTAATACCTTGTCTTGTTTTTCTTGTTCCTTTTGCTGTAGTTCCCTTCCTAAATCAATTCCAAAGAAAAAGGAACAGACACAACAAAATAAAACAATTAGCATAAAATATAAAAATGTCATATTCATATCTTTTATCTCTTTTCTTTGATTAGTTCTTTACACTCCTTTGCTTTTGGTAGTGGTGCTTTAAGTGCCTTTAAGTAAGTGGTATATGTCACATCATCGTGCGCCCATTGTGCTATAATTTTACTTTTAGTTCTGCTTATTACCTTGTAATAGATTTTATCAAGTGTTCTGTTTCGCTTGGGGTGCATTTTTTGAAGCATTATAACGTCCCCCCTTCTGACATCGTTTAAGTCGTAACCTTCATTATCTCCCCACCTTATCCACTGATATTCACCTGCTTTTGTTACTTTAGCGCAATAGATACGATTTTCACCCCATTTGTAATTAAATCCGTTAAAATGCTGGTGCATTATTCCATTTTTGAGGTTATAAATCTCTCTATCTGTCAGATTGTTATCTACATTTTCCATAATTGTATATAATTTAATTTTATTATTATATTATTTCTTTTAGTGTGCTTGTGTTTGCCCTTGCTTTGCTTCTTTGTATTTTGAAATTAAAAACCCCAATCCGTACCGCTCGTTATCGTCTAAGTTATTGAGTACATAATCAAAAAGACAATCTGTCTTGAACTCATCGTAACCGCTTCTTTGTGAGCGAATTAAGTGTAATAACTCCCTGCCTTCTTCTCCCCAAATATTCGCTATTGCATTAGCCAGCCCAAGCGTATCTTTATGATTTTTTGACAGTTGTATTTTATTCGCTTTAATATCTTCTATCATTAAATCTACTTTCTCTTTATCCTTTTCTGTAAGGGTTGTTTTTGCGCTACTCTCCACCCTTTTGTGGGTGTCGTGTGCTTGGGTTGGTATGTTTAATTTCTTTGTGTATATCTCACATTTAGTATTCCAATATTCCGCTTTATCAATACTCATATATCTTTCACGATTGACGTTTACACAACTACTATCTAACTTCAAACCTATTTTATTAAAGTCCTCCACCAACGCCTTAAATACCCCCTTAAAGTCGTTTTTATTATTCTCACTAATAGTTATTAAAGCGTACATTCCTTTGCCTCCTACTGATAATGAACTATACATAACATAAGGCAATGAGTTTATTTTTGTTCTCATTTCTTCTATTGATAACCCTTTGTTATCTTTTTCGTCAATGTCAACCGCAATTAGTGGGTTAATTTGCTTTATCTCCTTGGCTGTGGTGCTGGCACAAACACATGAAGGGGTAAATGATAATACTTTGCTTTTTGCCTGCTTATATGCTATTTCGTCTTTGCTTCTGTCAATGCTTCTAACCGCTTCTATTTCCTTCTTGCAAATTCTTCCCGTTATTATGGCATTGTATAAGTTGCTTTCATTCAATACCTTATGTTGTTTCATAATGCTAACTTTGGTATTAAGCAAAAAATCGGGGGTTATATGCTGCTTTTCTTCCTGCTTTTCCTCTTTTACTTCCTGCTTTTCTTTCTTTATTTCCTTACTTGCTGGCTGTACTGCTGTCTGCTGTGTTGCTGCCTTGGTTGTTCCTGCTGGCTGGCTGTCCTCCTGCTTTGCTTCTTCCTCCATTATTGCCTTCATTACATCGGTCGCAATTTCTTTATTAATACCCTTTGGGGCTGTTGTGTTGTTGGCTGCTGTTGTATCTGCTGGCTGTGTTACGTCCTCTTTAATTGCTGTTGTATCTGTTGGCTGCTCTCCTGCTGGCTGGCTGTCCGTGTCGCTATATGTAAAGTGTACAGGGTTATATTTAAGCGTACATTTGCCCCCCATTACTCCTTTTGCGCTGTCCCTTACCTTTAGCACCTTAATTGTTGTTTCATAATTTTCTCGGTCTGTGACCGCTAAACTAAACATATAATCGCTAATATTGAAAAAATTTGCGCTTCCGTTGACACTATATGCCGTAACTTCTTGACCTTCAGGCAATTTAGTAGGATGTGCAACTAATATAATAGCCGTGTCCGTGTCTATTGCTGCCTTCTTTAAGGCACTCAAAGCCCTTCCAATCTTTTCCGTTTCGGAATCGTTACCAGTAATCAAATTTTTTAACATCATGAAATTGTCTAATATTACCATATCAACCCCGTATGTTTCTTTTGCGTCTTTTATCATGTTTAGCAATTCTTGCCAATCTGACAAATCGTAGTCGTATATTACACTAAATTCGCTTGCTTTGGCTGCTGAATCAAATAGAATTGATAACATTCTACATTGGCGGTCTTGGGGTGTTTCTTCCGCAATATACAGGGTCTTCCAGTTGTTAAATTTAGCCATTTGATAGCCGTAAAAATTGGAAAAAGTTGACTTGCCACTGGCTGGGGTTGCAACTAATGTAGTTAGCGTTTTCTTGTCAATTCTCATTATATCGTCAATTGATTTAACCCCACATTTGTAACCATCGAAAGCATTGTATTCTTTTGCTGCTTTAATAAATTTATCTGTATCTAACTTCTTGAAACTCATATCTTTATGCTGGTTAAATCATTATTGCTGCTTGCAATTCTGCAAGTGTTGGTTTATGTTCTTGTTGTGCTGTTTCCTTTGTCGCTTCCTTCGCTTCCTTGGTGGTCGCTTGGTACGCTTGGGTTGGTATGTTTATTTTGCTTGTCGCTTTCGCTTTGCCCTTTGACTGCTTGCTATTCAACGACTTTATAATGTTCATTGCCTTGTCACTCAAAACCCATTTAGTAGTGGTTTTATTTACTCCTTTTATGTTGATATAATCGGTGTTGGTGCTGGTTAAATAGCCCTTTTCCGTTAGTCCTTTTATAATTTTATTTACGTACTTGTTTAAGTATGATTTATCTTCACTTTTACACATACATAATCGTGCAATGTGTGTTTTTTGTGTTTGAACTTTTTTTGTTCCTTCCTCGCTTGCTTGTGAAAGTAAATGTAACATAGTTATTAACTCTTGGGGGCTGTCTAAGTCCTGCAAGTAATTAAGCGTTACACATTCGTTTATTAAGTAACTCATTTTGTTGCGTATTTTTTTTAATTAATTTGTTGCGTTGTTTTTTGAGTGTTAAAAATTGGTGGTGGGGGCAACACGCAACAAAAAAGCCCCCTTTGATACCACCTTTATTTTATATTATATCTTTATTCGTCAAGCATACACTTTTTATATAACTCGTTCATTTCTAATAATTTACGGGCTGCGTTTATCTTTTCCCATTTCTTTTTAATTGCTTTTATACGCTTTTCCTCTTGGGCTGGTGTCATATTAGCGTATCTTTTCTTTTGTGCTTCGCTTATCTTTCGCTTTGTTTCCTCGCTATGTCTATATTTTTCTTTTTCCATTTTCTTTTATATTTTCTTTAATCGTTATTTTTGAGGTTAAATTTATAGTACCCTCTATATAAATAAGTATAATTTAATTCGAGAAAGTCAAGTATATTTTATAAAGTTTTCTATAAATTGTCTTGAAAACCGCTAAAACAAAGGAAAAATAATTTAAAAATAATTGAAAATAATTTTGAGTTTTCTAAAGTTTTCAAAGAATAAAGGGGAAATAGGGGTATTAATTGGCTGGGGGTGCTGCTGGCTGGGGTGTGTAAATTCAATCGGTTATATAGTGTTATGTTGGTGTATTGCTGGGGATATTACATATAAGGCAAAATAAGCCCTTATAAGGGGCTTTTGCTGCTATTATGGTAAAAGTATAAATAAAGGGGATAACAAGCCGTTAAATCGCTTATATGGTGGCTTGGGTGTAATAATGGTTGTAATAGGGTTGATATAGCGTTATATATTCCAACCCTTTAAGGGGTTGTTATATCTAACTTGGGTTGGTTATTATTTTGTATTGCTTTCGCTTTGTCATTGGGTGTATTATTTCCTTACCTTTTACACATCATCAGTATTACAGCATATTATAAATCATAATAAAATATCAATACCAACCCAAATTATTAATAAACCACCCTTTGAAGGTGGTTTAATTAATAATGCTATAATCTATTATTATATTATTACTATTATATTATGTCTGGTACTTTTGTACCATAGGGGTATGGTATTTTTTTACCATAGGGGTATGGTATATTATTACCATAGGGTATACTTTCGTTATATATATAGTGTGGTGTTTTTGTACCATAGGGTATACTTTGTATATGTGTATACTTATAACCATTTTTGGCTACAGGGTTACTTCTGTAATTAAAATTATCCTTGCTGTCAAATCTGACTATAGGTATTATTTACCTATGTAGATACTTCCTATTAGATGACTATATAGGGGGTAATTTATTACCCCTACTATACTATTATATAATAGAAAATACCCCTACTATACATTTACTATATTTCTATTACACCTTATTATAATAGAAAATAAAAGCGATATTAGCCGTTATTTATGTGTGGGTTGGTAAGTAATAGGGAAAGGGGATAATAAGCGATTAGAACGCAAATAAAGGGGTATTTGTGGGGTGCTGGGTGTGGTGGTATTGGGTGGGTGTTGTGCTGCTGTGTGTATTCGTGGGGGCTGGTGGCTTCGTGTATTGGCTGCCTGCTGCTGTTTGTGCTGTTGTGTCCGTGGCTGGTGGTGGTAATGGAAAAAACACAATACAAAATAAACATACCAACCCAAAATATTATATACCACCTTTAAGGGGTGGTTATATAATATTGCTAAACCCCTACAGAAAGAAAAAGGGAAATAGCCGTTAATTGGTTACCTCCCCTTTATCTGCCTACAAATGACAATAACTGGCTAACTTGCCTATGTTTATAATCAATCGTTCATAATCATTTATTGCTGACATCATTCCACCTTGTGGGACTTTATCATTGTATACCTTATAAGTTAGAATTAAGTCGTTAATATCCTGCTTTATCAAGTCAAGAAAAAAACATAACTTCTTGTATTCCATATCATTGGCACCTTCAAACCCCCATACTTGTACTATTTCCCTTGTCTTGGCTTCTGCTGCTGCTTTGCGCTTCCTTTCTGGTTGTCTTTCTAATGACTTGAAAAAGTCATCTTTCAACACATTATAATCATTTAACTTCTTGGTATAAAGTAGTTTATCATCGTCCGACAAGTCGTTATAATATTCCAAATCTTTATCTTTTGCCACGGCTGGGACTGCTGTTGTTGTGTCTGTCCCTGCTGCTGCTGGTGTATTGGTTGGCTGTAATTGCAATGAAGCAATTATATCCGTGTCCGTGGGGTGTCCGTAAACCTTCTCAATCATTAACGGGCTATCTCCAATCATTTTACCGACTTGTTCGTATGTATACCCTTCTCTTAACTTGATAGTTACAAACGTATGACGTGCAAAATGACTGCTTATAACATCATTTAATTGCTTGCCACTTGGGGTTAATCTGTTGATAAAAGCACGGCTAAATAACACCTTCAAATAATGTGCTAATGATTTATCTTTTTTATTTTTTGTTTCATTCTCTTTATTACTTCTTATCTTCTCCAACAATTCCGTTACTTCCTTTGTTTCAGTTATATACGCTATTGTGTTACGCTTGATTGTAGTTAAGATGATAGTATTACATGGCTGTCCCTGCTGTACCTTATAATCTCCTTTTATTAATTTCAAAGTGTCGCTAATTCGCTGACCTGTAATTAATTGCAGCAAAAACACATCCTTGTAATATTGTTCTTTATTGTTCTTTACTTCTATTGCCTTGAATGCTTCTATTTCCTCTTTGGTTAATTCGCATTTCTTTTCTTCCTTCACCTCTTTAATTGGTGTGTATGTAACGGGGGTTATTCCGTACTTGCTGCCTTGTGTACTACCTGCAATATATTTAATTATTTGCCTTATAACACTTGCCACCTTATTAACTTTTTGGGGGCTGTCCCCCCCTGCCTTCATCCACTCTACAAAAGCATTAAATGATGTTTGTGTTAATGCCTTTGTACTGTCCCTTTGATTGGTATTAACTAACCATTGATAAAATACTTTAGTGAGTTTCTGATATTGAACTGCTGATGTTTCTTTTATCTTTCTGTCCTTGGTATATTGCTTTAGTGCTTCATTTATTAACTTTGTTGCCTTGGCTGTCCTTGTGGCTTCCTTAAATTGCTGTGTTACGGGTGACATTTCGTTATTTTCTTTTAGGTTGATTTTTTCTTTTATTTCGTCAAAGTTAAGATTTTTTTCTGAATATACCAAAATACGGCAATTAGCAATATAGGCGGTTAATGCTGCCTGCTCTCTTAACTGCTTATTAGTCAGTTCAATACCTTTATTAGTCATTATTGGCTGCTGTTTACGGCTGTCCCAAAGGGTTGGTAGTATCTTTTTGCCCGTTGGTATCTTTGCTTGAATTGCTTTACCTTCGCTTGAAAGATAGTACACCACCATATATAAAGGGGTGGGGGTTGTACTCTTTGGCTGCCTTAAATTGAAATTAACACTAATTAACCGACTTGTTACCATACTTCACACACTTTTTTGTCCGTTTGGACGTTCTTAATGTTGGTTATTAAAGCCACATATTCAGAATGTGCATAAAATCATAAATGACTGATATAGTGAATATTAGTATATATTCCGTGAAAATAAGTGAGTTATCCAAACTTTTGAGTGTTAAAACACAAATGAGTGATGATTTATTTCTTCTTTTTGGCAAGTTTGGCATCGGACACCTGTTATCTCGCTTGTCATTGGAGAAACATGACGGGGTTTCCGCTTCGGAGTTGTTCCTTTCTCTTTGCCTCTTCCGCATTGTGGGTGAGAGCATCCACAGCATATGCAAACGTAAGATATATGAGCTTTCAAATCATGGTAAGAACAGTTTCTATCGGATGATGATTCGTCCGCAGATGGATTGGACGCGCTTGATGAACCACTTTGCCCTGTGTTATATGTGTCTCTTGCGTAAGTATGGCGAAGCTCCTCAAACCAATACTACGACATGTTTCATTATAGATGATACTGTGCTTGAGAAGAGTGGTGTGAGAGTGGAGGGTCTCAGTCTTGTTTTTGACCATGTAAAAGGTAGGTGCGTATTGGGTTACAAACTGCTGCTTTGTGCCTTCTTTGACGGCAAGACAACCATGCCTTTTGATTGGCTCTATAACGAATCGTGTGGGTAATTATAGAAATCTTAGATAATAAAAACATAATCGCTTAGAGTTCGCTAGTTTCACATTATATATATGGTAGACCTTTTAAATTATTTGAAAGCCCCTCATGTAAAAGAAAGTCCCTTTATGTCTCGTTCTAAGAAGAATAAGATAAAACCTGTTTCTCCATCTCGCATCGTTCATTCTGTTACTTTGTCTATTAACTTCTGGCTAAGAGTTCTTGTTTAGTCTTTGCAATATCCGGTCTCAGTAAACTTTGATTAATATTGTCATAGTAAGGTAGTTCAGATAAAATCAAGTTTGCTGTCATTTCTGTCATGCAATCCATTTACTTAACTCGTTAGTCTTCAGTGAAGTAACACAAAGTGTTAAATATGACAGCAACTAGAAATGAAATTTATTCTTGTATCATGTGTAATATTTCACCTCGTTTAGGAAGAAACATTATGACTCCATAATTTGTAAGAACGCTATATCCGTAAGAACGAATCATGCTATATTCTGTTACAAGATTAAGGGACGTCTTCAGGTTGAGAGTTAAAAAGGATTCTCTGTGTTGGTGGATGTAGAGTGGGGAAGACACAGAACAGAATAGGAAATTTTACAATATGTTATAAATAACTTGTTCACTAAAGATAAAAAAGGGATAATCGTATTTCTCTCAGAAAGTTAAGTTTATATTAATTAGTAGCGATTAGCAGAATAGAGTTATTAATAATATATGATTTTTTGATGGGCGCTCTTTATTTTCAGACTAATTACTTACTTTTGCACATAAAAAATATCTCAATGAGTATTATTGTATTTACTATTCTATTATTATTAGGTGCCTATTGTGCTGGTTTGTTAGGTTCCTTGACAGGTTTAGGAGGAGGAGTAATAGTTATTCCTCTGCTCACTTTAGTTTTCGGTATCGATTTCCATTATGCTATTGGAGCAGCTTTAGTAGCATCCATTGCAACCTCTTCAGGTTCGGCCAGTGCTTATGTAAAAGAAGGGATGACCAATATCCGGTTAGGAATGTTTCTTGAGATAGCAACAAGTATTGGTGCCGTTATAGGAGCTGCAGTTGCTTTGTGGATGCCCACCAATGGTATAGCTATCGTTTTCGGCGCAGTTCTCCTTCTCACAATAGCCTTACAATTTCGTCAGAAAGCCGATTACGTCAATGTAAAAGGTAGTCGGTTAGCGATGAAACTGAAGCTTTTTGGCTCTTATCCTACGAAAGAAGGGAGGTCGCAAAAATATGAGCTAACCAACGTGTCGGGCGGCTTTTCTGTGATGGTACTTGCTGGAGCCTTGTCAGGACTATTAGGAATTGGTAGTGGAGCGTTGAAGGTGTTGGCAATGGACGGATGTATGAAAGTCCCATTTAAGGTCAGTACAACGACGAGTAATTTCATGATAGGTGTGACAGCTGTAACCTCCGCCGTCGTTTATCTACAGCGTGGTTATATAGAGCCAGGTCTTGCCTTCCCAATAATGGTAGGAGTGTTAGCAGGTGCAATGAGTGGAGCAAAGTTACTGAAACACTTAGATGTAAAAGTGTTGAGAAAGATATTTGCTGTAGCCATACTGCTGGCAGCATTAAACATGATATATAATGGTATAATAGGAAAGTTCTAATATGGAAGAAAATACAAACACTAAGAATGATATGAATACTCTGGTAGGTAACACCTTGCGTATTGGAGTCTTTACGGCATGTATTATAGCCTTGATAGGCGGTATCTGGTATGTTGTAAGTACTTCGGGATCAGCATTACCAGATTATAAGGTTTTCTATAAAGGAGATGAAAGTTATACAACCTTTGAAGGCATCTTCAAGTCAGTATTTGCGATGTCAGCTGCAGGTTGGGTACAATTAGGCGTAGTCGTTCTCATGCTCACACCAGTAATGCGTGTTGTATTATCTTTGATAGATTTCAGCATTCAACGTGACTGGCTTTATGTCGTCATAACGGGGATAGTTCTCTTCATAATTGTCATGAACTCGCTTGTTGGAGTGGGATGAGTAATGTTAAATAATAAGTAAAAAGTTATTTATTGTTAACAAAAGTGGTTTGCGAGCTTATTATCTTTCTTATTATTAGGTCGTTTGAGGGAATATTTGTACCTTTGCAACCCGAAACAACAGTGTGAATTATAGGCTTTTGGGTTATATCGCACTTGTTTGTAATGGATTGAAAATAAACAAAATAAATATATAACAATAAAAAGTAAAATTATGCCTACTATTTCACAATTAGTAAGAAAAGGCAGAAAGGACATCGTAGACAAGAGTAAAGGACCTTCCTGGTGTACGTTATCATATTGTTCGTGGTACTCTTGATACCGCTGGTGTTGCTAATCGTACACAGCGTCGTTCTAAGTACGGTGCTAAGCGTCCAAAGGCAGCTAAGAAGTAATATCTGCGTTGTGCAAAGGCAACAAAGAAACTTCAATCCATAAAGCCGAGGTGCAACGGCCGGTGATGGTCGATGCTCCAAGGCTCTTTCAAAAAGAACAAACTAAAAACAAACAGTTTTGCTGGAGATTTGTAATCACAAAGGTTGAGTAAATACCCAAGAGAGGGTGTTGAAGAACGAAAGACGACAGCCTCCGCAGAATTAAAGTTTAAAATAAAAAATGAGAAAAGCAAAACCAAAGAAGCGTGTAATCCTTCCAGATCCAAAGTTCAACGATCAGAAGGTATCAAAGTTCGTAAATCATTTGATGTATGACGGTAAGAAGAATACCTCATACGAAATCTTCTATGCAGCCCTCGATATCGTAGGTGGTAAGATGAAGGATGAAGAGAAGTCTCCACTTGAGGTGTGGAAGCAGGCTCTTGAAGCGTGGTGGTAAGAGCATGGCTGACAAGCTCGCATCAGAGATTATGGATGCTTTCAATAACCAGGGTGGTGCTTACAAGCGTAAGGAAGATATGCACCGCATGGCTGAGGCTAACCGTGCATTTGCTCACTTCAGATTCTAATCAAGTTATTATAATAAGGTAAAAGGAAATGGCAAATCACGATTTACATTTGACTCGTAATATCGGTATTATGGCACACATCGATGCCGGTAAGACGACAACATCTGAACGTATTCTTTTTTAT
>QWCL01000191.1_pt1 | contig 34974 bp, 29 predicted proteins | sample 1972551 | NCBI WGS metagenome assembly QWCL01 (sample SAMN09866709, study PRJNA288562) | Human oral metagenome isolate term2_saliva, whole genome shotgun sequencing... | isolation source: mouth | host: Homo sapiens | place: USA: California
GAAAGCCTCCCCAAGCCCCTCCAAAGGAGGGGATGTCTTTAATCCCCTCACATATCTCTAGTTGTTTCAAACTATATCCAATAAGGACATCCCCTCCTTTGGAGGGGCTTGGGGAGGCTTTCTTTTTGGGGAGGTTTCTTACCCTGCTACAGGTCCTTCCTCTTCCTTTCCTTTCTCTTGCTTTTTTTCTTTATCTGTCTCTTTTCCCTTCTCTTTTTGTTTCTTCCTTGCAGGGTTGTCTACCTCAATCTGAATATCCTTTAGAGCTTTCCGAATAGGCTCTTTCCAGGTTACAATGATGCGAGGGTACTTAAGTGATTCTGCGCAGACATCCTTTTCATTCTTCTCCATCTTCGATGGGATAGATGTTCGAAATGAGAAGATGTCGCCCAAGTCAAGCGAACCACCCAGCGTAACCACCTCTTTGGTGATGTTCTTCAACGTGATAAGCACATTACGCACGTCTCCTTCACTCAACGAAGTCTCACGTACAATACGATCTACGAGCCACGACGATGAAAACTTGTTTACTGACTTCGGTACAGCACTATAAGCCTTCTGTCCTTGACGAGGTCCTATACGTAGGACACTTTCTATTACTTTAAAACTAATCATGATAAAAAATTAAATTGTTATTAATAAAAAGGAGTGTGCCCGTACAGGCACAACTCCGTGAATTTCATATCTTCTTTTCCTCCCTCACCCTTTCTTTAACAAGTCCTCATGGATTCCTTTAACAAGTCCTCAAGGACTTCTTTAAGAAGAATTTAGAGGCAAATTAAAGACATATTAAATACTTCTTTTCCAATAGGTTCTCCTATTTTTTAATATAGAGGAAGTTACCTCTCAATCAATGAATTGCTTAAGTTCATTAGAAAGCCTTTGCTCTAATGCCTGCACCTCTGAGGTAGCCGCTAACGCCTACATGACCTTTGCTTAGCCCCATACCATACGCCAAGCCACTAGGTACAGGATACGCACTTGAAGACCAATAATGTCCAGACACACCAACTTCTGTTAACGTACCTAGTCCAGTAGGATCCAATGTGTTCCGTTTCCCATACATCCCCAAAGCTGGTAAATAAAAATATTTTGTAATATCAATAGAATTAGGGATACCTGATGTTAATGTATAGTTATCATAAACAACGTTTCTACTCCGTAAATCAGTAACGCCATCAGGAGCATGTTCTTTACTAAAATGCTGTATGTTTTCTTTCTTTAAAAACCACATTCCTCCTTTATATAAATGTCCCATAACTGTCCATAGTTTAACATCATCCCAACGTGGATCGCCCTTTAACACATACCAACTCAACTCATTAGCATTGGGTAGTGTTTTGAAAAGAGGATTTCTAGTTGCAGGATTACTTATAAGAGCTCCTGGGTAATAAGGATTAAAATAACGAGCATCAGAGATGCTTGCAGGATAATTTGAAGATGTATTGTTATTGACAGTTGGTTGACCTATACCTATTGATAGATTCTTGGTCCATTCATATCCAAACCAGCACTGCTGTTGCGCATCCCACATGTAATAATGATCGCCATCGTAATCAGTTACTTTTAAATCAGCAGTTATGTTATAATACTTATTCTTTACGAAAGTTGTATTAAGAACTTTAGTTATTACTCCCTCAACTTTTGTTTTGACATCCTTTATCCAATATTTTATGGTCAAGTTATGCGTACCTGGCTTAATAACCATAAACGTACCATTTGTAGCTACATTTGCTGAAGTAACGTTTAGATGAAAGCCATTAGCATAAGACTCACTACCTTTTGTTGTAATTACAATTTGCTTACCAGTACCAGAGCCGCCAGTTAATGCGCCAGTAGTTGTGTCAAGTTTATAGGTATCTGTAATGTCATTGTCGGAACTAACCTCTATTTTTGTTAAATAGCAATCGTCCAATTTAGTGTTACTTATGTACGGCTGAAAAATAAGATAAGCAGCTTGATGATCTAGCTTAAATGCATATCCATTCTGTGTTGCTGACCACGAAGCAGTAGCAGTTCCACAATCACCAGCCTCTCCAAAGTGAGCAGTACTATTTGGTTTTGTCTGTGTTTGAGAAGCAGAGATTGTTACCTGGTCTTGATATCCATTCTTACCTGGATAATAAATCTCATACGTATTACCTTTTGTATACTTACCAGGTACTTTAAACCTGAAAGAAGCAGTCTTACTTGTTGGAGCATTACTACTTACCTGCCAATGATTTTCATCATCTTTTACATAGATTTTATCACCCGCTTCCCAATAGAAAGCACCGCTGTTATCCATTGATGTTCGAGTGGTTGCTTCTTCACCCGTTGTAAAAGTAGTAAGTCCTTTAACCTCGTCGTTGTTTTTAGCGTTTTGTGCCACATCTTCATTAGTACATGCCGTAAACACAATTGTTATACCACAAACTGCTACTAATGAGAGCAGTTGTGCCTTGAAAGAAAGTCTTCTCATTATTTTTAGTTTTATTTGTTTACTATTTATAACTCTCCGTATTTTACTAGTTCCAAACAGAGTAATGGTAATTGTTACTGCTTTCGTCCTCTTCTTCAGCTGTTTGCAGGAAAATAGCTTGTTTAGCTGTATTGAAAGTTCCTCCATTCTCAGCGGAATTATGCTGACCAGGAACAGAAGCGTTCATCAACTGTGTGGCTTCGCTAATCTGCATGATTAAGCATAATGGTTCGGAATAGCATTTTTTCCTTTTTGTCTTCATCATTGTTTTGTTTTTAAATAGTTGTTATTATTGTGGTTTTAATTTGGTCATTATATTGCGTTTTCTCATCTTCGCAAAAGGACATAAAAAAGCGAACAAAGGAAACTTCTAGAAGTCCTTTGTTTACAGGGGTTACGGCACGCTTCGCGCGCGCGTATGCGAGAAGAAAAAATGTGTTATTAGACGCTAGGTGCGCATAGTGTGTGTTAGCAAATTATTTGAATTGACCAAAGATAAAGTGCAAAAAGATGCAAAGAATTCGATAATTCTTTGCAGTACTTCATTCACTTGATATGTCACTCGCCCCAACCAGCCTCACCCCCGACCCCTCTACAGCCTCACCCCCAGCCCCTCTCCGAATGGAGAGGGGAGTGAATAGTACTGTTTGATAAGGATTATAAAGTAAGCTCCGCATGGATTTATCCATTATTAAAACTCCACATAAGGGCGAAGATGATCAATAGCTTCGGCATTGAAGTCCTTTAAGAGTTGGAGTTGTGACAGACTGGTGAGCTTTCCTTTTAACCGACGATAGTCACAGATTGCCCGTGCCTGATAGAAGTTTATGTACGGATGACTGCGTAACTTACCCAAAGAAAGCGTATTCAAGTTTAGCTTTTCAGGCTTAGGATTGACCACAGAGAAGTAGGGTAACGCCTCTTCGGGGAATCCCTCAATCTCAAGCAGTTGCCCTGTTGCAACATAACCACCTAATCGCTTGCCATAATTAACGATTGCCTTTGCCCACCCGGAGCCTATCCCTGGCACTTTTTTCAACTGATTGGTATCTGCAGAGACTAAGTTTATATGCTCGCCCAACTTTATTTTCAAAGGGTAAAGGACTGTATCTCGAGTAGAATGGACATACGGCTTGTATGTATTCGTTGCCTTATACTCTTCGTAAGCCTCATGTGCTGCTTGCTTATCTGCCTCCTTTTGCGCAATATAAGATTGTACAGAAGCAAGCGTTGAAGCAGGTTGATAATCGTCACCTATTCTTATATAAGGTTCTAACTCACGATACTGCTTGCGTGTAAGACCATAGAGACGGGCGAAATCCATCGGTGCTCGATATACACCACCCTTACTTCTATATTTCAAGATATTACGCACATGGAACTCAGATAATCCCAGTTGCAGCAATTCCTCGGCTGTTGCTGTATTTGGATCAAAGGCAAAAAGTCTCTTTCCTGATTCTGTCACCACCTCATAAGGAATGCCTTGTTGCGAACGAGCAGAATATCCTTTCCGCGCCAAACTATCTCCGTCTACAGCTGAAGTTTCAGTCACTTGCTCACCAATAAAGACGGATGTGATAAGGCAGAGCATAATTAATATGAGCAAACTAAGAATGACTTTCCTGTCAGACCGTTGTAAATAAAAGAATGATTTAAGGCTCATAGCGTATTTATTATAGGTTTTCAATCAAGGTAAAGGTTGTTTATTAATGTCTTCTTACACCACATTAAATTGGTGTAAGAAGATCATCAATATAGCTAAAGGACATACATAACGCACTAAGAAGTAATACACTCCAAAGAAAGTTCCACGTATTGTGCCCCAGTTCGTGAACTCATCTTTTACAACCTTCTTCGGTACATACCAACCCAAGAACAGGCAAGTTAACAAGCCTCCAACGGGTAAGAAGATTTGTCCAGTCACAAAGTCGAACACATCAAAGAGGTCATGACCAGCAATATTAAGGAACTTCCATTGTCCTAAAGACATCGAACAGAGAACTCCAATCAATGTGCAACAGCCCGTAACGATCATTGCTGCGCGTGAACGGGATATGTGTAACTCCTCTTGAAAGAATGCGGTACTCACTTCATGGAGCGATATCAGCGATGTAAGGGCAGCCAATGAGAGTAGGATATAAAAGGAGAATGAAACGAAATATCCTATTATTGGCAATCCACTGAACGCCTGTTCAAAAACATTGGGTAAGGTGATAAAGACGAGCGAAGAGCCACTACCAGGATTGACCCCCACAGAGAAGGCTGCAGGAAAGATGATTAAACCTGCTAAAATAGCCACTAATGTATCTATAGAAGCTATCTGTACCGCTGAATTTAACAGCTTTGTCTGCCTACTATAATATGAAGCATAGGTGCAAATACAGCCCATGGCAATACTTAAAGAGTAGAACGACTGCCCAAGCGCACCAAGAAAAACATCTTTCGTAACCTTTGTAAAGTCTGGACGCAACAGGAAGTCAACACCTTTCCAGGCTCCTGGTAGCAAGCAAGCAGCCACTACTATCACCAACAAAAGAATGAATAGCACTGGCATCATAATCTTTGAAGCCCGCTCAATACCATTTCTTACACCATGAATAATCACATAATGCGTTATAAAAAGGATGACTATGACCCACAAAAGAGGCTTCCATCCACTTGTGGAGAAGTCTGCAAAGTAAGACTTAAAGAACTCTGGCGTTCCATGAAGGCTATTCATTGCTGATGCCGCACTGTATTGTAAGCACCAACCAGCCACTACTGCATAATAACCTGTTATTAGAAAGCCTGTAAGAACACCTAAGAATCCAACCCATTTCCACGCTGTTCCATTTGCCAACTTACTATAGGCACGAGCCGTATTAGATGCCGCATGACGCCCAATGATGAACTCACTAATCATACAAGGAAGCCCTAATAGAAGGATGCAAGCCAAATATATAAGGATAAAAGCGGCTCCACCATTCTGCCCTGTCATATAGGGAAAACGCCAGACATTACCTAATCCGACAGCACCTCCTGCTGTCGCAAGGATCATTCCTAACTTACTTCCAAACTTAACTCTATTTTGTTGTGCCATAAAATATTCCCTTTTAGATTGCACAAAATTACTAATAATTATCTATCTTTGTATCAATCTAGAAGTAAAATATGCTTTTTTATGAAGAATTTACTAACTCATTACTACTTTAGTTGTACGTTTATTGTTATTATATGGCTACTATGCTTCATTCCAATACCCGACAACCCGCTAAGTCATGTAAGGCTAATCGACAAGTGGACACACTCTGTCTTATATCTAGTATTAGGTCTGCTCATATTGACGGAACGCCTTCGAACAAAGAAGAAAACCAAACTCAGCAGTCTTATTTACTGGGTTTGGCTCATTCCAATAGCCATGGGAGGCATTATAGAAGTGTTGCAAGCCACCTGCACAGGCGGTAGACGCAGTGGAGAATGGCTTGATTTTGTCGCTGATGGGATTGGTTCTACCCTCGCATTGCTTATCGGTATTCTTCTGGCAAAGTATTACGCCAAAGGATAAAAGGGGCTCTCCGCATGTGAGAATTATAGAATCTACGATCGCCCGTAACCTCTTTTCCGATGAAGTCAGGTTTTTCAAAGGCTTCATCCTCACGCTTCAATTCCACCTCCGCCATAACAAGTCCTTCGTTATCTCCGTGGAACTCGTCCACTTCAAACGTGTGTCCAGCATATTCAATAAGGTATCTATGCTTATCAATAATGCCTGGTTCGCATAGAGACATGAGTTGTTGAGCCTCTTGATAGCTTATTTCTTTCTCAAATTCATAACGAGATAAGCCTCCATCACGCGATGGTCCCTTTATAGTAAGGTATCCTTTATTGTCTCGAATACGCACACGAACAGTATTGACAGCCGCAAAGTAGCCTTGTTGTATATGACTACAACTGCTTGCAAGAGACTTCCAATCCATCTGCTTATGCACTAAGAACTTTCTTTCTATCTCTAGTCCGCTCATCAACTATTAATTGTTACGACAAAAACATACGCTAACGTAAGAAGTATCAAGACTGCACCAATCCAAAAGACAACACGCTTTGCTTGCTTTTCTTGCTTCTCTTCACGAACCTTACGATTTACTTTACTTCTTTCACTCATAGGTATTCAATTTTAAAAGACCTACTTTTGTCGACACAACTTATTCGGTTTATCGAACAGCAAGTGGTCAAAGGTTAATATTATATAGGATAACTTTTTCACATATCATTGTCCTTCAACGGGGAACTCCATCAAGTAAGCTTTAATGAAATCATCGATCTTTCCATCCATAACACCATCCACATCGGAAGTTTGGTAATTGGTTCGATGATCCTTAACTCGTCGATCATCAAAGACGTAACTACGTATCTGACTGCCCCACTCTATCTTCTTCTTTCCAGCCTCAATCTTGGCTTGCTCCTCCATACGCTTCTTCATTGCGCGGTCATAGAGTTGCGACTTTAAGAGCTGCATAGCCTTTGCACGGTTCTTAGGCTGGTCTCTTGTCTCTGTGTTCTCGATGAGTATCTCTTCTTGTTCTCCAGTATCAGGATCTTCGTACTGATAGCGTAAGCGTACACCAGACTCAACCTTATTGACATTCTGACCACCGGCTCCACTCGATCGAAAAGTGTCCCAACTAACACGAGCAGGGTCGACATATACCTCTATAGTATCGTCTACCAGTGGCGTAACAAATACACTGGCAAAACTCGTCATACGCTTTCCCTGTGCATTAAATGGACTAACACGAACAAGGCGATGGACGCCATTCTCGCTCTTTAAATACCCATAGGCATACTCTCCACCTTCGAACTTCATCGTCACACTCTTTATACCAGCTTCATCTCCTTCTTGTATATCTGAGATGGTAACTTTGTATCCGTGAGCCTCTCCCCAACGCATATACATACGCATGAGCATTGATGCCCAATCCTGGCTCTCAGTACCTCCAGCACCAGAGTTAATCTTCATTACGCACTCCATCGGGTCTTCCTCTTGACGGAGCATATTCTTTAATTCAAGGTCCTCTATCGCTTTTAACGCTTTGTTATAAGCGGTATCAACCTCCTCTTCTGTTACTAATTCATCCTTATAGAAGTCGAATGCTAGCTGTACTTCATCAGTCAGACTGCGAGCCTCATCATAGCCTTTTATCCACTTCTCAATATCCTTTACCTTCTTCATCTGCTCCTGCGCACGCTTCGGATCATCCCAAAAGTCGGGTGCTTGTGTGCGTAGTTGCTCCTCTTCGAATTCGATTCGCTTCTCATCAATACATAAGTATCTATGCAGTGATTCGGTACGTTCTGTTATGTCTTTAAGCTGGTCTGATGTTATCATCGTTTATCTTTTCTCCTCTCAACTATCAACTTCTCATTCACTACTATCAAGTGTTTGCACTACTCCTCATACATCTTATCTATCACAGCTTGATAGTTTTTATTAACAACACCACGTCTCAGTTTCAACGTGTTTGTCAATTCACCATTCTCCATAGAGAAGTGATGTGCCAACAAGGTGAAGCGTTTGATTTGTTCATAAGGCGCTAACCTCTGCTGTAATGTTTCTATACGCTCAGCCATCATATCACGTACCTTCTTATTTGAGCACAACTCTTCACGACTCTCAAATGGTATATTCTGTTGCTTTGCCCAGTCTTCTAAGACAGTAAATTCAGGGACGATAAGAGCAGAAACAAACTTCCGTTGGTCTGCAATAACAGCCACTTGTTCGATAAACTTATCAACTAATAGCATTGATTCTATCATCTGTGGTGCCACATACTTACCATTAGATGTCTTAAAAAGATCCTTTATTCTCTCTTTCAAGAACAACTCTCCATCTTTCAAATAGCCCGAGTCACCTGTGTGGAAGTATCCATCTGCATCAAAGGCATCAGCATTTAGGGCTTCACGACGGAAGTATCCTGGTGTAATCGTGTCTCCTTTGAGCATCACCTCACCCTCTTCACTAATCTTAATCTGTATGCCCTCAATAGGACGACCTACTGAACCAACCGTGAAAGGTTCGCCCTTATGATCGCAACTTACAGTAGCAAGGCTCTCTGTAAGTCCGTATCCTACTATCATATCAATACCAATGCTATGCACAAACTCCTCTACCTCTGGTGATACATAAGCACCTGCTGTTGGGAAGATATTAGGATTTTCCAATCCTAACTGCTTACGCACCAAACTGAGAACAGTTCTGTTTAGCACTTTATATTCCATCTCTAATGCTAGAGGAACACGCTTTCCACGGGCTAGATAAGTGATATTACGCTTCCTACCAACGTTCAGTGCATGATAAAAGAGCTTTCGCTGCATTGCACTTGAGCTGTCCATGCGAGCTTTAACAGCAACATAAACCTTCTCCCAGAAGCGTGGTACAGCCGACATACACGTTGGGTGGGTCTCTCGCATACTATCTTGTATCTCCTTCGGATAGGTATTCACAATCAGTTGTGCACCTTCCGACAAACACAGATAAGCCCATCCTCGTTCAAAGACATGCGTCAATGGAAGGAAATTGATCACTCGATCTTTCTCAGTAACAGGTACACACTTGTTATTAGCGACCAAAGCTGCATGATACATCTTATATGTCAAGACTACGCCCTTGCTCTCGCCTGTGGTTCCACTAGTGTATAGTATGTTACAAATATCATCGTAGTTAGCCTGTTGCCAACGCTCTTCTACCTCCGATTGACGTGGTAAACCTTCACCTAATCTAAGGAAGTCTTCAAAGTAGATACTATTTGGGTCATGCGAACTAATGCGTACACTCGGATCAAAGATGATTATCTTTTCAAGTGTAGGGCACAACGTTGCGATTCGATGTGCCTTGTCGTACTGCTCTTGCTCACCAACGAAAAGATACTTAACTGCTGCATCTTGAATCATATACTGTATCTGCTGCTCGGAGCTAGTAGCGTAGAAAGGAATACTAGTCACCCTCACGCCATAGGCACCAAAGTCTGTATACAGATACTGAACACAATTCTGTGCAAACACGCCTATCGTCTCCTGCGGATTCATTCCTAGATTAAGTAGTGCGTTAGAGACTTGCTTTACACGCATAGAAAACTGATTCCATGAAACCGATTTCCACTCTAGACTACCGAAGTTACGGAATGTCAACACTGGTTTAGAGCCGTATTTCTTAGCTTGCTCATGTATAAGAACGGAGAGATGACAGTTTGTTTGCATCGCTATTGGTATTTTTTTATATTCGCAAAGATAGACATTTATCCGCAAAGAAGGAAATAAATTAGATAATAAATTACATTTTCCACCTTTGCTTCTATCGCTTGATTAAGGGAAAGAAAAGAACAATAAAATTCGTAATAAGGCTACACCTCAAATACAAACCAAACCCTATTAAAACAAAAGAAACGCCCTTCTCTAATTGAAAAGGGCGTTTCCTTGTTAGCAAGAGAGCCTTTCCTTGCCACAAAGAGAGGCTCTCTTCAAAATGATAAGGGTATCATTTCAGATTATCTCAACCATTGCTCTGGATTCAACTTAGCAGTTTCCTTACGCAATTGGAATTGGAGGATACCACTTGACCCGACCGTTCCGATTGTCTGACCAGTACCCACTTTCTGTCCTTTGCTGACGCTTACAGAACCTAAATTAGCATATACTGAGATATAAATACCATGTCTGATCATCACAACACTCATTCCTCCTGCCATGAAGATACCGCTCACTTCGCCCATAAAGACACTGCGCACAGCACTTCCAGGAGCACCCTTAATATTGATACCATCGTTATTCAAGCGTATATTTGACATCCCCAATACATTGTATTGACCGAAGTGACTAACGATGTGACCCGATAGTGGCATAGGCAAACGACCACGGTTATTGGCAAAGTTACCTGTCATCGCACGGTCAGCAGAGCTCAACATATCATTGTTATTATTAGCTGAAGCCCTTGCAGCAGCGGCCTCTCTCTCTGCTCGATCGTGGTCGGCTGCAGCCTTACGTTCGGCAGCTGCACGATTTGACTCAGCCTCACGAGCAGCCTGGTCAGCACGTGCTTTATCGGCAGCAGCCTTTGCCTCAGCCTTTGCCTGTGCTTCACGAGCCGCAGCCTCACGTTCTTCTATCTTGCGCAAAGCTCGCTCACGAGCAGCTGCACGCTCCTTTTGCAAGGCTTCCTGACGAGCCTTTTCTGCTGCAGCACGCACTGCTTCGGCCTTTGCTGCAGCTTCTTGACGTGCTTTCTCAGCCGCTTCTGCAGCCGCCTTAGCCGCTGCCTTCGCTGCAGCTTCACGTGCTTTTGCTTCTGCTATACGCTTTGCATTCTCACGCGCAGCCGCTTCTGCAGCCGCTTTCCTGCGTGCTATCTCCTCCGCCCGCTTCTTAGCTTCAGCAGCACGAGCGGCAGCTTGCGCCTTAGCCTCTGCTATGGCACGAGCCCTAGCCTTCTGTATTTCTACTTGAATAAGGCGGTCTATCTGTGCATTCAACGCCTGTTGCTGCTGTCTACGTTGCGCTATCACACCTTCAAGAACCTTTTGGTCTTGTTGAAGAGAGGCTACAACCGTCTGCTGTTCGACACGCTTCTGCTCCATTTGAGCATGTATCTTCTTATCCTTATAGAGTAAGGTAGACTTGTCAACACGTACCTCCTTTAACTGAGAATGCTTCTGATCGATTTGCTGTTGTTTAGCTTTTATCAACTCACCTTGCGCCCTCTGATAAGCTGCATACTCCCGAACGAAACGTAGACGACGATACATTTGCGTCAAACTATTGGCAGAGAAGATGAACATAAGCTTATCTTGAATGCTACGATGGCGTGCCATGTAACGCATGGAACGGATGAAACGAGTGCGACGCTCGCCTAGTTGCGCCTCTAAAGACGCCAACTGACCTTTCAATATACCGATGTTACTATCCAAGCCTTTGATGTCTGTGGCGATAGTATCAATCGTTCTCTGATGCTGACCAATCTCAGTATCAAGGCGAACTATCTTCTCCAATCGTGTATCAACATCCTTTTGCTTGACCTTCATCTCCTCTTCATGCTCCTTAATCTCATTCTGCAACTTCTGATTCTGCTGTTGCAAACCTTTAATCTCATCGGTTGTTACATATCCAGGAGACTTCGCTCCACGCTTTGCACCATGTGCATTACGAGGATTCAACTTGCCATGTAAAGGTTGTTTAGCTGGTACTTGAGCAGGCTGTTGACCCTTTACAAGAGTTGGTTGATGCCCCTTTGCTGGTACTGCTTGATACCCTTTTACAGGCATAGGATGTTGTCCTTTCACGGGAAGTTGATGTCCCTTAGCTGGTACCTGTTGCCCCTTCATAGGGATAGGTTGCGTTTTCACGGACTGGTGAGCCCCCTTCGCTGGTGCTTGTTTCTGCTCTTTAACACCAGAAGGCTTGGCTTGTATGGGTTGAGTTACAGCCGTTTTCTGCTGCACCTTATGCTTTTTAGTATGTTGCGCATAGCTTGTCAACATACCCATTGTCGATAATAAGAATAAAAGATAAAGACGTTTCATTTAAAAGTTCATTAGTTTGCCGAGTATCTCTTCCACGCTTACTTTAGTGTACTTATCTGATGGTTGGGTAAAAGCTTCCCAATCGCTTGCATCGCTAAAGTCGTTTAGTTCAAATGTAGCCGATAGTTCCTTAGCTGGTCGCGAACCAATAGCCGGTGTCTCGATTGTGACTGAATGTGTCGCAGGGAACATCTTCGAACCAAAGGGCTTGAAGTCTCTATAAAGCCAAGAGAGTTCTGATGTTCCATGAGTTGAGCTCTTATACGTTATAAGAGTGGTGTAGATGTAACGATATTCAGCGGGTATTACCCAGTCATAAGACATCTTCCCATCCTTCAAACGGATGTGCGCACTACCATCAACTTCCCACCTTTTGGCATCAACAGAGAACTTCGACATATCAGCTTCGGCAACTCTTTGCTGACGAGGAATGAATAACTGGTTCCAAAACAACGCTTGGAGCGTATAGAAGTTAATACCATTATCACGCAAGAAGCCCACTTCGTCGTAGCTAGCCTTTACGTATTGCTTATGGATGCGATCGATGAAAAGAACGTAATCCTTTGTAAACTCAATGCGTCCCACTTCACTGCGAAGGAGCGGAATAAGCAGTTGTAAGCGTATTACCTCATCCTTTCTCATGTGCAAGATACCAGGAACTGTGATGTCCTTACGCCCATTGTTAATGGTAAAAGAGAGGTTTGACACCACGTTCTTTTGGTAGAGAGCCAAGTCAGCAATATTCTGCACAAAGGCTAACTTATACTTCGTGGAATCAACTGACGCACGAGGAGTCTCGCTGGGAGTCGTCTTTAAGACTGGTTGTTGCCTTACTATGGCTTTATGTGTACCGCACGATGCCAACACTAACGTTGCCATGCTTGCAAGTAATATCTTAGTTCTTTTCATCCTGCTATGTATTTCTTTTGTTGTAACTTATCCTTCAATACTTTGCTATCATTGCCTTTCTCTATTGCTTTCTGCCAATACTCCAATGCTTTCTGTGTATCGCCAGTTTTCATATAGATGTCTCCCACATGCTCAAGCACAACCCCGCTTGGGTCTTTGTCATTGCGTAGTACCTGGTCAATGTATATCTTTGCCTCCTCATAACGTTGCTGTTGGAAGAGAATCCAAGCGTAGGTATCAAGGTAAGTAGCATTATTGGGCTCTGCTTTTATCGTCTTGTAGCTCATCTGTTCAGCCCTTGGAAGGTCTTTATTCGCCACACTTAGATAGTAAGCATAGTTATTCAGAGCACCATAGTTATCCGCTTTCCACTTTAAGCAACTGTCGTATGCAGCAAAGGCTTCAGACGCCTTTCCTTTCTCATGAAGGATATCTCCAAGGATTGCATAGAAGTCTGACACAATCTCTGGATCACTATCTTCTTTTATTTGTCCTACACCTTTCTTAAATGTTTCAAGTGCCGCATCAATGTCGTGCTTTTGGAACTCTGCCATACCTTTGAAGTAATAGAAAGCCATCTCATCAGGGTTATATTCAATGGCAGGGCGGCATATATCTATTACCTTATCATAATCTTCTGTTGCCCAGATATTCTGTATCAATGCCAATCGAGCACGTGAGTTATCAGGTTCCACCTCAATGGCTTGCTCGTAAACATGATTGATCTCTGCTTTAGGCATGTTCTTCATTGCCATATAAGCAGCCTTCATCATAATCAAGTCAGCATCCTCCTGTTTCGTAGAAAGTGCTAGTGAGAAGAGATTCATGACCTTTGCACTATCAGAGATATTCGCTTGTTGGTCACTCGAAATGATGTCTCTTAGGAGTGTCATCTTCGTCTCTTTCTCTGTCTTAGGAGACTGAAGTAATTCGTTGGTAAGCTCATCTACGGTTGCTTGATCTTTAATGGAACGATAGTAATCAAGCATTGATAGCTTTGCAAGTGCATTATTGGGTTCCTCCTTCAAAACACTCTTATACTCCTTTAAAGCATCGTTCTTCTTACCATTCTGCAGTAGCCAATTACCGAACATCACACGATAGTCAAGCTCAAGCGGGTGCTCATCAACGAGCGACTTTAGCGACTCATACTCCTTCTTCTTATCGCCCATCTGCTCGTAAATCTGCATCTTACTTAATGATATCTGCTCGCTACTCCCCTCAAGAACTTCTATACGATCAAGGACGTTAATCATCTTCTTGTAGTCGTTTTGAGAGCCGTATAACTGAAGGAGAAGTTGCAAGACATCAACGCGAGTCTTATTGGAGGAGTACAAAAGCTCGTATGCTTTTATGGCATTCGGATAGTCTTTCTGCGTGATATATAACTGTCCGAGCTTCTCTTGATAAGTGGCATTCTCTGGATCCAGTGACGCTGCCTTCTCAAAGTAAGTACGTGCTAAAGCATCGTTCTTCATATTGACATAGTAGCCAGCCAACTGATAGTAAACCGCTGCCGAGCGTGGATTCAAGTCATGTGCATGCCTAAGAAGATCGTAAGCAGCCGTTAGATTTCCCATTTCCTGCTGTCGAAGTCCTTCGAGATAGAAGTAGTCTGCAATGGTAAGACTATCCTTCTCTGCTGCTTGTGTAGCCACCGAGGCACCCAGCAAAGCCAATGCAAGAAGTGTATTACGCATGTTAGTGGTTATATATCTGAAGTTATCAAACATGAGATCTATCCTTTCCTTTACCTTACTTTACCCCCGTATGACCATAGCCGCCTTCTCCTCTCTCTGTCTCGTCAAGCTCTTCCACTTCCACGAACTCCCCCTGCTCGTGACGAGCAATTACCATTTGGGCAATCCGCTCACCATCGTTAATGGTGAAGTCTTCAGTTGAGAAGTTCACTAACAAGACCATTATCTCACCCCGATAATCAGCATCTATGGTACCAGGAGAGTTCAGAACAGTCAGTCCATGCTTCAAGGCTAGACCACTGCGAGGGCGTACCTGCGCTTCATAACCAACTGGCAAAGCGATATGCAAGCCTGTTGGAATGAGCCTGCGCTCCATTGGGTGCAACACTATTGGGGCTTCAATATTAGCACGGAGATCCATCCCTGCGCTCTGAGAAGTAGCATAAGCAGGGAGCTGCTGATGCCCTTTATTGATTACTTTAATCTTTATCATCGCTATATAATAAGGTACAAAATTAAGCAATTAATGCCACATTCATACATTTTTAGTACGTAAAAAGATGGTTTTTAGCCAATTTTAATTACTTTTGCGAATGCCTTTTCGGGGCATAACAAGCGGATAGATGCCTTGTAGAACATCTATCGCTCTATTGCAAACATTCAATATTCAACACCCTTAGGAACATGTCATTAGCTTCAAACCAACCACAAGCAAGCCTCATGAACTGGCTACAACTCATATCCAACAAGCGTCTTGGACAAGAAAGAAGACATGCGTTAAGGCACGACGACCGCTCTGAATTTAAGCGTGATAGCGACCGCCTGATTTACTCCGCACCCTTCCGTCGACTGCAAAACAAGACCCAAGTGTTCCCACTCCCAGGTAGTGTCTTTGTGCACAATCGTCTCACTCACTCGCTTGAGGTGGCTTCCTTAGGTAAATCACTTGGTGATGACGTGGCGCATAGACTAACGGAACTACATCCAGAGTTGCGTGGTACGCTCTTTGAAGAGATTGGAACGATTGTCCAGACGGCTTGTTATGCGCATGACATGGGCAATCCGCCGTTCGGACATAGTGGTGAGAAAGCCATCCAGTCGTTCTTCACTGAGGGCAAAGGCAAGGCGTTGCAGGAGTATGTGAGCCCTCATTTCTGGAATGACATCACCCACTTTGAGGGTAATGCCAATGCTTTCCGCCTATTGACGCATCGTTTCCTCGGGCGAAGGGAGGGCGGCTTTGTAATGACATACACCACCTTGGCAAGTATTGTGAAGTATCCTTTCAGCTCGTCTTACGCAGGCAAACATGGGAAGTTCGGCTTCTTCCAAACCGAACAAGACACTTACAAGAAGATAGCGGAGGAACTCGGTATCATACAGAAGGAATGTTCTGCAGAGGGTATCAAGTATGTGCGCCACCCATTAGTCTACCTCATGGAGGCTGCGGATGATATCTGTTACGAGATTATGGACATCGAGGATTCACACAAACTCAAGCTCCTATCCTTTGAGGAGACCACCGACTTGCTATTAGGGTTCTTCGACGAAGCCACGAGGGCGGCGATTCGTAAGAACATCAAGGAGGAAGGTGTGACCGATAGGAACGAGCAAGTGGTTTACTTCCGAGCACGTGCTGTTGGTTTATTAGAGGCTGAATGTGTCAAAGCATTTGTCGAACACGAGGCGGAGATACTATCAGGCACCTTCAAGGGCTCGCTCATCGAACACATATCAGAGCTTCCCCGACAGGCTTACAAGCACTGCTCACAGGTGTCAGTAGACCGTATCTATCGCAGTAAAACCGTCCTTGACGTAGAGTTATCAGGCTATAAGATAATGGAAACACTGATGGAGGCACTCATTGGAGCGGCTGTGGAGCCTAACCACTTCCACAGTCAACAACTCATCCGGAGCTTCTCCAGTCAGTATGACATCCAAAGCTCGGATCTTGAAACACGCATTATGGCAGTCTTAGACTACATCAGTGGCATGACAGACATCTATGCCTTAGACATCTACCAGAAGATAAATGGTATCAGTCTACCCATCGTTTAGCCCACGCCCACGCCTTTCCACAAGGCAAAGAGGGATGACACTCCTAAGAATCACGCCCCTAACTCCTAATAAAGAACAATGGAAAATCAATATAAAAAGACCTTCCCCGACCTCATGGTAGGGAAGAAAATCATCTATGTACACGGCTTCATGTCAGCCGGTTCCACCCACACAGCACAAATACTAAGGGACTATATGCCCCAAGCTACCGTCATTGCACCCGACTTACCCATACATCCAGAAGAGGCAATGGCACTCCTTAGGAATCTTGTTGAAGCCGAGCAACCCGACTTAATCATAGGTACTTCCATGGGCGGAATGTACACCGAGATGCTATATGGCACCGACCGCATTTGCGTGAACCCTGCTTTTCAGATGGGCGCAACCATCACCGAGAGCAATATGATGGGCAAGCAAGTATTCCAGAACGTACGTCAAGACGGCATACAAGAGGTCATCGTGACCAAAGCTCTCGTCAAGGAGTACAAGGATATGACGGAGAATTGCTTCAAGCAGGTTGACGCCAAGGAGCAAGAACGTGTCTTCGGACTATTCGGCGACGCTGACCCTATCGTACACACATTCGATCTCTTCAGCGAGCATTACCCACAGGCTATCCACTTCCATGGTGAACATCGGCTCATTGAGAAGGCTATCTTCCATTATCTCATGCCTGTTATCCGATGGATTGACGACCGACAGGAGGGGCGCGAACGGCGCACGGTTCTCATCGACAAGGATACGCTTGCGGACGCATACGGCAAACCGAAGTCGAGCTTACACAAGGCTTATGAACTATTACTCGACAATTACAACGTCTATTTCGTTTGTCCTGCGCCCACCAATCAGCCCACTGCTATCAGCGAACAACAGGCTTGGATAGAGGAAACCTTCAGTGCGCCGGCATGGAATCACGCTATTTTTACCAACCAACCACAGCTCCTATACGGCGATTACCTCATTAGTAGTACCGCCCATGACGACTTCCTCGGTACGGCACTCCGCTTTGGCAGTGACGAATTTAAGACGTGGGAAGACGTTATCACTTACTTTGAACGATTGGGAGGACAGTGATTTAGGCGCATTACTAACGTGTTTCCGCTTCGTACCTAACGCATTTTAAAACCATTCCTAACGGGTTTGCTATTCGTTGCTAACGGGCATAACCTCCGTAACTAACGCATATCCCATTCATAACTAACGTGCATGACATTCGTTTCTCATGTGTATCCCATTCGTTTCTAACGTGCCTTATTGTTGTTTCATCATGATGAGACATTCGTTTCATCATGATGAGACACAAGTTTCATCGTGATGAGACACTCGTTTCACCATGGTGAAAATAGCGCAACTCACGTCACTAAAAGACGGAACACGCCTTAGAAACGATTGGCAGACGCAGGGAATAACAATTCAACACGTATTGTGTAGGAGGGAGAAACGTATTGCGTAACAACGTTATTCGTATTCTGCAAGAACATAAAACATAACAATCAGAGAAACAAGAAAGGCTTATCAACGATGGCACACGAACTCTTCACACGTATTGCTGATATTCTCACGGCTCCGTCAGAAGCCCAAGCACGCATCATGCACGAGACGCTTGTCATAGCGTGTTACGAGGGATTGAAAGAGACGAAGCATGGTTTTGGCAACCTCTCATCGCAGGTGGAGGCTCTTTGCAGACTGCATCATATTGCACCGAAGGACGTTGTGGCGATTCACAAAATGCGTCGGCACAGCAATTCCGCAGCCCCTATTCTGCCTGACGACATCGCTTATGATTGTCGAGCACTCGCCCTCTTCGTCTCTGCCGTATTCCAAGAAGCCATCCCCGATACGCTTGTGGGCAAGTTGCCAACGCACGGGCGTATCACGGAGAACATACAGATTGCGAACTACCGATACATCCGTTGCATTGTTAGGGCATGGGATGAGCAGACGATACAGGTTGCCGTAATCAATCAAGACAGCAGTGAGGAGTTGTTGATGGTGGACTATATGAACACAGCCGAGTATGTGGACTTTAGTTATCTGCGCTCTCTTCTGCGTGAGGGAATGCAACTCAACTTACTTGATTGCACTGTCACACGCAAGAAGGTGATTCCACGTCTGATAGTCGTAGAGCCTGATTATCTCGTAGACATATCCTCCATCGCTAATTGCTTTGAGAGTTATGGACACCACCCACTGCTCTTTACGGTAAAGCGGATGGGCGAGCGACCTAATAACAAGCATATCGTACTGGGTAACTTTGCGGGTTCTGCACTCGACGATATCATCAATCATCCCACAGACTATACCATCAAGGACACCTTCCGTTCGAACTTTCGAGAGAAGGCGTTGGACTTTGCCACCTGTCCCGACTTCAATGCAGTGGAGTTTAAGCAAGCCGCTGAACAACAGGTAGCGAATATTCAGGAGATAGTCAACGAGTTGTTCCAGTCGTTCGAGCGTAAGAAAGCCATCTTGGAGCCGTCTTTCGTGTGCGAACGATTAGGTTTGCAGGGACGAATAGACCTCATGACAACCGACTTAAAGCTGTTAGTTGAGCAGAAATCTGGTAAGAATATCTTTATTGAAAGGCAGTATAAGAACCCGCATGGCTCGCTCCATGTGGAGAAGCATTACGTGCAACTCTTGCTTTACTATGGTATATTGCAATACAACTTCCAGCTGAATCCAAAGGATGCACACATAGAATTGATGTATTCGAAATATCCTCTCCCGAACGGACTACTTGAGGTTGAACCGCTACAAAAGCTCATTCGTGAGGCGATAAAGTTCCGTAATCAAGCCGTGGCAACGGAGTATTGGATGGCGGAGAATGGCTTTCATCGTTTGTTGCCACTACTGACTCCGCAGGTGCTGAATGTTGAGAAGCAGAATGATGCGTTCTATCAACGATACCTCTTACCACAACTTACGGAGGTGCTCGCACCCCTTCACCAGCTAAGCGAACTGGAGCGTGCTTACTTCACACGTATGATGACTTTCGTTATTAAGGAGCAACTGGTATCGAAGGTGGGCGCACAAGAGGGTGTGGGGAATAGTAATGCCGACCTTTGGAATATGCCTCTGGCGGAGAAGAAGGATACGGGAAATATCTACACGGGACTTACGATAACGGATAAGAGCTGTAGTAGCTCGTTCAACGGATATGATACTATTACGCTCAACGTACCGCAACAGGGCATAGACTTCCTCCCGAACTTCCGCAGGGGGGACATGGTTTATCTCTATGCGTATAAGAAGAATGAGGAACCGGACGTGCGTAAGAGCATTCTCTTCAAAGGTTCTTTACAAGAGATACATACCTCGTCTATCGTAGTGCACCTCAACGACGGGCAACAGAACCCGAATCTTATAGCTGGAGAGTGCTTTGCCTTAGAGCATGCAGGGAGCGATATTGGGGGCACATCGGCTATTCGTAGCCTCTATACCTTCATCACCTCTGATGTGGAACGGCGGCAATTACTCCTTGGACAGCGTGCGCCACGTGCTGACAAATCCCTTGTTTTGTCGCGTAGTTACCACCCCGATTACGATGAAATCATCTTGAAAGCAAAGCAGGCACAGGACTACTTCCTCTTGATTGGTCCTCCTGGAACGGGTAAGACTTCGCAGGCTCTGCAATATCTTGTGCGTGAGCAACTGGCTGAAAAGCCCAAAATTCAAAGCACCAAGCCCAATGATCAAAGCCCAAAGGTCAATGGTCAAAGTTCTATCCTCCTCCTTGCTTACACGAATCGTGCTGTTGACGAGATATGCAATATGCTTTCTGAGCACGAACTAGATTACATCCGCATTGGTAACGAGTACAGTTGCGATCCGAAGTATAGTGACCATCTCTTGCAAGAGGTGCTTGATGAGAATACAACCCTCAATAGTATTAAGTCCACCCTATCAGAGGCGCAAATCATCGTTGCCACTACCTCGACCATGAATAGTCGTTCGGCTCTCTTTAACATCAAGCACTTTGACCTCGTCATCATTGATGAAGCGAGCCAGATACTAGAGCCAAATATCGTGGGAATACTGACTGCTCGACAGGAGGAAGGGCGTGCGATAGATCGGTTTATATTAGTAGGCGACCATAAACAACAGCCTGCCGTAGTGCAACAGCAGGGGGAGGCTGATGTGGAGAATACAGCGTCTGTACTTGAGAACATCCATCTTTCATCGTGTGCCAACTCCTTATTTGAGCGCCTCATCCTCACTGAAAGGACAGCAGGAAGAACCGATTTCATAGGAACGCTACACAAGCAAGGACGTATGCACCCCGATATTGCCGACTTTGCTAATCGTAAGTTCTATGCAAAGGAACAGCTGGAATGTGTGCCATTAGCCCATCAGTTGGAAACAGAGCTAGCTTATAACGAGGAGAGCGAAGACGCTTTAGACAATATGCTAAAGGCACATCGCATGATTTTCATTCCTTCTATGCCGTGCAAGCAACTGAACATTTCAGAAAAGGTAAACACTGACGAGGCACGAATCATCGCTGACCTATTGCGCAGATTGTTCCGACAAATGAGTAAGAACTTCAATCCACAGAAGTCGGTGGGCGTCATCGTTCCATACAGGAATCAGATTGCTATGATTCGAAAAGAGATAGAGCGGCTGGAGATTCCTGCTCTGGAGGGTATTAGCATAGACACTGTGGAACGCTATCAAGGTAGTCAGCGTGATGTAATTCTCTATTCATTCACGATTCAGAGTCGTTATCAACTCGATTTCCTAACGGCTAACACGTTCTATGAAGAGGGGCAACCAATAGACAGAAAGTTGAATGTTGCTATCACAAGGGCACGCAAGCAACTCATCTTAACAGGCAATGAGTCTACATTAAGACAGAACCAACTCTTTGCCGAACTGATTGATTACATAAAAGAAAAAGACGGTTATGTAAGGTTTCACTAAGATGAGATAAGGACTCATCTTAGTGAAACTTTACTTGAGATACAGATTAATTATTCTGATTACGACGAGCCAGGTCTAACGCATCTTTGCGTGTTGTCACCTTGCCCTTGTACCCTCCACTCTTCGATCCGTTCTTCCATACGAAATTAAAACGCATCTCGACGTGGTGCTCATCAATGCGACGAAGATAGACAAAACTGCCTTTCTGGAAGAAGTGATCATCGTAGGTATAGAGCCCATTAACGATAGATCCACCTACTGTCCAGTCTCCTGATTGGGTCAAATCAACCTTCTTTCCCAGCTGACTCAATGGAATGGATATCCCAACAAACTCTCCCGTTAGATTAAGCGGATAATTGATAGAGGCTTCACCATTAAATTCGCTGTAAAGTACTGGACTGATCTGGTTGTCGTCATCATCGTCACTACTGCAAGAAGCAAAGCTGAAACACATTGTTAGAGTAAACACACTCGCTAAGAGGGCATAAGCCCATTTCTGTAAGTTTTTAGACATAATGGTAATTATTTAGGAGTTTATTATCGCCTACAAATGTACGATAATATATTGAGAAAGTAACGGAATCCCAATGATAAAACGTCATAGCCCGTAAGGATATACTCTGCTTTACATTGGATTCGGGCTTGAGATTTGCGAAATACTACCACGAATTATGGTTTAAAGAACGATTATTCGACTGATTTTCCGTAACTTTGCAAACAGAATAAAACGACAAACAAAGATGAAGATAGAAGCACAAATTACCGCTGCGGCACTAGCAGCTGTCAAGGAGTTATATGGTGTTGAGGTGCCAGAGAAGATGATTCAACTACAGAAGACACGTAGTGACTTTGAAGGAAACCTTACGCTTGTCACTTTCCCACTACTGAAGCCTTCACACAAGAAGCCTGAAGATACGGCACAGGAAATAGGTGAGTACTTGAAGAAGAATTGTAAGGCTATCGCTGACTTCAACGTTGTGAAGGGTTTTCTTAACCTCGTTATTGCTCAAGCGGCATGGGTTGGTTTATTGAACGACATTAATGCGAATGAGAAGTTCGGTGAGAAGTCAGTGACTGAGAACAGTCCGCTTGTTATGATTGAGTACTCTTCGCCTAACACGAACAAGCCTCTCCACCTTGGACACGTGCGTAACAACCTCCTCGGATGGTCATTGGCTCAAATCATGGAAGCCAATGGCAATAAGGTTGTAAAGACGAATATCGTCAATGACCGCGGTATCCACATTTGTAAGTCTATGTTGGCTTGGCTGAAGTGGGGCAATGGTATCACCCCTGAAAAGGCTGGCAAGAAGGGTGATCACTTGATTGGTGACTTCTATGTACTATTTGATAAGCACTTCAAAGAGGAGTGTAAGCAACTGCAGGAGCAGTATGAGAAGGAGGGAATGACACCCGATGAGGCGAAAGCAAAAGCCGAACAAGAGGCGCCATTGATAAAGGAAGCACACGAGATGCTCGTTAAGTGGGAGCATAACGACCCAGAGGTTCGTGCCTTATGGGAGAAGATGAATAGTTGGGTTTACGCTGGATTCGATGAGACCTACAAGGCTTTGGGAGTTGGATTCGATAAGATCTATTATGAGTCAAATACCTATCTCGTTGGTAAGAAGAAGGTGGAGGAAGGACTCGCCAAAGGGCTCTTCATTCGTAAAGAAGACAACTCTGTATGGGCTGATCTCACGGATGAAGGCTTAGACCAGAAGCTCCTTTTACGTAAGGATGGCACATCCGTTTACATGACACAGGATATTGGTACGGCAGAGATGCGTTTCAACGACTTCCCTATTGATAAGATGATTTATGTCGTTGGTAACGAACAGAACTACCACTTCCAGGTGCTTTCAATCCTCTTGGATCGTCTGGGTTTCAAGTGGGGTAAGGATCTCGTACACTTCTCGTATGGTATGGTTGAATTGCCAAATGGTAAGATGAAGAGTCGTGAGGGTACCGTTGTTGATGCCGACGACTTGGTTGCGTCAATGATTGAGAACGCCAAGGCACTCAGTGAGGATAAGGTAAATAAACTCGAAGGAATTACCGAGGATGAGAAGAATGAGATAGCACGTATCGTTGGTATGGGTGCGCTGAAGTACTTTATATTAAAGGTGGATGCTCGCAAGAATATGCTCTTCAATCCAGAAGAGTCAATCGACTTCAATGGTAATACAGGTCCATTCATCCAATACACCTACGCTCGTATCCGTAGTATTCTTCGTAAGGCAGAGGCACAGAGCATTGCTCTTCCAGCATCACTCGCCGATGACGCACCATTGAACGAGAAAGAGATTGCACTCATTCAGAAGCTCAACGACTTCGGTGCAGCTGTTGCACAGGCTGGTATAGACTATAGTCCAAGTGGTATTGCTAACTACTGCTACGAACTGACCAAGGAGTTCAATCAGTTCTATCACGACTATAGCATCCTCAATGCAGATACCGAAGCAGAGAAGATTACCCGCCTCGTACTGGCTAAGAACGTGGCTAAAGTGATTAAGAATGGCATGGCATTGCTCGGCATAGAGGTACCAGAGAGGATGTAGAAGTACCATCCCTGCCCCCAAATAACACATATGTGTCACGACAATGACTCATATGTGTTACACATGGTAAGACATATGTGTCACAGCGTTTACACGTATGTATCATTTTGAGGCTACATATATACTGGTGGAAGCATAAGCCGATTTACGAAAATAGACAGCAAGGAAATCCCTCTAACACTCCATATAATATAACAGATATGAGAACCGGGGAATAACCTTTACATAGATTCTTATAAGGTTACTCTGTTAACCTATTGGCAACATATTCAACCACCAGTTAGAAGTAACTAACAAGTACAACCAAACAATAATGGTATCAAAGCCTAAGAACAACCCACCCCTATTGCAGCAAAGTGGAGATTCGCTCCATACAAATAGAGGAAGTGGAGCAACACAGCAAACCATAACCTCCTCCTTTTCAAGGCAACAAAGGGAAGCTGTAAACCCTCCTTCGTATCGCAATGACACTGTACTTCCACTACCAATGGATGTTCGAGGGGCTTCTTGGGCTGTCGATGCAGCCTGCTCTGGCAACCCCGGTCCTATGGAATATCAATGTGTTGACCTGCAAACAGGAGCTCAAATCTTCCATTTCGGACCAGTACAAGGTACGAATAACATCGGAGAGTTCCTCGCTATTGTGCATGCTTTAGCCTTGATGGAGAAACAGGGAATCAAGGACAAGGTCATCTATAGCGATTCGTATAACGCCATTCTGTGGGTTAAGAAGAAGAAGTGTAAGACGACATTAACCCGTAATTCCGCAACAGAACAGCTGTATCAAGTCATTGCACGGGCAGAACAATGGCTCATGACACACAACGTCACCACTCCTATTATCAAATGGGAAACAAAGCAATGGGGCGAGATTCCTGCCGACTTCGGTAGGAAGAAATAATAACATCAGCCTCAGCAAGAGAAGGGAATATGTAACAACAATATTTTAGATAGAACGTGACTGCATTAGGGAAAACAATCTCATCAGTTACAACAAAAGCTCCAGTAAGTCGAAACTTGCTGGAGCTTTTACAATATTATAAGGTGATAAGTAACCTTATCTTATGGTTTTCTACTTATCCGTAGATAATGTTGCCGTTCTCGTCCTTGTACTCATCAAGACCCTTCTCATAGGTTGCCATGGCACGAAGACTCATACCAACATTAGAGAAGCCACCATCGTGATAGAGGTTCTGCATCGTCACCTTACGAGTGAGGTCAGAGAACATTACGATACAATAGTCGGCACATTCATCCGCACTAGCATTGCCCAATGGAGACATGCGATCGGCAAAGTCGAAGAGTTTATCCATACCCTTTACACCAGAACCTGCGGTTGTCATGGTTGGTGACTGCGATATGGTATTGATACGAACATGGTGCTCACGACCATAGATATAGCCAAAACTACGAGCTATACTCTCAAGTAAAGCCTTTGCATCAGCCATGTCGTTGTAACCATAGAACGTGCGCTGAGCAGCTACATAACTCAATGCAACGATTGAACCATACTCGCTGATAGCATCAAGCTTCTTAGCACTTTGAATCATCTTATGGAATGATACAGCTGAAATGTCAAGTGTTGTATCAAGCAACTTATAATCCAAATCATCATAAGTGCGGTGCTTACGAACGTTAGGAGACATACCGATTGAATGGAGTACGAAGTCAATCTTACCGCCAAGTATCTCCATTGAACGCTTAAACACGTTCTCCAAGTCTTCTACATTAGTAGCATCTGCAGGAATAACCTCGCAATTTAACTTCTCAGAAAGGGCACTCACCGTACCCATTCTCACAGCGACAGGAGTGTTAGAAAGGGTTATTATTGCACCTTCTTCTACTGCTCTTTCAGCCACTTTCCATGCAATTGACTTGTCATTGAGGGCTCCAAAAATAATACCTCGTTTACCTTTTAATAAGTTGTAACTCATATTCTTCGTTGTTCAAATTTGGTGTAAAGGTAAGAAGAAAAGGTCGATTTGCCAAGAGTTTATAGATAAATAACGTCATTCGTACTATCTAGATAAGACAAATCAAGTGGTTACATAACATTAATAATGGTGTTTATGTTCTCGGTCGTATGCTGTAATCATGCGCTTAATCTGCTCTATCTGGGCTCTATCGTAAGGAGGAAGATCGGCTTCTTTCAGCTTCTTCTCGACCAGAGATAGCAGTGTTTCTTTATTTTGATAGAACGTTAAATGCGGGTTAGCACCATGTTCCAAAAGACAGACAACGATGGGATAATGCTCGCTTATCATCGCTAGAGCAACAGCTGGAGGGTTGTTGTAAGCAATGTCATCTATCGTGTATTGACCTTGATAATTTACATCTGCACCATAATTCAACAATAGCTTTACCATAGGAACAGTGCTCCATGAAGCAGCCGTACTCAATGGTTCTACACTGATCGTGTCGCCTGCATTGGAAGAAGATATCCGTTGACACTCTTTCAACCGAACACGCATAGGCTTCACCATAGCCCCATGACGCAGTAATTCCTCTGCTATCTTGAGTTGCTCTTCAGTGGGGCTCTCCTTATTACAAAGGCTTATCAACGCGGTTTTTCCTTCACCCCATTCATAGAGGTTAGGGTTGGCACCATGGCGCAACAAGGCTCTTACAATAGCTAAATGACCATCCATGCAAGCAAACATCAACAGACTTTGCCCATAGATAGTGTCCTGATAATTCACAAGTTTTGGTTGAGCGGATAAGATACGATTGATCTCCATCGTATCATTAGCTTGCACCGCAGTGGCAAGTTCGGCTACAGGTGTATTGCGGAATATCCTATAATCATACTCATCCAATGTAGAGGGATCAACAGGACGAAGACTTATCCAGGTTATTAATAAGCTGATAATCAATGTGAGAAAGGCGTGAGGAAGAATCGAGATATACGCTTTATGATAACGCCGATACAGAGCACCACTCAACTTAACAACGCCTATGAGCCACAAAGAATAGGAATTAATGAGGAAGAAGATACCGAGAGCCTCCAATTCACTTGGCGGATTGTCAAATAAGAAGATAGACCCATAGAATACTAACGGAGCCAACAGAACGGGCGAAAGAAATACCCAAGATAGGACTCTTAGCCATAGAGGAAGGTTTTTGTCAACGATACTTTGTTTCATAAAACGATATGAATTATCTGCGACAAAGATACAATTTTCTGCTGTATATCTATACTATAAACGTTGGAAAAAGGTTGCTGTCAATCCTTAAATATAGCCTATATAGTGAGGGAAGAGCATTTAGAATGACAAAGAAAATGACAGTCTGACCGCAAAACTCAAAACGATTGAATAAGAACTAAGCCTCTCTTTACCTCCACGAAAGGCTTTCTTCCCTATGAGCAAAGCCTCCTCTTCACAGGAACTAAGGCTCTCTTGCTGAAGACATGCACACACCTTATTAATTAGGTAAGCAAAAGGTATCGAGGAACTATATGCCAGTTAGCTTCTTTTCTTCATATTCTTGCTCGCTAATCAGCACTTCTGTTGCTTCTTGTTGCTTGTTATCTTCTTCATTATCAGAGTACAATAAGATGAAATCATAGTCCTCCAAATCACAGACAACACCCTTATCTATACAAAATGAATCGGTGACATCTCCCGCCTCATAACGCAAGTAATAGTTTACACCATTACTCTCTCCATGGATAAATTGCCGGACTTTCGATAGTTCATATTCATCTACCATGTGTTCCATGAAAGCTTGTACTTTAGGAAGATAAGACCTTGCATTACCAGTGGACATTATCAAACTAATGTGTAAATAAAAATACTTTGCATGTGGATTGAAAGTCAGCTTAGAGTCTCTAGACCCCAACTCATGGTGAAGATAATCCTCTAATCGCTCAATGATAGTTGCACACAAATCCCTTGCCGTGGCATCAGGTAATGACAAACAAACACTCCAAACCATCACTGGACTAAATTGCCAAGTATTCATAAAATCAACTAATGAGCAAACATAATGTACCCGATTCCGCAAGAAACTATGGTAGACTAGCTTCTTATCTGTCACCTCCTTATCCAATGATCGCACAATCTTTGTAAACTCCCGCTCAGCATTTGTCAACGACGAGAACAATATAATAAGAGCTATCAACACCATCTTTATCAATTGTCCCCAGTCTTCTACACCCAGCCATGCCATCACTTTCCACAGCAAGAACGCCATTATAATAAGCATTCCTACCAACTTAACCACTCTTAAACATATCTCTTTCACCATCTCTTAACCCTTTGAACAAAAGGAAACCATGGTTAACACACACCTAATGGACACAAAGGTATATAAAAAAAGCTTGATAATCAAGAGACTATCAAGCTATCTTCTGTACCCAGACCCGGTACAAAGCGGGTAAAACAAGAGAAATAAAAAGAATATATTGTGTTGATAACCAGTTATTTATAATTTTCTTATATTTGGCTATTTTACCCATTTTTATCTGTTTTTAGTTAGACAGTACACTTTTAGTACACCTTGATATTCGGAACTTTTTAGTATCTTTGCAAAATAAGAAAACATCTGAAAATAAATGAGTTAATGATTTTACTCGGTTCTATACTCATTCAGGTACATAACTATCAATTATGGCAAAGTTAGAAAATAAAGCAAAGGAAAACCCGAAATTGGAGCAAAATGTGCTTTCTGATGGTCGAATAAGTCTTTATCTGGAGTATTATCTCGGTAGAGAAGAAACGCCAGTGTTGGACGAAAACGGTAATCCTGTTTTGTACGAAACAGGAAAGATGGCTGGTAAGCCCAAAGTACATATTAAGCATAACAGGCGAAAAGAGAATTTGCAGTTGTACTTGATAGCTAAGCCCCGTACTCCTGCGGAAAGGCAACAGAACAAGGAAACTCTTGAATTGGCTGCCAAAATTCGTGCGGAGCGTGAACAGGAATTTAAGGAGAGTATGCTCGGTTATCGCCTGAAGAAAGACAGAAATGTCAACTTCTTAGACTATTATCAGGCGTACATAGACAGTTATACGAAGAAAGACCTGCGAATGATAAAGATAAATCACGAAGTGTTGGTGAAGGAGCAAAAAGTATCTATCAGCGTTTCAAAAAAGTTGTACGCTATGCCATTGACCATGAAGTGATGCTGAAAGACCCATGCAAAGGTGTTGTGTGCAAGGTAGATGACCAAGTGTTACGCAAAGATGTACTCTCAATGGACGAAATACAAGCACTGATTCAATGTCATTATGAGAATGAGAATCCTAATGTTAGACGTGCTTTTATTCTCTGCCTCTATTGTGGTCTGCGCTTCTGCGATGTAAAAGAACTGACCTATAAAAACATAGATTACACTAATCGCCTTTTGAAATTTGAGCAGAATAAGACCAAAGGGCATTCGGCACATAGCGGTGTTGTCATTCCTCTGAACAATGGATTGCTATCATTGATAGGCGAAGCACCTGACGATTTGAATACCTCCATATTCAATCTTCCATCTTATGAGAGTTGCAGCAAATCGGTAAAACGATGGGTAAAGCGTGCAGGCATCAACAAATATATTAGTTGGCATTGTGCTCGCCACAGCTTTGCGGTAAATATCCTCAATAATGGTGCCAACATCAAGACTGTTGCCAGCCTATTGGGGCATAGCGGATTGAAACACACAGAGAAATATACTCGTGCGGTGGATAAATTAAAGTCGGAAGCAATCAATAGTTTGCCAGAATTGAAGTTGTAACAAGAAAAATGAATTAAAAAACATTTTTTTGATTAGAAACAACCATCTTTTTACTCAAAAGAGATACATTCTGAAAAATAATGAGTAATTTTATGGCGTAATCAAGTTACATAAGCATGGAACGCAAGAAAATAAACCGTCTAAAGGTGGTTCTCGCCGAAAAAGGAATGACCAATAAACAGCTGGCAGAGATTTTGGATAAAGACCCTGCTGTTATATCGAAGTGGGTAACGAATGTTGCCCAGCCCAATGTTGAAATGTTTATCCAGTTGGCAAAGATATTGGGCGTGAGGGTTGATGATTTGTTGTGGACAGAATAATATAAGGGAATCTTATGACTGAAGGATATTTATTAGAACTGGTTCAATGTGCATTATCAAATGCGAATACGCAGAATTATCTAACTAGCAATTTGCTTAAACAAGCTCAACGCATAGCTACCCACCGCAAAGATTTTATAAATCTATGGTGGATATTACAAGAATTGCAGGGTAATCCACAAGGGACATTTCGAAGAATTGATGACACAATGAAGGCTAAGTTCGTTAAAGAAGACTATGAATTATATGGGAAAAAGTATTTAATGAAATGGTTAGAAGAAAGGAGTATTAACGAACTAAATCCAACAGGGGATATAAAGAAAAGCGACCAAGTCTTCCCATATAGTATTTATGATATAGAAGATAGGATCCAGACAATCGAAAACCACAGAAAATCCTTGGTTAATACCAAAGGTATGCATACTTTGGATGTATATTATACGGAGCAGAATAATGCTGCGAATCGAATGTTCCTTAATCTTCAGTATGAGCAATTTCAGAATATAGTAAAAAGGATTAGAGACAGAGTAATAGACTATCTCATAGAAACGGAAATGCAATTAATGCAGGGTAATACCTTATCAAGATACTTTGAAAATAATAAAGAATGGGTCGTAAATAAGTTGGAAAACATAGACACTAATTTTAATGATTATATTAAAGCGATAGATTCTCATATGATAAAGGGGACGCCTATTGATTATGAGGAGGCATTACTTGATATAAGAAAAGTATTGATGCTTTATGCAAATGCGATTTGCCCTCCCCAAGCAGACCCTGTTACCTGTTCCGATGGCAAACGAAGAGTTTTAACAGAGGACAAATACCTAAATAGAATATCATTTGTGTTATTTGAAAAAGCAGGTAAGCATACTCATACAGAATTGCTAAACCAAAGTGTTGAAGATTTGGTGAAAAGAATAGAGAAAGTAAATGAGCTCTCTAACAAGGGTGTACATAATAAAGTGACGGAACAAGAAGCTAATCAATGTGTAATAATAATGTATATAGTGCTTGGTGATTTAATTCGGATTGGAGACGAAGAAGTCTTGCCTTTATCTTGAAATATGTTATTTAGATGATTGATTTATTTGAGAAAATCATTTCTTTAACTTCCGATAATATGCACTTATAAGAATCATAGAAGATATGAAACCAGAAGAAAAAGCGCGAGTTATCATAGACAGAATGTTTGAAGAAGCAGGCTGGAAAGTCGTTGATAGAGATAAGTATGCTCCAAATATGACGGCTGTGGCTATCAAGGAAGGATTGATGGTTGGCAATAGGGAAGCTGATTATTTATTGTTTCTCAATGGAAAAGCAGTTGGGGTATTGGAAGCTAAGCGCATTGAAACAGATATAAATTCTGATATTGTGCAAGAACAAGCTCGCTTATATACACGTAGTTGTCCTAAGTGGTGCCAAGCATGGTTTCCTAATATACCTTTACCCCTTGCCTATGTTGCTAATAGTAGAGACTTGATGTTTTATGATACTCGAAAGAGTAAAAGTTATTAAGCTTGGAAGATGATTATGTTGGCTTGCCCACATTGAGCCCCAAAGGATTGCGTGCGTGCCAATATGAGGCAATCACTCAATTAGAGCAATCGTTTCGTAATGGTGAAAATCGTGCTTTGATGGTTTTAGCAACGGGTGCCGGGAAGACTTATACTGCTTGTTTGGCAGCCTATCGCATGTTAGCTTTCACGCCAATGAAGCGCATCTTGTTTTTGGTGGATAGGAACAATTTGGGTAAGCAGGCTGAAACTGAATTTGGTACATTCCGTTTGACAGAGAATGGCGATCCATTCAATACTATTTTTACGGTTAATCGCTTGAAGTCTTCAAGTGTACTAACAGATAGCAATGTGGTAATATCCACTATACAACGACTTTTCTCATTGTTAAAGGGTGACGAAATTACCGATAATGATGAGGACGATGAAGAAATTGAAGATAAGGAAATAATGCTCCCAGAGAATCCTAATCTTCTTTCAGATTTCTTTGATATGATAATTATTGATGAGTGCCATCGTTCTATTTATGGTAATTGGCAGAAAGTCCTCAATTATTTCTCAAAAGCAAAGTTGATAGGATTAACAGCAACACCTATTCCTGAGACGAAGGCTTTCTTCAATGGCAATATCATCGTAAACTATACGTTGGAGAAGTCTATCGTTGATGGCGTAAATGTTGATTGTCGTGTTTATCGTATCAAAACGCAGGCAACAGAGAACGGCGGTGCTATTCTCGAAGGTGATAAAGTAAAGAGAGAAACATGCTATACGGGGCAAGTTCAGACTATTAACAACCAAGAAACAAAAAATTATACTCGTGAAGAACTTAACCGCAGCATCATCAATCCTGCACAGATTAAGTTGATATTGGAGACCTACCGTGATGCCGTATATACCGAGTTGTTTACCGACCCGCAGCGAGAACCTAATATGGACTATCTGCCCAAGACACTTATCTTTGCACTCAATGAAAATCATGCAACTAATATCGTGCAAATAGCAAAAGAAGTGTTTGGACACAATGATAATTGTTTCGTACAAAAAATCACTTATTCGGCAGGTGATAGCAATGAGCTGATACGACAGTTCCGCAACGATAAGGATTTCCGCATCGCCGTAACTTGCACATTGGTGGCAACAGGTACAGACATTAAACCCCTTGAAGTGGTAATGTTTATGCGTGATGTGGCATCAGAACCGTTATATATTCAGATGAAAGGACGAGGTGTGCGTACCATAGGAGACGAGCAACTACGAAATGTAACGCCCAATGCTTACAGTAAGGATTGTTTCTTTTTAGTAGATGCCGTAGGTGTTACAGAGCATGAAAAGTCTATTACTTCTCCCTCAGACAGTGCAACCACCAAACTAATCTCCTTGAAAGAACTTTTGGAGAAAATAACGCATGGTAACGTAAGTGATGATTATCTGCGTTTATTAGCAAGTCGCTTATCTCGTATCAGTCATAAATGTGAAGAAAAGGACCGTGAGAAGTTTATCAGTCTTGCACATATAAGTATGATGGATATTGCATCCAATATCTTTGATGCGCTTGAGCAAGGATTCTTACCAGAATACGTCAATGTGAATGAGTCAAATACGATCCGCAAGGCTTTGGTGCACAACATTGCGAATGAGCCAGATGCACGTGAGTTTTTATTGATACTTAATGCAGGTTTTATTGAGACCTTGATGCCCGGAGAAGATATGCTTATTTCAAAAGGCTTTTCACAGGAAGAAGCGCAGGCGACCACTTCGGCTTTTGAAGCCTATTGTGAGGAGCATAAGGATGAAATAGAAGCATTGCGCATCATCTACAATAATCAAGGCGAGCCTCTTACTTATGCGATACTAAAAGATTTGGAGAATAAATTGAAATTTGCAAATAGTAAGTTTAATACTTCATTACTTTGGAACTCTTATGCCATAATCAATCCCCCAATGGTAAAACATAGTTCTACAAAAGAGGAAAAAGAAGCTCTTACAAACATTATCCAGTTAGTGCGTTATGCTTTTCACCAGATAGGAAGGCTCGAAAGCTTGTATCCATCTGCCAACCAACGTTTTAATCTGTGGTGTGGACAAAATCAACGACCTCTTACAGAAGAGCAGATTGGAGTGATGCAACAAGTATTTAGCTACATTGCATCGAATGGTTATTGTACAATTACAGAGATTAAAGACAATGACAAGACACAGGCGGCACAACTTATCCGTGCCTTTGGTGGAAAAAATATAGCAAATGAAGCTTTGTCTTCATTATCACAATTTATCATTTACAGAAAAATAGCTTAACAAATGGCAACAAATATATCAACAGAGCAAGCACTTACCAAAAAGGTTTGGAATTTAGCGACCACGCTATCAGGACAGGGTATTGGATACACCGACTATATTACTCAACTTACCTATCTCCTCTTTCTCAAAATGGATGCGGAGAATGAGGAATTGTTTGAGGAAACATCTTCTATCCCTGAAGGCTATCGCTGGAGTAATCTGATAGAGCTTGATGGCTTAGACTTAATAGAGCAATACGAGAAGACGCTGAAAATACTCAGTGAGCAAGACAATCTTATCGGTACTATTTTCACAAAGGCACAGAACAAGATTGATAAACCTGTTTATCTTAAGAAGGTTATTTCAATGATAGACGAAGAGCAGTGGCTCGTAATGGATGGCGACGTGAAAGGTGCTATTTACGAGGGTATCTTGGAAAAGAACGGTCAAGATAAAAAGAGTGGTGCAGGACAATATTTCACTCCTCGTCCTCTTATTCAAGCAATCGTTGATTGTGTGCAACCTAAGATTGGCGAAATGGTGTGTGACCCAGCTTGTGGTACAGGCGGATTCCTGCTGGCCGCATACGATTGTATGAAACAACAATCACAAGATAAGGACAAACGTGACTTCTTGAATAACAAGGCATTGCATGGTGTCGACAACACTCCGTTAGTTGTTACCTTGGCTTCAATGAACCTGTATTTACATGGCATTGGTACCGACCGTAGTCCTATTGCGTGCGAAGATAGTTTGGAGAAAGAGCCTGACACCTTGGTACATGTAATTCTTGCCAATCCTCCATTTGGAACTCGTCCTGCAGGCTCAGTGGATATCAATCGTCCCGATTTTTATGTAGAAACTAAAAATAACCAGCTTAATTTCTTGCAACACATAATGCTGATGCTGAAAGCTGGTGGGCGGGCAGCCGTAGTACTTCCTGATAATGTTCTGTTTGAGGGCGGTGCAGGCGAAACT
>QWCL01000114.1_pt1 | contig 34656 bp, 25 predicted proteins | sample 1972551 | NCBI WGS metagenome assembly QWCL01 (sample SAMN09866709, study PRJNA288562) | Human oral metagenome isolate term2_saliva, whole genome shotgun sequencing... | isolation source: mouth | host: Homo sapiens | place: USA: California
AATCTGCTGTGTCGGGCACATCACCCACGACAAAATCATCACACCGCGACACACCGATCACCTGAGTGGAGGAACGGCCTATTATTTTGCGCACGGCATTGCCCGTCTCCCGAACCCGGCATTTAGTTTGGTCACGTCGGTCGGCGAAGACGACTACAAAGTCATCGACGAACTCCGGGCGATCGGGACGGAAGTGAAACTCATTCCGAGCAGTTCCACGGTTATTTTCGAAAATGCCTACGGAGAAAACTCTGACCATCGCACACAGCGTGTCTTGGCCAAGGCCGATCCGTTCAAAGTGGAGCACCTTTGCGACGTGCACGCCGACATTTTTCATCTCGGCAGCCTACTCGCCGACGATTTTGACCCCGATCTCATTCGCTACCTTTCCACCAAAGGCATCGTCTCGCTCGATGTGCAAGGTTTTTTGCGACGCGTCGAAAACACCCAAGTGCTGGCCTGTGATTGGAAAGAGAAGACGGCTTGCCTGAAATACGTCGACATACTCAAAGTCAACGAGCACGAGATGCACGTTCTCACCGGCGAAACTGAGGTTCTTGCCGCCGCACGCCACTTGCACGGGTGCGGAGTGAACGAAGTCGTCATCACCGAAGGCAGTCTCGGCTCTTTTATCTACGCCGAAGGCAAACTGGTGGAAATCCGTGCCTACCCACCGCTACAACTGGCTGACGCCACCGGCTGCGGCGACACCTATATGACAGGCTATCTCTACAAACGGGCTCACGGTGCGGGCTATCGCGAAGCGGGGTGCTTCGCTGCAGCAATGAGTACGCTCAAACTCGAGCATTTCGGCCCTTTCACCGGCACAGCAGCCGACATCCTTCGTCGTATCGACGACAGAGAACTTGACATGACCGTGCGCTGAACTCCATTATTCCCCCTCTACCGACGAACAGTGGGCACCGTGAAATGATCACGGTGCCCACTGTCCATATATTCCCCAGGTCTTTATGTGCCCGGTTAATACGTATTGGACAACACGGTCAACAGAAATCGCAAATTTCTACCTCGGTTTCCGCTGTGAAAAGCCGGCGAACACAGCAAACGCAACCGTGCCGAACAACTATGCTTCGCTTCAAGGAACAGAGTAAGGAGACGTCGGTTGTTTTCAGGCATCCTCTCGAAATACCCCTTACGCACTTCGTCCGCCAATCTCGAAAACTCTTGTCGTCCCTCACGCCATTCGGCCCAGCGACGGCGCCATCGCGCAAAGCTCGATTCGCGCGCACCCAACACATTATCCGCGTGTTGACGATAATGCACATGAGAGGTCGCATCATAATAGACCTTTGCTCCCACCGCCTGCGCCACCAAATAAATCCACATGTCATGCATCGGCAAAAAATCCGGACGATATTGCAGAATTAAGCGCCGCAGCGCTGCATTCATCACCATGGTGTGGCCTGTAGCCAAATGACACATGAGTGCTTCGCCGAAAGTGAGGCGCGGCGTGAAGCAAGATGCGGGTAAAAGTTCTAGACGCTCGTCGACCGGCTGCGTGCGCGAAAAATAGAGTGCCGGCCCATTGTCGTCCAATTGGGCAACCGCTGTCCGAAGTTTGTCTGCCAACCAAATATCATCTTGGTCAGCAAATGCATAGTAAGCCACGCCCTCGTCAGCGTTGGCCAACAACTCCATGAAACTGCGTGCAGGCTTCAAGTTCTCCCCCTGATCCCACACTAAATGACCTTTTTCAGCTTCCGACTCAAGCCAAGTCTGCGTTCCATCGGTCGATCCGTCATCACGCACACGCAACTGCACTTCGACTCCTTCCTGATTCAGAATCGACTTCAACTGCTCAGCGCCGAACTTCATGGCGTTGTAAGTAGACATTAAGACTTCCACGCGGGGCATTTGCTGGGACATACGTAAGACTATTGGGAGATCAGAAATATCAAGTCACACTTCACCTTGCTACCAAGGAAGCGAAGGTCACGGACAGATGCAAAAATAGTCATTTTCTTCCAGCTTTCCATCACAGCTTCCCAACTTTCCTTGTACTTTCGCTTGCAGCTCCGCTACTCCTCGCTGTCAGCCTCCTACCTAGGGCTGTCAAGGCTCATCCCCCTGGACACGCTACACGATCGTGCCGATAAAATCACGTCCCGTGCTTGCATACGCTCACAAAAGTTATTAACTTCGCAGCAATGTCCCTGCTTCTACAAGTCATTTTGTCTCTTATGCGAACCTCCTCGCACGTTTCGCTCAAGCGGTACGACCGCACTTTCCCTTTCACCCCATGATCTCTGTCTGCATTGCCACCTACAACGGTGCCGCCACACTCCACGAGCAATTGAGTTCCATCCTCTCGCAATTAGGTCCCGACGACGAAGTCATCGTTTCCGACGACGGCTCCACCGACGGGACGTTGGACGTGGTGCGCGCCTTCGACAATCCCATTATACACATCGTTCCGGGGCCGCAAACCGGATCACCCATCGACAATTTCGAACATGCGCTCCGACAAGCACGGGGCGAGTACATTTTTCTCTCCGACCAAGACGACGTTTGGCTCGAGGGCAAAGTGCAACGCATGCTTGCAGCGCTGAAAGGCGGAGCAGATTGCGTGGTGAGCGACTGCCGCGTCACAGATCAAGCGCTGCACGTCACCGCTCCCTCCTTCTTCGCGCACGTGCAGCTGCACGAAAGTCGGTGGTACAACCTACTGGTGCGCAATTTCTACCTCGGTTGCTGCATGGCCTTCACACGCCGCGTGCTCCAACGCGCGCTTCCCTTCCCCGCCTGCACACCGATGCACGACATCTGGATTGGCAACGTGGCGGCCTTCACCGGTCGCGTCGAATTTCTCCACGAACCGCTCATCCTCTTCCGCCGTCACGGTGACAACGCCTCGTGCACAGCACGAAAGAGCCCCTATTCGCTCCGCGCAAAGATCAAATTCCGCCTCGACGTCCTCTTCCCGCTCATCGCTCGCCTCTGTCGGCGTAACGCTCCCGCACCGCGCCCATGAAAATCTCCATTGTCACCGCTACTTTCAACAGTGGCGCCACCCTCTCCGACACCCTCCGCTCACTCCTGGTTCAAACGCACACCGACTTCGAGCTTATCGTGGCCGACGGCGGGTCAACCGACAACACGGCCGACATCATTCGCGAATTTGCCCCCCGATTCGGCGAGCGCCTCCGCTGGTTCAGCGAACCCGACCGCGGACTCTACGACGCCATGAACAAAGGCATTGCCCGCGCCACGGGCGAGGTGGTGGGCATTCTCAACAGCGACGACTTCTACACTGACGAACGTGTCCTCGCTCGCGTGGCCGATGCGCTCGCCGACCCGCAGATCGACGCTTGCTATGGCGATGTGCACTATGTTGCCCCCGGCGATCTGCAAACGATGACGCGCTATTACAGCTCGCGCCCCTTCCGTCCGTGGATGATGCGCCTCGGTTTCATGCCGGCCCATCCCTCTTTCTATTGTCGTCGCGCGTGCTACACCCAATTTGGCACCTTTGATCTCAACTACAAAGTGGCGGCTGACTTCGAACAACTGCTGCGCCTCATCTTTGTCCACAAGATTCGCACGGTCTACGTGCCGGCCGATTTTGTGACCATGCGCACCGGCGGCCTCTCCACCTCAGGTTGGAGTAGTCACTTGGCCATCCTCCGTGACCACCGCCGCGCTTTGCACCAGCACCACGTAACTTCTGCCTTCCCCCTCCTTTGTCTGCGCTACGTCTACAAGGTGGGCGAAGTGCTCTGCTCCCGATTCCGTCGGGCGTCAGGCAAATAGTCGCGTCGCCCTCCCCTCATTTTTCTGTTCCTCGGTCGGTCTACTCAGCATCCCCCTTGTTGCCCGGCGTCTCCCGCATTCGGCGCCCTCACACGCCCGGGTCGAAACTCCCTGCGCCCGTTTTGAAACGGCACAGCTGCGTTAGCCGTGCGCTCTCTCGGATCCCGATCGAGCAACTTCCCCTCTTCTTTTTCGAAGCAAAGCCTGCCACTGCGCGGGCTTTGCTTTTTTCTTGTCCTTCCCTGCGGGTTTGTTCAGATGCACCGGGGCAGTTCGTCGCGCAGTCTGCGCAGTATTTCCCTTTTCTCCCGGCTTCCGACCTGCGTTGCCCGTCTTCCGGCCGTACAAAGGGACGTTTCTCAGAAAAGCCGCGTGATAATTCCGAAAAACGTGGAGCAATCGGGGAAAACACGGAGGCTTTTTCCCGATTACTCCGCAGTTTCTCGCCTTTTCCTACGCAGACGCGCGGCGTATCCCCGGTGCATACTGAACTTGTGCGAGGAGGGGAAACATCGAGTTCCGATTTTATGCATAAACTCCGCTGCTTTCTCCCTTTTTCCGTCCGCGGGCAAATTATCGGGGAGCACATTTCGTTTACATCCTTACAGCTTTCATCGCCCATTCTACAACAAAACACATTCACAGCGCTCATTATCACAACTATCTCAAAATCCACGACCCAAAATACCCACATGTAGTGATTGTCCGCGCACGATATTGTATTTAATTTCGCATTTCAAAAACTTCTCTCTGTAAATATGCAATGAAGTGCGCTGTGCGCACCCCTTTTCTATGCGAGATACCTACTTTTTCGGACTCCTTCTCCCGGGGCTCGTGCCTTTGTGTGCAACTGCAGGACATCTGCAGCACGCTCCCACGGAAACTGTCCTCACGCCCCCCGATTCCACCGGCAAAGACTCCACGCGCCGAGACATCAAAGTCGCGGAAGTGGTCGTCAGCACCGGACAAATGCTCGGCAGTAAGTTTGAAGCCCGCAACCGCACGGGGTCGGCCTACTACATCTCGCCGCAGGAAATACAGCGCATGGGCTACACCGACATCAATCGCCTGCTCAAAAGCGTGCCGGGCGTCAATGTCTACGAAGAAGACGGATTCGGTTTGCGTCCCAACATCAGTTTGCGCGGCACAAAAGCCGAGCGCAGCGAACGCATCTCCCTCATGGAAGACGGGATGCTCATTGCGCCCGCGCCCTACGCCGCACCGGCCGCCTACTACTTCCCCAACATGGCACGCATGCAGGCCGTGGAGGTGCTCAAAGGCAGCAGCCAAGTGCAATATGGTCCCTTCACCACGGGCGGCGCGGTGAACCTGGTTTCCACAGCAGTGCCAAATCGCTTCACTGCCCGACTCAATACGTCGTACGGTAGCTTCGACACGTTCAAATCCTACGCCATGGTGGGCAACAGCTGGAAGCACACGGGCTTTGTGCTCGAATATCTGCACTACCGTTCGAAAGGTTTCCGCAAAGGCGACCCCGACGAGCGCGAAGGCTTCCGACGTAACGACATTTCGGGCAAGTTCTTGGTGAAAACGGCCTTCGACTCCGGCATCAATCACCGTTTGGAACTCAAAGCGGGCTATGCCGACGAGCATTCCGACGAAACCTATCTCGGACTCTCCGAAGATGATTTTGCCCGCAATCCCTACTTCCGCTATGCAGGTGCGCAGCGCGACCACCTTGTCACGCGCCATTGGCAGTGGGCTGCCACCCACGTGATGAACGGAGGCTATCGTTGGAACATCACCACGCAGGCTTACTATCATTACTTCTTTCGCAACTGGTATAAACTCAACGAAGTGCGCGACGGAGTGACGAAGGCCGAGCGCAGAACCATTGCCGACGTGCTGGCAGACCCCGAGGTGAATCGCGCGTATTTCGACATTCTCACCGGCGCTCGCGATTTCTCCGGCGAAGCGCTGATGCTCCGCGCCAACCATCGCGTCTATCATTCCCGAGGCATCCAGAGCAAAGGCGAATGGCGGGGCGACGTGCTCGGAGGTTGGCTCACCGCCGAAATTGGCCTACGCTATCACGTCGACGACGAGGACCGTTTCCAACAAGACGACGGCTACGCCATGCACAACGGACGCATGCAGTTCTTTCTCCCGGGGCTGCCGGGCAGCAACGCCAACCGCATCACGGAAGCCCACGCTTGGTCGGGCTATGTGCTGACCAAATGGGCAAAAGGCGCGTGGACCTTCACTGCCGGTGCGCGCTATGAGGACGTGAGTCTCTTGAAACGCGACTTCACTGCGGCCGACCCGCGACGCAGCGGGAAGATTCGCATCGAAACGCCCAACCACGCCCGCGCATGGCTGCCGGGTTTGGGATTCAACGTGAAGCTCACATCGCAACTCTCCCTCTTGGGCGGTGTACACCGCGGTTTTGCGCCCCCGAGTGCCACGCTCTACCAAAAAGCCGAAAACAGTACCAACTTCGAAGGCGGCGCTCGATGGAATTCGCGCTTCCTGAAAGTCGAAGCCATCGGATTCTTCAACGCCTACCGCAACATGCTCGGCAGCGACCTCCTTGCCGGCGGCGGACAAGGCACCTTGGAACAATTCAACGTGGGCAAAGCGCGCGTGGGCGGCGTGGAACTGCTGGCACAAGCCCAACCGCACATCGGCCGCGTGAACTTTCCGCTCCAACTCACCTATACTTTCACGCACACCGAGATGCTCAACGCGTTTTCGAGCGACGCTTGGGGCGATGTCCACGTGGGCGATGAGATTCCCTACATCTTCCGACACGCCGCCAACGCACAACTCGGTGCGGAATACCGCGGTTACGAACTCAACGTGGGGCTGCGCTACAACGGAGCCATGCGTACCGTGCCGGGACAGGGGGCCATGCCCAAAAGTGAGACCATTCCCTCGCATTTCATCGTCGACGCTTCGGCCAAAGCCCGCCTCAATCGCCACGTAACGCTCACTTTGAACGCTATCAACCTCACCAATGCGCGCTATCTCGCCTCGCGCCACCCGGCGGGTCTGCGTGTCGGTCATCCTTTCGGGCTCTATTGCGGAGCCATCTTGAACTGGTAAGCCCAAACATCATGCCTCAACTGACTTCTACCTTCCCACTTTCGGCCGTTTGTTCCCTAATTTGCTGCGCAACTTGGGGGGTGAGCACGGCCACCGCCCAGACTGCGGCCGCGGTGTCGGGAATTGTGACCGACATGAGCGGGCTTCCGTTGGCCGGCGCCCATGTGCAACTTGTCAACTCCCCGCTACACACCCTTACCGACGACGAAGGGCGATTTTCCCTCCGGGTTTCTACACGCCCCGTGGGCAAAACGCTGCTCGTCTCCCACCTGGGCATGCTCACCCGCCGTGTGCGCATCGCCGGCACGGACTCGCTGCACATCCGCCTCGAAGAAGACACGCACAGTCTCGACGAAGTGGTGGTGACCGGCTATCAAAAGGTGAAAAACCGCATCTATACCGGCGCGGCCTCGGCCGTGAAGATGAGCGATGTGCGCCTCGAAGGTCTCAATGACGTGAGCCGCATGCTCGAAGGCCGCGTCCCCGGCCTCAACATCCAGAACATTTCGGGCACTTTCGGGGCAGCGCCGCGCATTAACATCCGTGGCGGCGCCTCGATCCTGGGGAATGTACAACCGCTTTGGGTGATTGACGGCGCGGTGTACGAAGATCTCGTGCATCTCTCCCTCGATCAGCTCGCTTCCGGGGATGCCGTCACGCTGGTCGGCTCGGCCATCGCCGGTTTGAACCCGTCTGACATCCAAGACATCCAAGTTTTGAAAGATGCCAGCGCGACTTCCGTCTACGGCGCCCGTGCGCTGAATGGCGTCATCGTCGTCACGACCAAAAACGGCCGCCGCGACACACCGCTCTCAGTGAATTACAGCACAGAGAACACCGTTCGCCTCAAACCTCGGTATGCAAATTTCGATTTGCTCAATTCGCAAGAGACGATGTCTGTATATCGCGAGATGGAAGACAAAGGTTACTTCAATTCCAGCAGTGCTTTGTACGGAAGACGCGGAGGCGTGTTTCACCAGTACTACAAAGCGGCCAACACCTACGACCTTTCGACCGGAACTTACGAACAAGCCAACACCGCTGCGGCACGTCGCGACTTTTTGCGCCGCGCAGAATATGCCAACACCGATTGGTTTGACCTCCTCTTCACGCTTTCGCCCACGACACAGCACACGTTGTCGCTGTCGGGCGGAGGAAAAAACACCGCCACCTACGCTTCTGTCGGTTTTCTCCACGATGGCGGATGGACGCTCCCCGAAAAGGTCGACCGCCTCACGGCCAATCTCAAAAACACCTTCTTTGTCTCGCCGCGCCTCACGGCTACGCTCTCAGCACAGGGCAGTTTGCGCTCACAGTCCGCACCCGGCACTTTACCTCAGCGCAAAAACCACACGCAGGGCGTATTCGAGCGCGATTTCGACATCAATCCTTTCTCGTATGCCTTGGGAACGAGCCGCACGCTCTCACCTTACGATGCAAACGGCCGACTTTCCTTCTACCGCAACAACTGGGCGCCCTTCAATATCCTCAACGAGTATGCCAACAACACCTTGGATCTCGAGGTAATCGACTTCAAACTGCAAGGCGAAGCCACCTATCAGTTGCGCGAAGGCCTTTCGCTCAAAGCCCTTGTGGCCGCTCGGCGTGCGCACACCTCCTCTACGCACAAAGTCACCGAGAACAGCAATCTCGTTCAAGCCTTTCGTGCCAACGAGACCCCGCTTGTGGCCAAAGAGAACGTCTATTTGGTACACGACAAGGATCATCCCGACCAACAGCCCCAAATCGGCATTCCCCAAGGCGGACTGCTCGACAACAACGAGGCCTCGCTCAGCAGCTGGCTCGCGCGTTTGGCCGCCGACTACGACTTCCGTCGCGGCGAACACGACTTCAAAGCCTTCGCCTTCGCCGAGTTGCGCACCGCCCACCGCACCAACACGCCCTTCACCGGCTACGGCATACAATATGATCGCGGCAATCAGGTCTACACCAGCCCCCTCATTTTCCGCAAGCTGGCCGAAGAGAACAACTACTACTTCGCTTTGCGTGAGCGCAACGACCGCGGGCTCACGTTTTCGCTCAACGGCACCTACGGATTTGCGGGCCGTTACGTCGTGAACGCCGTGCTCAACTACGAAAGTGCCAACACCGCAGGACGCGAAGCCGGCACGCTCTGGTTACCCACCTGGAATCTCGGTGCAAAATGGAACATCGACCGCGAAGCCTTCATGCGTCCGTTTCGCAACGTCTCGAAACTCGCCGTACGCCTCAGCTATGGGCTCACCGCCAAGATGAATGAGGAAGCCGTCAACGCTTCTGCGGTATACCAAAGCGGCATTGTGCAGAGACACCGCCTCGGCGACCGAGAAAACAAGATAGACATCCGCCATCTCGAGAACCGCGATCTCACGTGGGAGAAGATGTACGAGTGGAATGTAGGTTTGGAACTGGGTCTGTGGAACAATCGGGTCAGCGCCACCGTGGATCTTTACCGACGCAACAGCTACGACCTCATTGACCGCATCCTCACGTCGGGAGTGGGCGGACAGTATTACAAATACGCCAACTTCGGCGATCTGCGCACCGTGGGCGCCGAAATTGGCGTCAGCACGCTCAACATCAAGACCGAGCGCTTCTCGTGGAGCACCACGCTTACGCTCAGCGCCATGGATCAAAAGGTGACGCGCCTCCTCAACACGCCCACCGCCCTCGACATGGTGGCCGGACGCGGGCGAGGCAACGTCGTAGGTTTCCCGCGCGGCTCACTTTTCTCTTACAATTTCGACGGTTTGGACGTGAATGGTTTGCCCACCTTCGACTTTGGCCGCTATCCCCTCGGGGCAGGTGACTATGCCCACATTGCCGGGGCGGATTTCCTCGACACGCAGTATGCCAAGACCTATCTCATCTATCACGGCCCCGTGGAACCGCGCTACACCGGCGGACTCTCCAACGTGTTCACCCTCGGGCCGTGGGAATTCTCGTTCTTCGTGACCATGCAGGCGGGCAACAAATTGCGCCTCAACCCCACTTTCGATCCGGCCTTCGCCGATCTCAACGTCTTCTCCAAGCGTTACGTCGACCGCTGGCTCAACCCCGGCGACGAACTGCGCACCGATGTGCCCACCCTCCCCTCGCAGGCACTGATCGACAAGGTGGGACGCGAAAACATCGAGCGCGCCTACAACACCTACAACTATTCGCAGCAGATGGTGGCCGACGGCAGTTTCGTGCGCCTGAAGAATGTGGCGGTGGCCTACACGCTTTCGTCTGCACACCTCAAGCGCCTGCCCCTCTCTTCGGCCTCTCTGCGCCTCAACGTCACCAACCCGCTGCTCCTCTACGCCGACAAGCGTTTGCACGGCCAGGATCCCGAATACTATCGCTCGGGAGGTGTGGCACTTCCCACGCCACGACAAATCACGCTCACCCTCAATCTCGGATTTTAACCCCATGTTTCCGAAAAAAACGCCCTTGTTTCGCGCCATAACGCGAAGGTTTTGCGCCAAAGGCGCGGAGTTTTCTCCGGCCGACGCCCTCTGCGCCCTGCCCTCCCCCTTTGTTCGCCTCCGACACGGGAGCTTGGTGCTCGCCCTCGCCCTTTGCAGTGCCACCTGCTTCACGGCGTGCAACGATTTTCTCGACGTGAGTCCCGATTCCGAGCTCAATGTGCGCATCGACTCCGAAGCGAAAATCGCCGAACTCCTCACCGGTGCCTATCCCGAAGCCTCCTACATCCCGTTTCTCGAGCCGCGCACGGACAATGTGGCCGAGCGTCCCAACGGACAGCACACGCAGCTCAACGAGGCCATGTACTTTTGGGAAGACTACGACCAAGACGACCTCGACACGCCCCTCAACTATTGGAATGCCTGCTACAAAGGCATCGCCCAGGCCAACAAGGCGCTCGAGCTGCTGGCGCGCTATCCCAAAACGCCGCGCGTCAAAGCCCTCTACGGAGAGGCCTTCCTGCTCCGTGCCTATCTCCACTTCATGCTCGTCAACATTTGGGCTGCGCCCTACGGCAACGATCCGCAAAGCCCCGGCATCCCCTATGTGGAGCAGCCCGAGAAGCACGCCATCGTGGACTATCAGCGCGGCACCGTGCGCGAGGTTTACGACAAAATCGAGGCCGACTTGAAACGCGGCATCAGTTTGGTGGACGATCACTACTACGCGCATCCGAAATTCCACTTCAACAAGCGCGCCGCCTACGCCTTTGCCACGCGCTTCTACCTCTTCAAGGGCGATTGGGACCAAGTGGTGGCCTATGCCGACTATGTGCTGGGCGGCGATGCGAAGAAAAATCTGCGCCGCTGGAACAAATATGCCGATGCCCTCGAGTTTGATCATCCCGGCCTCCACCGTCTCTACAATGCCACGGACGAACCGGCCAATCTGCTCCTCACCACCACCGAATCGCGACTGGCGCGCACCGCACCCACCGAGAAGTTCGGCGCCACCTGGAACATTGTCGACGCGGTGTTTGCCAAGAAGGGCATCGAAGGCGGCGGCGACTACGAAAAGATGAACTTCGTCGGTCACTACCTCTTCACGTCCTCGCCCTCGCCGGTGAAAGAAGGCTTCTACATGGCCAAGTTCGACGAAATCTCGAGTAGCGAGAGCACGGGTTCGAAGCCCCGCGAACTCTATGTCACCAACGTGTTGCTCACCGTCGACGAGGTGCTGCTCAACCGCATGGAGGCGCACGCGATGCGCAAGGACTACAACCGCGCCATCGACGACCTCGTCGAGTACATGCAAGGAAAGTTCGGTTTCATGCCGGCCGTGGAGCGCAGCGTCTACACCACAACCGACCGCGCCAACTACAACGTCATTTCGCCCACCTACGGACTGACACTCAAACAGCTCGCGCTCGTCAAAACCATTCTCGACTTCCGCCGCAAAGAGTTCTTCCAGGAAGGACTTCGTTGGTTCGACATCCGCCGCTTCCACCTCAGTGTGCGACGCAGTTCGAAGAGTCGCTACTACTTCCCGCTCGAAAAAGAAGATCCGCGCAAACTCCTACAAATCCCCACGCAGGCCATCGAGCGCGGTCTCCGTCCGAATCCTCGCGAGCGCAACGCTCCTCAACGCTAATCGCCCATGTTCACTCTCTCCTCACGCGGATTGACCGCCGCATGCACCCTCTTGCTCGCCGCCGCTGCCCTCAGCGGTTGCAGCGACGAACGCCTTTCGCCCCACAGCGTGGTGGACGCCGGCACCGAACACCACAGCGACAGCGAACTGGACCGCTGGATTCGCGACAGCATCACCCTGCCCTACGGTATCGAAGTGGTCTATCGGCAGGAAAATCACGCCGGCGCCACGACCGACCGCATCTATCCGCCGCGCCTTGAGCAGGTGCGTCCGGCACTCGAAGCCTTCCGCCACCTTTGTCTCGAAAGCTTCGCCGCCGAAGGGCTCGATCGCCCCAACCTCTTGCTCGGTCGCGCACCGCTGCGTCTGTATCTCTACGGCGGCACGTTCCGTGACGAAAACGGCATGGCACGTTTGTACCTGCCTTCAGCCGGTTCGACGGCCGAGATGGCGCTCTTCAACCTCAATGCCTTCTCGCCCGAAGATGAAGGACAGGTCTATGCCCTCGCGCGCAGCGGCTTGCACCAGCTCTGCAAGCACCTCATGGCCGTGATGCCCTACGATCGCGATACTTTCTCGCGCATCAGTGCTCAACGCTACACACACAGCACGGCTGCCCTCGTGGCACCCTGGAGCTACACCACCACACCGCAACAACAATTCGGCCTCGACAGTTGGGCCAACAAGCGCGGATGCCTCACGATGCACGGCATGGTTTCGGCCGAAGACGACTTTGCCGAAATGCTCAGTGCAACACTTTGTGCCACACCGGCGCAGGTGCAAGCGGCACTCACCGAGGCGGCAACGCCCGACACCGACATCGATCCGGAAGTCAACGCGCGCTATGCCGAGGAAGCCAAACAGGCTTATCGCGAACTCACCGCCAAACAGCAGTTTGTCGACACCTATGTGCGCCAAACATGGAACCTCGACCTGCGTCGCCTGCAAGTGCGAACGGTGCGCCGCCTAAATTCATTCGTCCAACAACAACGGTCACATGACTAAGTTCTCCCTTTTCTCCTCCGCTTCGTTTCGCCGCCTCCCGCTGTCCGGCTTTGCTCCGGCTCTCTTCGCCTTGTCGTTGAGCCTCGGCACGCTTTCGCTCACGGCCTGCGGCGACGAGCAGACGGCCTTCGACCAAACGCCGACACAGCGCAGCCAAAACGCCGTCGAGGACTTGCGCCGCGAACTCATCGCCGCGCCCCACGGTTGGCGCGTCATCTATTTTCCCAAAACGGACTCGCTCCTCTACAGCAATCCCGATGAGGCCATCAACCAAACGGCTTTGCGCGGCAGCTACGGCTACGGTGGTCACTGCTTCACGATGCGTTTTGCCGAAAACAACATGGTGGAGACGCGCGCCGACTTCGACGAGGAAACGGCGGTGCGCCCGATTGTGAGCGAATACACCGTGAACCGCAACAGCTTCGCGCAGTTGAGCTTCGCCACCTACACCTATGTGCACCGCTTGGCCAACGACCGATTTGAAGGCGCCTCAGACTGGCTCTACATGGGCAAAGATCCCGACGGCAACCTCATGTTCCGTTCGGCCAACCACTTGTTGCCGGCAAGAGAATACATCCGCCTGACGCGACTCGGCGCCCCCGAAGAGGCAGAAGCCGTGGTGCAGAAAGCCGTGGACAACCGGCTGGTCTTCGAGCGCATGGTGAATCCGCAACTGCGCATCTACCGCGGTGGTCGCACCTACTTCCAAAGCGACTATTTCATGAAACGCAACGTGGAAACCAACCAATCGTTGCTGCGTGAGATCAATGCGAAGCGCTACTACCTCTTTGTCTTCGCCAGCAAGCGCAATCCCATTCCCGACTATCCGCCCAAAGAGATCACCGGCCTGGGTTCGGGCTACACCGGCACCGAACAGGGACTGACCTTCCGCGCGGGGCTGCGCTTCGACGCGGCGAAACAGTTCTATGATTTCGAGCGCAAAGGCAACCGCTTCGAGGCGGAACTCGTGCAGGTCTACGACACCTTGCTGCGCAGCACGCGCTATGTGAGCAAACACCTGCACCCCGAAGGCATCAGCACGGGCATCAAAGCCGAAATCTACGACGAGGGCGCGCACTGATCGGCTGCCGTTCGCCCCGTTTCCTCTCTTTCCATTTCTTCTATATGAGACGCCACTACACATTATATATAGGTGCACTTGTTTTCCTGGCGATGAGCTGCACACGCACGTATGACGACGCGCCACGCGAGGACTATGATCGGCTCTTTCCCTTCAAAGGGCCGGAACGCCCCCGCATTTCCTACGAAGACCAGGACGTGCGACTCGGCGATCCCGATGCGCCGGTGAGTGACTTCGTCTATCCGGGCGTGAAGATCGACCGCGATGTGCGCACCTACCGCGTTACGCTGACGTGCTCCTTCGGCGAAGTCGACATTTTGGGCGCAGCGGTGGCCGACACCGACCTGCAATCGCGCTATGTCGTGCGCTATGTCGATGCCAACCGCCGATTGCAAACGCTCACTTCCAACCGCCGCGACAGCACCGCACAGACTTTCCTCAAAAATGGACAAGCACACACCGTGACTTTCGAGGCGCGATCGGGACACCCGATGTATCTGTGCGTGAACGGGGTGGGACCGCGCGGTTCGTCGGTCAAAGCCACCATTTCGGCTGTGTCTGAAGACGGATTCACCGTGGTGAAACCGCTCACCGCCCACGAATTTCAAAACGAAGAGGGCATCGACAAGATCAAACACCCCTATTGTGCCTACATCATTCTCCCCTAAATTCGTCAATCGCTCATGAGAATGTTCTTTCCCATCGCCCTTGCGGCCATTTGCTGTGCGCCGATGCTCACAGCCTGCGACAGCCGCGAAGGCGAAACGGTGGAGTCGGCCTATGTGCTGCCGCCTTATCCCGATCCGAGCTACGCCTTCAAGCGCAACGGCACGAGCAGTGTCGACTATTTGGAGTGCAGCCTGCTGAGCGAACCGCTCGACCACATTTACGAAAGTTACTTGCGCGGCGCGAATGTGATGTATGCCGCCAACCGCCAACGCGTACAACAATACTTCGACGCAGGCGAATTCGGTCTTGCTCCGCGACAGGCCATTGCCGCTTCACCGCTTCACCGCAACGACAGCGCAAAGGTGCTGCGCGACTTGGAGGAGCTCTTTTCCGCCACGGCACGCCTGAGCGGATTGGGGCAACCTTCGCCGAGCGTGACGCGCAACCGCCGAGCCACTATGGGCACTTCGGGGTTTGTGGGCGCACACATCGGTGACGTGAACGTGGCCTTTGCTGACGAACGCGGCGTCGTGGTGGCCGAACTCTTCCCGGAGATGGTGCGCGGTGCGCTCTATCTCGACAAAGTGCTGAACACGCACCTCGACGAGGCCTTGATCGACGACAACGCCCTGCGCAGCGCGCACGAAAACGGCGTGTTGCTCCCGGGACGTAACTACACGGCACTCGAACACCACTGGGATTTGGCTTACGGCTACTACCAATTTTGGAAACCCTACGCCGAAACGGCCGCACTGCCCGTACTGCGTGGCAGTCGCATCGCGCTTTACAATGCGTTCGCCCGCGGACGACAGGCACTGACGGAATATCGCTACGAAGATGCGCGCGAAGCGTTGCGCATCATCCGCCGCGAACTGTCGAAAGTGGTGGCCGTGCATGCGATGTACCTCTTGGTGGGCGAACGCACCATGGCCAATCTCGAAGAAGACGTGCAGAATGCGCTGCCTTTCGTCTCCCAAGCGCTCGGGGCAGTCTATGCGCTGCAATTCACGCGCAAAGATGACGGCCAACCGCACTTCTCCTACGACGAAACGGCGCAACTCCTCGCACAACTCACCGCCGGCAACGGACTTTGGGACAAACAACGCCTGCTCGGCGACGAAAACACCACAGGATCGCTCCGCGCTGTGGCACAAAGCATCGGCCAACGCTACGGACTCCGCCTTGCGGACGTGGTGCGCCGCAACTAACGACTCAAACGACGATGACTTCTACCTATTCACGTTTACTTTTCGGGCTCTTCGCCCTCTTGCCCACGGCACTCGCCGCACAAGTGGGGCAAAACATCATTCCGAACGGCAGTTTCGAAGAATATGCGGCAACGGCTTCGGCACCTCGCCACCACGTTCGCGCCGACCATGAGGAAGCGGACACGGACGACGACGAAAACGAGGGCGACGACGACGAGAACGACAAGCCTTCGGGGGATTTCGACCCGTATGCGAAACCGCTCTACTGGTATATCAACGCATCGCTCTTCTCGACGCGCGTGACCGACGCACACTCGGGGAAATTTGCCCTCAAACTCTATCCGAACGGGGGCTCATTTTTCACACGCGACAAGGAATTCAATCCCTATCACCTCAAGGTGGAAGCCGGCGCTGAATACCGTTTGACCTATTGGTACAAGGGGCAGAAGATGGCACCTAACGTAGTCGTGACGGTCGACTGGTTTCGCGGCGGCACGCACTTGAAAAAGGACGCGCGCGAGAACAAAGCGGATTACGCCACGAACATTTCCGACCAATGGCAGCAGAAGGTGCTGACTTTCACCGCTCCGGCCGGTGCCGACCACGCAGGTGTGGGCTTGTATCTCAACTATGACAGCGAAGCCAACGAGAAGGGGGGCTTCATTGTGATCGACGATATTGAAATGGTGCAGACTTCGGCCGGTAACACGGACGATCGACTCGCACCGCCCGAGAACCTCAAAGCCAAAACGCAGCAGCGCGAACTGGAACTGAGTTGGTTGCCGACGGCAGAACCGGAGGTGAGTTACGAAGTGAAGGTGAACGGCAAAGCAGTGGGCACGACAACCGCTACGCAGTTCGTGGTGACGCAACTCACTCCCGGCACTTCCTATAACATTGAGGTGGTGACGCTGAAAAACAACACGCGTTCGGCCAAAGCGGCGACGCTGAACACCGCCACTGAGGCGCTGACACACGCCGTAAACGACGAAAACCGCATTCCTTATTTATATAAGGTGAGAGAAAACGGCACCTGTCCGCGCGCCCTGCCGCTTTTCTGGAAAGAACTCGCGGACGCGAATGCGAAAATCATCTATTGGGTGGACGACCAACAGCAAGAACCCACGGACGGCCGACTCCTTTTCCCGAAAAGTGGGGAGCATTTCCTCCATATCCTCATCGTGGAAAGCGACGGACGGGAGTGGGAACTCGATTATCAACTCAATGTGGACTAAACGATGAAACAACTGATGACTCTGCTGCTCGCAGCGTGCGCATTTGCGCTGACGAGCTGTGACGATACGCAACAAGCGCCGGAAACACCCATTCAGGTGGGAGCGGAAAATGACAACTCGATCGAGGTGTCGCCCCAAGCGACACGCATCCTGCTGCTTTCGGGCGGAACGGGTAAATACTCGGCTTATGTGGCGGACTCGAAAATCGCAAGTGTGTCGATGAGCAAAGATACGCTGCGCATCAAGGGCATTTTGGAAGGAAAAACCTATGCCGTGATCCATTCGGGTGACACGAAACGCCGCATCGATCTGAACATCGCTCCGCCCGAGGTGAGTGTGAGCCAAAAGGAAGTTCGACTCTTCCCGCGCGACGAAAGTAAATTCGTGAGTGTGAACGGAGGAGGCGAGTTGGCGGATCTCGAAGTGGTGGATCCGGATCACGCGATCAACGCGAAATGGAACGCGAAAACCAACATTCTTGAGCTTGAAGCCTTCTACGAGGGTGAAGCGACGGTGCGCATTATTCCTCCCACGGGCAAAGCCCAAACAGTGCGCGTTTCGGTGCGCTGCGAAGGCCAAGCGCAACGCCCGGGCATCTACGGCACGACTTCGCGCAGCCTCTTTAAGCAAATGAATACGCTGATGGCGGTGCAACGCAAGGGCGTCGGCGTGTGGTTTTGCAACAGCACGCGACCGGATGCGGCCTTACGCTCGCTGAAAATCACCCCGGCGGTGGTGAATCCGCAAGTAGGCGAGCGACTCTCGCTCAACTTCTCAATGCGCTACCCCGATGAGTTCCGCAACAGTGGACTGCAAGAGGGCACACACTCGCTCTACGTCGAGGAGGTGCGCGACAAAGTGGTGGTGCTACGCGGACGCGGACACAAATTCGTGGTACCCTACGAAAAAAAATAGCCGCCTTGCGGGCGACTTAACTATCAGCACGAGGAAGAAGGCCGATTTGTTTGGTAAGTATCTCCTCCTCTTTCTACAACGAACTCTCTTTATTTTATTCACTTCCCTGCATCACTGCGCACTTTCTCGCCGGTCGTTGAAAGATACGCGAGATGCTTCATCATCAAACACTCTATACTTAATACGCTATGCAAGTTTCTACACTTCTTCGCGGCTGCATGGTCGCAACCCTCACAGCGGTTTCTACGCTTTCCTTCGCTCAGAAGGTGGTCACCACCGAAAAAACCGGTCAACTCGAGACGCTGATCAAGGAATCAGAACGCGAAAACACACCTTCTCTCAAGGTGGTGGGACCGATCAACGGTGAGGACATCAAAATCATCCGCATCATGTGTGGCCGTGACTTCAGCGGATCCGAATCGGAGGGGACAACCCGCACGCTCGATCTCTCGGAAGCACAAATCAAACAGGAGGCTGGTAAGAATTATTTCAACGAGGATCTGGGCTTCTACAATCGTTTCTATGGCCCTTCTGCCGACAACGAAATCGGGGTGAAGATGTTCTATCGCTGCGAGCCGCTCCGCGAGATCATCCTCCCCAAGACGACGACCGTGATTGCCGGCCAAGCATTCGACCAATGCACCTCGCTCACCAAATGCACTTTCTCTCCCGGCCTGACGACCATCCGTCAATATGCTTTCCGCAACACAAAACTCACAAACGTGGAACTTCCTTCGACATTGACCGCGATGGAGGCGAAAGTCTTCGACGGTTGCAAGGAACTGACGACGGTGACGTTCACAAGCAAAGCCGCTCCCTCAATGCCCGGCGAGCTGTTCCCGAACTGCCCGAAGCTTAAAACGATCATCGTTCCCCAAGAATCACTCGCGGCCTACACCGCAGCCCTGAAACTCCCCGAGGGCGTGACAATCGAAGGCCGCGAAGGCATCACGGCCGTGCGCTCTCTCACGACCGCCGACGCCGTTGAGGTGGCTCGCTTCGACCTCCAAGGTCGTCGACTCACCCAGCCTCAAAAAGGCGTGAACCTCGTGCGCTACTCCAACGGGACGACGGCAAAAGTGGTGGTGCGCTGATTACTTTGCTCCATCTCAATTGCATTGCACCATATAACGCAAGCGGTGTCGGACAGGTTTTGTCCGACACCGCTTGATTTTTGGAATGGCTTCGCTTGAAATGTGGGTGCTCGCGGCGTTTCGGGATAAAACTTGCGCCGATTCGGGCACAAAAAAAGGTCGATTCGCGATGAATCGACCTTGTGATTGATAAGGATGGAGAGTGGTGTCAATATTTCGGGGGACTTACACTCGTTTCCCGAACGAAGAGAATTGTGCACTGATGAATTGCGGGATCTTCCACGCCATTTTTTGCAATTTGGTCCATCGAGGCGAAAGCCCGTGCATGCGAAAAGCCCGAAGATCTTCGCTCCACATCAATTTACGCTGCGAAAGATCGGTGGAAAGTCCGCCCATGCGCATCCGTATGACGTAACGACGCAAATAATGTATGTGCAAATCGGGATGCAACAAGACGCGCAAGAGCCATTCTGTGTCTGCTGCGATCTTAAAACTCTCATCGTAAAGACCGACTTGTGTCAAATAGTCTCTGCGAATGTAGCAGGTGGGATGCAACGGCAACCATCCGTGACGTACTTTCCAAGGACGGTACGTGCCGCCTATCCAATTGCGTACCACAGCATTGGGGCGATCGGAACGAACGAAAAGCCCGTCGGCATAAACCACCAGCGCCTGTGAACTTCTGAATGCATCAACAATAGCGGACAAGGTATGTGTGTCATATAGTACGTCGTCTGAATGCACCCAACCGATGATGTCGCCGGTCGCCATTCGCAAGCCTTTATTGAGTGCCTCGTACATCCCGTGGTCGGGTTCGCTGACAAAATGCGCCAAACGCGAAGCGTATTCCTCGACTATTTTCTGCGTCCCGTCAGTCGAAGCCCCGTCTATGATGATGTATTCCACATTATCATAATCCTGCGCCAAGACACTCTCTATCGTCTCACGAATGGTCGCTGCACGATTGTAGCAGGCAGTCACGATGGTGACTTTTGGGGATTTATGGGATTCAGTCGTCATGTAAGTGGTTTTGACCAGTCATAAAGCGATAGAATTTCATCCATGGCCAAGCGATCATTTCGGTAGGGTTGAGCCAAAAGAAACGCAAGCAGTTTCGTAAGAAATAGGAATAGAAACGGCGAGTTCGCGCTTTACCTTCACCGAATTTCATCGCATGGCCGAAATTACCCGATTCGATAATCCATGCCAATACGCGCTCTCCTCGTTTTCCATCTTGCTTATTAAATGCAACACCATCTGGAGAAATGCATGCAGTGTCTTTATCCATACCGAGGTAAGTGCAACAAAGATAAGCCAACATCCGAAAAACACGCAACAAACGCAGTTCTTTGAGCATCATGTACAATTTCGGCGTGTTGATTTGATTGCGCGTCTTTTGGAGTACCATCATCCAATCAACTACTTGTCGAAGTCCCAAGCCTTCGTTGACAATGTGGGTGAAAGGGTGGGCAGTGAGTAATACCATATTGAGTTCGGGCGGTAATACATGTACTTCTCCAGCACCGATGTTCTGCATTGGCGTAGGGTGTTTACACTCATCGACTTCATGAGTAAGCATTTCACGCAATCTACGATGCGTCGACGGCCATTGTAAACGCTGTAAAACCCAGTGTAGTTCGATGTCAAGCGATCCTTTTCGATAAGACGTGTGGTGCATTGTCACATCGTCTTTTTCAAACTGCAACGCTTCCAATGCTGAGCACGCTTTTTCAAAATCTTTTGGAGCGACATAAACGTCAATATCCCCACTGCGGCGCAACAAGGGATGGGGGTAATGCACGGCACAGGTTTGCCCTTTCATGATGGCATGACGCACTCCTTTCTTCTCAAACAGTGCGCTCAATCGTACAGCGTGCATTTCCATTTCACGATTCGCCTGCTCCAATCGCGGCATTCCGGCAATCCATTGCAATAGCACAGGCCGCTCCTCATCACTTACCCGTATTTCGGGCAAGGCATATAGCAAACCGTCAACAGTCTGTTTTCGGGCTTCCTGTAGCAGTACACTGAAGTTTGGCACTTCGGGGATTTCATCACCATGTAGATGTAGTGCCGCGCGGAGAAGAGCAAAAAGTGTGTCGTACATAAAATTCCACTAACGAACGACTCTTGTCCTTATTTTAACTGCGGGAACACCTTGATAAATCCCACTTTCTTCCATATCTTTTGTTGCCACAGAACCAACAGTGAGGATCGCATATTTGTAAATCGTCACCCCCGGACAAACTGTTGTCTGTGCCCCGACCCAAGCTCCATCTTTTATTTGGATTGGCGCATTGCGATAAGGCATATTATGACATGAATAGTCATGATTTCCAGTTAAAAGCATTGCACCTTGAGAGATACAAACATCATCTCCGATTACCACCTTATCAAGGTTGTCTATCCACACGTTTTCTCCTATCCAACAATTGTCTCCAATGGTCAAATTCCAAGGAGCCTTAATACGCACCTCATTCTTCAAAACGACTCCTTTTCCAATTCTTGCCCCAAACATCCTCAGTAACAATACCTTTACGAAAATAATCGGATTCAGTGAAGATCTTACAAGAAGAGCGTTTACGACGTACCATAGGACTTGTTTGAAAAGTCCCGCTCCCTTATCGTAACCTTTGGGACTAAAGCTTGACAATGAAACACTCATAGAACACGTACTAATTTGTGCTAAAAACACAAGACACCTCAGAGCAAAACTTCAAGAAACCAAATGGTTACAGTCCTTTCCCCGTAAAACTCTATAAAGCTCCAAAAAACGGAGAGCGACACCTTGAGAAGAAAATGACGATTCTACTAAACAGCGTCCTTTTCGTCCCATGCTTTCGAGGTCTTCTTCCTTTGTAGAAATTGCCTTTTTTAGGGTCTGCTCCAAAGCATTCGCACCGATAGGAATATACCAGCCACACTCGTTTTCTTTCAACTCCTTCCAAGGTGTACCATAGGTCGTTATCACAGGAGTGCCACAGGCCAATGCCTCTGCGACGACAATTCCGAAATTCTCGCTATAAGTTGGTAAAAGAAAAATATCTGCTGATTGTAGTAATTGAACCTTTTCTGCTCCATAAACGCCACCGACAAATTTTACGATCTCACTCAACCCGAAGGAAATAGAAGCCTTCTTCAACGTTTGCACATAGTCGGGGGCTCCTTCGCCGGCAATAAGAACTTCATAACCATCTAAGCCTGGTTTCAAGTGACTCAGTGCTTCAAGGAGCAACTCAATTCCTTTCTTAACATGCAGTCTACTCATGAACACAATCCGCTTTTTTATCCTCCAGTTGTCCTTTAGCGGTAACTCCTCAATATTCACTGCATTAGGTATTACAGTAATACGAGAATTCCATCCCAAGCGAAGCAGATTATCTTTTTCCGTTTCTGCAGTTGCATGCAAATAATCAGCGCGCTTTACCAAACCTCTTTGATATAATTGGATTGCAGGCCATTTTCTCGTCCAATAATGTCTCTTAACGATCCACGGTTCAAGCATGCCATGAGGCGACAGAACCACAGGAATCTGTAAACTTTCAGCAGCCCGTTGGAAAAAAGCCAACTGCGGCTGCCAGCATCCATTCACATGTACAACATCTGGACACAATTCACTCAGAAGCTCTTTCGCAGGAAAATAACTCAATAAGCCAGGGGAAATCCTATGCACAACTGCATTAGGAGTTTCAACCGCTGTGCCACCTTCCTCGCTTGTCGCAATATGCAGTTCTACAAGTTTTCCTAATTCTGCACTGAGTACAGAAAGATAAGCTGCTACACCTCCTGTACTAATAGCCAATGAGGGAATATAATGAAGAACCTTCATCTTACTTTAAACCTAATAAACACGCGACTTCGCAAAACGAACGCTAATCAAACAGTGGAAGGAGCGTTTGATTCATTATCTGAAACATTCTTCTCTTTCCTTTGGTATTTATATGTATTTCATCCCGATAACAATCGCCATCCATCATGTGAATATCTTCTATAATACAGACTTTATTCTTTTTCGCCCAATTGATAATTTCTTGCCCTTGCTCATTGTATCGTCCAATCCTACACTCACTCGACTCTGCATGCAAACAAAGAATAAAGGGTACGTTTATTGAATCTGCAATGCGCTTCAGCTGATTAAAACCTGGATTAAGCGCACCGTAACCTTTTCTAATTCTCTGGATCTAGTTTACAAACTTGCTGATCTGGATCTGGACGTTCATTTTTGATATGAGACATTAAGCGCGGCCAGGCATAGCGACATATCACCTCAACAATTGCGCATGGATATTGTCTATCTGGATAAGATGGGTATTCACCGACAATTGGCCTGAAGTCCATGAGATCATGAGCATCATGGCTACTTAAAAAACAAACAATGCTTTAGCTCTAAAGGTACCTTTCGCCTTAAGGTATGCTGCAATATTATCTGGCCCCCAACTTCCTACGGAAACATTGAGCATTTGAAAACCTTTTATCCTAGAAAACATTGTCGAGAATCTTGAGGTGTTTGTACACCTCCATTTAAAACAGAATCACCTAGCCCAAAATAATAGTTTGGGTCGTATTAGGCTCATCACTACGTTGAGAATAGCTGTTATAATATATTTTATTACCTAACCTAGTCATCTTTTGGGTTGAGCATGGGGCATACTCATATCGAGAATCAGAATAATACAACGGCATGTTACCAAATCCCCAGATCCAACGCAATGCTATTTCCAACACTAGCAAAAACACTCCTCCACCTAACACAATGCGGAGCACGGCTTTCCCTTTTCCTTGAAAGACACTTCTCATATTTTATATGATTTATTTATCTACATATTTCCTCCTCCATAGATAGCTAACCAAGCTATCTGGCAGTAAATTCAAAAGATGAAGATAGAAGAAGGAACAAACTGCATTGAACAAGCCAAAATGCTTCTTTCTGAAATAATAGTTCAGTCTTGGATCTGCCCCTAAAGGAGAATAGAGTCTTTTAAATCGAGCGCGCAAACTCGCATTCCATTTTCTTACACGACAATAGTCGTTAGCAACCCCATATCCCGTCGGTTGCCTTGTAGCCAACAAAGGGTAGCCTGCAGCCTTCACTCTATACCCATAGTCAACATCACCCAAATCATGATGCAATCGAGGATCAAGTAGTCCAATAGCCTTTACAACCTCTCTTGGCACGAGTACCATGTTGCCATTTAAGTTGCGAATAGCACGAGCTTGTGCATTTGGTTGGATTAGGTTCCCATTCTCATCAGTACCACCATAAATGATGTTTCCAGTGTTAACATCTAATATTAATCCTGAAACTACTGCGGGAACGGAAAATGATCTGGTACAAGACAACATCTCACCCCAAAAATCTATATCAACCACTGTGTCGTCATTCAACCACAAATAATAATCATAATTGTTCGGTACTGCTGCTTCCCAGGCCTTCAACATTCCCCGGTTCCAGAATAAGGTTCCGTCTCCGTGAACAATATGTACAGATGGGAATTTTTCCATTATAGCATCTGATGTACCATCATTGCTCGCATCATCACATGCGTAGACGGAAAAAATCACATCACTGTGATCTGCTCCAAACAATGAGCCCAAACAGCGAAGTGTATATTCTTTCCGGTTGTGAAAAGTCAATAAGACTGCGACTCTATACATTTTAAAAACTGGATAAATAATCTGCAACTTCTGCACCGTAAACCTCCCAAGATCTACTTTCAGCTGTTTTCAGAGCGGCCTTACCAACTTGCTCTAGAATAGAAGGTTTAGCAATAATATCCTGTATTTTTTGGCGCAAGGCCTCGCTATCAGCCGCTGGCACCAGCCATCCATTCTCACCATCAGCAATTAAATCTCCTCCACACCCGTTTGGCGTTGTTATAACAGGAGTTCCTTGTGACATCGCCTCAGTTACAACCATCCCAAAACCTTCGCTTAAAGTCGGAAATACGAAGAGATCTGCATCCCTCATTAAAGTCAGGACTTCATTGTGCGGAAGACTTTTAATATGACGATGAGGCTGCATCGCACTGCGTAGAGCAAGACTACACTCACCATCTCCGACAATGGTTAGTTGAACAAATGCTTCCATGCCCTCAATTGCTTGCATCAAATACTTCAGCCCTTTGCAAACCCCTAACCGCCCAACGTACAACAAATGGATTTGATGTATGTCCTTACGATATTCCTTTGGATTTGCCCTCGGAAATCCGTAAGGAATAACCTTGATTTTCGAACCCTCAAAACCAAACTTTTCTAGAGAAGACTTTGTGTATTGAGAAGCCACAACGATTTTATCAGCTAATGATAGCTCTTTATCGATTGACGCTCCTGACAAAGAGTCTGTATAAATTGGAAGATCTTCAACCCATTCGGGGTCCTTATTCTTTTCTGCGGTTATTACAGACAGAGCTTCTTTATAATATGTGACATGCAACTCATAAACAACACATATCCCCAATCTTTTTGCTGCTTGGATAATTTCATATGACTCATCTGCATAAACATATACTCCGCCAAGATCTTGTATCTTCTCTCGGCTCAAAAAGCGAGCCACCTTTTGGTTTAACTCACGTCTTACATCGTCTGCTGATACCCCGCCAGGTCTAAGAAAGCCCCAATTGGGTAATCTGCGTAAAAACTCGTTTTTAGGGTATACGCGTAATTTACCATTGAAATCTCTCTTCAAAACACGTTTCAGCAAGTTTTTTAGTTTGAAGTAGCAGCACAAACGATGAAGGAGGGAACCTTCTACAAAAGCAAAACTTGTACAGAAGATAGCTAGCTTGCCTACTTGAGCTAACCCCAAAGCAACCCCACGCGAATTTTCATTCGGGAATGCTGAAGACACTAAAAACTTACTCATTTCTCGCCAACAATTTCAGCAACAGACCTAATGACAAGGTTGAAAAACCCTGTATCGCCGAATTTCCCCATTGTCCGAACAGAAGAAAAAAGACAATGCAAGGGGAGAAAAAGAATGCCGCACCACTATTATTCACTTGCTGCACAATAACTTTCGTCATTAGCTTTAAAGCGAAAACTACGCGTAACAGAATATACACAAGCCCCAACACTACACCAGACTCGTAGACCTGGCGTGGCAACTCTGCATCCTGCCAATACACCATAGGGTAACCAAATTTACTGATTGCTATCGAAGTCGCTGTGCCTATACCATTACCAAAGAAAGGCGCATTCACTTCAAATATCTGCAAAAACGACCCCAGTAATCTATTTCCAAGACTTCCTTCAATAACTCCTCCCTCTACATTACTAGCCTCGTCAAAACGCAAGAACAAGATATCAAACGATTCTGCAAAGCGATTATATACAATAAATGCGACGATACCAACAGCAAGTAAGAGGAACAAATTATTCATCATTTTCTGTTTTCTCAAAGCTGGTAGTGCTCCTACCAAAAAGATAAAAACGCTCTGAAAAACATTTGTTCTAGACAAACTCAAAGGCACCAATGCTATATAAAGTCCCAACGTTATTAGCAGCAACCAGTACGGGAAACCGGATTTGCCCCGCGCTTTTGCATCAAAGAGGAACCAACTCAAAAACATCCCAACAACACCTTGGAAACCAACGAGACCAGTAATAAAAGAAAATGTACCGGCAGGCCTAAAGAAATCCAGAACACCTCCAAAAGTAGAGCTTCCTTCGCCACCGACCCCAATGTTCACCCAAGCATCCTTTGGACTTCCATATTGTACAAACACCAATGCAGACATTGGGATTGACATAAGCAAAAAGGCAACCCCGATTCTGTAAACATCCTTCATTGTAAGTATATGAGGCAGGACGAATATGCATGGATAATACAATAAGAAAGAATGCGCCCCGTAATACGCAACTTCCCAATGGATGTCTCTTGCGAGTGCTACGATGAGCGAAATAAAACTCGCAAAGAAGGCTATATGAACCCAAGCATTACGCAACCACCCCCGCTTCAATCCATAGAATACGAGATAGAGTACCAAAGGATCTCTCGCTAACACTAAGACTGAAGACATCGACGGTAAAACCCACTTACGCAAAGCCCCTTCAAAAACAAGAAGGAAAATGTATAAGAATAGTACTAATCGGGGGGTCCTGTGTTCTACAGTGACATCCTTTACTAACGAATTTGGGGTCATAAATTCATTTTATCGCTTGACACGTCCTTGCAAATAGCGGCGAACGTCTTTTTCGGATGCAAGGACAAAGCCCAAAATAAAGCATCCATTAACTACAATACGAATGACCAATTCTCCAAAGTGAGAAACACATACATTTTGTATTCCCCATTGCAATAAACTTGCTCCCAACGAAAGGAGCACGACAGGACGAAGAAATTGACAATATAAATCTCTTAAGGTCAATACGGTATACTTAACGGCATAGCAAACACGCACAATGCAGGTAAGCATATCGAAAGCCACAATTGTAACGATTAGGGAGACTGGATTATTTCCCAACTTAGCAACAAAATAACCGAGTGGCAGTACCAGAAGATAGAAACTATCAGGCACAAGCATGAACTTAGTAATGCGATTGGTTGCCAAAACCGCACTTCGAATTGGTTCAAAAGCCGCATACGTTAGCGAAACAAATGCCATTGCTTGGGCAAATTCCACTGTATAGGGTGGCACCTTGCCTAACCAAAGGTGCATAATATAGTCAGCTTGGAATAAGAAAGGAAAGAAAATAAGATAAAGCATGTAGACGGCCATCTTACTCCCGGTGTACACCAAAGCTTTGTGGTGTTCCAGGTCTCCACTTGCATACGTCTTCGTGATTTGTGGTGAAACAGCCTTGTAGACATTCATCGCAAAAGATAATATCGAATTTTTCAGTTGCAAAGCAATTACGTAGACGGCATTGAGAGCTGCACCAAATGTAAGATTTATCACCAAAACTAATCCCTCTGCGGTCACGACTTGTAAGACTCCAGAGAAAGTAGTTACCCCAGCAAACTTACCTAAGTCCTTCAATAAATCTTTACGGAAAGCGAAATGATAGTGCGATTCAAAGAAATGTCGATGACAATAGACCTGGTAGACAATGCGCACCAACAGCCCGATGCCCGCCATGAATCCTCCGTACCAGACCAAACGCCCATCTGCAAAAAAAGAGATGGAATAAGCTGCCGCACAATTTAAGATGACTTGCAAAATCGAGATACCGGCAAAGGCGCTCATGCGCTCATGCGCAATGATTAAAGCATTGTAGGGGATACTAACCAGATTGACCAAACAAGTGAACACAGAGAACTGGAACACCCAAAAAGCAGCATTCATACTTTCAGCCGGGATTTTCACCTTATGGTAGAGCATCACCAATCCGCCTACTTCCAAAACGAGAAGCGTCAAACCACTCAAGAGAAAAACAAAATTGAGCGAGGTGCAAAACACAGCATTCGGTTCTCCGTCCTTGCGCCCCAACTCGAAAGTCAGAAACCGCTGTACCGCATTGGTCGTTCCACTGGCCAAAACACCCGTCAAGCTTACAATGCTCCCTACAACCCCATATACCCCCATGTCCTCGACCCCCAAATTTTGTAAGGTCAAACGTGTTGCATAGAGATTGATCCACATTGTGAAAAGCATCCGCACATAAAGCAGTGCGGAATTTTTTACAACCAAGCGTTTATTCAGAGACTCAGGCATTTTTCAATTTTCTGGCAGCTCGATAGACGGAAAAATCCCCTCCCAACAGGGATTCAACAACCAAAGACGAATGGACACACTCACGCATCCTCAACAATTTCGCAGGATTGCCTCCTACGACTTGCATTGGTTCGACATTGTGCACAACGACACTCCCACTACTTGCTACGGCTCCGCGTCCGATTCGCCGACAAGAGGGAAGCACAAGAACCTTTGTTGGCAACCACACATAATCCTCAATCACAAGTCCGTAATCCTTTCGCTCCCATTCAGGAGAATCTATATTATGTGAGGTCGTGATAATCTCTGTTCCATGCCCTATAATGACATATTCACCGATCTCTATGGAGTTTCTAGTATCCAAACTATCCGTTTGTATAGAAGAATGTGCCCCCACTACCACTTTTGGGTTCATCTTACGTGCCAGAGCCACTGAGAAAATTGCCCCCTCCCCAATTTTTGCTCCGTTTCGACGAGCTATTCGGCGAGCACGCCAATACTTTATGCTTTGAAGAAGGCGAATAAACCAGCCCACCCAATAACGGAACAGGCTGCGATGGGATATGGCCTCCACATAAGACTCCGGTATCATATCAGGTACGAATAAGCTCCTCAGTATGTCATAACACACTGAGGATCAAACATAGAAATCATTTTGTACAAAAGTACATCCTATAAGTACAACGCCGGCAAACATGAATCCAACGGCAATTCAATTGCAAATATAACAATATAAATTGACTATACGACAGAAGGAAAGAACTATTTCGGAATCGGAACTCAACTCAAACGTAAATTATCTTCTACTGATAGCCAAACGAGAGGATTTGAGCAGGATCCAAACTTCGCATTGACTTACATCGCGACTACATTTTTCCATTATCCATCTGTACAACCTATTGGCGAGTCCCGTTTCCTCTCTTAGTCGGTGATAGCACCATTTGCTTACCCATGAAGAACAGTCCTCTTACTACCCTTCACGCATACGCGCGCGCCGGCTGTTTTTCGTTTTTCTCCTTCACCATTCACAGGGATGCAACAAACAGTTGTGATTCACCGGATTAGGTGTGAAGGAAACGGGTATTTTGCTCTTCACCTTCCTGACACAATAAATAAGTCTACTTCTTAGCAATAAAATCACGGATTGAGCGTGCAAAAAGTGCAGATCTGACGTAAGAAACAGGTAGCAGCCGAGTGTCCCACGTGGTGCTCACATCAAGATGTGCGCACGGGATCAAAAGTGGGTGGTAAAAGAAAGCGCGCACAGCCTTCTACGACAAGAAAATAGAAATATCCAATGGAAAGAAAAAAGAAACAACTGACAGAAGGAGAGAGAAACATTCGATAGAATAAAGAGAGAACATCCGAAAGAAAAGGGGGAGAGAATTCCTTCAGCTACCACCGCACAAGAAATAAGAGCAATTTCAGGACAGGGATCCCCAACAGTCTCTCCGCTCAGCCGCCTATCCAAGCCTCAAGACACGTAGCACCTATCCAATCCTCAAAACACGTTTCCAAATCCCTACTACAAACCCTTAATTCCGATACAATCCTACCTCGTTCCCTGATACAAAGCCCACCCCATGCCCTAAATACAACAGCAAGCTTCCAATAAACATAATCGACGTCCAACGAGACAGTCCCAAACGACAACACGGAGAAACGTCTTACTACCTTTCCGCTCGGTGCCCCTGCCTTTCACCACATAGCCCCGCCCTTTCCACGCGCCCCTTCCATTCCACACATTTTCCCCCCTCCCTTTCCCCACGCAACCTTCTCCTTTCCACTCATTACCTCCACCTTTATGCAGCTGCCATCGACGTAGCGCGTTTAGTCCTGCCGTCAGTTCTTCCATTCCACAAAGAAAAAGCAGTATCTTGACCTTATACATCAAGATACCGCAAACAGTTCACAAGGAAAAGGCAAATTAGTTCCCCAGACTCTGCCACTTTCTTTTTATGTAGTCTCGCCTTTTCTGATAAGTTCCTCCTATTCCTGGGTATTTCCGAAAAGCTTCTCTTCTAATTCGTTCATAGGCTTCCCTGAGAATTTTCCTCTGTTCTCTTTCATGCCGCTGCCTCTCCAAGATCTCAGCCTGTTCTTCGCCCAGAAGTTCATGCTGCAATCTCTCGATGATTTCGGGATGTTCCTTTTGGAACCGCTTGCATCTTTTCCCAAACGCATATACATAACATGCAAGAGCCAAGAAGACTATCGCGCCTACGAAATAGAGGAAATAATCGTCGATCATAACGTTCTTATTCTGAATAATTTGTCATATCTCTACGCCGCCGAAAATATGATTTGGAGAACGAACTCCCCAATCCACCTTTGGAAGCTGATTTCACCCACGGTGTTTGAACGAATCAACGCACCGACGAAAACACTCCACATCGAAGCATCGTCTACTTTCGATGTCCTCACTCGGGAGAGTCGAGGTATCTTTGAGAAATGGCAGATATCGAGATTAGGCTCGCCGTCCCTCCACCAAAAGTTGGCGAAGTCGCGCATTAAAGTCCGATTGCTGCATGAGCGTTTCGAGACCAATGTGCATGCGGTAACGCCAAAAATGTCGGGGATTTGCCGGTTCGTTGATGCGCTCAGCCGCCACATCGGGCAGACGAAGGCGCTCATCTATGGACAACCAATCCTGCCAGGGAAGAATACACAGCATCGAAGGGCAATCCACGTGCCGACGCACGATTTCTTCACACAGCCAAGCAGGCGCATCCGCGGGCGCTTCGCCGCCGTGTCCGAGCACCTCGAAGAAGTAACGCGCGGAACGCGCTGCATCCTCCGCCCACCATCCACGGAGCGTTGCCATGTCGTGCGTGCCGGTACTGCACACCGACCGACGAGGATAAGCCTCGACATCGGCAAACTCGCGACCGAATGCCTTGGGCATGCGCTCAATTTCGAGCGTGAGCAGCTGAAGTTGCTCCATCACCCCGGGCACGCAGTCGGGCACCATGCCCAAATCTTCGCCACAAGGCAACATCGCCGTCGCATTGCTCAGCGCCGGCAATTTCTCCATGGCCGAAGCACGCCAGAAGTCGTTGTGCCGCTCGTAGTAGAACACGTGATGCAGGCGCTCATAAGCCTTGCGTTCGTCGGCATTGAGGCGTTCGAAAACAAAAGTGCGGAACCCTTCGATGCGCGGATGGTAGTGTTCGCGCTGCAAAGGTTCTTCGACGAAAAGCACGTTTTCCAACAGGGCAAACAATCCCTCCCGAATCTGAGCTTCGTCAGGCCGACCGCGGTATTCGCGCCTCAAGAAATCGTCCACCGCGCGCTGCGTGGCAAATTCGGGTCGGAAGTGCCAAATGTCATAGTGCGAATGGGTGAGGAATGTGCGGCGCACCCACTCCGCGCGTTCGCCAAACAAGCGATCCAGCAAGGCGTCGTTGACAAAGGGGCGCGTCATGAAATCGCGATCAAACGGGAGGCCCGCCGCCTCGATCTCGTCCACCGAGTAGGGCAAAGCCGGTACGAAGCGACCGAGGAGTCCGCGCACGCTGTGCGTGGGAATCTCCCAAATGCGGAAAAAGCCCAAAATGTGGTCGATGCGGTAGGCCGAAAAGTGCTCGGCCATCTTGACATAGCGCCGTTTCCACCACGCGTAACCGTCGGCCGCCATAGCCGCCCAGTTGTAAGTGGGGAAGCCCCAATTCTGCCCCGTGAGCGAGAAGGCATCGGGCGGCGCGCCGGCCGAACCTTTCAGGTTGAAATAATGGGGTTCGGTCCACGCCTCGACCGAACAACGGGCAATGCCTATGGGAATATCGCCCTTGAGCACCACCCCACTCCGCCGTGCGTGTGCCGTGACCTCGCTGAGTTGTGTGTGCAGAAGGTATTGCACATAGCAATAAAAGTCGTAGGTCTCTCGCTCAGCCGTGCCCGGTGCGAAGGTGGCTGCAACTGCCTCAGCGTCATATTCCGCATGTTGCGGCCAGCGGTGGAAATCGGGCGTGGCAAATTTGTCGCGCAACGCCGAGAAGGCCGCATAAGCCGGCAACCACTGCGCATGGCGGGCCGCAAAGGTGGCATAAGCCTGCGACTTCAGCAGTTCGCGGCCGTGTGCACGGAAAGAGAGCAGCAGAAAATCGCGCTTGAGCTTGTTGACCCGCGCATAGTCGATGGTCGGGAGCGCATTGAGTTCACGAAATTCACGGTCGAATGCAGCCTGTTGGCGCGCGTCGGGCAAGGCCGGCAAGGCGCGCAGGTCCACATACATCGGGTGGAAGGCATAAACCGAAATGGCGTTATACGGGTAGGAATCGGTGTTTTCACCCGTGAGCGTGGTGTCGTGAATGGGAAGAATCTGCAACACCCGTTGCCCCGTGGCCGCTGTCCAGTCGACCATGCGCCGCAAATCGCCGAAATCGCCGACACCCTGACTGCCTTCACTGCGCAAGGAAAACACCGGAATGGCGGTACCGGCCATGCGCGGGAGCAGTTCGGGGAAATAGACCTCGGTTTCGGGCAGCACATGATGCTCGCCCGACGCGAGAGCGGGGAGTTCCAAAATCCGGTTGTCGCCCGTTTCCCAATGCGCTACGCGCCTACTCCCTTCGTCGACGGCCACGAATTTATACTCATCGCCGGCAGCAAGCAGGGCGGCGTCGAGGGTGAGTTGCCAAACGCCGGGGGCGATCTCGTCGAATGCAATGGCGGCGTACTCGTCCCAAGCCCCGAGAGCACGCGAGGAGCCCAGCAAGGCCAAATGGCAACCATTTCGTCGCAAAACGGGAGAGAGCACGCGCCATGTGAGACTGCAGGCTGCCAAAGACGGGGAAGGTGCACCGGGCAAAGTGGGATAGGTCACAGCCGAGGAGAACAGGGCGCTGTCGGTCGGGAGGTCGCGCCAGCGATCGTCGATGAAATACGTGTCGCCAAGTCGACTTTCGATGCGCAGGCGGTGCGTCAGATGGCCCAGTTCGCGCCGCAAACAGCGGTCGCCTTGCCACACGGCATAACGATAAGTGGGCACTTGCGCAGCGTGGAGGTCGGAGAAAACGACCTCGCCCGTCCATTCGCCGGGCGCTGTTTCGCACAGCGCAAGCGAAGGCGCCGGGAGGTTCTCCCATTCGAGACGGAGTTGCTCGCCGGGAGCGGTGAAATAGGGGATTCGAAAACGAAGTTTCATCGGACTTTCGGGTATTGATTTGCTCAAAAATACACATTCCTTCGCGGATCGACAAGCGGAATGCGGAAAAAGAAGGACGAGGAACAAAAATCTACGAAAATCAGCACAAAAAAGAAGACGAATCCAATCGGAAAGACTGGATTCGTCTGAGAGCGGAAAACGAGACTCGAACTCGCGACCCCAACCTTGGCAAGGTTGTGCTCTACCAACTGAGCTATTTCCGCAAGATGTGAAGAGGAGGAGACTCGAACTCCCACGTCGCAATTGACACTACCCCCTCAAAGTAGCGCGTCTACCAATTCCGCCACCTCTCCATTGCACATCCGATCGACTTGCTTTATCATCAGCGAGGGGGTGTTTCGCTGTGGTCTTTCGTTGTGGCATCGGGCTTGCTTCCCGTTTGCGATTGCAAAAGTACGACATCTTCCGCAATTGACCAAGTTTACACGAAAGAAAAATGCAATTTCTGCCGTTTTTCTCCCTTTCCGCCTGCAAAAACGGGGATATTCTTTCCGAAACACGGGGATTTTTCGCCGAAAGGCGGGGGATTTTTCCGGCGGCCTCCCACCTCTCTCCCTTCTCCTGCATGCGGCGGGCCCAAAGCACGAGGCGATGCCGTGTTTGCTCGCTTGCTGCTCAGTCTGCGTGCCCGATGATAGCGTCCTATAAAAGTGTGTAAGCTCCAAAGTTCTTATATTTGTGGTGACTTTAAGAATCAAACAAAGAACAATGAAGCTTACAACGGAACAAAG
>QWCL01001275.1_pt1 | contig 34526 bp, 41 predicted proteins | sample 1972551 | NCBI WGS metagenome assembly QWCL01 (sample SAMN09866709, study PRJNA288562) | Human oral metagenome isolate term2_saliva, whole genome shotgun sequencing... | isolation source: mouth | host: Homo sapiens | place: USA: California
GTTTGTATTGTCTAAAAATACCAATCTTCAAGAATCGTTGAACGCTTTGAACAGCTTGGTAAATTCCACCGAAAAATCCTTGAAAACCCAAGCTTCTCCAGAGTTGCTTGCCAATGTGCTGTATCAGCGTTCGATGGTGTATGAGAAGCTGAATCAGCCAGGCAAGGCGATTGCCGATTTGCGCCGTGTGGTAGAGCTGTATCCGGATAATCCGCACGGTTGGAATGCTTTGGGCTATACCTTGCTGTCAAGCGGCAAGGATTTGGAGGAAGCGTTTAAAATGGTTCAGACGGCCTATCAAATGGAGCCGGAAAGCGCAGCAATTAATGACAGTGTAGGTTGGGCTTATTATCTTAAAGGTGATGCGCAAATGGCGCTTCCATATATCCAATATGCCTATGAAAAAGAACCTGAAGCCGAAGTTGCCGCGCATTTGGGCGAAGTCCTATGGACGCTTGGAGACCAAGATAAGGCCAAACAAATCTGGAATGACGGTTTGAAACGCGGAAGCAATCTCCGAGTATTAAAAGAGACAATGTCCAAATTCGGTATAACGCCCAGTAAACCGCATACTCAAAAACACAAATAAAACCAAAAGGCCGTCTGAAAAGCGTTTGATTTCAGACGGCCTATGAAGGAATATCCATGAATTTAAAACAATTATCATCGGTTGCAGCCTTATTGCTTTTAGCTGCTTGTGCGCAGCCAAATTTGCCTCAGCAAAACAGTTGGCAAGCAGCAGAGCAGGTGCAGGATTTTAGTGCAGACGGTCGATTGGCTGTCAAAGTAGAAGGCAAAGGCTCTTATGCCAATTTTGACTGGACTTATCAGAATGCGGTTCAAACCATTGATGTGAATACCCCATTGGGCAATACTGTAGGCCAGCTGTGTCAAGATAGCGAAGGCGTATTGGCAGTAGACAGTAAGGGTAAGGTTTATCAGGCGGAAACGGCTGAGGAATTGAGCAGACAGCTTTTAGGCTTTGCTTTGCCGGTTCAATATCTGCATATTTGGGCTGATGGTAAACGCGTTGCCAATGCGCCATACAAAATCCTGCCCGATGGCCGTCTGGAGCAGTTTGACTGGACAATATCGCGTACTTTAAATAGTTCAGGACAGCCCAAAACGCTTCAACTTGAGAATGCCAAGTTTAATATCCGCTTGGTGTTCGACACGGTAAACCACTCTTTGGATAAGAATGGACAAACCCGATGCGCAGCACGCAAATAGAGGATACTATGTCTGTTTCAGAGGAAATTCAAGCCTTTCCTGCGCCGGCCAAATTAAATTTGGATTTGAGGATTACCGGCCGCAGAAGCGATGGTTATCATAATTTGGAAAGTATTTTCTGTTTGATCGGCTTATACGATACCGTTCACCTGAAAATGCGTACTGATGGGCAGATTATTCTGCATACACCGGTTGAAGGGCTTGAACCTGAGCAAGACTTGACTTATCGGGCGGCTAAATTATTACTGCCATATGCAAGCGTAGCGCACGGCGTAGAAATCTGGTTGGATAAAGTGATTCCGACCGGAGGCGGATTGGGCGGCGGCAGCTCTGATGCAGCCACGGTTTTAATGGTTTTAAACCAATGGTGGCAATGCGGCTTGAGCAGGCAGCAACTGATTGATTTAGGCGTAAGTCTTGGTGCAGATGTTCCTTTTTTTATTTTTGGAAGAAGTGCTTTTGCCAAAGGCGTGGGCGAGAAGCTGGCTGAAATAGATGTCCCTAAACAATGGTATGTTATCGTTAAGCCCCCTGTTCATGTTGCAACAGCTAAAATTTTTGCACATGAAGGCTTGACACGGGATTCCAAACCCAGCATAATGCCGACTTTCCAATCGTTACAGCCGTTTCAAAATGATATGCAGGCTGTTGTGTTTCAGGAATATCCTGAAGTTTGGAAGGCTTATGTTGAGTTATCCCAATATGGTCATACATTAATGACCGGTTCCGGGGCTTGTTTATTTATAGCAAGTGCATCTCATCAAGAAGCAAATACAATTTACCAACAGGTTTCTCAATCATATGAGGCTTATTGTGTGGAAGGATTAAATATTCATCCTCTGTTTCATATGATTTAGTAAGTTGGGGAGTCGTCAAGCGGTTAAGACACTGGATTTTGATTCCAGCATGCGAAGGTTCGAATCCTTCCTCCCCAGCCAAACCCTTTGTTGGGGAGTCGTCAAGCGGTTAAGACACTGGATTTTGATTCCAGCATGCGAAGGTTCGAATCCTTCCTCCCCAGCCAACACCCTTTATTGGGGAGTCGTCAAGCGGTTAAGACACTGGATTTTGATTCCAGCATGCGAAGGTTCGAATCCTTCCTCCCCAGCCAAATAAAAGCGTGTAAGTTTTCTTACACGCTTTTTTACGCTAAGAGCAAAATAACACTGAAAAACTTTTTTTTACCCGTCTTTACGAGTATAATCGCATAATTAGTGTCTTAGACATAGGGCAAAGGGAAGCGTAATGTTTTCTGAGCGTAAATCAAATCTAGAATCAGGTGAAGATATGGCTGCTTATGACAGTTTAATGGTGTTTACCGGTAATGCAAATCCGGAATTGGCGCAACGTGTTGTCAAACATTTGGATATTTCACTCGGTGAAGCCACCGTTTCCAAATTCTCTGATGGCGAAGTAGCCATTGAATTGTTGGAAAATGTGCGTGGTCGCGATGTGTTTATTTTGCAACCTACCTGCGCGCCAACCAATGACAACCTGATGGAAATTTTGACTATGGCCGATGCACTCAAACGTGCTTCTGCCGGTCGTATTACTGCTGCGATTCCTTACTTTGGCTATGCGCGTCAAGATCGTCGTCCTCGCTCTGTTCGTGTACCTATTTCTGCTAAATTGGTAGCGAATATGTTGTACTCAGCAGGTATCGATCGCGTATTGACTGTTGACTTACATGCCGACCAAATTCAAGGTTTCTTCGATATTCCGGTAGATAATATTTACGCTACCCCGATTTTATTGAACGATATTAAACAACAACGTATCGACAATCTGACTGTTGTCAGCCCTGATATCGGTGGTGTTGTACGTGCACGTGCTGTTGCTAAATCTTTAAATGCTGATTTGGCCATTATTGACAAACGTCGTCCTAAAGCCAATGTGGCTGAAGTAATGAATATTATCGGCGATATCCAAGGCCGTACTTGCTTGATCGTAGATGATATGATCGATACGGCAAACACCTTGTGTAAAGCGGCTGTTGCCCTGAAAGAGCGCGGTGCAGATCGTGTACTGGCATACGCCAGCCATGCAGTATTCTCCGGCGAAGCAGTGAATCGAATTGCTTCTTCCGAAATTGACCAAGTAGTTGTAACAGATACGATTCCGTTGTCTGAAGCAGCTAAAAAATGTGAACGCATCCGTCAAGTTACCATTGCCGGTTTGCTGGCTGAAACGGTACGCCGTATCAGCAATGAAGAATCCGTCTCATATCTTTTCAATGAAGATGTGATGACTGGCGGCATGTTGTTGCCATAACCCCATGTCGTCTTAAGCTGGTCGCGGCCGATGACGACGATTTTATCTAAATTGGAGTATTAAACATGACTTACGAAATTCAAGCCTCTGTTCGTGAAGCCCAAGGCACTGGTGCGAGCCGCCGCCTGCGTCGCGAAGGCCAAATCCCTGGCATTCTGTACGGTGAAGGTCAAGAGCCTGTTGCTATCGCTGTAGACCACAAAACTGTATTCTACGCATTGGAAAAAGAATCTTTCCATACTGCTTTGATTAAACTGTCTTTGAACGGTGAAACTAAAGACGTTATCGTGCGTGACTTCCAAATGCACCCATTCCGTCGCGAAGTTCAACACATCGACTTCCAAGCTGTAAAAGCTGATCAACCTGTACGTATCCGCGTTCCTCTGCACATTGTTAACGCTGAAAACTCTCAAGCTGTTAAATTGCAAGGTGGTCGCGTATCTCTGTTGAACACTTCTGTTGAAGTAGTTGCTTTGCCTGCAAACATTCCTGCTTTCTTGGAGCTGGATTGTGCATCAGTAGTTGCTGGCGACATTCTGCACTTGTCAGACATCAAATTGCCAGAAGGTGTTGAAAGCGTTTCTCTGAAACGTAACGAAAACCTGGCTGTTGCTACTGTTACCGGTAAAAAACGCTAATCGGTAGTCAATATAAAAAAACCGTATCAGATTTATCTGATACGGTTTTTGTTTTACATATAAAATCATTTGCTATAAAACTTAGGTAAATGTAACAGCATATGTACTTTATAAGATTGAAGCAATTTCATTGCGAAGCTTATTCAGAAATCGTCCATGCCGTACCCATTGTGCGGCTGATTCATAATCATGTTGTTCAAATGCTTGTTGCAAATCTTGATATAGGCTGCTTTGTACTTCTTGAATTTCTTGATCTAGAGCTCGGATGGCATCATGGTTTTGTTCCATTTGAGCATCCATCAATGTTTCCCGCCATTCAAGAGATAAGCGGCCCGATCAATGGGGCTTTTTAATGTGCGGTAGGCATCATTAATTGTAGAAGACATCATAACGGCTTGTTTCTGCTCAAAAGCTGAAGCAGAAGCAAATTTATCGGGATGAAAACGGGCAGCTAAAGCTCGATAGGTCTGTTCGAGTGCCTCGGTATCAATATTGAAAGATGGCTCAAGCTGGAAGAGGTTGAAGTATTGAGACATGATATTAAAGGAAAAATTCTAAAGAAGAGGATTATTTTACGATATAATCCGGAAACTGTTTATACGAAAGGAAAACAATATGACTGGTAAGGTGCAACACAATAAAGGCAAAATACGAGACAATGCCTTAAAAGCCTTAGTCAAATCTGATTTGTTCCGACACAAAGTAGAACGAAAAAGAAAAGGTAAGGGCAGCTATAATAGGCAAGAAGCCAAAAAATGGCGGGATGGTTTTGATACTTTCCCGCCATTTTTCATATTTTAAACGTGGAAGCTCTCACCGCAGCCGCAAACGCGCGCGCCGTGTTCTTCAAAAATCAGATCATCCTCGTTCACTTCATCGACAAATTCCAGGTTGTATGCCATGCCCGAGCAGCCGCTGGTTTTCACACCCAAGCGCACGCCCAAGCCTTTGCCACGTTTGGTCAGGTAGCTATTGATGTGTTTGGCTGCATTTTCTGTGATGGTAATCATGCTTTTTTCCTCATTTCGCAATCATTTTCTGTTTTGCCTGCTTTTTTATTTCAGACGGCCTCTTGACTATCAGGCCGTCTGAAAACGCTGTTTTGCCCACTCTATTGCAGCGGCAATGGCAGCTTTTGCCTGCGGACTGTTTTTCCAACAGGTCGAGCCGGTCAATTGTGCGCCCTGTTCCAAAATATCGTCTAAATCCGCAACCGCCAGAGTGGCAATATCATCCAATCCCATTTGCTGCAAACGCTGCAATATGGTTTTACCTATGCCTTTGACAGCAAGTAGGGATTGGATTTCTTCATCAGTAAAAGGCATATCGTCTTCTTTGATTTTGCAGGTACTGGCGCACTTATATGGCAAGTTGGACTTATCAAGCCGATTTAGGCATTAATATCCACAAACTAAGTATCTGGCAAACAAGATTATTTGTTTTCCTGACGTTTGCGATAGTCGGCAACAGCTGCCTTTACCGCATCCTCAGCCAAGATGGAGCAGTGGATTTTCACTGGGGGCAGTTCCAATTCTTCAGCGATTTCGCTGTTTTTGATTGCCAGCGCGTCATCCAGACTTTTGCCTTTGACCCACTCGGTAATCAAACTGGAAGAAGCAATGGCGGAGCCGCAGCCGTAAGTTTTGAATTTTGCATCTTCAATGATACCCTCATCGTTTACTTTGATTTGCAGACGCATTACGTCACCGCAGGCCGGTGCACCGACCATGCCGGTACCGACAGATTCGTCGTTTTTGTCGAAAGTACCGACGTTGCGGGGATTTTCGTAGTGGTCGATTACTTTATCGCTGTATGCCATGATGTGGTTTCCTTTGTGTTTTTAGTGGTGTAAATGGTTTGTTTACAAATATTCAGACGGCCTGAGGTTTAGATTTTGCACGCGCCGCCTTCGCAGCCGTCGTCATTTTCCGAATCGACGCCGCCTTCCACGGTAACGCCGTCAAAATCTTCGAGCAGGTTGTCGAGATTGTCGAGGTCGAGCTCTTGTTCGTCCATGGGCTTGTATCCTTAATTTGAAGATTGTAGTTTTTAGGTCGTCTGAAAAGGTTTTTTAAGGTTTCAGACGTCCTTTTTAAGGTCTAAGTTGATTGCCTATTACAGTTGTTTTATCAGCCATTTATAAAGGCACATTCTAAAATTGTTTGGGGTTTTCCGTTAACATTAATCGGTTTTAGTTTTGCTTGCAGGGTTTCGTATTCTTCTAAAATCAAACTGTATTTTCGAACAGGACGATATTTTCCTTTTAACACCTTGCGTGCCTGTTCCAAAGGTACATCCAACAACAAACGGGTATAGCTGTAACCTGCGGTTTCTAATTGGAATGTCTGGCTGATATGAACCACAGGTAAGTCATAGTAAGTACCGCTGAGTTTCAAACGGGTTTGATCAAGAATGAACTGTTCTCCATCTTCACTAAACTCCGCGCGGTGCAAAGTCATCGGCGGGTGCACAAGATCACGGTAAGCCTTTGGCAGCTGGACTCTATTGGGATGATTCAAACGTAGGTTTTGATATTTAGAGTCTTTATCGTTCCAGTTATCGCTTACATCACTAAATGGTTCCAACAGGTTTTCCAAACGCTTATCGAATTGGCAGCCGTTTTCAAATGATTTGAATATAGGTGACCAATCAGGTTGTGTCTGTGCTGAAACCAGCGGAGCAGAGCATAGAATCAGACAAGAAAGTAAGTGGCGTATTTTATTTTTTATTATCGTCATTTTTAGTATTTTTCTTGATGAGGTCGTCTGAAAAGGTAAAGGTCTTTTGAATTTTTCAGACGACCTTTTCCCTTGATTAATGCGCTGCCCATTCAATCGAGTTCAAATCGATACCTTCTTTAAACATTTCCCACAGCGGAGACAGTTCGCGCAGTTTGCCGATTTTGGATTTGATCAGTTCTGCTGCGAATTGGACTTCTTCTTCGGTGGTCATGCGGCCGAAGGTGATGCGCAGGGAGGAATGTGCCAATTCGTCGTTGCGGCCGAGTGCGCGTAAAACGTAGCTTGGCTCAAGGCTTGCGGAAGTACAGGCGGAGCCGCTGGATACAGCGAGTTCTTTGACTGCCATAATCAGGCTTTCGCCTTCGACGAAGTTGAAGCTGACGTTCAGGTTGTTTGGAGCGCGGTGTTCGAGGTCGCCGTTGATGTAGACTTCTTCGATGCCTTCGATACCTTTGAGGAAGATATCGCGCAGTTTCAGGTAGTGCGCAGTGTCTTGTGCCAATTCTTCTTTGGCAATGCGGAAGGCTTCGCCCATGCCGACGATTTGATGGGTCGGCAATGTGCCGGAACGGAAACCACGTTCGTGACCGCCGCCGTGCATTTGGGCTTCGAGGCGGACGCGTGGTTTACGGCGTACATACAGGGCGCCGATGCCTTTAGGGCCGTATACTTTGTGGCCGGACATAGACAACAAATCAACTTTGGCTGCTTCAACGTCGACAGGCACTTTGCCGCATGCTTGTGCTGCGTCAACGTGGAAAATTATTTTGCGTTCGCGGCAGATTTCGCCGATGGCGGGAATGTCTTGTACTACGCCGATTTCGTTGTTTACCCACATTACGGAAACGAGGATGGTGTCTTCGCGGATGGCGGCTTTCAGTACGTCTAAATCAACCAAGCCGTTTTCTTGTACGTCCAGATAAGTTACTTCAAAGCCTTGGCGTTCGAGTTCGCGCATGGTGTCGAGCACGGCTTTGTGCTCGGTTTTTACGGTGATGAGGTGGTTGCCTTTAGATTTGTAGAAGTGCGCCGCGCCTTTAATGGCGAGGTTGTTGGATTCGGTCGCGCCGCTGGTAAAAACGATTTCTTTGGAGTCGGCGTTAATCAGGGCTGCGATGTCTGCGCGTGCTTTTTCTACGGCTTCTTCTGCTTCCCAACCGAAGCTGTGGCTGTTGGAAGCTGGGTTGCCGAAAATATCGGACAGGTAGGGAATCATTTTTTCGGCAACGCGGCGGTCAACGGGAGTGGTGGCGGCGTAGTCGAGGTATACGGGGGTTTTGACGGTCATGGTTTGCTCTTTCGTTTGGTCATCTGCCTGCGGTCTTTGCCGTAGGTCGGTTTAATGAACTGCTGTCGCTGCAGTTTTTTTGTTCAATGATGCTTTGCAGCGTAACGCCGCTGAGGTAATCATTGATGGTTTTGTTTAAGTTTTCCCAAAGGTCATGGGTCAGACAGGGGGCGCCGTGGTGGCAGTTTGCTTTGCTGCCGCATTGTGTGGCATCCAGGCGGTCTTCGGCTGCGGAGATGATTTGTGCAATATTGATTTGCTCGGCGGGTGCGGCAAGGATATAGCCTCCGCCTGGGCCGCGTAGGCTTTCAACCAATCCGGCACGGCGCAGCTTGCTGAATAATTGTTCGAGGTAGGAGAGCGATATGCTTTGTCGTTCGCTGATGGCACTGAGTTTGACAGCACCGGTTTGCGCGTTCATCGCCAAATCTATCATGGCGGTTACTGCAAATCGCCCTTTGGTAGTCAGTCTCATGGTGTGGTTGCCTGTGTGGGCGTTTTTATTAGTGGAGGGAATTGTCTAATATCTGAGTGTTTCAGTCAAGTATGTGGTGGCTCGGTTTGATTGTTTGTTTAAATGGTGGCATGGGTTGATTTTTAAATCGGAAAATATTTTCTTTATTTTTCTGTAATTTGGATTTAAGGCCGTCTGAAAAAAGGCTATCAACCCTACAAATATCAGGGTTAAAATGTTTTGATTTAATATTGATACTGATATAGATTATCAAAATTATTCTTAAAATTTAGTTGTTTTGATGGAGTAAAATAATGAGGTGTTTGAAATGTTCAGACGGCCTTGACCATCCATCTTTACCTTAACATAGGCAATCGACCATGAAATCTGATTTAAGCAAAATAACCTGTATCGAAGACTTGCGCCTTGTTGCCAAACGTAAAATGCCGCGTATGTTTTATGACTATATTGACTCAGGCTCTTGGACGGAAACCACTTATCGTGAAAATACTTCGGATTTTAAAGACATCCGTTTCCGGTGAAATCTTGGCGGCGCGGGCGGCGGAAAAATTTGGTATTCCGTTTACGCTGTCGACCATGTCTATTTGTTCGATTGAAGATGTGGCTGAAAACACCAGCTCGCCGTTTTGGTTTCAGCTTTATGTGATGCGCGACCGCGAGTTTATGGAAAACCTGATTAAGCGTGCAAAGGATGCGAATTGTTCGGCTTTGGTATTGACTGCTGATTTGCAGGTTTTGGGTCAACGCCACAAAGACATTAAAAACGGCCTGTCTGCGCCGCCGAAACCAACCATCACCAATTTAATCAATTTGGCGACCAAACCGGAATGGTGTATGAAAATGCTGAACACGGAACGTCGCACTTTCCGCAATATTGTCGGTCATGCGAAAAACGTGGGCGATTTGTCTTCGCTGTCTTCATGGACTTCCGAACAATTCGACCCGCGCCTGAGCTGGGACGATGTGGCGCGTATTAAAGATTTGTGGGGCGGCAAGCTGATTATCAAAGGCATTATGGAGCCTGAAGACGCGGAAAAGGCAGCGAAAAGCGGCGCGGACGCATTGGTCGTTTCCAATCATGGCGGCCGTCAACTTGACGATACTGTGTCTGCCATTAAGGCTTTGCCAGATGTGGTCAGCGCAGTGGGCAGTGACATCGAGGTTTGGATGGACAGCGGTATCCGCAGCGGTCAGGATATTTTGAAGGCTTGGGCTTTGGGTGCGAAAGGTACGATGATTGGCCGGGCGTTCCTGTATGGTTTGGGTGCGTATGGTGAAGAAGGCGTAACCCGTGCGCTGGAAATCCTGTATAAAGAAATGGATATTTCCATGGCGTTTACCGGTCATCGCAATATTCAAGATGTGGATTCCAGCATTTTGCGTTCTACGCGTTGGGCTCAAGATGAATTTTAATTTTCGAACATAAAAAAAGGCCGTCTGAAAATCTGTTTTCAGACGGCCTTTTTATAGACGGCTATTTCTCGTTTTTGCGATACCATTCAATGAAGGCATCGGGTTTGACAAAGCCTAATAAGGGTTCGCTATGACTGCCGTCAGCGTGGACCACAAACACACCCGGAGGGCCGAAGAGGCCGTATTCTTTCAGTAAGGCCTGATGGTCGGGAGTGTTGGCAGTTACGTCGATTTGGAAGAAGCGCTGCATATCGACTGCTTCGTGTACCTGCGGCTGGTTGAGCGTGTAGGCAGCCATTTCTTTGCAGGATACGCACCAGTCGGCGTAGAAATCGATCAGCACGGGCTTGCTTGGGTCGGCTTTCAAGGCGGCATCCATAGCGGCTTTGAGTTCGCCGACATCGGTAAACATTTGGCCGTGGTCGGTTTCTTGTCCGGCTTCGGATGGCGGGACCAGCGTTAAGAAGTGGTGCAGGGCGGTGGTTTGTTTATTGAAGCTCTGCCAGCCAAACCATAAGCCGCCAATCAGCAGTAAAAAGCCCAATACGGCGGCAACTGTTTTCAGACGGCCTTTTTGTTTGCCGGATTTCGCCAAAAGCATAAGGGCGGGAACAATCATCAGCAAGGTGTAGAGGCCGACTACTGCGAAATAAGGCAGATGCGGTGTGGCAAGGTATACGGCAACGGCCAGCAAGATGAAGCCGAATGCGTATTTGATGCCGTTCATCCAGTCGCCTGCTTTAGGCAGGATATGGCCGCCGAATGTACCGATGATGATGAGCGGTACGCCGGTGCCGAGTGCCAAGACATAAAGCGCAAGGCCGCCTAATACGGCATCGCCGGTCTGGCCGATATAGCCCAAAGCAAATGCCAGCGGAGGCGCAACGCAAGGGCCGACAATCAGGGCGGACAAAATACCCATGATAAAGACGGAAACGATTTTGCCGCCGGAGAGTTTGTTGCTTTGGTTTTGGAAATAGGATTGGACAGAGTTGGGCAGCTGGATATTGAATAGGCCGAACATAGACAGTGCCAGTATCACCATCAATGCGGCGGCAGCAAGCACAACCCAAGGCTGTTGCAGCCATACGGTCAACAGCGCGCCGGTCAAACCGGCAATCACGCCGACTAAGGTATAGGTCAGTGCCAAACCTTGTACATACACCATAGACAAGGTGAACGCGCGGCCTTTGCCGGCTTTTTTATCGCCCACGACAATGCTGGAAACAATCGGTAGGAGCGGATACATACAGGCGGTAAAGCTTAAGCCCAAACCTGCGACAAAAAACGCCAACAGGTTGGCGTTTAAAGTATCCCAAGAGAGCTTGAAGCGGCTGCTGTCGGGATTGTTTGTAGCGGGCTGCGTGGGCATTTGGCCGTCTGAAGAGGCAGATGGTTGCAAAAAGCGGTCTTTGGCAGAAACCGGCTCGTCGCTTTGCGGCTGGTAAACCCCGTTGCCTTTTACGTCAAACTCGGTGTCCACCGGCGGATAACACACACCCACTTCGGCACAGCCTTGATAAGTCAGCGTCAGTTTGTATTGCGGCGCGGCTTGTTTGTAAGGCAGGTCAACCTGTGCGGTATGGTGGTAAACCGTTTGTTTGCCGAAGAATTCGTCTTCTTTTTCTTCGCCTTTGCTGAATTTGGGTTCGGCCAAGACTTTGTCAGGATTGGTCGCTGCAACGATTTTGGACTGGTACATATAGTAGCCGTCAGCGATTTTGAACTGCACGCTGATGCCTTGGTCGGTTACATTGACCTGGGGTACAAAAGCTTGCTCTGGAGGCAGCAAATCATTGGCATCTACTGCGAATGCGAAGCTGCTCAAGCCTAAAAATGCAATGAGGAAATAAAGGAATTTTTTCATAGTATCCACGGATATGCCGTTGAGGAACCGTCATTATAAATGATGGGGAAAACAATCGGCTTAATTTATGTTAAATATTGCGAGAGAAATCTAATGCTTTTGAATTATATCGAAATAGGGTTGCCCATATATGACCGATAGTCTCATGTTATCGTTCAATCTATGCCAAAGGCCGTCTGAAACTTTCAGACGGCCTTTATTTCTATTCGGCTCGGCTTTTAAGGATAAGCGATATAAGCGTAAGCGGAATGGTTGTGTATCGATTCGAAGTTTTCGCTTTCGACGACAAACGATTCAATGCGTTTATCGGCAATCAGCGCAGTGGCCACATCGCGAACCATGTCTTCGACAAACTTCGGATTTTCGTATGCTTTCTCCGTTACATACTTCTCGTCAGGGCGTTTGAGCAAACCGTAGAGCTGGCAGCTTGCCTGTGCTTCGACGTAATCGATAATTTCTTCAATGCCTACATCTGCGTTTGCAATCAGGCTGACCGTCACATGCGAACGTTGGTTGTGCGCGCCGTATTGGGAAATTTCTTTGGAACACGGACACAAGGAAGTAACCGGAACCATCACTTTCAGGCTGTGGCTGTATGTACCGTTTTTGATTTCGCCGGTCAGGGTAACATCATAGTCGAGCAGCGATTGGATGCCGGAGACCGGCGCGCTTTTCTTGCGGAAAAACGGGAAGGAAACGCTGATTTTGCCGGAATGGGAATCCAGCAGGGCAACCATATCGGCAGTCAGCTTGTGCAGCGTATCGAAATCCAAAGCATCGGTTTGTTTTTCCATCAGGGCGACAAAGCGCGACATATGCGTGCCTTTTTGGTCGGCAGGCAGGAAAACCGTCATGGTCAGGCGGGCGACGGTGGATTGTTCGCCTTCTTTGCTTTTGAGGGAGATTGGAAAGCGCAGGTCTTTGATGCCGACCTGATTAATCGGCAGGTTGCGTAAATCGCGGCTGGATTGCACGTCTGCAATGGCGTTCATGCGTGGTATGTCCTTCATGATAGGATTGTTGAGATGCGTGTTGGGGAATCGGCTCGTATCGGCTGATTTGCAAATGCGAGATTATATCACTTGCTTTATCTGCCTGCATTGATTGTTTCTATTTTTCAGATAGTGATAAAATCTTTGATTATTCACATCTACATAGGCAGAGACCAAATGAAATTCGCTACGAAAGCCATTCATTCCAGCTACGATTGCGACGAACACAACCGCGCGCTGATGCCGCCGATTTATCAAAACAGTATGTTCGCGCTGCACGAAATCGGCGAGCAGGTTCCTTACCGCTATTCGCGTCTGAGCAACCCGACCCGCCAGGTCTTGGAAGATACCGTTGCCGATTTGGAGCACGGTGCGGCCGGTTTTGCGTTTTCCAGCGGCATGGCGGGGATTGATGCCGTGTGGCGTACTTTCCTGCGCCCGGGCGATACCATTGTCGCCGTCGCCGATATTTACGGCGGCGCTTATGATTTATTGGTCGATATTTATCAAAAATGGGGTGTGAACGTTGTTTTTGCCGATTTGGGCAATCCGGATAATTTGGACGAACTGCTCAACGCACACAATGTCAAACTGGTTTGGCTGGAAACGCCGTCCAATCCGCTTTTGCGCTTGGTAGACATCAAAGCGCTTGCCGCGAAAGCCAAGGCAGCTGGTGCGCTGGTCGGTATCGACAACACCTTTGCCACGCCGTATCTGCAACAGCCGTTGGATATGGGTTGCGATTTTGTGCTCCATTCCGCTACCAAATATTTATGCGGCCATTCCGACGTACTGATGGGCGTAGTCGTTGCTAAAACCAAAGAGCTGGCGCAGCCTTTGCACGACATGATGGTTCATACCGGCGCGATTGCAGGTCCGATGGACTGCTGGCTGGTGTTGCGCGGTATCAAAACATTGGCCTTGCGCATGAATGCCCATTGCCAAAACGCACTCGAAATCGCGCGCCGTTTGGAAGCCCATCCTGCCATTGAAAAAGTGTTCTACCCCGGCCTGCCGTCTCACGAACATTACGAACTCGCCCAAGCACAAATGCCCAAAGGCATCGGTGGCGTGGTGACGGTTTATCTCAAAAACGACACGCGTGAAGCGGCCAATAGCGTGATTAAAAACATGAAACTGGTCAAAATGGCTTCCAGCCTCGGCGGCGTGGAAAGTCTGGTCAATCATTGCTATTCCCAATCCCACAGCGGCGTGCCGCATGATGTGAAAATGGAAATGGGCATCAAAGTCGGCCTGCTGCGTTTCTCTGTCGGTATTGAAGATGTGGACGATATTTGGAACGATATTTCCAAAGCATTGGATACGACTTTGTAAATAAGGCTTAAAGGCCGTCTGAAGGTGGATAGTTTTTCAGACGGCCTTTAAATTATGGTGATTAAGATGAATATCCCTGAAAAATTTATTCGTCCATTCCCCTCTCCGGAAGACGTTTTTTCTGAAGAAATCGAGCGTCATGCGAAACATTTTTTACCCATTTGTTCGCTTAATCTTCAATTTATACGTCCTGACAGTGAAGAGTTTTGGATACATTTCGTCCAGCCTGCGGAAATTCATTCGGGTTGCGTAGGTGAGCATACATCGGCATTTCATGACCGTTATAATTTTGAGGACAGCATTTGTTTTGATGTCGATGAGAACGGTAAATATCGTTTTAATGGCGATTGGCGTTTTTTTATTTTGGAAAACAAGGAAGTGCCGTCTGAAATCAAAACCAGAATAATGGAACAGGCGCAAAGGATTGCGGAAAAACAGGGTATGAGTTTTGATCAGGCAGCTTGGTATAAAACACCGCATATTTATCGGCAGGATACGCAGGAAGAATTAGAAAACGTATATAGAATCAATCATCTTTGTTTTAATGCCATCAAGAATTTGTATCTGAAATATGGAAAATTCCTTCAGGGATATGTACCTATTGAGCTGGACAGCAAATATACTTTGGAAGAATTGGTTGCATTGAAGGAAGCTGCAGATTCACAATGTCAGTGGGATGGGTTGGATAGAGATTTGATTGAGGATGCCGGCGGATTATCAGAGGGTATGTTGGAAGAAGGTTTGAACCATATTGATGAAATGTTCCAAGAAGAGTACGGTAATTTAGTGGATACACCCAAACGAGATGATGGAAAAGTTTTTCCTTATGTCGGCTATTTGAGCGGATATAAATTTCAGGAATATGGTTGCGATGAGTTATATCTATTTTTTGATGCAGACAGTAAAAAAGCCGTTGTCCGTTTGGTTTACAGTTAAATGATAAAACAGATTTTAAAAAAGGATGAATCATGAAAACCCTTATTTCAGCAATGATTAGTGCATTTGTATTGGTTGCTTGTTCTACGCCTGCCGATAAGCCTTTACCTAATCAACCACAAACTTCTTCTGCCAAATTATCTGAATCACATCAAATGAAAATGCCTACTTTAGCCGCCAAATGGCGTGTTGTCGCTTTCAATAAATTCACTGAAAAAGAGTTGGCAGATAAAAACGCTTATTTAGATTTCAGCGAAATGCCTAAGGCTCATGGCAATATGGGTTGCAACGGTATGATGTTCCAAGTGAATGTAATCGGCGCGGATAAAGTTGATTTTGGCCCTATCGCGGCAACCAGAATGCTGTGTGAAGACATGAAGCTGGAAAATGCGTTTTTGCGCAAACAAAGCGTATGGAATTATCGTTTTGACGGTAACGATTTGATTTTGGAACAAAAAGGCATCAGTATCCGTTTGCGCCGTGAATAATCTTAAAGGCCGTCTGAAAATAAATATTTCAGACGGCCTTTTGAATCTTTATAATAAGCCCTATTTGAAACTGATACCGAATATCAAGGAAACCTATTATGGCAGCTTCTCCAGAAGCCAAGTTTACCGAAGAAAAAGTCTTGTGGATCAAACACCATACACCTAAGTTGATGACTTTTGCCATCAGCCGCCCCGAGTCCTACCGTTTTTCGGCAGGGCAGTTTTCGCGCCTTGGTTTCCGTGACGGCGAGGGCTTTATTTGGCGCGCGTATTCGGTCGTGTCTGCCGAATACGCCGATACGCTTGAGTATTTCGCGGTGTTAATCGAAGGCGGCCCGATGTCGGCGCGTTTTGCTGCGATGAAAGAGGGCGACACCATTTTGCTGGATAAAACGGCTACCGGTTTTCTCTTGCCCGAGCGATTCCCCGACGGCAAAGATTTGGTCATGCTCTGCACGGGTTCCGGCATTGCGCCTTTCCTCTCCATTATCGAACAGCCTGAAATCTGGCAACGTTTCGACCGTTTGGTTTTGGCGCATTCCGTCTCTTATGCCAACGAGTTGATTTTCAACCAGCGCCTTGCCGATTTGAAAGAGCATCCGCTGATTGAAGAATATTTCCATAAATTCACTTTTGTTCCGGTTACCACGCGCGAGGAAACGGAAGGCGCATTGAGCGGCAAACGGATTCCTGAATTGTTGAAGAATGGCGGCTTGGAAGAAAAAATCGGCTTCAAGTTCACCAAGGCCGATACGCGCTTTATGGTCTGCGGCAATCCGGCAATGGTCAAAGACACTTTCCAAGCCCTGATGGATTTGGGCTACGCCATGCACCGCAACCGCATCCCCGGCGAAATTATGATGGAAAATGGTTTTTAACAGATAAATAGTCAAAGGCCGTCTGAAAGTTTCAGACGGCCTTCAATATTAAATATAAATCGAAAATCAGAGAAAATATGAATATCAAACAAATTATCCAAGCCCTGCCCAAAGCCGAGCTGCACGTCCATATCGAAGGGACGTTCGAGCCGGAGTTGATGTTTGAAATCGCCAAGCGCAACCACATAGCGATTCCTTATGAAAATGTCGATGCGGTACGGCAGGCTTATGATTTTCACAATTTGCAGTCGTTTTTGGATATTTATTATGCCGGTGCCGGCGTCTTGTTGCACGAGGCGGATTTTTACGATTTGACCCGCGCGTATCTTGAGCGTTGCCGCGAAGACAATGTCGTGCATACGGAAATATTTTTCGATCCGCAAACCCATACTGCGCGGGGCGTGGCGTTTGAAACCTTGATGAACGGCATTGTCCGCGCCTGTCGTGAAGCCGGGCAGCAATGGGGCATAAGTACGCGTTTGATTATGTGTTTCCTGCGGCATTTGTCGGAAGAAAGCGCATTTGAAACCTTAAATCAGGCTTTGCCTTATAAAGAACACATCATCGGCGTAGGCTTGGATTCGAGCGAACTGGGGCATCCGCCTCATGCCGGAGAAGAAGGCCCGCCGGAATATGTTTACGAGTCTTTGGACTTGCTGCATGTCCGCCGTATTGATCATGGCGTACGTGCGGAAGAAGACGAGGCATTGATGGCGCGTTTGATTAAAGAGCAAATGCCGTTGACCGTTTGCCCGTTGAGCAATTTGAAATTGAAAGTATTTCCGGAGATGGCAAAACACAATTTGCGCCGTATGTTGCAACGCGGCGTGTTAGTAACCGTCAATTCCGATGATCCGGCGTATTTCGGCGGCTATATGAACCGCAATTTTGAAGCGCTTGCCGAGGCTTTAGATTTGAGTGCGGAAGAAATCTTATGTCGGCGACGGGCTTATTCGCCTACGGTTTTTTGTATCAGTTTTTCGGCGTTTGCCAAAGTGTTTGCCACTTCGTCAAAACCGATGCGGCTGCCGGCGATGAGGGCGCGCGTATCGGTATAGGCGGCGCGTACTTTGCCGTCCGTTTCGGTAACGAGGACGCGCAGGGGCAGTTGCAGGGCGAAGGCGGGGTCTTTGACCATCAGCGGCGTGCCGGCTTTGGGCGTGCCGAAGACGATGACTTTTGCCGGCTGCATCGTTAAGCCGTTTCGGCGGGCGGCTTCCTGATGGTCAATGACGGCAAAAATGTCCATTCCTTTGCTTTTTATGGCGGTTTCAAGGCGGCTGACGGTTTCGTCAAAGCTGTATTTTGAGGTGAGGGTATGCGTGGTCATAGCGGTTTCGTTTTGGGTGGACGGTTCGCCGGTAGGATGTGCCGAAGCGGTTGAAATGCAGAGTGCGGATGCGGCAATCAGGGGGAGTATGTGTTTCATCGTATTTCCTTATCGGTTTGTTTATCAGGCTTCGGACGGGGCGGCACGCGCCGCGCCTGATGTTGCGCCGCGTGCCGGAGTGCCGTATGCCGTCTGAAAGCCTGTCCTTTCAGACGGCATTATGATGGCGGTTAATAGTCGACTTTGATTTTGGGTGTTTCCTGAGCGGCTTTGTATTCTTCTTCCAATTCAAAGCGCAGCGGATACAAATTCAATTTTTCCATCAGCAGGCGGTCGCCGTCTTCGTCCGGATTGCCCGTAGTCAGCAGCTTGTCACCGTAGAAAATCGAGTTTGCGCCAGCCATGAAACACATGGCCTGCATGGATTCCGGCATATTGCTGCGGCCAGCGGACAGGCGGACGTAGCTGTGCGGCATGGTAATGCGCGCGACGGCGATGGTGCGGACAAATTCCGTCCAGTCCAAATCTTCGGCATCAGCCAGCGGCGTGCCTTCTACTTTAACCAACTGGTTAATCGGCACGCTTTCGGGCTGCGGGTCGAGGTTGGCAAGGCTGGCAATCAGGCCTGCGCGTTCGGCGCGGGTTTCGTTCATGCCGACGATACCGCCGCAGCAGACTTTCAAACCGGCATTGCGGACTTTGCCCAAAGTATCCATGCGGTCTTCGTGTTTGCGGGTGTGGATGATGTCGTTGTAGCGCTCGGGGTCGGTGTCGAGGTTGTGGTTGTAGTAGTCCAGGCCGGCTTTTTTGAAGTCTTCAGCCATGCCGTCTTCAAGCATGCCGAAGGTGCCGCACACTTCCATGCCCAAGCTTTTCACCGCGCTGATGATTTCGGAAACGACAGCCACATCTTTAGGTTTAGGGCCGCGCCATGCCGCGCCCATGCAGAAACGGCTGGCGCCGCGCGATTGGGCAATTTTGGCTTTTTCGACGATTTCGTCCACGTCCATCATCTGCTCCTTGCCCAGATTGGTGTTGTGGTGTGCCGATTGCGGACAGTAGGCGCAGTCTTCGGGGCAGCCGCCGGTTTTGATGGAGAGCAGGGTGGAAAGTTGGATTTCGCGCGGGTTGAAGTTTTGGCGGTGGATTTCGGCGGCTTGGAAAACGAGGTCGAGGAAAGGTAGTCCGAACAAGGCCTCGACATCGCATTTTTTCCAATAACGCGCAGTCGGATGCGGCTTGCGCTCGGTTTGACGGCGCAAGGCTACGGGAGATACGGTCATAGTGTGTTCTTTCGTGTTTACAGCGGCGCAGTGTCGCTGACGGCTTGACTGCCGGCGCAATGACGGCAGCAGCAGGTTTGAAATCAATATAAAAGGCCGTCTGAAACGGCGCAGCAAGTGTAACGCTTTTGATAATGTAGGGCAAATGTTTCAGACGGCCTGAAATATGGTCTGTCCGGGTTTGCTATAATCGCATTTTTAATTTTTCCGTTTTCTTATGAACGCGCCCAAAGCCTTCGCCGTACTCGGCCCGACCGCCGGCGGTAAAACCGCACTGGCCTTAAATATTGCTCAATCGTTGCCGGTGGAAATCATCAGTTTGGATTCCGCGCTGGTGTATCGCGGCATGGACATCGGTACGGCTAAGCCGACTGCCGAAGAGCTTGCCGCCGTGCCGCATCATTTGATTGATATTATCTCTCCGCTGGAAAGTTACAGCGCGGCGGATTTTGTCGGCGACTGCGTGCGCTTGGTGAACGAAATACATGCGCGCGGACGCTATCCGCTGATTGTCGGCGGCACAATGATGTATTTCCACGCGCTGACGGAAGGTTTGAACGATTTACCCGGCGCGGATGCGGCGGTGCGCGCACAGCTTCAGGCGGAAAAGAACGAATACGGTCTGGCAGGCCTGTATCGCCGTTTGCAGGAAGTTGACCCGATTACGGCAGACCGTCTGAAAGCCAATGACAGCCAGCGCATTGAACGCGCTTTGGAAGTCTATCTTTTGACCGGCAAGCCTTTGAGCGAACATTTCACAGAGCAGAAGCAGGCCGCGTCTTTATTGGATTTATGCACGGTCGCCCTTATCCCCGAAGACCGCCATTTGTTACACTGCCAAATCGAAAAACGCTTTTTAAATATGCTGGAACACGGTTTCCTCAATGAAATGCACGCTTTACGCCGCAATTATCCGCAACTGCATGCGGATATGCCGTCTATGCGCTGCGTGGGCTACCGTCAGGCTTGGGATTATCTCGAAGGCGAAACCGATTATGAAAGCTTTGTCGAAAAAGGCATTGTCGCTACACGCCAGCTTGCCAAACGCCAGTTGACCTGGTTGCGGAAAATTCCTTTGGCGTACACGCTAGACCCTTACGCAGACAGCAATTATGTTCAGACGGCCTTAGCCTTGGCGCGACGGCATTTTCAGGAATAATCCATGCTGACCACGCCACCACTTGCGCCTAAGACGTTGGCCGCATTAAAAGAATTGGGTATTTACACACTGGAAGATTTGCAAAAAATCGGCGCAGTCCGCGCATTTCTATTGCTGAAAGTATCGGGTTTGACCGTAACCAAAAGCACCTTGTGGCAACTGGCTGCACTGGTTTCGGGAATGGATGTCCGGCATATTTCCGAGGAGAGGAAGACGGAGCTGGACGAAGCATTGAAAAACCATCCGCCTGTTGCCGTTTTCCCTTCGCAAAACGATATGGAAGCCTTTATGCGGCTGGCGATAGAACAGGCTAGACAATCGGCGGCATTGGGCGAAGTGCCCGTTGGCGCGGTTATCGTATATCAAGGCGAGGTAATCGCAGCGGCACACAATACCTGCATTGGCGACCACAATGTCAGTCACCACGCCGAAATCAACGTGCTTGCTGCCGCCGGAAAAGCCTTGCAAAACTACCGCTTGGAAGATTGCGATGTGTACATCACCCTAGAACCTTGCACCATGTGCGCCTCTGCCTTGATACAGGCACGGGTCGGGCGCGTGATTTATGGTGCGGCCGAACCCAAAACCGGCGCGGCAGGCAGCGTGGTCGATTTGTTTGCCGACAAACGTCTGAACAAGCATACCGCAATTTTCGGCGGTATATTGGCAGATGAATGCCAAAGCGTATTGCAGGATTTCTTTGCGGCCAAACGGAAGGCCGTCTGAATTTCAGACGTCCTGTCAGCAAAAATACTTTATTTTAAATTTTCGGATTTCCCATGTCAGTCAATCATTACGAAAACTTCCCAGTCGGCTCCATTGTGCTGCCGCGCCGTTTGCGCAAGCCGGTTCACGCTGTTTACGTTTTTGCGCGGACGGCGGACGATATTGCCGACGAAGGCAATGCCGAAGCAGCCGAACGCCTGCGCCAACTGGACGAACTAAAGGCAGAGTTAAACCGTATTGCACAAGACGGGAAACCGCAAACGGCTTTGATGCAGCGTTTGTACAACGAAGCGATTGTGCCGTTTCAATTGCCGTTGCAGCCGTTTTATGATTTGCTGGCGGCGTTCAGTCAGGATGTGGTCAAAACCCGTTATGAAAACTTTGGCGAATTGATTGCCTATTGCCGTTTGTCCGCCAATCCGGTGGGGCGCATTATGCTGCATTTGTACGGGCAAACCGATGAAGTGAGTATGGCGCAAAGCGACGGCATTTGCACTGCTTTGCAGCTGATTAATTTCTGGCAGGACGTGGCGGTAGATTGGCAGAAAGGGCGCGTGTACATCCCTCAGGAAGATTTGCAGAAGTTCAAAGTCAGCGAAGAGCAGATTGCGGTCGGTAAAGCCGACTTCGCTTTTCAACGGCTGATGGCGCATGAGTGCCAACGTGCTTTTCAAATGCTGAAGGCTGGCTCGCCGTTGGGGAAAATCCTCAAAGGACGAATCGGTTTTGAGCTGCGCATGATTATTGTCGGCGGCCAGTTGATTTTGCAGAAGCTGGACGGTTGCAAATATGACGTGTTTAACCAGCGCCCGCTGTTGGATAAGAAAGACTGGATGATTATCATCAAACGGGCTTTGATGAAGAAATAAAAAAAGGCCGTCTGAAATTGATGTTTCAGACGGCCTTGATGTTTTTCGATTAGCGGTTTTTCAAACGGTTGATGCGGTTGTCCAAAGAAGGATGGGTACTGAACCAAGAATCTTTGGCTTCGCTGGCAATGCCCATTGCAGTCATGGTTTGCGGCAGGTCGCTGGGGTTGCCTTTCAAGCGTTGCAGGGCGGCAATCATTTTCGGCGCACCCACCAGTTTTGCAGCGCCTGCATCGGCGCGGTATTCGCGTTGGCGGCTGAACCACATCACAATGATGCTGGCGAGGAAGCCGAATACGATTTGCAATACCATGCTGACCATGAAATATGTACCTTGCGAAGTGCTGCCGTCATTGTTGCGCGCCACCATGCTGGAAACGATACGCGCCAAGAAGACGACAAAAGTATTCACGATACCTTGAATCAGCGTCAGCGTTACCATATCGCCGTTGCCGACGTGTGCCATTTCATGCGCCAAAACGGCTTCGACTTCATCGCGGGTCATGTGGTCGAGCAGGCCGGTGCTGACAGCGACGAGCGAGCTGTTTTTGGTCGCGCCGGTTGCAAAGGCATTAGGCTCTGGGGAGTTGTAAATGGCTACTTCGGGCGTTTTCAGATTCCATTGGCGGGCTTGCGCTTCAACAGTTGCCAACAGCCACGCTTCTTCTTCGCTTTGGGGCTGGTCGATGACGACGGCGCCGACCGAATGTTTGGCGATGGTTTTCGACATCAGCAAAGAGACAATCGAGCCGCTGAAGCCGACGACTGCGGAATAAGCCAACAAGCTGCCGACTTGGTCGGTACTGTTGATACCCAAGATGGCCAAAATAACACGGATGACAACCAGAACTGCGATATTGGTTGCGATAAATAAGAAAATGCGTTTCACCGATTATTCCTTTTTAGTGTGGTTTGTGAGGTGATTTTTATATGGGCGCATTGTCTCAAAAACTCTATAGAGATGAAACAGCGCAATAGGCAAAGGTATGCAAATTCAAAGCAATTGAAGCAAAGGCCGTCTGAAAAGGTAGTCTCAACCAGTGAGAATCGCTTTTCAGACGGCCTCTTATAGGTAAAACTATCTGCCGGCTTCTTCCAGCCAGTTGCGCGGTATGAGGAATTGATTGAGGCGTGCTTCGGGTGAACCTTCTTCCGGTGCATATTGATATTCAAAGCGTACCAAAGGCGGCATGGACATCAAAATGCTTTCCGTACGGCCGCCGCTTTGCAGGCCGAACAGCGTGCCTCTGTCCCAAACCAAGTTAAATTCGACATAGCGTCCGCGACGGTAGAGTTGGAAATCTCGTTCACGTTCTCCATAAGGCGTATTTTTGCGTTTTGCCACAATCGGCAGATACGCTGCGATATAGCCTTCCCCGACTGCCTTGATAAAATTCAAGCAGGTATCGAAATCCCAGCGGTTTAAATCGTCAAAAAACAGGCCGCCCACACCGCGTGTTTCGTTACGGTGTTTCGTCGGGACATAAGGATTTTTCGGATGAATGACCAGCGACACGCCCATGGCTTCAAACGCCGCGCCTGCCAATTCCGGACGATGGGCAGTGGCAGAAGCCGGCATTTTGGTTCCCTTTACATGCGAAAAATTTACCCCGGCCTGCTCGAATACTGCGCCGTTTTTCAATACGCGGGTTTCGCCGATACCCAGTTTCCCCGTCCACGCTTCATGCACAAATTTGGCTTTGCCATCTTCGTGCTCCAGTGCGGCGCAGATTTGGTTTTGCAGGGTTTTGAGGAGGGTGAGAACGGATTCTGTGTGCATGATATTTCCTTGATGGTTTTGTACTTACAAAATGACAGAGCGAAAGATGATTTAAGCTTTTAAAACTGAGTGTTATTTTACTATTGCTTTGTTATGGGTAAATTTTGCATGAGCTTATCTTGTAATCAAGCTTGACTCATCAGCAATAGATTGAAAGGTATCGATGATGTGGCGATACTTTTCAGACGGCCTTGATTTATTCAGTAAAAAAAGTATGTGCGCCCAAATAGTTTTTGGCGTAAAACGGAGTGGAAAGTTTTTCGGTTTTGATGGTTTTGCCGCTGCTGGGGGCGTGGATGAATTCGCCGTTGCCGATGTAGAGGCCGACATGGGAATATTTGTGTGCGCCGCCGGTATTGAAAAAGACCAGATCGCCGGCTTTTAATTTGCTGTCGGGAATCTTTCGGCTGGCTGCGGCCATATCGCGCGCGGTGCGTGGAAGATTGACGTTGAGGGCGTTTTTATAGACGAATTGAATCATGCCGCTGCAGTCAAAGCCTGTGGCTGTGGTGCTGCCGCCCCATTTGTAGGGTGTGCCGATCAGGCCCATGCTGTGAAGCATCAATTCCTGCGAACCTTGTGTGCGGTCAATATGGGAAATGCGGATAGGTTGGACTTTTCTGGCGGTCGTTTGCGGCTTGTGGGATTTGTGCTTGCCGGTGGTGCCGCAAGAGGCCAACAATAGGCCGGCGGTACAAACAAATAGGGTTTTGCAGATGAGTCGAGACATGGTGAATTCCTCCGGCCGCATAATTTCTGTTTTCAGACGGCCTCTATAATAATCCTTCTATGGGCAGGATGGACAGGATTTTTGAAGTAACCCGTTTCCAGAATTTGGCTTCTGGTTCTTGTGCGTAAGTTCGTTTTTCGCTTGGGTCATACCAGTATAGTTTATTGTAATTGCCAAGCGTTACCTGATAGGCGTAGTTTGGGGTGGTCGTAACGAGGGTTCGCTGCATTTGGCCTGCGATTTCGGGGCTTTCGATGACGACACCCATTTCGGTATTGAGCCGTGCGGAGCGTGGGTCGAGGTTGAATGAGCCGATGAAAATGCGTTTCTCGTCTACGATGAATGTTTTGGCGTGCAAGCTGGTGGCTGAACTACCGGTTAAGCCGCGGTCTTTGGAGGTCGGAACGGCGTGGTTTGGCTGGAGTTCGTAAAGTTTGACTCCGGCTTTAAGCAAGGGTTTGCGGTATTTGACGTAGCCGGAATGGACGGCGGCAACGTCGGTCGCTTGGAGGGAGTTGGTCAGGACGGTAACGTCCACGCCGTTGTGAATCAGCTTTTCTATGGCCTTAACGCCCGATTTTGTGGGTACAAAATAAGGGGAGACAAGGTAAACGCTTTTTTCTGGTTGCTTGAGGGCATCTTGCAGGCGTTCGGAAATAGGCGGTTTGTGCCGGTTTGATAGAGGCTGGAGTGTTCGATGCTTTGACGGTAGCGGATGAGCGTTTGGTTTTTATCTTGGTCGGTGTAATCGAGCTCTGCCAATCCTTTTTGCAGGTTTCCCCGTTTGATGATGCTGGTTGCGTTATAAGCGGAATGGCTTGCCCAATAGCGGTCGAAGTCTTGGGACACTTCGGTTACGACACGGCCTGTGGCGAGGATATCGAGGTCGGCAAAGATGGTATCGTCGTTAACCTTAAAATATTCGTCGCCGATATTGCGTCCACCCAAAATGGTAGCACGGTTGTCGGCGGTAAAGGATTTGTTGTGCATTCGGCGGTTAAGTCGCGGAAAGTCGGCAACATAGCCGAGTGCACGCCATTTTCTGAAAATAAAGGGATTAAACAGACGGACTTCGATATTGGGATGATTGTCGAGTGCCAGCAGGAGATCATCCATGCCGTTGGTGTTGTTGTCGTCCAGAAGCAAACGCACACGGACGCCGCGTTCGGCCGCGCGATGAATCAGGTTGAACAGAAGCTTGCCGGAGATGTCATTGTGCCAGATATAGTATTGTAAATCGAGGGTATGGTCGGCGGATTCAATCAGTGCAGCACGGGCGACAAAGGCTTCATGGGCATCGTTCAGCAGATAGATATGGGAAACATCAGTCTTGGAGGATGTAGAAGGAATGCCTAATGCGCTGTCCAGCCGCGGCGTTGCAGGTATGTCAAGATAACTGCTTTGGGTGCGTTCGTCCAATGATGGCAAAAACGCGGCGCAACCGCCCAATAGCAGGGTATAAAGAAAGGGAAGATGAAATTTCATGGGAAACCGGTACAAACAATCCCTACCTAAATGACATTTAGGCAGGGATTGAATTGAAATTAGGTTGCTTGAATCAGCTTAGAAGGCAACATAATTTGCCGGATTGACCGGTTTGCCGTTTTGACGGATTTCAAAGTGCAACTGGGTACGAGATGCATCGGTATTGCCCATGTGCGCAATGGTTTGACCGCGTTTAACGGTTTGGTTTTCATTAACCAGCAGGCGTTGGTTGTGGCCGTATGCGCTCAAGAATGAGGAGTTGTGTTGGATGATGACCAAGTTGCCGTAACCGCGCAAACCTGAGCCTGCGTAAACGACTTTACCGTCTGCCGCTGCAACAACAGGCTGGCCTTGCGTACCGGCGATATCCACACCTTTGTTGCTGCCGCCGAAGTTGGCGATAACGTTACCGGTAGTCGGACGCTGCCATGTGATGCCGCTAACGTTGCGGCTGCTGCCGGTAGACACGGTTGGTGTATTGGCAGGTGTGCTTGGAGCCGGAGCAGTGGTTGTAGTTGTTGGCGTAGAAGGTTTGCTTGCAGAAGCTGCAGGTGCAACGTAGCCTTCAGGTTTCACGCGCAGGGTTTGACCAATGCTGATGGTGTTGTCGGCCAGGTTATTCGTGCTGCCGCTGTTGTATGTTGGAGCAGGTGTACTTGCCGGCGGAGTGTATGGAGCATCTGCCGCTGGGCTGGTGTTGGTATTGTAAGGCGCTGCACCGTAAGGATTGTCAGCGGTAGAGCTTGTTGTTGAACCACCGCTTTGTGTGCCGACGACTACAGGAGCCGGTTGTTGGCTGGCACAGGCTGCAAGTAATAAAACCAAAGCTGCCGATCCGGCATAAGATACACTTTTTTTCAACATGTTAATGACTTTCGTATTCGGGTAATTGTTCTCGTCGGGGCATATCATAATAAAAATATGCTTGTTTCTCAAGTGTTCGGCTGTTAGGGACTGTTAAGGCGCAGGGATTTCTGACCAAAAGGAAGCGGTTTGCTCCATTTGTCCGTAGGCAGTCAAATCGACTTGCAGGGGGGTAATCGTGATGAAGCCGGACGCGCATTCGCCAAAATCGGTACCTTCTTCGCTGTCGGAAACATCGCCGACCGGCCCAATCCAATAAATTTGTTCGCCACGTGGATTATACATGGGAACAATGCTTTGTTCATGATGACGACGGCCGAGCCGTGTAATTTTTATGCCTTGGATATCTTCAGGTGCGACGGCAGGGATATTGATGTTCCATAAGATGGGTTTGGAAATAGGGCGTTTAAGAAAGTAGGAAAGCAGCATCCAAGCGGCTTTTTCCGCAGTTTCCCAATAACGGCCGCTGGAATCGGCAAGCGAAAAGGCAATAGCGGGAATGCCCATTAAATAGGCTTCCGTTGCGGCGGCAACCGTACCGGAATAAAGCGTATCATCACCCATGTTTGCCCCGTTGTTAATGCCGGATAAGACTAAGTCGGGTTTGAAATCGGCAAGGGCGTGTTGGCCGACATGAATACAGTCGGTCGGGGTACCATTCGCATAGTAAAATCCGTTTTCCGCCTGTTTCAGTTGTAAAGGACGGTCTAAAGTCAGAGAATTGCTGACGCCGCTACGATCGCGTTCGGGCGCAACCACTCTAACATTGGCAAATTCTGCGCACACTCTTGCCAAAATAGCCAAACCGGGCGCAAGATAACCATCGTCGTTTGAGATTAATATGTTCATGTGACAATATTGTGTCTATCGGTAATATGGGCTGTATTGTACTGGTTTGTTGTTCAGCTTTCACTGCAGAAGAATAATGAAATTCCGGCATATGAGGCGGATGCGATTATTTTGCTTTTGGTTTTAAACGGCAAAGCTGAAATCAAAACGGTGGATCAAGTTTTGCAAACCGAAGGCTTGCAAGTTATCCGACTTGAGCCGATGGAGGCGCACAGCATTCGTGCGTTGGCCGATAACACCAATATTTTGGTTATCAAACAATTGATTCATGAAACCGGTCTCAGCAAACGTTTGAGATTTGGAAGTTGCTGCCTGTAATGGCAATAAAGGCCGTCTGAAAAGTTTCAGACGGCCTTTTTAAAATCAACCAGATTTATTTCAAACCTTTTTTCACCAAGTCTTCATAACCGCCATGGTTGGTTACGTTGGTGTAGCCGGCTTTTTTCAGCTCAGTCAGCGCAGCTTCTGCTCGGCGGCCACTGCGGCAGTAGAGGTTGACCGGTGCGTTTTTATCCGGGCTCACGGATTTGATGCGGTCAACGATTTGGTCGTGCGGAATATTGAGTGCACCTTGCAAATGACCTTCTTTGAATTCTTCGGCAGAGCGGACATCAATCCAAACTCCTTTTGCTTTTGCAGGTTGAGCCGCGCTTTTTTCAACTTTAGGCATAGAGGCTGCGGAAGCTGCCAAAGGAGTGGCAACAGCGGCGGCAAAAAGTACGGCGGTCAGCAGTTTCTTCATGGTTCAATCTCCTATTAGACAGAAAACAATATGATAACTTTATCAGTTTAGCATTTCATCAGGCCGTCTGAAAGGGGAGTCGGCTTTCAGACGGCCTGATTTTACAAACCGATTAGCGTTGGGTTTCTACTGCTTCCAAAGCGCGCAAAGCGTATGTATAAGCGGCACCTGCATTCAGTGCGATAGCGGTGGCCAATGCGCCGGCGATTTCGCTTTCGGTTGCACCTGCTTTGGCTGCGGCGGCTGCATGCACGCTGATGCAGCTTTCGCAACGTGTGGTAATGGCAACGGCGATGGCAATCAGTTCGCGTGTTTTGGCATCCAGTGCTTCGGCAGCGGCTGCTTGATCCAGTGCGCCGTAGGCTTGCAGCATTTTAGGATGGTTTTTACCCAGTTCGCCGAATGCTTTTTTTACCAAGGCGGTATGTTCAGGCCAGTCTTTAAACATGATATGTCCTTTCTTAATGTGAGTGGATAAGATAAAAAATCCTATCCGTTTATGTTTGGTGTGTGTATTATTGCAATAATTGGAAGAATAAAATCGTCAAAACATCTCATTTATTGGTAAAAAACACTATGGATATTTTGGATAGGCTGGTCGAATTGGCGCAGGTAAAAGGCAGCGTGGATGTTCAATGCCTGTTTCAGGGGGAATGGTATGTGCGGCATGAGCCTAAGCGTGCGAATGGTTTGGTGCATATCGTCACTGCCGGTTCGGGTTATATCCGAATTGATGGGGAGCAAGAGGCCAGGCTGCTGAGTGCAGGGGATGTCATTTTTTTCCCGCGTAGTGTAGGGCATACTTTGAGCAGCGACAGCAGTTGTGAAAATTTCAGTGTCAGCGTGCTGACGAGTGAAAAAGGTGCATTTAAAGTCAAGGAGAGTCATGCAGGAGGCGATGCGGCTTTGCATCTTTTCTGCGCGCGGTTTGAATATGAAGCGCAGGCGGATATTATGGCAGGGCTGCCTGATACGGTTTTACTGAATATCAACCATCCTTCTTTGCAGTATTTGGTGGCATTGTTGCAGTATGAGAGCGGTCAGGCTTTGTCTGGCTCGGTAGCGGTTGTGAACGCATTGGCTTCGGTATTGTTGGTATTTCTACTTCGAGCCAGCCTGGAGAAAAATGGGGAAGCGCAATTAAGTGGTTTGCTGAATGGTTGGCAGGATAAACGCTTGCGGAATCTGCTTCAGGCAGTAGTGGATAAGCCGGAAGAAGAATGGAATATCGAGAAAATGACTGCGATGGCCAACTTATCTCGCGCCCAGTTGATGCGGGTATTTAAGCAGCAGACGGGAACAAGCCCGCACGCCTTTGTTAACAGTATTCGCTTGCAACATGGGGCATTATTATTGAAACAGACGGCGGATTCGGTTTTATCGGTTGCGCTCTCGGTCGGTTTTCAATCGGAAACGCATTTTGGCAAGGCATTTAAAAAGCAATATGGGATATCGCCGGGGCAATATCGTAAGAATGATCGCGCTGATGAAGCAGCAGTACAAGCGGAAGAAATACCGATTTACTTTATTTGAACAGATGATAAAAGGCCGTCTGAAAGTGTAAAAATGAAATCTAGGATTTCTAAAACACTTTTCAGACGGCCTTAATTTTAAAATGCGTCAATCAAACAGAATCAGTCCAGTTTTTTGAAATGACGGCGACGTTCCAATTCGCTCAGGTAGCGTTTACGCAGGCGGATGGATTGTGGCGTGATTTCAACCAGTTCGTCATCGTCGATGAACTCAACTGCACCTTCCAAAGTCAATTTGATCGGCGTAGTCAGGCGTACGGCTTCATCTGTACCGCTGGCACGGACGTTGGTCAGTTTTTTACCTTTCAGAGGGTTTACCACCAAGTCGTTGTCGCGGCTGTGAATACCGATAATCATGCCTTCGTAGACTTTGTCATTTGGAGAAACGAACATACGGCCGCGGTCTTCCAAGTTCCACAGGGCGTAAGCAACAGCTTCACCTTGCTCTTGAGAAACCAGTACGCCGTTGTGACGGCCGGGCATATCAGGTTTAACCGGAGCATAGTCGTCAAAAACGTGGCTCATCAAGCCGGTACCGCGAGTCAAGGTCATAAATTCACCTTGGAAACCGATCAGGCCGCGTGCAGGAATGTGGTACTCCAGACGGGTACGACCGTTACCGTCGCTTTCCATATTGGTCAATTCGCCACGGCGGCGGCCGAGTTCTTCCATGACCGCGCCTTGGTTTTCATCCGGCACATCCACAGTCAGATTTTCGTAAGGCTCGCATTTTTGGCCGTCAATTTCACGGAATACCACGCGCGGTTTGCCGACTGCCAATTCAAAGCCTTCGCGGCGCATGTTTTCCAACAAAATGGTCAAGTGCAATTCGCCGCGGCCAGAAACGCGAAAAACGTCGGCATCGGCTGTATCTTCAACACGCAGGGCAACGTTGGTCAGCAATTCTTTTTGCAGGCGGTCGCGGATTTGGCGGGAAGTTACGAATTTGCCTTCAGTACCGGCCAAAGGAGAAGTGTTGACCATAAAGTCCATGGTCAGGGTCGGCTCGTCCACGCTCAACATTGGCAAGCCTTTAGGATTGTCTTTGTCGGTAATGGTTACGCCAATACCGATGTCTTCGATACCGGAAATAATCACGATATCGCCGGCTTCAGCTTCTTCCAAAGGTACTCGTTCCAAGCCTTGGAAACCCAACAGTTGGTTGATGCGGCCTTGGGCAACTTGTTCTTCATGGTTCATAACGGCAACGACTTGGCCGGGTTTGATGCGGCCGTTCAGGATGCGGCCGATACCGAGGCGGCCGGTGTAGTTGTCGTAGTCCAGTTGGGAAATTTGCAGTTGCAGCGTTTCGTCCGCGCTGCCGCTTGGTGCAGGCGTATGTTTTAAGATGGTCTCAAACAGAGGACGCATATCGCTGCTCTCGTCGTTTTCATCCAATTTGGCAAAGCCGGACAGGCCGGAAGCATAGACGATAGGGAAGTCCAATTGTTCGTCGGTTGCGCCCAAGTTGTCGAACAATTCGAATGTTTGGTCGATAACCCAGCTTGGACGGGCAATTTTGTTGATAACAACGATAGGTTTCAGACCCAAAGCCAAGGCTTTTTTGGTCACGAAACGGGTTTGCGGCATAGGGCCTTCTTGTGCGTCAACCAACAGTACAACGCAGTCAACCATGCCCAATACACGTTCCACTTCGCCACCAAAATCGGCGTGTCCCGGGGTATCTACGATGTTGATGTGGTAGCCTTCGTATTCAATGGCGGTATTTTTAGCAAGAATGGTAATGCCGCGCTCTTTTTCAAGATCGTTGCTGTCCATTACGCGCTCTTCTACTTGCTGGTTGGAACGGAATGTACCGGACTGGCGCAGCAATTGGTCAACTAATGTGGTTTTGCCATGGTCGACGTGGGCGATGATGGCAATATTGCGGATTTGTTTCATGATGATTTATGTGTTTCAGCTAGGTGCTTAAAAAAAAGATAACTGGTAATTATAGCACGATTCCTAAGTATTGACCGAGTAGAAGATTCAAAAAAATGAGGCAAAAGCAGTTGAGAATAATTCATAATTAAATTTGATTGATTTTGTTGGATTATTTGCTTTTATTTATGGTTAACGAATGTAAATGTTTTTGAATAATGCAATGGATTCTTAATAGTGCTACTTGTGCATACAATTACCTCATTCCATAACAACACACGAATCTTCATTCGTGATTATCAACTTTTAAAAGAAAGAGAAAGAATTATGCAAGGCAACCAAGCAGTTATTGATTACATGAACGAATTATTGTCTGGTGAGTTGGCTGCTCGCGACCAATATTTTATCCACTCTCGCCTGTACTCTGAATGGGGTTACACCAAACTGTTTGAACGTTTGAACCACGAGATGGAAGAAGAAACCACTCACGCCGAAGATTTCATCCGTCGTATCCTGATGTTGGGCGGTACGCCTAAAATGACCCGTGCCGAACTGAACATCGGTACTGACGTAATCTCTTGTCTGAAAGCAGACTTGAATACTGAATACGAAGTACGCGATGCGCTGAAAAAAGGCATCAAATTGTGCGAAGAAGCTCAAGACTACGTTACCCGCGATTTGATGATTGCCCAACTGAAAGACACTGAAGAAGATCACGCTCACTGGTTGGAACAACAACTGCGTCTGATCGAATTGGTCGGCGAAGGCAACTACTACCAAAGCCAACTGTAATCTAGCGTATAACGTATAAGGAGCTGAATATGAAAGGTAATATCTCAGTTATTCGCGAGCTGAACAAAAACTTAGGTTTGTTGCTGATTACCATTAACCAATACTTCCTGCATGCCCGCATTTTGAAAAACTGGGGCTTTGAAGAATTGGGCGAACACTTCTTCAAACAATCCATCCGCGAAATGAAATCCGCAGACGATTTGATCGAGCGTATTTTATTCTTGGAAGGCCTGCCTAATCTGCAAGAACTGGGTAAACTGTTAATCGGTGAATCTACCGAAGAAATCATTGCCTGCGATCTGAAAAAAGAGTATGAAAAACATGATGCTCTGGTTGCAGCCATCGCTCTTGCAGAAGAGCAACAAGACTACGTCAGCCGTGATTTGTTGGAAAAACAAAAAGACATCAACGAAGAACACATCGACTGGCTTGAAACTCAGCAGGAATTGATTGGCAAAGTTGGTTTGCCAAACTACCTGCAAACAGCGGCGCAAGAGGACTAAAACACAAACCACTGCCAAATATAGCAGTCCCTGCTCCCATCAACGGCATATCTTTACAGATATGCCGTTTTCTTTTATGGAAATGCTTAAAGGCCGTCTGAATATTCAGACGGCCTTGATTTTATATCGCTTTCAAACGGTATAGATAAGTAGTTTCCTTGTTTCTGGCAAACGCCAAAGGATCGGATTCATCTATTGCTTTTTTGTGTTGCGGTTTGGTCTTCAAAATATCGACTACATTAAGCGAGGCCGTCTGAAAGCATTGGTTTAGAAAGTCTTTATCGCGCAAATGCAAGTGTTCTGCCAAGTCGGAAATAATCAGCCAGGCTTCGCCGTTTGGATTTAAGTGCTTGCGTACGCCGTTGAGGAACGCAGTCAGCATGGCATGATTGGGGTCGTAAAGGGCGGTCTCAATAGTGGAGGTCGGTTTTGCCGGCAACCAAGGCGGATTGCAGACAATAAGGTCGGCGAAACTTTCAGGAAATAAATCAATCGATTGGATGTTGATGGCTTTATTCAAGCCTAGGCGTTCGAGGTTTGCTGTGGCGCAGGCTATTGCTTTTGGGTTGGTGTCTGTGGCAATGATGTCGGGTATGCCTCGCTTGGCCAAAATTGCGGCAATAACACCTGAGCCGGTGCCGATGTCAAAGGCCGTCTGAATATTGGGAGCGAGTGGCGCTTGGACGATTAAATCCAAATATTCGCCACGCAGTGGAGAGAATACGCCGAAAGGAACATGGATTTTTCCGTCTAGCTGCGGAATGTCTATACCTTTTTTGTGCCACTCGTGTGCACCGATAAAGCCTAGCAGTTGATTTAGTGGCAAGAGAAACGGTTTGTCGTTTGGTGTGTCGTAAACATCGTGCAGAGCGGCGTAGATGTCGGGTGCACGTGCATTGTCCAGTTGAAAATTAGGTTGGATTTCGATGGCAAGCATATTGAGCAAACGGCTTTGTTGCGCCTGTTTCATACGGTGGGCATGAAAGGCCGTCTGAATATCGGCAGGTGCGCCTTTCTTTTTTTCAGACGGCCTGCGGATACGTTTTTTCATTGCGGCCAAGACTTGCTTGGCATTGTGAAAATCGCCAGTCCAAACAGTTGCAGTTTGCGCGTGGGCATTTTTTAAGATTTCTGCTGCGCCTGCTTCTTGGATGTAAACCGCCTGCTTTGGCGGCTTTTGTGTGCTTTCGTTGCGCCATTCGATGTCGGAGCGGTTGGTAGGGATGGTGTGGGGCATAATGTGTTTCAAATCGTGGAAATAGAGGATTAGTTTACTATATTTAGGATGTGTTCGGTTTGAGAGGAGCTTTCAATAGTCTAAATTGGACAAAATGTATAAAAAATTATCAAGTTTTAAAATTTATACCAATATTTTGATAAAAATAGATTGTCGTTTTGTCTAAAATGAGTATAATGCAAAACCAGAACACAATAATCTTAATCAGATTT